>PJUA01000718.1_pt1 | contig 12896 bp, 10 predicted proteins | sample 1512151 | NCBI WGS metagenome assembly PJUA01 (sample SAMN08177678, study PRJNA422409) | Soil metagenome, whole genome shotgun sequencing project. | isolation source: Soil enriched on filter paper: beechwood xylan treatment | place: USA: Madison | collected 2015-01-15
CAACGCATCTCCGGCAATGCCGCAACCATCGACCGGCTGTGGGCGGACTTTCTCACCACCCATCTGACGCCTGAGGAGAAGGAACTGGCGGAGCGTTTCGCCAGGCAGCGCGCCGCGTTCCTGAACGAAGGATTGAAGCCGGCGGTGGAGCTGGCGCGCCAGGGCGATTCGCTGCGGCTGGAGGTGATGGTCCGCGACCGCATCTATCCGCTGTTCCAGGCCGCCTTCCAGACCAACAAGGACCTGCTGCAGCTGCAGCTGACCGTTGCCCGTGGCGAATATGAGGGGGCGCTGGAGGATTTCCGCTGGCATCTGGTCTTCGCGGTGGCCGCCGGGCTGGCGGTGCTGGTGGCGGCGGTGCTCTGCGGCTTCATGCTGCTGCGCACCGTGCGGCGGCCGCTTGCCGACTTCTCGACCGATTTCGACGCCATCGCCCGCAACGACCAGACCCACATCATCGACCTGCCGACGGCGGTCGAGTTCCATCCCATCGCCGGGCAGCTGCGCGGGTTGAAGGCCCGGCTGTGCTACGCCGTGCAGGAGCGCGTCGAACGCGCCCGTCAGGCCGACGAGGAGCGGCGCCGCGCGCTGGAGTCCATGGCCTCCACCGTGGAGCGCGAAGCCGGCCGTGCGGTGGAGGAGGTGGCCCAGCGCACCGGCGCCATGGCCAACGACGCCGAAGGCATGTCCGGCTCGGCCGAGCGGGTCAGCATCAACGCCCAGACCGTGGCGTCGGCTGCGGGCCAGGCGCTGGCCAACGCCCAGACCGTCGCCGCCGCCAGCGAGCAGCTGGCCGCCTCGATCCGCGAGATTTCCTCGCAGATCGCCCATTCCAACGCGGTGACCCGCCGCGCGGTGGAAAGCGGCCACCACACCCAGGCCACCATCCGCTCCCTGTCGGAGACGGTGGCGAAGGTGGGCGAGGTGGTGAACCTGATCCAGTCCATCGCCGGCCAGACCAATCTCCTGGCGCTCAACGCCACCATCGAGGCGGCGCGGGCGGGGGAGGCCGGCAAGGGCTTCGCCGTCGTGGCGCAGGAGGTGAAGAACCTCGCCAACCAGACCGCCTCCTCGACCGAGGAGATCACGCGCCAGATCACCGCCATCCAGTCGGTGACCGATCAGGCGGTGCAGGCGGTGGAGGAGATCGGCCAGACCATCGCCGAGATCGACCACATCGCCGGTTCGATCGCCGCGGCGATGGAGGAGCAGTCGGCCGCCACCCAGGAGATCAGCCGCAACGTGGTGGAGACCTCCACTGCGGCGCAGGAGGTGTCGCACCGCATCGCCGCGGTGTCGGAGGAGGCCGACCGCACCGGCGAGCAGGCCACCCAGGTCAAGCACGGCTCCGGCGACGTCGCCCGATCCATCGAGAGCCTGCGCATGGTGCTGGTCCGCATCGTCCGCACCTCCACCGGCGACGCCGACCGCCGGCGCAAGCCGCGCTATCAGGTGGAAGAGACGGGGACGCTGCTGATCGGCGGCGATCGACTGGCGGTGACCGTGCGCAACCTGTCCATCGGCGGCGCGATGATCGACCCGGTGACGGCGACCGACGGCGGTTCCCTGGCGGGCGCCACCGGCAAGCTGCGCTTGGACCGCTATGGCGCCGAGACGACGGTCGCGGTCAAGGCGGTGGAGCATAACCGCATCCATCTCGCCTTCGATGGCGAGACGATGTCGCGCGACTTCGTCCGGGCCGTCGAGATCGCCACGAAGGATCGTTCGCCGGTCGACGTGGCGGCCTGAACAGTTCCGGCAGTATCCAGCGCCTTACCAACAGTGGTCGACGCGGAACTTTGCGTGTCTTCTCCATTCCCTAGGTTGAGGAATGCTCCCCTGTGACAATTTCGCAAGGGAGTCCTTAGGGGGTGAAGGAGTATTATTGGGCTTGTCGCCGGGATCCTGTGCTCGTTCACGCGTCCCGCCGCCTGCACGGAATCGAGGGCCGGCCCCATCCATGGTCAACACCACAGCCTTGTCCCCCCTGATGGAGTGTCCCGAGCAGGACGCTTCGCGTTCGGGACTGCTCCAGACCGTTGCCGGCCCCCCGAATGCAACGCCGTCGAACGCCGCGGCGGGGGCCGGACGGACGCCCCGCACCCGCCTGCGCTGGCGGCGCGGCCGGCAGGCGGCGGCGGTTCCGCGGCTGTATCAGGCGACCGACGCCGCCGGTGACGGGCTGTGGGATTGGGACATGGCCAGTGGCGCGGTGTGGTACAGCCCGCGATGGCAGACGATGCTGGGCTTCACGCCGGACGAGGTGCCGCCGCATGTCGAATTCTGGCGCTCCCGCGTGCATCCCGATGACCTGCCGCTGGTCGAGGCGTCCCTGGCGGCGCATCTGTCGGGCGAGCGCCCGGTCTATGAATGCGAACACCGGGTCCGCGCCAAGTCGGGGGCGTGGCTCTGGATACTCGACCGCGGCCGGGTGATGAGCTGGGATGCGGAGCGCCGTCCGTCCCGCATGATCGGCACCCATGTCGACATCACCGCCCGCAAACGCATCGAGGAGGAACTGGCCGAAAGCCGGCTGCAGCTGGACGCCATTCTCGACAACGCGCCGGTGGGCGTCCTGCTGGTCGACCGCGACCGGGTGATCCGCCGCGTCAACAAATCGGTGGCCGCCACCTTCCAGCACCGGCTGGAGGACATCGTCGGCTGCAGCGCCCGCGTCATCTACGGCGACGACGGGGTGTTCGAGGAGGTGGGCCGGCGCGCGTATCCCCGGATGGAGGCCGGCGGCCAGTTCGACGAGGAGGTGGCGATGCGCCGCGCCGACGGCGCCGGCATCCGTTGCCGTCTGATCGGCCGGTCGGTGAAGGCGGGCGATCCCGAGCGCGGCTATGTCTGGGTGGTGGAGGACGTGACCGTCCGCTGGCGCGCCGAACAGGCGCTGAACGACCGCGCCGGCTTCCAGCGCGTGCTGCTGGACACGGTGCCGGTGCCGATCTTCGTGCAGGACGTGATGGGCCATTACGTCGACGCCAACAGCGCCTTCGAACGCTGGATGGGCATCGACCGGCAGGCGCTGTTCGGCCGCACCGTCTTCGATCTCGCCCCGCCGCACATCGCCGAGGCCGACGAGGCGGTGGACAAGGCCCTGCTGGCCGACCAGAAGCCGCAGAGCTACGAGACGCAGTTGCGCTGCGCCGACGGGACGCTGCGCGACGTGCTGTTCTCCAAGGCGGTCTATTGCCGGACCGGCGGCAAGCCGGCCGGGATCGTCGGCGCGGTGATGGACATCAGCGAGCGCAAGCATGCCGAACAGGCCCTGCTGGAACGGCAGCAACTGTTCGAGCAGATTTTCGTCGCCAGCTGCGCGGTGAAGCTGCTGGTCGACCCGGCGGATGGGCGGATCGTCGACGCCAACCCGGCGGCGGCGGAGTTCTACGGCTATCCGCTCGACCGGCTGCGCAGCATGCATATCCAGGACATCAATGCCGCCCCGCGCACCGAGGTCGAGCGGGACCTGCATCACGCGGGCAGCGCCGGACAGCGGCATTTCCAGTTCCGTCACCGGCTGGCCTCCGGCGAGGTTCGCGATGTCGAGGTCTATATCAGCAACATCGTCGTGCATGGCCGCACCATGCTGATGTCGCTGATCCACGACATCACCGAACGCTGCCTGGCCGCCGACGCCCTACGCCGCAAGACGCGCGAGCTTGAACGCTCCAACGCCGAGCTGGAGGCCTTCGCCTACGTCGCCTCGCACGACCTGCGCCAGCCCTTGCGCGTCATCACCAGCTATCTGACCCTGCTGGAGCGGGGCTTGGGCACGTCGCTGGACGAGGAGGCGCGGGAGTGCATCGACTTCGCCCGCGACGGCGCCCAGCGCATGGACCGGCTGATCGTCGACCTGCTGGAATATTCGCGGGTCGGGCGCAAGGCCAAGCCCTTCCGGCCGGTGCCGCTGGAGGAGCCGCTGCGTCTCGCGCTGCTGAACCTGGAGGTGGCGGTCCAGGACGCCGGCGCCACGGTGACTGTCGAGATGGCCGGCGTTGGTATGACCCCGACGGTGGCCGGCGACGACAACGAGCTGATGCGGCTGTTCCAGAACCTGATCGGCAACGCGGTGAAGTACCGCGAGCCCGGCCGTTCGCCCATCGTGCGCGTCGCCGTGGCGGCGGACCGGCAGGATGGCGTCGCCGTCTGGCGGATCGACATCCGCGACAACGGCATCGGCATCGCCGCCGAGGACCGCGAGCGTGTCTTCGGCATCTTCCAGCGGCTGCACCGCCGCGACGAATATGAGGGCACCGGCGTCGGACTGGCGGTCTGCAAGAAGATCGTCGAGCATCACGGCGGCCGGCTGTGGGTCGACGACCTTCCCGGCGAGGGGGCGGACGATCTGCGTGGCGAGGACGGGCGCCCTTGCGGCAGCCTGTTCCGCATGGTCCTGCCGGCCCTGGACGGGCAGGGGAAGAAGGGTGGAGAGCGGGGCGGGGAGGCCCCGAGCCCGCAATGACGATGCAGCCATCGCCCGCGCTGCGCCGGCCGCTTCCGGTGCTTCTGCGCCGGCTGCTGTCCGACGCACGGCGCATCTGGAAGCTCGCCGCCCTCCAGGCCGCGGTGACTCTGGTGCTGGTGCTGAGCTATCTCTGGATGGGCGACGTCTATGTCCGCGTCCTGGTGGCCGAATACCGCGCCAGCGCAGGGCTGACCGCCTCCTCGCTGGCCAGCACCCTGTCCAGCGCGCTGAACGAGCGTCTCGCCCTGGTCCGCGGCCTGACCGCCTTCGTCGAGGTGGCATCCGGCGCCGGCAACCTCGCCGACCAGTTCCCGCGCTATGCGGAGAGCCTGCGGCGCTCGGTGGTGGGGGTGCGCAACATTTCCGCCGCCCCGGATTTCGTCGTCCGCATCGTCTATCCGGTCGAGGGCAACGAGAAGGTCCTGGGCAACGACCTGCTGAAGGATTCCCGTCCCGGCTTCGCGGAGACGGTGCAGCGCGCCATCATCAGCCGTGACGTGACCATCCACGGCCCGGTCGACCTGCTGCAGGGCGGGCGGGGGCTGATCGCCCGCCAGATCGTCTATGGGCTGGATAAGGGAGGGCCGGTCAAGCCCTGGGGCGCGGTCGGACTGGTGTTCGATGTCGACGCCATCCTGAAGGAGGTGCGGTTCGACCGGGTGCCGCCGCATCTGACCTTCGCCCTGGTGACCGACTCCGGGCAGCGGGTGGCCGGCGACGCCCTGGTGATGAGGAACGACCCGCTGGTCGAGCGGATCAACCTGCCGGAAGGCCAGTGGGATCTGGCGCTGGCTCCGCGCAGCAGTTGGGAGGGGCTTGCCCATGCCGACCCGGCCTTCCGCGGGTTCCAGGCCGCCTTCCTGCTGCTGGCCCTGCTGACCGAGGCGATCACCTTCATGGCGGTCAGCCGCCGCTATTCGCTGGAAAGGCAGGTCGACCTGCGCACCGCCGAGCTTGGCCGCGCCAAGAACGAGCTGGAGCAATTCGCCTATGCCGCCGCCCATGACCTGCAGGAGCCGCTGCGCGCCATCGCCAGCTATGCCCAGCTTCTGGAGAAGCAGCAGAAGGGCAAGCTGGACGACGAGAGCGAGGGCTTCATCCGCGAGATCGTCGAGGGCGCCGGACGGCTGAAGATGCTGCTGCGCGACGTCCAGCTGTTCCTGGCGGAGGACCGGGTGCCGCTGGGCGGCGTCGTCGTGCCGGCGGGCGACGCGCTGAGGGCCGCGCTGAGCGCGCTGAAGCGGCGCATCGCCGAAGCGGGGGCCACCGTGACGGCGGCGGACCTGCCGGAGGTGCAGGGCGACGAGCGGCGCCTGCGCGAGATCTTCATCGTGCTGATCGGCAACGCCATCGAATACCGCCATCCCGACCGCCCGGCGGAGGTTCACGTCTCCCACCGGCGGGTCAATGGCCATGACGTGATCGACGTGCGCGACAACGGCATCGGCATCGACCCGCGCTACCGCGACCAGATCTTCGAGGTGTTCCGGCGCCTGCATTCGCGGGACGAGCATCCCGGCACCGGCATGGGGCTGGCCATCGCCCGCAAGATGGTGGAGCGGCTGGGCGGCCGCATCACCGTCGTTTCCAGCCCCGGCATCGGCAGCGTCTTTTCCATCCATCTGCCCACCCCCGCCTTCCGAGGATTCCCGTGATGCAGGACCTGACCACCCCCTTCGAGATCCTGCTGGTCGAGGACGATCCGGCCGACGCCGGCCTCGCCAAGCGCGCTTTGCGCGACGGGCGCATCCTGTGCAACGTCGGCCATGTCCGCGACGGGGTGGAGGCGATGGAGTATCTGCGCCGCCAGGGCTCCTTCGCCGGCGCCGCCCGCCCGGACCTGATCCTGCTCGACCTCAACATGCCGCGGATGGACGGCCGCGAGGTGCTGCAGGAATTGAAGGCGGACGACGAACTGAAGACCATTCCGGTGGTGATCCTCACCACATCCGACGTCGACCGCGACGTGAACGCCAGCTATCTGCTGGGCGCCAACAGCTTCATCACCAAGCCGATGGACATGGACGCCTTCTTCGATGCGGTGAAGAGCATCGAGGAATACTGGTTCCGTGTCGTCCGGCTGCCACGGTGAGGGAGGTCCGCCATGTCCATCGCCTTATCCGGCAAGCCGCTCTTATCCGACACTGCCGACCAGGAGCAGGGCCGCACCGCCATTCTGCTGGTCGAGGATGACGATGCCGACGCGCGTCTGGTCACCCGGTCGCTGACGCCCTATGCCCGCCGCGCCAGCGTTGCGCGCGCCACCTCGCTGAAGGAGGCGCGGGCCTGGCTGCACCGCAATGCCTGCGACGTGGTGCTTCTCGACCTGTCGCTGCCCGACAGTTTCGGGCTGGAGACGGTAACCCGCCTGCATGCCGACGCGCCGTCGCTGCCGCTGGTGGTGCTGACCGGCTATGACGACGAGGATTTCGCGCTGGATATCCTGGCCCACGGCGCGCAGGACTATCTGGTCAAGGGGCAGACCGACGGGCCGCTGATGTGGCGCGCCGTCCAGCACGCCATGGCCCGGAAAAGGCTGGAGGAGGAACTGCGCCTGTCGGAGGAGCGGCTGCAGGGCATCATCGGGCTGGCGCAGGACGCCATCCTGACCACCGACGCCAACCTGAACATCACCCTGTTCAACCGGGCGGCGGAAAGCTTGTTCGGCTATGACGCCGACGACATCCTCGGCCGTCCGCTGTCGCTGCTGATCCCCGAACGCTTCCGGCCGGACCATGACGCGCACATCGCCGACTTCAGCGTGTCGGAGACCCAGGCCCAGGTGATGACCAACCGCCGCGAGGTCCTGGGCCTGACCGCCGATGGCCAGGAATTTCCGGCGGAGGTGTCGATCGCCAAGCTGCACCACGCCCATGGCCTGCTGTTCACCGCCGTGATCCGCGACGTGTCGGAACGCAAGCGGGTGGAGAGCGAACTGCGCCGCATGGCGACCACCGATCCGCTGACCGGGCTGAACAACCGCCGCCGCTTCCTGGAGCTGGCCGAGGTCGAGATGGCGCGGCTGCGCCGCTATGGCCGGCCGGTGTCGGTGCTGATGCTGGACATCGACCGGTTCAAGGCGATCAACGACACCCACGGCCATGCGGTGGGCGACCATGCCCTGGTCAGGCTGGCGGAGGTCTGCCGCGACGAGCTGCGCGACACCGACCATATCGGCCGGCTGGGCGGCGAGGAGTTCGCCATCATCCTGCCGGAAACCCCGCTGGCTTCGGCAACCGAGGTGGCCGAACGGCTGCGTCAGCGTCTGGCGCTGGCCGAGGTGCCGATCGTCCCCGGCGACCATAGGCATGGATGCCTGCGCATGACCGTCAGCATCGGCGTCGCCATGTGCGGCGACGAGGAGTCCAGCATCGAACGCGCGCTGGGCCGCGCCGACCGGGCGCTCTACGAGGCGAAGGCGGCGGGCCGCAACCGCATCGTCGTCAGCGACGGCTATCCGGGCCCGGCCTTCGCCGCCGCGTCCGGCCCCATGTCCATCGCGAGCTGACGGCATCGTCGAGGAAAAATGACCGAAGGAACCTTGACCCAGCGGACCACTGAAATGGCGGCTGCAACGGCGAAGACCCCGGAGCCGGTTCTTCTGGTGTCCTCGCAGGCGGCGCTTGCCCGGCGCTACGCTCCGGTCTTCGGAGCGCCGGCGCGGGTGGAGACCGTGGCCGCGGCGCTGGACCGCCTGCGCGGCGGCGGTGCGGCGTCGGGCGAGACGGTGGTATTGCTGGATGCCCCCACCGTGGCGGCGGTCGAGGCGCTGGCCCGGCTGGACCCGGCACCGGCGGTGGTGGTGCTGCTGCCGGACGCTCTGGGTGGGGGCCAGGGTGATGCGCGGGATGAGGTCGCGGGCTTCATCGCGGCCGGGGCGCAGGACGCCTTGCCGGCCGGCGACCTCACTGCCGAGTGCCTGAGGGCCGCGGTGTCGGCCGCCCGCCGGCGGCAGATGCGGGAGAACCGGCTGCGCGTGGCGCTGGCCGAGGCGGAGCGGGCACGGGGAGAGGCGCAATCGCTGCTCGACGCCGCGGGGGACGCGGTGGCGGCGGCGCTCGACCCGATGATGGCGCTGACCTCCGCCGCGCTGGAATCGCCGCTGTTGCCGCGCCAGCAGGAGCGCCTGATCGCGGTCCAATTGGCGGGGGCCGCCCTGCGCGCCACCCTGTCGGCCCTGCGCCCGGTCGGGCGGGAGGCCGCCGTGGAGGAAAGCCTGACGCTCGCCGCACTGGCGGACGGCGTCGGGGCGGTGACGGTGGAAGGCGGGGCGGAGGAGTGCTTCACCGGCGATGCCGCCGCATTGCGGGCGCTGCTGTCGCTGCTGACGGCGGAGGCGGGGGCTTCGGTGTCGCTGGGGGTGCGCCCGGTCGACGACGGGGCGGAGCTGTCGGTGCGTCGACGGGGCGATCCGCGGCTGCGCCCGCTGCTGCTGGCGGCGATCCAGCCGGCGCTGCGGCGGCTGCGGGGGCGCCTGCTGCCCGATAGTCCGGAGAGCGGGGCGGGGGAGGGGATGGTCATCCGCATCCCCGTCCGCCGGATGGAGCGGCCGGCCGCCCTGTCGGTGCTGCTGGTGGAGGACAATCCGATCGGTCGTCTGGTCGCCGCCGGCTTCTTCAAGGCGCTGGGCCATGGCGTGACGACGGCGGAGGATGGGGCGCAGGGGCTGGCCGCCGCGACGGACAAGCGCTTCGACCTGATCGTGATGGACGTTCAGATGCCGGTGATGGACGGCCTTGAGGCCTCCCGCGCCATCCGCGCCCTGCCGGGGGAGGCCGGCCGCGTGCCGATCGTCGCGCTGACCGCCGGCACCGATGCCGAGGACGACGCGCAGTGCCGCGACGCCGGCATGGACGACTGCCTGCACAAGCCGCTGACCATGGATCGTCTGCGCGCGGTGCTGGAGCGCCTGTTCCCCGGCCGGGTGCAGGTCGGCGGATAGCCGCGGGCGGTGCAAATTGTCGAAAATTTTACAGAAGCAAAACCATATTCCACTCCATGGTAACCGAGCATCGGTTGCCGGCCGCCGGTTCGGACGGTATCAGTGGAAAGCGGTGATCTGGCCGGAGGATTGCGGATGGACATGCAGGTGATCGACTATTCCCGGCATCGTATCCTGGTCGTGGAGGACCAGCCCTTCGTCCGTCGCACCATCGTCCAGATCCTGGCCCAGATCGGTTTCCGCGACGTGGCGGAGGCCGAGGACGGTGAGACGGCGATGCGGGAATCGATCCGCGTCAACCCCGACCTGATCGTCTGCGACATCGACATGAAGCCGGTTTCCGGCCTGCAGTTCCTGGCCCGCCTGCGCGCCAGCACGGAGGCCGCCAACCCGCGCGCCCCTGTGGTGTTCCTGACCAACCACACCGAATCGGAGATCGTGAAGCAGGCGATGGCGCTGGGCGTCAACGGCTTCGTGGTCAAGCCGCCCTCCTTCTCCGCGCTGAAGGAGCGGGTGGACAGGCTGCTGGGGGGACGGTGAGACACGCCATCCTGCTCGCCACGCTGCTGCTCGCCGCCTGCTCCGGCGAGCCGTCGGAGGGCGACATGCGCAAGCTGGTGGAGGCGCACACCCGCCGCACGCTGGAGCGGCAGGGCAATGCCGGCTTCCGCGCCTTCGAGGACTTCCGCAAGCAGGGCTGCGTCGACGCGAAGCTGAAGGGCGGGCAGGACAATGGCGGCCAATATGACTGCTATTACGCCGCCACCTTCGTGCCGCAGCCGGGCCAGCCGCCGCTGACCGTCAACGGCAAGGGTCGCTTCCGCCGCACCGACAAGGGCCTGACCTTCGAGGATCTGGGCGCGCAGCCGCGCTGACTCCCATTACCCCCCACGTGCGAGGCGGGAGAGGGTGGACAGCGGATCGCCGGCCTCCTCGCCGAAGCAGACCTCCACGTCGTCGCACACCTCGCAGTTGGGGGACTTGCACAGCATCAGCCCCTCGCGCTCGCATAGCTGGCGATAGAAGAACTTCTTCCATTTCATGTCGCCGGCATTCATCGCCACCAGCGCCGGGAAATGCCGCTGGAACAGGAGGTTGAGTTCGCCGCGGTCGTGGAAGCCCATATCCTGCCAAAGATGGTTCGGCTCCAGCGACCGGCGGGCCAGGATGGCGGCGAGCCAGCGCTCCTCGTCCGCCCCCCGCGCGCCATGCTCGGCCAGGAAGGCGCGCAGGTCGGCCTCCTCGATGGCGTCCTCGCCGGCTTCGTCCCCGTCGGACAGGGCGGCGACCGTATCGGCAAGTTGCGGGGCGTGACGCGCCGCAAGCTCCGCCAGTTCCGCCTTGGTCAGCGCCAGCGCCTGGGTCATCGTCCGCACCGGATCGGCGGCGGCCAGCGCCAGGATCCGGCCGAAGATCATGCGGTCGGCGGCAACCTCGTCAGCAGCGGGAGTTTGGGCAGCGGTTTGGGCAAGGGCTTGGGCAGTGGGCTGGGACAGGACCACTCGGCATCTCCACCGGCAAAGAGCACCCGCGACGCCTGTTATCCTGACCCATCATGCTGCACCTGCGAAAGGCACTGCTCGCCTGCCGGCACTGCGGCATTGCGCCGCATCAGCCGGCTGGCCCGTCGATCTCCGCCGTGATCTCCGCTGCGAAACGTTCGAAGAAGCCGGCGAGCACACGGTCGGTTTTGGCCTGCACCAGCTTCACCGCCAGCCGGCCGACCGCGCCGCCCAGCGCCACCGACAGGCTGTAGGTCAGCAGGGTGCGCCCGTCCGCCTCTTCCAGCACCACCAGCGCCTCGCCCTTCACCGCTCCGGCCAGCCCGCCGTTGCCCTGGGCGACCAGCCGGTAGCGGTGGGCGCCGTCCTCCGGCTCCAGCCGCAGCCGGCCCGAGAAGCGCGCCTTCATCGGCCCAAGGGTGGTGCGCACCCGCGCGGCATAGTCGGTGGCGGACAGCCGCTCCATCTCTTCCAGAACCGGGATGCAGCGCATCAGCACCCCCGGGTCGCAAAGCGCCGCGAACACGCGGTCGCGCGGTCCGGGGACGCTGTGGGTGCCGGTGATGTCCATGCGCGCTCTTCCTTCCTTGCCGTCCCGGTACAACAGTTTTGCCGGGCCGAATCATCCCGGCCAATCCGTTCGGGCCATGACATCTGGTATTGCTTGGCCCTTGAGCCAAGCCAGTGAAAAAGACGGAGATCGAAAGCCATGCGACAAGCCGCCACGACGCTGACCGTCCCCACCCGCGGCGCCGGGCTGGTCGAGGTGACCGCCCAGGTGCGGCATTGGGTGGCGGAGCAGGGCATGGACACCGGGCTGCTGACGGTGTTCTGCCGCCACACCTCGGCATCCCTGACCGTCCAGGAGAATGCCGATCCCGACGTGCAGGCCGACCTGCTGCGCTTCTTCCGCCGTCTGGTGGCGGAGGACCCGTCGCTCTACGCCCACACCACCGAGGGGCCGGACGACATGCCCGCCCACATCCGCTCGGCCCTGACCGGCGTCAGCCTGTCGATCCCGGTGATGGAAGGGGAGCCGGCGCTGGGCACCTGGCAGGGCATCTACCTGTTCGAACATCGCGCCCGGCCGCACCGGCGCGAGATCGCGCTGCACCTGATCGGCGACTGAATCGCATCCTTGCCTGAAATATCTTTCATCCGGTCGCAAGGCGCCGGTGAAGGGCGGTTCCCTATGTTCAGGACAACAGCGGTGAGGCGGTGCGGCGGTCTGAAGGCCGGCCATCGCCTCCCGGAAGTCGGAATCGCCTGATTGGAGTGTCGCCGTCATGACCACCCTTCCTCCCACCCAGAGCCAGACCCCGAACCAGACCCAGCGTCCGGGCCGTTTTCGCCGGACCGTCGCCGCCCTGCTGCTGGGTTCGACCGTGCTGACGGCTCCGGCGCTGGCCGGCTGGGCGGTGTCGCAGGCCCAGCAGAACGGCGCCACGCCCCCCGCCGTCACGATGACGCAGGACACGCCTTCCACCTTCGCCGACCTCGCGGCGAAGGTCAGCCCCGCCGTCGTCAACATCTCCGCCACCCAGGAGGCCAAGGCCGACCCGCGGGCTCAGCGCGGCCCGCAGATCCCCGGCTTCCCGCCCGGTTCGCCGTTCGAAGAGTTCTTCCGCCAGTTCCAGGACCAGATGGGCCCGAATGGCGGCCCCGGCGGCGGCCAGGATGACCAGGAACAGGCGCCGCGCGGCAAGATGGGTGCGCTCGGCTCCGGCTTCATCATCGACCCGGCCGGCTATGTCGTGACCAACAACCACGTCATCGACGGCGCCAGCGAGATCACCGTCACCCTGCAGGACGGCACCGCCATGCCGGCCAAGCTGATCGGCCGCGACGCCAAGACCGACCTCGCCCTCTTGAAGGTGAAGTCGGACAAGCCGCTGCCCTCGGTCGAATGGGCGGACAGCGACAAGACCCGCGTCGGCGACTGGGTGATGGCGGTCGGCAACCCGTTCGGGCTGGGCGGCAC
>PJUA01000719.1_pt1 | contig 12891 bp, 15 predicted proteins | sample 1512151 | NCBI WGS metagenome assembly PJUA01 (sample SAMN08177678, study PRJNA422409) | Soil metagenome, whole genome shotgun sequencing project. | isolation source: Soil enriched on filter paper: beechwood xylan treatment | place: USA: Madison | collected 2015-01-15
GGGACTGTCATCCCGCCTTTGACTCACGTCCCGCCCTGCAACGCAACACCCGATCGCCCGACACCCCCATTGCGCAGAGCGCCGGCCGCCATCACGCGCTCAGCCAGCCCGGTGAGTAGTTACTCAGCACAACACCTTTTTCATTCTCCAGATATCCGATGCCACCTCCTCCAACCAGAGCCGCACCGGTCTGTGCCACCGAATAGGTGCCCGGGAAGTCTTCGATATTTTTGAGGTTATATACATCTGCGGCAGCTTCGTTTTTTGTACCCCCCACATCAGCGAGCGTCAGTCCGGATGCAGAGAAGGGGAACTGCTGGCCTTGATAGTACAGCGTACCATTTCCCCACGAGTACCCAATGCCAAGTGCGGCAGACCCGCCGGTAAATTCGATTCTCCCTACGGGCCTCGGCTTTTCTTCTTGAGCAGACAATTCGCCAAAAAAGCATGCGTTGATGCTGATGAAAGCCATCGCTACATAGCTTATCCGGTGGCTGGCGACCTTGAACATATAGTCCTCCCAAATTTCCAAGACAGCAGAGAACGGAGAATAGAACGAACCTATACTTCTAACTCTGGAATAACTCCGCTCTCCACACTTCGTTCACGCAAGGATCTTTGCTAAGGATTACGAAGTTGATTGACGAGAATGTTATATGATTTTCCTTGCACGATGAACATCGTTACCGTAACCAACTCAGAAGATCCTATGCGCTACCTGCGAATTTATTATACGTCGACGTATGATTCACGTCTGAAAGAGGATTCGTGCATCTTTGGAGAGCAGCCGCCGCAGTTGCCGATAGCCGAACCGTCGCCGCTGGGGTGAGAACTCGCCCAGCCTTTCCCGAAGGACTGCATTCATCATCCGGATGCCGGGAGCGGTAGCGCAACGTTATGACCACCGATCAAATAGAATTCGGGGTGTGGAACGTCGCCTTGGTGAACCGGCTTCGTCTCATCCGTCCCTCTTCTCTGAATGAAGGACTGGCCCCCTGCCTGGAGGAGCTTTCCGGTCTCGGGAAGAATCCGGCCGATCAAGCTCACCACAGTTACAGTAGCAAATAGGAACCTGCAGCAGGGTACTTCCGCACTGTCATCGATTGCCGCCTGATAGGGCAACTCCATAGCACGGTAGGGCAACAATCATGGCAAAGCATGCCAAAGCGCGAAAACAGCACCACGCCAATGACGACACTCTCACCAATCGCTCTGGTGACAATGCACCCGTAGAAAAGCTGAAACGGCGAGTTTACGAGAAGGAACTGGCAAAGCTTCATGTTGAGCTTGTCACGCTTCAGGAATGGGTGGTGCGTAAGGGCCTCAAGATCTGTATCGTCTTTGAGGGACGCGATACAGCCGGCAAGGGCGGGACGATCAAGGCGATCACCGAGCGTGTCAGCCCGCGCATTTTCCGCGTGGTGGCCCTACCGACGCCGACGGAACGCGAAAAGTCGCAGATGTACATACAACGCTATATTCCCCACCTGCCGGCCGCCGGCGAGGTCGTGATTTTCGACCGAAGCTGGTACAACCGCGCGGGGATTGAACGAGTTATGGGCTTTTGTACGGAAGAACAGGCTAAGCGCTTCCTTGAAATGGCCCCTGCGGTAGAACGGGCGATGGTCGAATCCGGCATTATCCTATTGAAATACTGGTTGGAAGTTAGCGCCGATGAGCAGACTCGCCGATTGGAGGCACGAATCCAGGACGGGAGGAAAACCTGGAAATTGTCACCAATGGATTTGAAGTCCTACAGCCGCTGGTATGACTACTCCCGCGCGCGTGACGACATGTTCACGGCTACCGACACCCCATGGGCTCCTTGGTACGTCGCGCATTCAGATGACAAGCGTCGTGCACGCTTGAACATCATCAAGCACCTGCTGGAGCACGTTCCCTATGAAAATCTCCCCCGCGCTTCGATAAAGCTGCCAAAACGCCAGGACGCGGGCGGCTATCGCAAACCCGACTATTATTATAAATTGGTTGCAGAGCATCAGTGGGCGAACGAGTAGCAGAAACCAGGCAATCGCATCCGCCGTCCCTCCAGACGAAGAGGAGATCAAAATGAAAACGGGCATTATTTTTCTAGTGGCCGCAGCGTCTCTCTTGAGCGCATGTGATGGTATCCCTTCAAACTACACACAGGGAGATTCCTCTGCTGGCGCCGTCTCTGGAAGCTATGGCCAGACTTCTTATAGAACCGGCTATGGGGTTAGAAGAGACACGACGAGAAGCGGGGCGGACAGTCAAATGGATTGGGGAGAATAGCCTCAATATAACGTTGTCCGTAAAAGCTTGATGGGCAGGTGGTTAAGTTGCTGAATTCGTGACCTGCTACCGCCGAGACAAGCGAGGCTCCGCCCACCTCGTCACCAGTTGGCGGCAAGCCGGGCATTGCCGATTGTAATGGGGGCCGGCTCTCAGTCGGTCTCCACGTCGGTGTCCAGATCGCTGTTCTGGTCAGCTACCGGTTATGAAAGCGGTCATCAGAACCGCGCAGGGCCTTGATCTCGTAAATCGAGTGCCCCGGACTTCAGGACGCTTTCCCCCGCGCATTTCACCACTGTTCGCTGGCTTCTCGCTGTGCTCTGCCGAACAGACCGGCCTTGCGCAAACCGTCAGCGATACGCGACAGTGTGTCGGGCGCGAGGTTCAGCCTTTCGAGACTGGCTTGCGCATTGTCCGCGAATTGGGGGTCGATGCTCTGTATTTTCTCCACCTCCGCGGCCGCTTCGGCTGGATGGCCGGCTTCGGCATGTATCATCGCCAAGCTGACATGCGGAAGGACCGATTCCGGCACATTGATTTGTTTGGCCTCGTCCAGGGCTGCGCCGAAGCGGCCGTGCACGTAGTGGTAAAGGGCCAAGATGGAATGGTACCAGCCCGATAGCGCAGGGTTGCGCGCATAGGCCTCCAGGATCAGGGGCACGCCCTTGTCCCACGCACCGATTAGGCTGTAGCAGCGTCCAAGCTCTGCCAGGAGATCGCTGTCGTTGGGATTGAGCGAGAATGCTCGTTCATAGGTGGCGATGCCCAAATGCGGTTCACCCTGCAACCAATAAGACATCCCCAAAGCCCTCAGGGGCAATGGCGCATCCGGACTCAAGGCTACCGCGTATTGCGCGAGTTGCATGCTCTTTGCGATAGGATCGGGTCGACCGGAACTCCGATTGAATCCCAGCCGGCCTTCGTCGGCAGTCACCAGGGCCAGCGCGGCCCAAGCTTCCGCATAGAGTGGATCAACCTGGACCGCACGTTCGAGGCACGTGCGCGCTTGAGCATGTAGATTGGCCGTTAGCTGTCGCCAATACTGATATGTGCGCAGCATACATTCATAAGAGGACAACATATTTGTCTTCTGATCGGCACTGGCGCGCGCCTCTTCTTCATAAACTACGCCAAATGGCTGTGCAATTTTGCGAGCCACCTCTGCTGATATCTTCTGCCGCACATCTGCAAGCGTGGCCGGCGTGAAATCACGCTGGAAGGTGTTTGACCAGATGTACCGACGACTTTTCCCATCCATCAACGTAACGGTAACCCGAAGCTGACCGTCGAACTGCCCCGCCGTGCCCTTCAGCACGTACTCAGCAGTCGTGGCTCGTTCATTGTCGCGCGACGTCGAAGCGGCAAGGGTATGGATAGTGTTGTCCGCTCCAAAGACCCGCATGTTCCGAAACCTGATCAGCGCACCAATCAGATCTTCAGTGAGACTATCGGCAAAGATACCTTGTGCTGGATCTCCGGTGCTGTTGGAGATTGGGAAGACGAGGAGTGACGGGCCGCGCACAACGGTCGTTGCAACCAGAGGCACAGCCTCCCTTTGTATGGAGGAAGCATTCCAGAAAATCGTCAGAATGGTTAAGGATATTAAAGCAAAAATGAGAAACAGGAGCGCCGGCTTAGCTGAGGCCATACGGCTCGGTATACCGAAAAACCGTTGGCTTCTCAGCGGAGTGTTATGGTCCCTGGGCGTAGGCGAAGCGCTTACACAATTCATTTCAGGAACAAGCTTTTCGGAAACTTTGAAATCTCCATCTTCACCATTTTTCCCGGTGATATTATTATCGTCAAATTGTGAAAAATTTCCGCAGGCGTGAGGCGCCATTGTAAAGTGTGGGACATAGCTTCCTTTCGGAATTGTAATTTGAACCGGGTCGTTAGCCCCGTCGGTAAGATAATATTGCTCAAGACAACGACGTATTCGTCCAGCCTGTATGCGCACGACTGGATCCAGAAGTGGGTCGAAAGTTTCATCTCTATCAAATACATCAACCGCAATAGTGTAGCCCTTTATCCGATCAGCGCGACCGGTCAAGGTTTCTTGCACAATAAATTGCAAAAATCGTTGCTTCCGCACTGATGCCCGGAAGCCTCGACTGTTAAGGACTCGATCAAGCGCATCTTTGATGAGTTTGGGAGGAATTTGGTTATCATTCTCTTGACGCATCTTATCTCTCCAATCCTGCAACTGACGCTCATTAGCCGCACAGCCCCTGTTCGATAAAATTTGTTTTAATTACGATGAAAAGCGAACGCAGCAAAATATTGCTTTCGGCGAACTCATCACCATCTCGGAAATTGACTAATAACCACTATCAATAAGACGATTTTTCATTTGGTTTAGTGTGTTAACATTAACGACTTCAAGAACTGATCTTTCACTTTCTTTTATATTTAAATTTTTTTGACACGCAAACCCTGACCGTTGAAGTATGTGCTTGCGGACGATCACATAGTGAATTCTATGACTTTGGGATATCAATCCTGCGCCGTTAGAGCACGACATTCCCCTTTCCTGTGGAATCATCGCACTCGATCGGGTGACCCTCGACCTGATCGAAAGGCGTAACGTCAGCTATAAAATCGGTACGCTTTCGCGTCATGTGGAGCCTACCCATCGGTTTCATCGCTAATTTTTTCGGTGAAAAGATTTGGGGCGGAATCTTCAATGTTACGGCCGAGAGCCAGAGGCAGGCCGTCAATGGATCGTGGCATTTTCTGTTGTTCAGCTCTCTCGGATCTCAGCTTGAGCCGTTTCTTATCTGGGACACGCGGAGTATGCTGCGGGTCCATATCTGGCTAGACCACTTCATAGCTTAGCTCAGATATCCCCATGTAGGCCTGGAACACTCTTTTAAGGGGTTCCGAAATGATCGCAACATGGGACGCCGACGGTGGATGCCGATCATCCGGCCTCCGACGGCCCGCGCAGGATGGGTATCGGAATGCCACGCTGCTCCTCAACCGCCTTGCGGACAGCGTCCCAGTCCACCCGCGCTGCGGCACGTCCCGCAGCGCGGGAGACGGCTGCCTCAAGTTTCGGATACTCGGGCGGGCCGAAGCGGCCGGACTCCTCCAGGGAATCAGCCTGTTGAGTCGTAAGGTGCACCTCGATGTACAAGGTGTCACCGAGCCAGCCAAGTTTGACTGGCTCGTCCACGACACGAACCGGGGTCCCAACGGGTACCTCCCGGTACAGGCGCTCGATGTCCGAGTTGTGCAGGCGGAAGCAGCCATGGCTCACCCGCCGCCCGACCCCGTAGGGTTTGTTGGTCCCGTGAATGATGATCCCCGGCCAATCCAGGTACAACGCTTTGGAACCCAGCGGGTTGTCCGGCCCCGGCGGGACAAAGGGGGGCAGTTCGGAATCCTCCTCTCGCATGCGTGCAGTCGGCATCCATGACGGGTTGACACGCTTGGCACGGACATGAGTAGACCCGGTCCGCAGATTGGCGGCCTCGGCCCCGATACCCACCGGAAAGCTGGTCGGAGACCTCCCTTCCGCAAAGTAGTAGAGACGCTGGTCTGCCAGATTGATCACGATGCCATTGTGTGGCCTCGAGGGCAGGATGTGTGCCGTCGGCAATAGCACGAGCGCCCCGTTGCCCGGCAGCCACGGGTCGATGGCTGGATTCGCCATGATGATTTCGGTGTAACCGAGATCATTATCGATGGCGAGGTCGGCCAGCGTGTCATCGACCGAGGTGAAGACGATGCCGAAGGGCATCGTCCCAATGATGTCGACAGCCGCCATCGGCGTCGCCGCAATGGCCAAGGTGGCCAGTGTAGCAACGAGGCCCCCAAAACCGAACAGCACGGCAACGCCCACGGCCACCTTACGAACGGGTCTTCCGCTGGCTGCGGCTGAACATACGATCCGCCTTTTCATTTGCCGCCCTGGCGTCCGCTGCTGCGGCGCGTGCCTGTTCGGCCGACTGCTGAGCGGCGTTGGCGGCGCGCGTCGCCTCAGCCTTCGCATCGTTGGCCGTGGACTGCGTCTGAATCAGAAGGGCCCGGTCTTCCGAACTTAATTGAGAGCACCCCGTCGCAAGCAGGGCACCCACAAGGATGATGGAGAGATTACGCAAAGTTATAGCCATGATATTCTCCTTCTCATAAAGCCGAAGGGCAGCGAGAGCGACGGGAGCGCTGGACTTCCGGTGCAGGAACGCCGCCCACTTCAACACGGCAGTTCACTCGGCAAACTGATGATCAATCATCGCCGGGAGCGGCATCGCGGCATTAACCTGTGTAAAGACCGAGCGCTCAATATGGCGGCCAGGGTTGATTGCAACGTTAGCGGTGGGCTGCCCGATAAGAGTGTTGCTTGGTTGGCGTTGAACGGTGTCAACAACCCGCGCAGTCGAGCACCATGACGACGTGCTCGTCAGCCCTCAGCGTCTTGGCGAACTCGGCCAGAAAGCGGGTCGTGATCACGGTCGGGACGGCCGACAGGACACGGGCGAAGCCGTCGCCGCTGGCTGGCTCGATGGCGGCGGAGATGTAGGTCCAATCGAAGCGGCGGTCGCAGATGCCGGGTGGCCGCTGTCCCTTCGACCATCAGCAATGGCACAGCCAGCCCTTCTGTCCGACGTGCGCTTCGTCCTGGAAGAAGTCATCACCACGCCGGGGCGGAACGCCTCCTCGACCATCCGGACCCTCTCCGCCGGCGTGCAAGTCAGCCGCCGCTCCGTCCCAGTTAGAACCTCGACCCGCTGATAAGCCATGACGTTTGCAACCCGTTTGCGTCCGCGCGATGGGGCGCCACGCAAAACCCAGTCGTCGGACCCTATTTTGCCAAGGCGGCCCTCACCAGAGGCGCACCGCAATTCGGCGGGTCCAGCCGTCGTAGCGCAGGCTCCCACCCGGCAGATTTCCGCAGTTTCCTGCTCAACCCGGCGGATTGCCGGATACCACCCGTCACACGACCGGTACAGGCTGAGGAACGGACTGTGGGTGAAACGCACGGAAGGGAAAGAGGCAGGCATGTACCATGACCATGTGCGCCGGGACAGATTGACGAACAAGGCGTGGTTCCTGGGCGTGCTGGCGCTCGCTCTCACAGCGGTCGGCATCGTCGGTGGCATTGGGCACACTGGCCTCGCCGCCGTCTTCGCGCCGGTCACTGCGGCCCTGCCGGGCGGCGACTCCCTGGTGACCGTCTGGGCCGCCCTCGGCCTCGCGCTGATCCTCACGCTGAACGTCCATCTTCTCGGCCGGCTCGGCCTTCGGCTGCAGGTCGCCGCCGTCTGGCTGGAGGTGTTCAGCCTGTTCCTGGTCTTCTTCTACAGCTTCGACCTGTCCTACAGCTTCATCCTGGGCAAGCTGTCGTTCCTGATCACCCAGGGCGTCGCCACGACGCTGTACATCTCGGCGATCTCCATCGCCATCGCCTTCGTTCTGGCGATGGTCGGTGCCATCGCGAGGCTGTCGGACAACGGCTTCGCCATCGCCATCTCGTCCTTCTACACGTCCTTCTTCCGCGGCGTGCCGCTGCTGATCCAAATCTACCTGATCTATCTCGGCATCCCGCAGCTCGGCTACGTCATCGGGGCGATCCCGGCGGGCGTGGCGGCGCTGTCGCTGTGCTACGGCGCCTACATGACGGAGATCTTCCGCGCCGGCATCATGAGCATCCCCAAAGGGCAGTGGGAGGCCGCGCGCGCGCTGGGCTTCGGGCCGATGCACACGCTGGTGCTGATCATCCTGCCGCAGTCGCTGCGCCTGATCATCCCGCCGACCGGCAACCAGTTCATCGCCATGCTGAAAGACAGCTCGCTCGTCTCTGTGATCGGCGTGTGGGAGCTGATGTTCCTCGCCCGCACCCAGGGCCGCGACGAGTTCCGTCACCTGGAGATGCTGATCACCGCCGCCGGCCTCTACTGGCTGATCTCCATCGTCCTGGAGCAGTTGCAGGCCCGGCTGGAGCGCCGTCTGGCGCGCGGCCACCACCACTGAACCGGTCCGCCCCCGCCCCGAACAATCAAACCGTCCGAACGCCAAGACTTCCCCTCACGTCAGGAGACCGTCCATGAGCCTGCTCAAATCCCTGTGCCTGGGTGCCGCCGCCATCGGCGCGCTCGCTTTTTCCAGCGGTGCCGCCGATGCGGGCGCCACACTCGACCGCATCACGCAGAAGAAGGAAATGGTCGTGGCGACCGCCGCCAACTGGCCGCCACAGTCCTTCATGAACAAGGACAACCAGTTGGACGGCTTCGATGTCGAGGTGGCCAAGGAGATCGCCAAGCGGCTGGGCGCCACGGCCCGCTTCATCACGCCGGAATGGGGAATCATCACCGCCGGCAACTGGAACGGTCGCTGGGACATCTCCGTCGGTTCGATGACGCCGACGACCGGGCGGACCCGTGTCCTCGACTTCCCGGCAATCTATTACTACACGCCCTATGTCTTCGCTGTTCACAAGACCTCCAAGCTGGACAGCCGCGCGGCGCTGACCGGCAAGACCATCGGGGTCGAAGGCGGCACGACCTCCGAGGATTACATCAACGGCAAGCTGAAGATCGATGCCGTGGGCGTCCCCGACTTCACGGCCGACGTGAAGCCGGGCACCGTCAAGACCTACGGCGACAGCGTCGGCCCGCTGGACGATCTGCGGCTGGGCGACGGCGTGCGGGTGGATGCCATCGTCTCCGCCCTGCCGACCGTCGAGGCCGCGGTGAAGCGCGGCTACCCGATCCGCGCCATCAGCGACAAGCCGGCGTATCACGAGCCGCTGGCCATCGCCATCGACAAGGGCGATGCGGAGCTGAACGCCAAGCTGACGGAAATCGTGGCCGCCCTGAAGGCGGACGGCACGCTGAAGTCGCTGTCGGAGAAGTGGTACGGCATCGACTACACCGTCGCCAAGTAACGCAGCGCGAGGTCGGCCGCCCCAGCTTCCCAGGCGGCCGGCCTCCCTAAGACCCGATACCAATCCGGCAAACGGAACCCAACCGGCATGCGTGACTATCCGAACACCTATTACAGCGCCACCCGACGACCGGCGAGCGACCACGCCCCCCTGCGCGGTACGGTGACGGCCGACGTCTGCGTGATCGGTGGCGGACTGGCCGGCCTGTCCACCGCCTGGGAACTGATCCGGCGCGGCCGTTCCGTCGCGCTGCTTGAGGCGCAGCGGATCGGTTGGGGAGCATCCGGGCGCAACGGCGGCTTCGTTCTCCAGGGCTGGTCGGAGGGGCTGCGGAACATCGAGGCCCGCTGCGGCCGGGATCATGCCCGCGCGCTGTTCGGCCTTTCGGTGGAAGGCGTGGAGATCGTCCGCGACACCATCGCCGTCCATTCCCTGCCCGGCTGCAACCCGACGACGGGGAAGCTCAGCGTCACCCGCTACGAGGCTGCCGACCAGTTGCAGCGCCACCGCGACCACATGGCGCGGACCTACGGCTACGACTTCACCTACATCGACCGCCCGACGCTGCGCGGTTTGCTGAAGAGCGACATCTATTTCCAGGCCCTGCGCGACCCGGTCGGCTTCCATTTCCACCCGCTGAACTATTGCCTCGGCCTTGCCGACCTGGTCGCCGGCGCCGGCGGGCGCCTGTTCGAGGGCACCGCCATGATCGGCATAAGCCGCAACCACACGCCCGGCTCCGGCGGCCGCTGGCGGGTGGATACGGTGGACGGCTCGATCATGTGCCACGATGTGGTGATGTGCGGCGGCGGTTACGGCGGGCCGGAGTTCGGTCCCCTGCGCCGGGCCTTCCTGCCGATCGCCACCTATGTGGTGCTGACCGAGCGGCTGGGCGACCGGCTGTCGGACTTCGTCGCCACCACCGACGCGGTCGGCGACGACCGTCGGTCCTCCGACTATTACCGCATCGTCGACGGCGACCGGCTGCTGTGGGGCGGACGCATCACCACCCGCTATGAACAGGACGAAAAGCGTCTGGCCGCCCTGCTGCGCCAGGATATCACCGGGGTCTTCCCCGGCCTTGCCGATGTGCGGATCGAAAAAGCATGGTCGGGTCTGATGGGATACGCGCGCCACAAGATGCCTCATATTGCCAAAGTTGAGGAAGGCTTGTGGAGTTGTTCGTCCTTCGGCGGGCATGGCATGAACACAGCACCCATCGGTGGGCGCGTCGTTGCCGAGGCGATCACCGGCGAAAGCGACCGTATTCGGTTTTTCGCCCCTTACGGTTTGACCTGGAATGGCGGTATCTTCGGCCCCCCTGCCGCGGAACTGGTCTATACGGGACTGCGCCTGATGGACTTCTGGCAGGAATCACGATCCCGGCGCCAGGGCGCTTGAAGGATTGGCCACCGATGGGAGGGGATGAAGGAATGTCTGGGTCGGGCAACGAGCAGGGCTTCCGCCTGACGGACAAGGACAAGCAACTTCTCGCCCTGTTGCAGAAGAACGCGCGGGAGCCGACGTCATCGCTGGCCCGCAAAATCGGCGTTTCGCGGACGGCCCTGCAGGAGCGCATCCAGCGGCTGGAAAGTGCGGGCGTGATCGAGGGCTATTCGGTCCGCATCAACCACAGCAAGCTGATCTACACCGTCAACTGCTTCACCATGGCGGTTTGCAACAACAAGACCTATTCCGACGTCATCGCCCAGATGCGGACGATGGAGGCGGTTCAGGCGGTATACGCCATTTCCGGCGACTGGGATTTCGTCATCCACGTCGCGACGGAAACGCTGGAGAAGCTGAACGCCGAACTGACGCGGATCAACATGATCAAGGGCGTCGTCCGCACCACCTCCTGCATCGTCATGGAGACGAAATTCGACCGCCGGCTCGCTTTCATGGGCAGGATGGGAGCCAATCTGCTTGAGTACGCCGGCGATTTGCCGGCATCGGACCATGATGCCGGCGCCACAAGCCCGTCGCCGGGCAGAAACGAGAATGATCAAGCCGCGGATTGATCCGCCGGGCAGTCGCGCGCCGTTTCGATGCCTGCGCTGTTCACGCAGCAGATGCGTCGGAGGTTCTCGTGTCCGCCAAACCCAGCCCGATCACCACCCCCGATGGCCGCTACATCGTGGTGCGCGGACGTCTGTGGCGTGCGGCCAACCCGGCTTTGTCCGATGAGGCCCGCGCCGACCTGATCGCCGATCTAATGCGGGCCCGCCGGGCTGTGGCAACCGCAAGGCGAGCCGGCGACCGCAGCGCGGAAACGGCGGCACACGCCGCCGTCGATCAGGTCAAACAGGCTCTCGGCGAGCGGGGCCCCGTCTGGTGGTCCGATGGTGCGCCGGATTTGAACCGGCACATGATCCGGACGACACCTTATGCCGGCTGGTTCCGTGAGGTGGGCGGCAATGACGACCGGTAGGCCGTGACTTGGAACTGCCCCCGCTCGGGCCCTTGCGCACTCATAGCCACGATTTGCGACACCGTCAGCTCTCCCCGGATTGCCTCCAGCGCCAGCTTCGCCCAGAACTCCGCCGAATACCGTTTCCGTTTCCCCGTCATCAGGTTCGTCCTTCATCCTGGGCGAACCAAGCTTAGCCGACTGTCCGGGGAACGGGGACCCCTCACTCCGGGAGGGGAGATGATTGAATGTAAGTTCTGGAAACCGCCACTTAACCCGCCTCCTGTGTTCCTACGCCATTCAATGCCTCTCGCAGGCGGTTTTCCTGATCGGTTGTCAGGGAGGTTCGCAAAAGCGTCCCTTGGTACTTTGCAAGTTCAGGCAAAACTTTGTCGGGATTGACCTTGCGTACGAGGACGAACAGAGCTGACATTCCAGGCTTGATGGTTTCGGCAATCTTGCGGATGTAATCGTCCGAAATGCCGTAATCCGTCATGCTGCCAGCCAGAGCGCCGGCACCGGCACCGACGGCTCCGCCCACGACCAATCCGGCAAGGGGATTGAGAAACAACAAGCCGACCAGCGATCCCCAGAGCATGCCGGAAATCCCGGAGCGGGCGGCTCCCATCGACACCATATCGACCGCTTGTTTCAGTCGCACCTTTCCGTCCTGCTCTCGAACTGCTACGCAGGCATCCATAAGATCTATGAGATACTCACGTTGCATCTCCCGCAATTCGGTCAAAGCACGATCCGCCGTATCCTTATCATTGAAGGCGACGCAGATAAGATCAGACATGATATATACTCCCATTTTTTGATCGATCGCAGTACAGGGTCGGTGGGTATTTGTGTAGCCCCTATGAAATACTCTATGAGAGCATTCCTTGAGGGCACGTCCGTGAGGGCAACGTCGGGATGTCACCGACCCACAGGCACATTGGCGCCCGGCTGTGAGATGACGAAGACCACGGAACGTCAGCAATGAGCTGCCCCAGGAGGCGGTAAAGGTGGGAAACCGTCGTAACGGTATGGCGGATTTGGAATGTGGACAGTCTGTAGCCGTCGCATGTCCGCCGCTGACATGTCTTCAGATCTGTGCGTGAGCTCCGAATTTCGCCAAGAGTCTTACCTCCTCCAATAGCCTTATCCAGTGATAACACTCCAAAAGTTGGGAAGCGCTGACCAGACATTGATGGAGCGTGATCCTGAGATTGGTGCAGGTTTTCTCTCAACCTAAGCTACTGATCCCTTTGACCAAGGTGAGTTACGGTAACCAACATTGCCATGATGCAGTCAGGATGGCGACGAGTACCGTAAC
>PJUA01000720.1_pt1 | contig 12872 bp, 8 predicted proteins | sample 1512151 | NCBI WGS metagenome assembly PJUA01 (sample SAMN08177678, study PRJNA422409) | Soil metagenome, whole genome shotgun sequencing project. | isolation source: Soil enriched on filter paper: beechwood xylan treatment | place: USA: Madison | collected 2015-01-15
CCTCGGCCGCCACCACTGCCTTATGGAAGGGCATGGCCGGCAATTACCCCGAGCACCGCATCAACATCATCGACACCCCGGGCCACGTGGACTTCACCATCGAGGTGGAGCGTTCCATGCGCGTGCTGGATGGCGCGGTGATGGTGTACGACTCGGTGGGTGGCGTGCAGCCGCAGTCCGAGACCGTCTGGCGCCAGGCCAACAAGTACAAGGTGCCGCGCATCGCCTTCGTCAACAAGATGGACCGCATCGGCGCAGACTTCTTCCGCGTGCAGCGTCAGATCGAGGAACGCCTGAAGGGCAAAGCCGTCCCCATCCAGATTCCGGTGGGCGCGGAAGACCACTTCTCGGGCGTGATCGACCTGGTCAAGATGAAGGCCATCATCTGGGACGAGGCCAGCCAGGGCGTGCTGTTCAAGTACGAAGACATCCCGCTGGAGCTGGAAGAGACCGCACGCGAATGGCGCGACCGCATGGTCGAACAGGCCGCCGAGGCCAATGAGGAATTGCTGGAGAAATACCTCTCCGGTACGCCCCTGACCGAGGACGACATCAAGCGCGGCCTGCGCCTGCGCACGGTGGCCAACGAGATCGTGCCGATGCTGGCCGGCAGCGCCTTCAAGAACAAGGGCGTGCAGGCCATGCTGGATGCGGTGATCGACTACCTGCCCTCGCCCATCGACGTGCCGGCCATCGCCGGCCATGCCGAGGACGACAGCGAGATCGAGCGCCATCCGTCGGACGAGGAACCGTTCTCGGCCCTGGCCTTCAAGATCATGACCGACCCGTTCGTGGGGCAGCTGACCTTCTTCCGTGTGTATTCCGGCCTCATCAACTCCGGCGACACGGTCTACAACCCGCTGAAGGGCAGGAAGGAACGCCTGGGCCGCATCCTGCAGATGCACGCCAACGAGCGCAAGGAGATCAAGGAAGTGTTCGCCGGCGATATCGCGGCGGCCGTGGGTCTGAAGGACGTGACCACCGGTGACACGCTGTCGGATCCGGAGCATCCGATCATCCTGGAACGCATGATCTTCCCGGAACCGGTGATCTCGCAGGCGGTAGAGCCGAAGACCAAGGCCGACCAGGAAAAGATGGGCATTGCCCTGAACCGCCTGGCGCAGGAGGATCCGTCCTTCCGCGTGCATACCGACGAGGAATCGGGCCAGACCATCATGTCGGGCATGGGCGAGCTGCACCTGGAAATCCTGGTGGACCGCATGAAGCGCGAGTTCAACGTCGAAGCCACCGTCGGCAAGCCGCAGGTGGCTTACCGCGAAGCGATCCGCAAGGGCGTGGAAGACGTGGAAGGCAAGTTCGTCAAGCAGTCCGGCGGACGCGGTCAGTACGGCCATGTGGTGATCAAGCTGGAGCCGCAACCGGCCGGCAAGGGCTATGAATTCGTCGATGCCATCAAGGGTGGCGTGGTCCCGCGCGAATTCATCCCGGCGGTGGACAAGGGTATCCAGGAATCGCTCAAGGCGGGTGTGCTGGCGGGTTATCCGGTGGTGGACGTGAAGGCCACGCTGACCTTCGGCTCGTATCACGACGTGGACTCCAACGAAAACGCCTTCCGCATGGCGGGCTCGATGGCCTTCAAGGAAGCGATGAAGCGCGCCGGTCCCATGCTGCTGGAGCCGATGATGCAGGTCGAGGTGGAAACGCCCGAGGAATTCATGGGCAACGTGATGGGCGACCTGTCCTCGCGGCGCGGGATGGTGCAGGGCATGGAAGACATGGTGGGCGGCGGCAAGCTGGTGCGCGCCGAAGTCCCCCTGTCGGAAATGTTCGGCTACTCGACCACGCTGCGTTCGCTGTCGCAGGGTCGCGCCACCTACTCGATGGAGTTCAAGCACTATGCCGAGGCGCCACGGCAGGTGGTGGAGCAGTTGACCGGTAACAAGGCACGCGGCTGATTGCCTGGCACGCGCAGGCAACCGGGGTTCTACGCCGGGTAGTCACAAAGCCGGGGCATCTTGCGATGTCCCGGCTTTATTTTTAGAGACGGCCGGTCAACGTGGCTGGTTGACCTTCTCCCTGGCCATCGACAGGGCAATCGCCGCCGCCACCACCAGGCTGGCCGAGATCACATACAGGCCATTGTTGGTGCTGTGCGTGACATCCTTGATCCAGCCGACGATGAAGGGACTGACAAAGCCCGCCAGGTTGCCCACCGAATTGATGACTGCGATCCCTGCGGCGGCAGCGGCACCGCGCAGGAAGGCCGGTGGCAGACACCAGAACTGCGCCAGGCCGGTAATGATGCCCATGGTCGCCAGCGTCAGCGTGGCCACCGCCACCAGCGGCGTCTGCGGCAGCAGGGTACTGGCAATCAGGCCGACCATCCCCAACAGCGCCGGCAGGGCCACGTGCCAGCGGCGTTCACCGGTGCGATCGGAATGCGTGCTGGTCCAGATCATTGCCAGGGTGGCCGCAGCATAGGGGATGGCGACCAGCCAGCCGATGGTTTCAGGGCTGCTCACACCGGAGGCCTTGATCAACGTTGGCAACCAGAAGCCGATGCCATACAGGCCCATGATGAAACCGAAGTAGGCCGCCGACAGCACCCACACCATCGGATGGCGGAATCCACCCAGCATCGAATGCTCGCTGACCTTGGCGTCGTCGGCGTCGATATTGGCCTGCAGCAGGCGCTTCTCGTCATCGTTGAGCCAGGAAGCCTTGTTGATCCCGTCGTCCAGGTATTTGAGCACCATCACGCCCAGCAGCAGCGAAGGCAAGGCTTCGATCAGGAACAGCCACTTCCATCCCGCCATGCCATGCGCACCATCGAAGGTCGCCAGGATCCAGCCCGACAGCGGACCGCCCAGTACCCCGGCCATGGGGATGCCGGTCATGAACAGCGACGTCACCTTGGAGCGCCGGGCCGAGGGATACCAGTAGGTCAGGTAGAGGATGATGCCTGGGAAGAAGCCGGCCTCGGCCACGCCCAGGAAGAAGCGCATGATGTAGAAGACGGTAGGCGTCTGCACGAACATCATGGCGCCGGAGATGATGCCCCAGCTGAACATGATGCGGGCAATCCAGCGACGCGCGCCGAATCGATGCAGCATCAGGTTGCTGGGTACTTCGAAGATGAAATACCCGAGGAAGAAGATGCCGGCGCCCAGACCGTACACGGCCTCGGAAAACTGCAGTTCGTTCAGCATCTGCAGCTTGGCGAAACCGACGTTGACGCGGTCGAGGTAGGCGACCACGTAGCAGATGAAGAGGAAGGGAATCAGGCGCCAGGTGACTTTGGCATAGAGCCGCTCTTCGGCGGCCGGCGCAAGCCCGGCCTGGCCGGTGGCGATAGTGGTGGTCATGGGGTCTCCGTTGTGATGGGGTATTGCTGGCCGGCCGCCTCTGCGGGGGCTCGGCCGCTATTGCCGGCTCAGGTGAACATGTCGGGCTGGGTCGCCACCAGGTCGTCGTAGATGGGCTGGAAGTGTAACCAGCCGATATAGTCGCTCCCGACGTGCTCGCGGCTGTAGCGGGCCTTGTCTTCGGGCACCAGGCGCGGGGTCTGGCCGCTGGCGGCGATGAGCAACTGCTGTTTGCAGCAGCGTTCCAGGGCGATGAACCAGAAGGCGGCCGATTCGATGCTGTGGCGGCTGGCGGTCAACAGCCCGTGGTTCTGATGGATGGCCGCCTTCACGCCGGCAAAGGCATTGGCCACGCGATGCCCGGCCTTCACCTCGACGGCGACCTGACCAGCCTCGTCGCCGAAGACCACGTGGTCTTCGAAGAAGGCGGCGGCATCCTGGCTGATCGGCAACAGCGGCTGGCCCAGCGTGGAGAAAGCGGTGCCGTATTCGGTATGGGCATGGCACATGGCGACGATCTCTGGATGCGCTTCGTGCACGGCCGCATGCAATACGAAACCGGCGCGGTTGACAGCATAGTCACCTTCGACCACGCGACCTTCGTGATCCACCAGGATCAGGTTGGACATACGCACCTGATTGAAATGCACGGCCATCGGATTGGTCCAGTACAGGTGGGGACGTTCCGGGTCGCGCACCGTCAGGTGGCCGGCGAAACCGTAGTCGAAGCCTTGCTGTGCGAAGGCGCGGCAGGCCGCGACCAGGCGCTTCTTGAGGTAGAGACGCTGCTCGTCGAAGCTCTTGAACTCGGGAATCTCGGGGAACCTCAGGCCCAATTGCTCGGGCTGGTAGACAGATGTGCGTTTGACGGTGTCGAGCATGATGCGGTCTCCTGTTATCGGGAATGAAGGGGCGCAGGTAGTCTTCCTGACGGCTGGCTGCCATGGTGGCAGTACGCCCGCGCGTTGACAAAAGACCTGTTTTCACCGATTGTTGAATCCGGCTCAACCATAAGCCGATCCGCCGCACACTCCACCCTGCCAGCCATCCGCCATGCGCAAACTGCCGTCCTTCTTCTCGCTACGTGCCTTCGAGGCTGCTGCCCGGCTGGGCAGTTTCACACTGGCGGCACAGGAGCTGCACTTGACCACATCGGCCATCAGTCACCAGGTGCGCTCGCTCGAGGAGTGGTGCGGAAAGGAGTTGTTCATCCGCCAGACCCGGCGGGTGACGCTGACCCTCCAGGGGCAGCTGTTTCTGGGCAAGCTCTCCCCGGCCTTCGATGCGATCGAAGACGCCTGTGCGGTGTTCCGCCAGGCCGATGAGCGGGCCGTACTGGCGGTGCATTGCGCGCCCAGCTTTGCCAGCAAGTGGTTGAGTCCGCGCCTGGGGCAGTTCATGCAGGCGCATCCGGCGATCACCCTGCAGATGTCCACCAGCGCCGAGCCCATCGACCTGCAGCGCGATGCCGCCATCGATATCGACATTGCCTACGGCGCCCCGCCGCACCGCGACGGCGTCCTCGTCGAAGCCCTGGGCATGGAACCGACCGTACCGCTGTGCTCTCCGGCTCTGCTGCAGCGTCATGCCATCCGTGGGCCGCTGGATCTGCTGGAACTCACCCTGATCGAATCCAAGCTCAATCCGGTGCGCTGGAAGGACTGGTTCGACCTGCACGGCGTACGCCTGCCGCCGCGCGCCCATCCCTCCTTCGACCGTGGCTCGCTGGCAGTAGCCGCCGCCGTCGATGGCCTGGGCGTGGCGCTGGAGACGGCGCGCTTCGCCGAGAACGAACTGGCGCGCGGAGACCTGGTGCGGCTGGACGAGAATGCCTTCAAGTCCATCCAGAAGGAAATGCACTTCCTGTGCTATCGCCGGGGAGACGCCGGCATGCGGGCGGTGAAGGCATTCAGGGAATGGATACGTACGGCTGCGGGCTAAACCCAGCGAAGACCACGTGCAACGCGGCTAGTCCGCTTCCCCCTTGCCGTTGTTGATTAGCAATAAGTTCTCTCAAAACAAAAAATAATGTCAAGCTCGATTGAAATTGCACTGACTTTGATGTCAGTTCATCGATCAGCGTAAATCTGAGTTAATGTAAATCGATCTCCCTCATTGGAGGTCACTTCTTTATTGCATCCAAGGCACCTATAAATGCCAGAAACCGGCACATTCTCACTAGGGCCGTATTCATTGACCCAGTGAGGCTGGCTTGCATCGCCATCTCCTACTCGTGAACTACTGATACGCCATGACATAACGCCTCCTTGATCTAGTTAAAAGTACCAGACAGAATTTCTATTTTTTTCTCCGCTTGCCAATTTCTTTTTTTCTGTTTTCAACATTGGCACGCCAAGTTTCGAGTGCTTCAATATCGACTTTCAATTCATCGGGCTCGGGAGTGGCCACTTGGGCCATTGCTGCCCCATCATGGGCGGCGAACTTAGAACAACGACTCATCCCATTTTCAATAGCGAAGTAGTCTTCATCTTCAACGGAAACTTCTCGCAGTTTGAGTGTGGAAACACCTTCTCCAAATCTGTTAATCGTGCCGTGGAGCAGAACTTCTTCAATGGCCCGTTCCCATGCAATTCGGAGTTGGCGATAGGTTTCACGAGCCTTAGGTATATAGGCTTGCTCATCGCCTTTTCGATGCAAGACATCACACTCAGAATGGAGAACTCGTAAGCGGCCAATTCTTGTTTTGGTTGGTGTCCCATCAAAAGGAAGATCCTCCGAGGCCACGCCAAAGCCATCCACAGTTTTGTGTAGACTACGAGCGGCTAGCGGAACACCTTGATTCTGTGCCTCCTGTTGCAGCATGCAGAGGAAGTAGAGGTCATGAGTAAAAATGATGACTTGTCGTTTCTGAGCCTCCTCAATAAGCCGACTGGCGACTTTTTCTCGACGCCTATGGTCTAGAGATGACATGGGGTCGTCAAAGATAACTCCGCCTGGATGTTGCCCAATATTCACTTCTGCAAGGAACGAGCCGATAGCGATTGCTCGCTGTTCCCCTTCACTCAATATATCGGACAATTTTTTACCGCCGGCTGTCTCTAGCACCAATTTATAGTTGGTCTTTCCTCTCTGCGAGAGAGGCTTAAGCGAGACCTTTAAGGAACTGACATTCAGTTTTTTGTATTCATTCGTCAGTGCGTCCGCGAGTTCTTTGGAAATCACTTGCTCATTGATTTCAGTCGATTTGCTGGTGATTGAATTGGTTCTTACTGCGGTCAAGCACTTGTTTAGGTTCTGAATGACCATGTGAGATTGAATTGCCTGTAGAGCCACATCCTTTAAGTCTCTCAGTTGAATGCGGGCATCTAATTCGTTAAATTCATTTTGCATGGCCTGCCGATTTCTTTCGTCGGCCGCCTTTTCCATTGCATCAGCAGACTCAATCAGTGTTTTGATTAGGGCAGTTAAAAGGGGGGCCGGATCAGCCGGCTCATTTCCGATGGAAGTCCAATCACCGTCTACTTTTGCTGCCAAGAAGATCTCGGCCTGACGAGACTTGAGTGATGCTTCAAAGTCCAGGCATTTTTGGGCCAGTTCGACATTGGTTTCTTTCAGTTCATTTTGTGTTTCCAGGTCAAAGCCGATGCCCAGATCACTGTCTTTAATTGGTTTGTATGCCTGAACCGCTTTTTCTCTACTCTCGCGGGCGATTTTTTCGAGCTCGTTTTGAATGAAAGTATCAAACTCAACGAGTCTTGCAGCCGCATCATTTAAGGGCTGCTGGCAAAGTGGACATTGATCATCTGGAGCAAGATGCGGGAATACTTTTCCGGCATGCGATTCAACTGCAAATTTCTTGGCGGCAGCGAATAACTCTTGCCAAACATCGCCACCTGTTCCAGGCAGCCGTCCTGGTTCTGCTCTGAATGTCCGAGCCGCTTCTTCTGCTGTTTTCTTTGCAGTGTTAGAGGCGTCGATAAGGGTTTTGAGATTCCCTGTCTTTACGTCGTTGACGACGTTCCATTTTTCGGTGCATCTCTCAGCGAGTCGAAGTAGGCGATTTGCAAGGGTTCTTAGTTGCTGAGCCTTTTCCTTTGGATTGTTCGCTTTAAGGCTTTTCGCAAGCATTGCGTGACGATCGACATTCTCAGGTAAGAGATTGGATAGTTTTTCTACGTCGTCAGGTTTTGTGCGAGCCGATAGACCTGCGACTAAGCGGCCTGCCGGTGTGAGAGACTGAGACAATTTTGCTAAAGCCAAGGTGTTCGGTGTGGTGCGAGTTACCTCGTCCTCCAACTTCTTTTTGAGCCGCGTACACAGATCTGCAAGGCCTCGCAAGATGTCCATGCCATATGGGACATAGGAGAAATCATCCTGATCATCTACATACGCTCTGGCACAACGGGTATCAAAGACCGAAATGGAGGCAAGAGCCTCAGGAGCAGGAGTGCCGTCTACCCAATTGGCCTCTGAGACTACGCTGTCGATTAGAAGATCAAACGTGGCTTGGGCTTTTGCTTCTGGCCTCAGAGGAGCACTTGCATCAGGGAGAATGAGTTCGCCTTGATCACGTGCCCGGCAGGCTCGCTTCAAGACTCTTGAATACCCGGATTTACCGGACCCGTTATCGCCATAGATAACTGTCAGACCAGTAGCGGAGATAGGGAGTGTTTGGTTTTCTGCTAGAGCATTAACGTTCCGCAGATTTTTGATGGCTGTGATTTGAACTAGGCTTTTTGTTTGTTCGACCGGAGCGGCCTTTGCAACATCGATCTTTTGAGCAGCCCGCTTGTGAGGATCAGCAATACCGTGTCCAGCCTTTAATAGGGCATAGACTTCCTCGTCGTCATTAGCACTTAGTGAGCCTTGGGCAAACAGCACTGAAATTGCGTGCTGTTGCCAAGCGGGAAGCCCCGATCCCCATTGCAGAATACTTGCCACCACTGACATGTAACCCCCATATTTTTCTTTTCTTAGGAGGGTTCCCGCCTCAAAATCACCATCAGCACTCTACAAGCCAAGGGAAAATCCGCTGGAAACTGAACGTTAGGACGAATACGAAAGGCGACTGACTCGCTGGTTAAGACTTTCGCTGAATTGACGGAAATTTTTTGGGAAGCCATGGAAGATACCAATCGAATCAAATTCGCACTGCACTCCCCCAATTGGGTATATGCCCCAGACGACACAAAATCTCTGAGGAATTCGTCGCAGCAAGTGCCCACATTAGAGTATCTCCCTCAGATGAAAGGCCATATTTTCTGTCCGGAGTGCTGCGTTCCTTTGTTTCGCTCGCCTGAAGACAAAGAATACGATGCCAAAGGTCGAAAGGCCTTCTACTCTCATAGTCAAAAATTCCACCCTTTCTGCAACCTTCGCGTTAAACAAGCAGATGGAAAAAATTATAAAAACGAAGAGCAAGCCAAGCGAGCCATCGAAGATGGCGAACTAGTAGTTGTACAAGGTTTTCTAAAAGACAAACCTGTCCCTCCTGAGATCAGGGGTCCCGTGGAATATAAAGGCCCAGTTGTTGAGGACGAAGATGGACCTGTGACCGAGGTCGCCATTGGCAGGCACGATGGCGAAGAATTTAAACTCCCAGGAAGAGTAACTACCATCAGAGGTCTATGTCGAAACTTCGATAAGAATTTCTACCGCTATTTTTACTTCCCTAATCACCCTCACCCTGTCCTCCTGAGTGACCTTCTCATTGATGTCAGAACGGTGACTGCGGTCGATGAAACACCTCGCTTGTACTTCGCGAAGATTTCTTCCTCCCGAAATATGGGCAAGACTCCTAAAAACATTAGGCAAACTTTTTTCATATATCCCAAACGCCAAAATTGCCCTGACTTCTGCCTAAAAACCACAGACGAACTCAGCCAAGAACATGGGATTAACGATCATTCAAACGGGAGGTATGTATTGATGTATGGCCCGGTCGTTCAAAGCGGCGTTGGCCTATGTCTCAAAGATGTCGGATGGGGCGAATTTACCGTTCTCCCAGAAAAATATGACTATCTGCTGGAAGACTAATCTCTACTTGGAGGGAATAGGAGACGAATGCTCCGTCCCCTTTCCCTTCTAGGGCTGATTCATCGAGAGCAACAACACCAGTCTGTTGATTTGCTCGCAGAACTGCCCCTCTCCAGTTGACCCACTTTCCACTGCCTTCCGAAGGCAGCCACGCGGTCATACGATCCTTGATACCCCAACTCTTTCAAGTCCAGGAACATTTGTTTCAATGTCCGTCTTTGCTTGCGGGACTTGGCTGCTTCAGCGGCGAGCCAGGTAGATAACCGAGCGGTGAATGGGTCTAGGGCGCTTGCAGAGCGTCTGGTAGGGTACGACGGCTCGATGGCGTTAGAGCGAATGTAGCGGCGAACTGTGTTGCGTGAGATGTCCAGCCGGCGTGCAATTTCTCTAATCGAAATGCGATCTCTGATGTACCAGCGTCGAATAATTCCAAGTAGGGCCACGTCTATCACTCCGTTCTCCCGCTCGCTGTGATGAGCAGGATTGTGGTCTAAACATGGGTCAACTTAGGATGCAAATTTCCTGGAAAAGTGGGTCAGTTTTCAATGCAATTCAACATCCTGTGCTTTGCCCAGTTAGATGGGATATGGGCAGACCGTCGATCCGGAAAATCCTCGAACGGGAAAACGCGGAATCGCTTGCAAGCGATTCCCTTCTCGCCCCGCCGGGAGCCGCGCAGGCGGCTCCCTCCACTCCGCATGTTTTCGCTGCGCAAAAACAAAAACGCCCCGTTCTTACGAACGGGGCGTTTTATTTGGCGGAGCGGACGGGGCTCGAACCCGCGACCCCCGGCGTGACAGGCCGGTATTCTAACCAACTGAACTACCACTCCTAAAACCGTTTCAGCCGTCTTTGCTTGCTGAAAGAACGCTATTATAGGAGAGCTTTTTTCAAAAAGCTAGCCCCTCTCCATAAAATTGCGAAATATTTTACGGTCAGGCTCACGCCTTGAATTTGCCTTCGAATGCCAGCTTCGACAGCGGTTCGCGCGGGCTGGGGACTTCGCGGGCTTGCAGGCCTTCCGGCAGGACGGACTTGTCGCCCAGCTTGCCGATGACGACCATGGCTTCCACCGAGAATTCGGCCGGCACGTTCAGTTCGGTACGGGCCTTGTCCTTGTCGAAACCGGCCATGCCGTGGGCATGCCAGCCGGACAGCGAGGCTTGCAGGGCCAGGTAGCCCCAGGCCGAGCCGGTGTCGAAGGAGTGGGTCGGGGCCGGCACGACTTCGGTCGCGCCAGGGGGCAGCATGACGGTACGCGACAGCACAACGATCAGGACCGACGCGTTGGCGCACCAGGATCGGTTGAATTCGTTGAGCAGGCCCAGCAGGCTGTCCCATGCAGGCGTGCCGCGACGGGCGTAGACGAAGCGCCAGGGCTGGGCATTGTAGGCGGAGGGAGCCCAGCGGGCGGCTTCCAGGAAGGTCAGTACGGTTTCTTCGGCAATCTCGGCGCCGTTGTAGGCGCGGGGGGACCAGCGGTTCAGGAATTGCGGATCGATGGGGTAGTCGGCGTTGCGCGGATTGGCGGACATGCTCTTTTCCTGTGAAGTTGTTTTTGAGGGATGAATTCAGGCAGCAGGCATATTAGCAGTGCCGCCTTTTTCGTGCAGGGCAGCAAAGGGGATGGCGGCTACACGGCCGCGCCAGCCATAAAAAAACCCGCGCACCTTGCGGCGGCGGGTTAAATCCAATTCTCAGGGGTGATGAATTGGAGGGGGAGGAACTTCAGAATAACGATGCTCGCTTCCCGCCTCCAAGCTTTTTACACGCTGTAACATCCGTTGCAATTCTGCAGTGGACTGTGGGGAATCTGTCAGGAATGGCATCCACGCCATCCCCCGTCCCCATCGGTGCCACGCCTACTTGCCGATACAGAAGCGCGAGAAGATCACGCCCAGCAGGTCATCCGGTGTGAACTTGCCGGTGATGCTGGACAGGCGCTCCTGCGCCAGCCGCAACTCTTCGGCGAACAGGTCCAGCGCGTGTTCGCCGGCCTCGTTGTCCAGCGCCGCATGGGCTGCTGCCTGGGCCAGGTGCTCATCGGCCGCCTTCAAGGCCAGCAGGTGACGCTCACGTGCCAGGTAGCGCGATTCCACCGTCTGCTGCCAGCCGGCGATGCGCAGCAGTTCTCCACGCAGCAACTCCACGCCCTGCCCTTCGGCCGCCGACAGGTAGACATGGGTGGCGTCGGGCATCTGGTCCACCGCCGGCTTGTGGCCGGAACGGTCGATCTTGTTCCAGATGCGGATGATCGGCACGCCCTCGGGGAAACGGGCGGTGATATTTTCGTCTTCCAGGGTCGGTCCACGGTCGGCATCCAGCATGTGCAGGATGACGTCGGCCTTGGCCACCTCGGCCCAGGTCCGTTCGATGCCGATGCGCTCGACCTCGTCGGGGCCGCTGCCATCGGCGCCAGCCTCGCGGATGCCGGCGGTGTCGATGATGTTCAGCGGCATGCCTTCGATCTGGATGGTCTGGGTCACCTTGTCGCGGGTGGTACCGGCGATGGGGGTGACGATGGCCACGTCCGAACCGGCCAGGACATTGAGCAGCGAGGATTTGCCGACATTCGGCTTGCCCGCCAGCACGGCATTCAGACCATCGCGCAGCAGGGCGCCCTGGGCGGCATGGCGGAAGACATCTTCCAGCGTGCTGCGGATGGTGGCCAGTTGACCACGTGCATCACTCTGCTTGAGGAAGTCGATCTCTTCCTCGGGGAAGTCCAGCGTGGCCTCCACCAGCATGCGCAGCCGGGTGACCTGATCGACCAGCTCGTGGATCACCTTGGAAAAAGCGCCGGAGAGCGACTCCGAGGCCGACTTGGCGGCCGCCTCGGTGGTGGCTTCGATCAGGTCGGCCACGGCCTCGGCCTGGGCCAGGTCGATCTTGTCGTTGAGGAAGGCGCGCTGGGTGAATTCACCCGGCTCGGCCAGGCGCAGGCCGATCTCGGCGCCGGCCTGGACACAGCGTGCCAGCAACATCTGCATCACCACCGGGCCGCCATGGCCCTGCAGTTCGAGCACGTCCTCGCCGGTGTAGGAATGCGGGCCCGGGAAATGGATCGCCAGACCCTGGTCGATGGCGCTGCCGTCCTCGTTGAGGAAAGGCAGGTAGGTGGCGTGGCGCGGCGCCAGGCTGTCGCGCCCGCATACCGCGCGGATCACCGGTGCCAGGTTCTTGCCGGAAATGCGGACCACGCCGATACCGCCGCGTCCGGGTGCGGTGGCGATGGCGGCAATGGGAGAAGAATCGAAAGTCATCTGCGTCTACTTGTTGTTGTGTGATCAAAACACGCCGGATCCCCCCTTCGGGCCAGCGGTAAAGACAATGTTAAACCTGACGGGCGCGTAAGACCGAAAAAAAACCCGTGGAATCCACGGGTTTTTCCTTTGATGGCCTGCAGGAACCAGCTTTACTTGGTCTTGCCGCTCTCGATATTGCGGGTGATCACCCATTGCTGCGCGATCGACAGGATGTTGTTGGTCACCCAGTACAGCACCAGGCCGGACGGGAAGAAGAAGAACATGAACGAGAACACCAGCGGCA
>PJUA01000721.1_pt1 | contig 12854 bp, 11 predicted proteins | sample 1512151 | NCBI WGS metagenome assembly PJUA01 (sample SAMN08177678, study PRJNA422409) | Soil metagenome, whole genome shotgun sequencing project. | isolation source: Soil enriched on filter paper: beechwood xylan treatment | place: USA: Madison | collected 2015-01-15
CGCGGGTGGCATTGAGCACGCCCTGCATGAGCAGCTTGACGACGTTGGATTTGCCCAGCCGGGTCTTGCCGAACATGGCGGTGCGCTTGCCCACCACTTCATTGACGCTCATGGCCACCGGCATCGGGTGCGCAGGTTTGCTGGTATGTTCGCCCCAGCGCACATGGCCCAGTTCGAAGGTTTCGCCGACGTCATCCGACAGCGCCAGCAGGGCGCGCAGGATGGGCTCGGACAGGACGTAGCATGCGCAGGAGGGCGAGAGCATCAGCGCACCATAGGCCGGTAGTCCGGCATAGTAGGACAGCCTGCCGCTGCGCTGATCGACGCGGCAGCTGCCCATGACACGGCAGTGCAATTTGCACGTGGTGGTGTGGTCATCACGACGTGCCGTAACTTGCAGGAATCGCGCGAGGACAAATTCCTGCATGCCGTTGGTGGACCAGTCAGGCGAGGCGATGGCGAGGAACTGCCCAGGGACAATGCCCGCGTGACTCAGCCGTTCGTAAGACGAACCAGCGGTGACTTTCAGGCCGTCCTGAGTTTCGAGCAGACCGAGGCTATCTTCTCGCGAAAAAAACATATCGTCGTATCAAAAATGAGGTGGGTGATCGGGTTCCAGAAATAGCTGAAACCTGTTTCACATCGTTCCAACCATGAAGCCGATTTGCCGACCTATGGATTGAATTTCTTCCTTGCTTGCCATTCTGTTCCCGAGCTAATTCGATCAGTCCCGCAACGCAGAGCGGTTCTGTCTTGCGGATTCGCGGCGACGGCAGTGATTGAGGTGGGTGGCTTCGCATCCGATTTGTGCTCTCGACGGATGTGGACGGAACACTGGGGCTGACACCCGATGACGTCGACGATGAGAGAGGAAGGCGAGAGCGTTGCTCATGGCTTTATTGGTGGAGCGGCTGCGAGATGCTCCACGGCGGTAGCGCTGCAAATCATTTATTCGGAGCGCTAATTTATTCCAAAATTTTTCGCCAGGACATTCACAAAGGACGAGATTTATTCATAAAAAATCAGCACCCGTGCAAAACAATTTCATATTTTCTCTATGCGGATGTGTCGTTGCATGTCACTGGCGGCTGCCGGCTTCTCTGATTGGGAGATACGGCGCGATGTCAGTTCGGTTCCCCGCCGGCGCCAGCCTGCTCGCGGAATTTGCATGACGACGCTAGCCGTTGGAATTTCACTTTGAAGGGGAGGGGGACGGGTCGCTGCCAGAAGTGATCTCCTGGTTATTTCCCTGCGCGCTCGCGGCGCTGGTGGGCGATCTACGTTCACGCCCTGGCAGCGCCGATGTGGCAGGTCGAAAAGTATTTGATCAGATGGGGCAGGTCATGCGTGTCGACGCGGGACCCGTTCTCGCGGACGGAGAGGTGAATAGCACTAGCGTGCAGTGAAAAAGAGGGGGCGCCGCACACTGATTGGCACAACGGGTGATGCCTTAGCGTCGCATCGCCCTCAGTGCGGCCTGGCAGCCCCACCACTGGCTTTCTCAGGTGATGCAGATGGTCAGCGTATTCCGGCTCAGCGAGAGCGAACCGTTGGTCCGACGCGACTTTGACGTCACGCCGACCGGGCCTACGCTGCCGGGTTGAATCGCACTTCGAAGACGGCCCCGCGTGGGCCGTTGCCTGCCGTGATTTGCCAGCCATGCGCCTGTGCGATCTCGGCGCAGATGGATAATCCCAGCCCCGCCCCCTGATCGCGTCGATGCGGCCCGCGCCAGAAGCGCTCGAACAGGTGGGGCAGGGCGTCCTCCGCAATGCCCGGTCCCTCGTCGCGCACCGACAGCCGTCGGGCGTTGGCATGCAGCGTCACGGTCCCGCCCGGCGGGCTGTGATGCAGGGCATTCTCCAGCAGGTTCTTGCACAGCACCCCCAGCGCACCCGGATCGGCCAGGATCATGGAGGGCGGCGCACTGTCGGCCGGCCCGATCACCACCTTCACCGCCATCTGCTGCGCCAGCCGCTCCAGCTGGCTGGCGGCCTGCGCCCAGGCAGCCTGCGGCGCGGTCTGCTGCATGCTGTAGTTATGGCGCTCGCTGGCTTCGGCCAGGGTCAGCAGTTGCTGCACCTGGCGTGCCATGCGGTCGATATCCTGCAGCAGTATCTCGCGATCGGCGACGTCGCCCAGTTCGACCTGGCCGCGCATGAGGGTCAGTGGCGTCTTCAGTTCATGGGCCGCGGTGGCCAGGAAATCGCGCTGCTGGCGATAGCCCTGTTCCAGCCGGTCCAGTGCCAGGTTCACCGAGTGGAACAGCGGCGTGATCTCGCGGGGCACGTCCTGTACCGACAGGCGCGCCGACAGATTGTCGATGTCGATGGTGGCCGCCGCATTGGCGGCCCGGCGCAAGGGCTTGAGCAGATGATGCAGGGTCACCGCCACGACGATGGAAAACAGCAGCGCGCAGACAATGGCGCCGATGATGATCATCCAGGTCAGGCGCTGCCCCTTGTCATCCTGGATGATGCGCAGCAGGCGCTCGCTGCGCATGACCTGGACGTAGTAGTTGCGGCCGCCATGTTCGAACTGCCGGGTGAGTACATGCAGGGTGCGACCATCGACACGCAGTTTCAGTCGTGCTGGCTCGGGTGTGAAGGGATTGCCCGTCTCGGCATAGGGCTGGGTGATGCCATCCGAGGCCAGCAGAACGTGGCCCTGCTCATCCAGGATGCGATAGACGCTATCGGCCTTGAGGATTTCGTAGGCGGCGTCGTCCTTGTCGTTGATGGCGGTGCGGTAGGGGCGGTCGTTCTGGTCGAACTGCAGGCCCTTGATGACCTGGCTGGCATTGTTCTTCAGCGACAGGTCGGTCAGCAGGTCCGGCCCCCAGCGCAGCATCAGCGTGATGACACCGATGATCACGGCACCGGTAACCGCGAGCACCAGCGCGGTGACGAGCTGCAGGTGCAGGGCCAGGCTGCGATGGCAGCAAGCCCGGGAGGGAGCGACGGTGGCGCTGGCCAGGTCGGCGGTTTCAGATGTCTTCATGGGGCAATTTCAGGGCGTAGCCCAATCCGCGCTGGTTGACGATCTGCACGACGGAATCGATCCCGGCCAACTTGCGCCGCAGGCGATGCAAGGCCACGTCCAGCGCATTGGGCGTGACCGGCTCGGCAATGCCCCAGGCGGCAGCCTCCAGCGCGGTGCGGCGCGCCGTGGCGCCGGCTGCGCGCACCAGCACCAGCATCAGCTGCAGCTCGGCCGAGGACAGGGAAATCGACTCCGCTGCGCAGACCATGCGGCTTTCCATCGGGTCGATGCGCAGGTCGCCGTGTTCCGGCGCCAGGCTCTGCTGCTGCGGTGCGCGTCGCATCAGGGCGCGCACGCGGGCCACCAGTTCTTCCATCGAAAAGGGTTTGGGGAGGTAATCGTCGGCGCCCGCTTCCAGCCCGTCGATACGGTCGTGCAGGGCGTCGCGCGCGGTCAGCATGAGGCAGGGGGTATCGATGCGGCGGGCGCGCAACTGGCGCACCAGTTGCAGGCCGTCGCCATCGGGCAGGTTGCGATCCAGCACCAGGGCCGGATAGCGGATCTGTGCCAGGCCGGTGGTGGCCTGGGACAGCGTGCCGTAGACATCGGTCTCGATGCCTGCTGTCGCCAGCGCCCGGCTGACCAGCGCGGCCATGCGTTCATGGTCTTCCAGCAGGGCGATGCGATTCATCATGAAGGAATGGACCCCGTCAGAAGTGGTAGAGATAACCGGCGCGCACCCCGGCGGCGCTGCTGCGATCGACCAGGGGGCTATCGGTGATGCCGCTGCCGAAGCGGGTCACGCGCAGATCCAGGAACAGCGACTGCGAGGAAGTCATCTGCCAGTCGGTGCGCAGGCCACCCACCAGGTTGGCGGTCGACCTGCCCTGGTAGAAGGCGCGACCGGCCCGGACCTCGTTGCTGCGTACGCCGAAGTAATAGTCCACATAGTCGCTGCTCATCCAGTTCACTCCCAGGTAGGGTACCAGCGTAAAGCGGCCGCTCTTGAAACGGTGCTCTGCGCGCAGTTTGACGGTCTGCCCATGGCTGTTGCCGGATGCATCGGCCAGCCATTCCAGGGACAGGTCGGCATACGGGTTGCGCCACAGGGCGGCACCGCCCAGCCAGAAACCACCCTTGCGCTTTTCCATGCCATTCAGGATGGGCGCATCGCTGCCTTCATAACCTTCATCGGCATACTGCGCCCGCAGCGAGAAGCCGACCGGACCGACGGCGCCCAGCTTCAGGTCGGCCGTGGTGCCGAGCAAGCGGAACCGGGGCCCATTGTACATAAGCAGGGGCAGCGCCCGGGTGCGATTGCCGTAGCCGGCATAGGGACTGCGTTCCACGCCCACGCCGGCACCCAGCGCCCATTGGCTGCTGCTGCCGCTGTCGGCAACGGGCTCGGTGGTGGCGGATTGCTGGCCGTGGGCCAGGAGGGGCAACAGCAGTAGCGCGGCGCAGGCCAGGGGCGTGCGTGGAGAGAAGCGGATCGACATGGGGGCTCCAGGGGAGGGGAAAGACGTCAAGGGGGATGCGACGCCGGCATCATCCCGCAGACAGTCTTACCGCACACTTACCTGTCACAACGGGTAACGCCTAGCGCCGCATTGCCTTCAGCGCGGCCTGGTAGCCCCACCAGCTGGCTTCTTCGAACAGGGAGAAGCCCGAGAGATCGCTATGGGCGAAGAGGATCTTGCCGTCGGCCTCGCGCAGGCGTCGTACGCCGGCATTGCTGCGCTGGCCGGGAGCGGGAATGGCCATGGCGTGAGCGCGCAAGGTGATATCCACGCGCTCGACATCGGCATTGAAACCCCGTCCGTAGGCCGCCTGCAGGTCGGCCAGTGCCAGCTCCAGCAGGTGCTGCGGGCTGGCCTGCTCCATCCAGCGCCTGGCGTCCTGTGGACGCAGGTGGCTCAGAGCGACATAGCTGGTCAATACCGTTTGGGCGGGCGGGGTTTGTCGTATGTCCTGATGCGTGGAGACCACATAACCAAGGCCCGGTTCGCGGTACACCACGTTATCCCAGGAGAGCGGCGCCTCGGGCAATTCGCGTGGAAACCGCTTGAGCAGGCAGTTGGCGACCAGCCACGGCGCCCGCGCCGCCAGGTCGGTGGCCGGCGTAAAGCCCAATGTCCGGATCGATGGCACGACCCGCGCCGCAACGTACAAGGGCATGGCACAGATAGCCTTGCGGGCGCGCAGCCGCATGCAGCTCGGTACCCCTTGCCTGATGACCACGCACAAGGCCTCGATTCCTTGCGCGGTCTGCTCCAGGCGTAGCACCGTACCGGCCTGGCGGCGCTGGCCGAGCTTGCGCGCCAAGCCGGTCGCCAGCGTCTGCAAGCCGTCCGGCCAGGTCAGCCAGGCGCCACTGCCGGCGTTGCTGGCCTGGCCGATACGGCTACAGAAGTAATGCAAGCCGGCCCAGGCGGAGACCTGATCGTAACGTGCACCGTAGTCGTCCCGGCAGCCATAGTTGGCTAGCCAGTGCAGGGCCGGCGACGCATACCCCTCCTGATCCAGCCACTGTTTCATGGTCATGCGATCCAGGGCCTGCCATTGAGGCTCCTCCGAGGCCAGTGTCGACGGCAGCATGAAGGGCCGCCGACCCTGGGCGTCGTGGTAGTGACGCAGGCGTTCCATCTGCATGTTGAAGCGCTCCAGTTGCGCCTGTTCGCCGGCCTGCAGGGGCGGCAACAGGCCTTCGTGCCAGTGGCCGTTGACCAGGAGTCGTTCTTCGGGCGCATGCAGCAGGAAGCGCTCATCGTAATAGGGACGCTCGGCCTGGGCATCGCGCAGGAGGACGCCGAGGTCGGCCAGGATTTCGCGTACATGCATGCACTCCTGCGATGGCAACGGCAGGTAGTGTGCGCCGGTGGGGCAGGCATACTCACCGTAGCGCGCCGGCGGCATTGCCGTCGGCCTCGGGACCGTCGATGACGAGGAAGTCGTGATGCCCTGAGCGTTCCAGTTTCCACGCTGCCGTCAGACCGCCGATTCCGGAGCCGAGAATGGCCACATCGGTCTGCAGCGTGTGCGTGACCGGCGGCAATCGATCCGGATGGCTAGCCAGGTCACGCAGGAAATGGCCTTCCTCACGGCCGGGTGCATGTAGGCCGGGCTGTATCTCGTGCCACTTCCACCAGGTGCCGCCGATGCCGGCCGCCGCACTGGCGATGCCTGCCGTGCGCAGGAAGCTGCGCCGCTTCATCAGCGCACCACCCGATGCCAGTCTTGCTCGAAGTAACGCACCAGTGACTGGGTGTTGAGGCGGTTCGGCTCCATCTCCAGGGGCTGCATGTCCGGCGGGAAGCGGAACATTTCGGCGGTGGTCTGCGCATTCAGGTAGCGCATCGGGGCGGCGTAGGAAGCCGGAGGCGAATAGTCACGTTGCGTCGAAGCCAGGATGAATCCCCATTCGCCGAATGAAGGTACGTAGAGATGATAGGGATAGGTTTTCCAGCCGGCTTCGCGCAAGGTGGCGTCGATGGACCAGTAGGCGTGCGGCGCGAAGTAGGGCGACGTCGCCTGCACCACGATCAGGCCGTTGGCCGACACATGTTTTTTGAGCAGGCTGTAGAAGGGAATGGAAAACAGCTTGCCCAGCGCAAAGCTGGAAGGGTCGGGGAAGTCGACGATGGCGAGGTCGAACATGCGGGTATTGGCTTGCAGCCAGATGGCTGCATCGGTATTGATGACCTGCACCCGTGGATCGGATAGTGCGCCCTGGTTCAGGGCCACCAGTTCGGGGCGACGTCGGAATGCCTGTGTCATCGCCGGGTCGAGGTCGACCAGCGTCACGTGGCGCACATGGGGATAGCGCAGGATCTCCCGCAGCGCCAATCCGTCACCGCCTCCCAGCACCAGCACGGATTGGGCCCATGGCTGCGTGGCCAGCGCAGGATGCACCAGTGCCTCGTGGTATCGGTATTCGTCACGCGAGGAGAACTGCAGATTGCCGTTGATGTAGAGCCGCAGATCATCTTTCCAGCGCGTGACCACCAGACGTTGATAGGGCGTGCTGGTGGAGTAGATCACTTCATCGCCGTACATCCCCTGTTCGCCCCAGCGCACCAGACGGTCGGAAGCGGCAAAACCGGCCGCCAGCACGATCAGCACCAGACAGGCCCGGAGCAACTGGCGGTGCATCTGCTGCAGTTCGGCTCGGAACACGTGAATGGTCCACAGTCCCACAGCCACATTGCCCATGCCGAACAGGAAACCGGTGCGTGTGAGCCCCAGCTGCGGCGCCAACACCAACGGGAACAGCAACGACACGGCCAGCGCGCCCAGGTAATCGAAGCTGAGCACGGTACTGACCAGCTCGCGAAAGACGCTCTGACGGCCGTGTAGAAGCCGCATCACCAGCGGCACTTCCATGCCGACCAGCACACCGATCAGGAATACCACCGTGTAGAGCAACACGCGAAAGGGTGCAGCCGACCAGGAGAAGCAGAGGAACAGCAGCGCCGCCGACATGCCGCCGATCAGGCCCACCATGATTTCGATGTCGACAAAGCGCGCCAGCACATCTTCGTCGCGGATGTATTTGGAAAAATGCGCACCCACGCCCATGGCGAAAAGATAGCTGCCGATGATGGTGGAAAATTGCAGCACCGAATCGCCGAGCAGGTAGCTGGAGAGCGCACCGGCGATCAGTTCCTAAGCTAATCCGCACGAGGCTACAACGAAGATCGACAACACAAGAATTCTGTTGGTCATGTCATTTTCTTTGACTTAAGATGCGCGCTTTCCATGACCACCAGCGAGGCCAGACTTGCCGCCCATCCTCAACTACGTGATCCATCTGTTGCTGGCCGCCGTATTGCTGGCGGTGTTTTTCAAGGTCTATACGTGGGTCACGCCCTACGATGAAGTCGAGCTGATCCGCCGGGGCAACCGGGCAGCCGCCATGTCGCTGGGTGGTGCCATGGGCGGCTTCTCGCTCACGGTCGCGTCCTCGCTGCTGCATACCAGTGGTTATCAGGAGTTCTTCGGCTGGGCTGCTGGCGCCTTGATGGTGCAGTTGCTGGCTTATCTGGTGACCACACGCGGGCTGCGCATTTCACGCGAGCACATCGAATCCGACAATGCAGCCTTCGGTGGCCTGATGGGATGCATTGCCCTGTGTATTGGTGCCATCAATGCCGCCTGCATTTCCTGAGGCGCGAAATGCTACTTCAGGAAAGCATCTGATGAATTCTTTTGCTTCATCCAGAGGCGTTTTATCGACTTTATGAGAGCGCTCACTGTCCGGTCGTGAGGAGGGGCCGGACGGGACGCTGATCGACATTTCCTTATGCAGACAAAACTCTGCCCGACATGCGGGACATCCCTTCAATTCCAGCACCTCGCTTCGGTGATGGCCGTATGTGGTCATTGCCGTACCCTGATCCATAGACATCGTCGGGCCACCGAAAAAGGGGGCATGCCGCCCGTGCAGGGCGGCCCCGGCGTGCTCCGTCTTGGCGCCATCGCTGACTTCGAGGGCCAGCCGATGGCCGTCGTAGGCCATTTGCAATGGGATACAGATGGCGCATTGTGGAATCAATGGTTTTTGCGAAGGGGGAATGACCGGTGCCAGTGGTGCCTCAGCCACCGCAATGGCCAGTATGCGTTGACTCGCGAGGTGGAGCATGCGCAGCGCCTGCTTCCTTTTGCACATCTCGGTCGTCAGTCCGAGGTGGAAATGCTCGATGGCAAGTACGTGGTCAGCGATCTGCGCAGCCTCAGATGTGTCGGTGGTGAAGGCGAATGGTCCCAACCGCAATACGCGCATCGACAAGCGAAAATGGCGGAGTTGCGGGCCGGCGACCAGGTGGCCATCGTGGAGTACTCGTCGGGCCGCAAACCGTCACTGTACCGCGGTAGCCGGCTTCCCACCCAGGAGGTCGAGGCGTGGCTCGGCCAGGCCGCAGTCCGTCCCACGGAGATCGTTCGCAAGCACGTGGGCTCGGCAAACTCGGCAAACTCGGCAAACTCGGCAAACTCGGCAAACTCGGCAGGTGACAGTGACGAGCAGCTTGGAACACTTGCTTTCGCTCACTGCATGGTCGTGTTTTATCTGATCGTGCTTGGCTTCTTCATCGCCACGGACGATTTCGTCTGGCATTTCGGTCAGGCGCTAGGCTTCGTACTTACCCTGGTCATGTTGTACGTTCCTGCGTACGCATTGATCGAGCAGAAGGCGCTGCACCAAGGGTATGCGATGTATGCGATCGTTGTCATATTCGTTGTGCTCTTCTACCACAAGGGGGATGAAGAAAGCTACGAGCGCAGCCATTCAGGCGGCAGTACCTGGTCGCCACGCGGCAGCGGTGTCTGGGGCGGTGCGGGGGGCATAAGTGAGGCCGATGGTGTGTCCCGCCCAAGGTCGCCATCTGCTTGCCGATCTCGATGGCGTGGCGGCAGCGAGGTTGACCCGGCCCGCGCTGGTCGAAGCCCTGCTGCGGGAGGCCGCCGCCGCCGCCGGAGCGACGGTGCTACAGGCACACTTCCATCACTTCGGGCCGGGGCAGGGGGTGACCGGGGTACTGCTGTTGGCCGAATCCCATTTGTCCATCCATACCTGGCCCGAGGAACAGTTTGCCGCTCTCGACATCTTCCTGTGCGGTGCAGCGCAGGTGGAGCGTGCTCTGGAGGTGATCGTCTCCGGCCTGCAACCCCGGCAGGTCGGGCGACAACTGGTGGAGCGTCGCGCTCGCCAGGCCTGAGGCTGCTTCAGGTCGCCTGTTTCCAGTAATCCGGCTGGGCATATGCATGCCGCAGGAAATCCACGAAAGCGCGGATACGCAAGGGCAGGTGGCGTCGCTGTGCGAACACGGCGTAGATGGAGGGGGCCGGAGCGGCGAATTTATCCAGCACCGTGACCAGTTCCCCGGCCTCGATGGCGGCGCCGACTTCCCACATCGAACGCCAGGCCAGTCCGCGACCGGCCAGCGCCCAGTTGTGTAACACCTCACCGTCATTGCAGACCATGTTGCCGCCGACCTTGTAGATGCTGACCTTGCCCGATTGCTTCAGGGTCCAGCCGCGCTGGCTGCCTTCGCTGCTCATGGCCAGGCAATTGTGACGCACCAGCTCATCGGGGGTCTGCGGCGTGCCGTGGCGGCGCAGGTAGGAGGGGGCAGCGACGATGACGCGGTGGTTTTCCGCCAGCTTCACGCTCACCAGGTTGGAATCGGTCAGGGTGGCGATGCGGATGGCCACGTCTATCCCTTCACCGATAACGTCGGCAATGCGATCGTTCAGGTTCAGCGTGAGCGTGACGTCTCGGTGCTCGGCCAGGAAGGAGGGAACCAGCGGGGCCACATGCTGGCGTCCGAATCCGGCCGGGGCCGAGATCAGCAATTGCCCGCTGGCGCGGGCGCTGCGTTCGGAGACGGCCGATTCGGCATCTTCCAGGTCGGCCAGGATGCGCTGGCAGTCTTCGAGGAAGGCGGCGCCCTCATTTGTGAGGACGATCTTGCGGGTGGTCCGTTGCAGCAATTTCACGCCCAGGCGCTCTTCCAGTGCGTCCAGCCGGCGGCCTATCATGGCCGGGGCGATGCCTTCGGCGCGGGCGGCGGCCGAGAGGCTGCCACGGGTGGCAACCTCGGCAAAGGTCGAAATCTGCTTGAACTGGTCCATGCGGGTCCCTGGGAAGAGGCTGGAATCGGGGGGGCAAAGCCGCGCCGGGAGTGGCACAGGCCGCATCATCACTACCTGCGGATTATCTGCTCACTTATGACTAAAACGCAAAGATAAAGTGATAAAAGCTTCCACTCATAGGGATTTTGTTTAAATATACTGCGTACATAAAGTGCGTGATGCGATGCAAAAAGCGACAGCGCATCAGGCACAATCATGAAAACAAGATAAACAAGCTCACCTAGTCCATTTTTCTTTTTGAGGAGTCCAGCATGACGCAATTGAAGCTGCCCACCGGCATGGAAATCTCCGGCGAGATCAAGCCGGGTTACGAGAACGTCCTGACCTTCGAGGCCCTGTCGCTGGTCGCCAAGCTCTCGCGCGCCTTCGAAGGCCGTCGCCAGGAACTGCTGGCCGCCCGCGCCGAACGCGTCAAGCGCCTGGATGCCGGCGAGCGCCCCGACTTCCTGAAGGAAACCGAATCCATCCGCACCGGCGACTGGAAGATCGCGCCCATCCCCGAGGCCCTAAAGTGCCGTCGTGTGGAAATCACCGGTCCGGTGGAACGCAAGATGGTCATCAATGCCTTCAACTCGGGCGCCGACAGCTACATGACCGACTTCGAGGATTCCAACTCGCCGGTCTGGGATAACCAGATCAGCGGCCAGATCAATCTGTCCGACGCCATCCGTCGCACCATCTCGCTGGAATCCAACGGCAAGAGCTACAAGCTCAACGACAAGATCGCCACCCTGGTGGTGCGTCCGCGCGGCTGGCACCTGGATGAAAAGCACGTCACCCTGGACGGTAAGCGCATCTCCGGCGGCATCTTCGATTTCGCCCTGTTCCTGTTCCATAACGCCAAGGAGCAGCTGGCCCGTGGCGCCGGCCCGTACTTCTATCTGCCCAAGATGGAGTCGCACCTGGAAGCGCGTCTGTGGAATGACATCTTCGTCATGGCGCAGAACGAGATCGGCCTGCCGCAAGGCACCATCAAGGCCACCGTGCTGATCGAGACCATCACCGCCGCCTTCGAGATGGAAGAAATCCTCTATGAGCTGCGCGAGCACAGCGCCGGCCTGAACGCCGGTCGTTGGGACTACATCTTCTCCTGCATCAAGAAGTTCAAGAACGACAAGGACTTCTGCCTGGCCGACCGTGCCAAGGTCACCATGACGTCGCCCTTCATGCGCGCCTATGCATTGCTGCTGCTGAAGACCTGCCACAAGCGTGGCGCCCCGGCCATCGGCGGCATGAGCGCGCTGATCCCGATCAAGAACGATCCGGAAAAGAACGCCGTCGCCATGCAGGGCATCATCAACGACAAGCGTCGTGACGCCACCGACGGCTACGACGGCGGCTGGGTGGCGCACCCGGGTCTGGTCGAGGCATCGATGAAGGAATTCGTGGCCGTGCTGGGCGACAAGCCCAACCAGTTCGAAAAGCAGCGTCCTGATGTGGACGTGAAGGCGGCCGACCTGCTGAACTTCCAGCCGGAGACCCCGATCACCGAAGCCGGCCTGCGCTACAACATCAACGTCGGCATCCATTACCTGGGTGCCTGGCTGGCCGGCAACGGTTGCGTGCCCATCCACAACCTGATGGAAGATGCTGCCACCGCCGAGATCAGCCGTGCCCAGGTGTGGCAGTGGATCCGCAGCGCCAAGGGCAATCTGGAAGATGGGCGCAAGGTCACGGCCGACATGGTGCGCGCCATGATCCCGGAAGAGCTGGCCAAGGTGAAGCAGGTGGCTGGCGACGGTCCTACCTATGACCGTGCGGCCAAGATCTTCGAAGAGATGTCCACCTCCGAGACCTTTGCCGAGTTCCTGACGCTGCCGCTGTACGAAGAAATCTGATTCAGATCCGCTTCAGCCAGAATGAACATCCCCGCCACTCGCAAGAGGGCGGGGATTTTTCATGGGCCGGGGTGCTGTCGAGGTGATGTGCAGCTCGTCCGTACGGCATATCCCGGACAGCTGCAAAAGCGGCAGACGAAAAAAATCCCCGACGAATCGGGGATTTTTTTTAGCTTGAAAAGCTTAAGCAGCCGGAACGATGTTCGAAGCTTGCTTGCCCTTCGGGCCGGTGGTCACTTCGAAGGAAACGCGTTGGTTTTCCTTCAGCGACTTGAAGCCATTCGATTGAATAGCCGAGAAGTGAGCGAACAGATCCTCGCCGCCTTCGTCCGGGGTGATGAAGCCAAAACCTTTTGCATCGTTGAACCACTTGACGGTACC
>PJUA01000722.1_pt1 | contig 12831 bp, 12 predicted proteins | sample 1512151 | NCBI WGS metagenome assembly PJUA01 (sample SAMN08177678, study PRJNA422409) | Soil metagenome, whole genome shotgun sequencing project. | isolation source: Soil enriched on filter paper: beechwood xylan treatment | place: USA: Madison | collected 2015-01-15
GAGGTCGCGGTCGGTGAAAGCGCTATCATGGGCGACAAAGGCTTCGGCCGCCGCGTCCGGACCGATCCGCTCCAGCAGCTGCTCGGCGCGGTCGATCATGGTCAGCGCTTCGGCATCGGTGCCGCGGGTGCGGGCCGGGGCGCCGGCGGCGAAGGCGATGACCACCAGCAGCAGAAGAACCGGCAGCACGGTCAGCAGGGTTTGCCGCTGAACGCGCAGACGAAGCTTGGAGATCATGCCGACCATCAGCCTGAACCTGTGCCTGTGACGTTTGGGTCCGGGAAGGAAGTTTGGATTCGGAACCATCCCGACCGTGGTAATACCATGCTCCACGCCGCGCAATGGACCAAACGTCACAGGTGCCATGTCGAACCCCTGCCGCGACCGGATCGTGTCAATTCGCCGCAGCCTGCCCTGCCGACGCTAACGCCCCTTAAAGGAAGCTATAGGGGTCGACATCGATCTGCACCCGGATGGCCGGCGGGATCTCCACCCTGTCCAGCCACTCCGCGATCAGCGGCTGCACCTGGGTGCTGCGCGGCGCCTTCAGCAGCAGGCGGCGGCGGTGCCGTCCGCGCAGCAGGGCCAGCGGCGCCGGGGCCGGCCCCAAGATATGGACCGAGTCGCTGCGCGGTGCGGCCCGGCCCAGCGCCATCGCCACCCGCTCCACCAGCGTCGGATCCTCGCCGGACACGATCAGCGCCGCCAGCCGGCCGAAGGGCGGCATGCCGGCTTCCAGCCGCATCTCGGCCTCCAGCTGATAGAAGCCGTCGCGGTCGCCGGCGGCCAGCGCCTGCATCACCGGATGTTCGGGCATGAAGGTCTGCAGCATCACCCGCCCCGGCCGCTCGCCGCGCCCGGCGCGCCCGGCAACCTGATGCAGAAGCTGATAGGTGCGCTCCGCCGCCCGCAGGTCGCCGCCGTTCAGCCCCAGGTCGGCATCGACCACCCCCACCAGCGTCAGCATCGGAAAATGGTGGCCCTTGGCCATCACCTGGGTGCCGATGATGATGTCCAGCTCGTGCCGGCCGATGCTCTCCACCATCTCCTGGATGGCGCGCGGGCCGTGCAGGGTGTCGGACGCCATGATGGCGGCGCGGGCGTCGGGGAACAGCTCCGCCACCTCCTCGGCGATGCGTTCCACGCCGGGACCGCAGGCGGCCATCGTCCCCTCCTCCCCGCATTCCGGGCAGGCGTGGGGCAAGGGCTGCTGCAGGCCGCAATGGTGGCATTGCAGCTTGCGGGCGAGCCGGTGTTCGACCAGCCACGCCGTGCAGTTCGGGCATTGCATGCGGTGGCCGCAGGCGCGGCACAGGGTCAGCGGGGCATAGCCGCGGCGGTTCAGGAACAGCATCGCCTGCTCGCCCGCCGCCAGCGTGTCGTTCAGCGCCTTGCGCAGGCTGGGCGCCAGCCAGTGCCGGGCGGGAGGGCGGTCGCGCCGCAGGTCAATCAGCTCGACGTCGGGCAGCACCGCACCGCCATGGCGGGCCGGCAGCTCGATGCGCGCATAGCGGTGGCTGTCGGCATTCACCTTGGTCTCCAGCGACGGCGTGGCGGAGACCAGCACGATGGGCAAGCCGCCCAGATGCGCCCGCGCCACCGCCATGTCGCGGGCGTGGTAGATCGCCCCCTCCTCCTGCTTGTAGGCGGAGTCGTGTTCCTCATCGACGATGATGACACCCAGATCCGGGTAGGGCAGGAACAGCGCCGAGCGCGCGCCCACCACCACCGGCACCTCGCCCTTGGACACCGCTCGCCAGGTGTCGCGGCGCTGCCCCCCGGTCAGCTCCGAATGCCATTCCGCCGGAGGCGCGCCGAAGCGGCGGGCGAAGCGGTCGAGCCACTGTGCCGACAGTGCGATCTCCGGCAGCAGCACCAGCGCCTGTTTGCCCTGTTCCAGCGCCGCCGAGATCGCCTCGTAATAAACCTCCGTCTTGCCCGACCCGGTGACGCCGTCGAGCAGCACGGTGGAATAGCTGCCGGATGCCACCCGCGCGCGCAGATCGTCGGCCGCCGCCCGCTGGTCGGCCGACAGGCTGGGTCCGGGCCGGCGCCAGTCGGGCCGGCCGAGCCGGGTCGGCTGCAGCATCACCGGCTCCAGCAGCCCGGCCTCGGCCAGCCCGCGCACCACCGTCACGCCGCAGCCGGCCTCCTCCGCCAGCTCCGCCGGGGTACGGGGAGGCCCATCTTCCAGCAGCGCCAGGATGCGCTTGCGCGGGTCGGTCATCTTGAAGCCGGGGGGCGGCTCCGCCCCCTGCTTGCGCAGATAGGCCAGCATCGGCTTGGGCGGCTCCAGCGCCGCCGGCACGCTGACCGCCATGCGCAGGACGAAGCCCGGCGGCGTCATGGTGTAGGCGGCGACCCATTCGACGAAGCGGCGGCCGACCTCGGTCATCGGCGGCACGTCGAACCGCCGCACCACCGGCTTCAGCCGGCCGGACTCCAGCGTCCCCGCACCGCGGCCCCAGACGACGCCGACCACCCGGCGCGGGCCCAGCGGCACCTCGACGAAATCGCCGGGGACCAGCTCCATGCCGTCCGGCACGCGGTAGTCGTAGGCCTCGCGCAGCGGCAGCGGCAGCAGGACGGCGACTCGGCGGTCCGACCCGCGAGGCTGCGGCTTCGCCGGGGAATCGGTGGTTTCACGCACCAAATCGCCTTCGGGCTGCCCCGTTTCGGGCGTGTCCCCAAGAAGATCCCCCTGGAAGCCCGGGGCGGAACTGGCGGAAGTCGAACGCATCGGCTAGAGTGGCCTCATGTCCCGGGCACCGGGCGGGACGGCGCGTCGGTCAGCTTTCCGGCGCGGCCGGTTCCGGTCAACATCAGCAAGCATGGACCCTTCGTCATGAAGTTCTTCGTCGACACCGCCGACATTGCCGAGATCCGCGATCTGGCCGATACCGGTCTGCTGGACGGTGTTACCACCAACCCCTCCCTGATCGCCAAGTCCGGCCGTCAATTCCTCGACCTCGTGGCCGAGATTTGCGACGTCGTCAACGGTCCGGTCAGCGCCGAGGTGGCGTCCACCGACTTCGAGACCATGCTCGCCGAGGCCCACAAGATCGCCAAGATCTCCCACCGCGTCGCGGTGAAGGTGCCGCTGACCCCGGCCGGCCTGAAGGTCTGCAAGATCATCTCGTCCGAAGGCACGATGGTCAACGTCACGCTGTGCTTCTCCCCCGCCCAGGCGATCCTGGCGGCCAAGGCCGGCGCCAGCTTCGTGTCGCCCTTCGTCGGCCGCCTGGACGACATCGGCCAGGATGGTATGGGCATCATCAAGGACATCTGCGAGATCTATAACAATTACGACGCCTTCAAGACCGAGGTGCTGGTCGCCTCGATCCGCAACCCGATGCACATCGTCAAGGCCGCCCGTCTGGGCGCCCATGTCGTGACCGCGCCGGCGTCGGTGCTGAAGCAGCTGTTCAACCACCCGCTGACCGACAAGGGTCTCTCCCAGTTCGTCGATGACTGGAAGAAGACCGGCCAGTCGATCCTGTAAGGCGGGCCGGAGCGATCATGGCCGACAGGGGCCGCGAACCGGGCCACCCCCCGCGCCAGGCGTCGACGCTCTCTTCGGAGGATGTGCGCGCCTATCTGCGGACCCACCCGGACTTCCTGGCCCAGAACGCCGATCTGGTCCACCACCTGACCCCGCCGTCGGTCGACCGCGGGCGTGGGGTGGTGGACCTCCAGGCCTTCATGGTCGACCGGCTGCGCGCCGAGGTCCGCACCCTCAAGGACCAGCAGCGCGAGCTGATCGGCACCAGCCGGGCCAACCTGAACAGCCAGAACCGCATCCACGCCGCGGTCCTGTTCCTGCTCGACGCCCAGAGCTTCGAGCAGCTGATCCAGACCATCACCACCGACCTCGCGGTCCTGCTCGACCTCGACGTCGCCTGTCTGGTCATCGAATCCAACGGCAGCGACATTCCCCACGTCCACCGCTCCGGCGTGCGGGTGGTGGAGCCGGGCGCCATCGCCGACCGGCTGGGCCGCGCCGACGTGGTGCTGAACACCGACATCCAGGGTGATCCCGAGATCTACGGCCCCGGCGCCGGCCTCGTCCGGTCGGAGGCGCTGATCCGCATCCAGGTTTCCAGCGAGACGCCCGACGGCCTGCTCGCCTTCGGCAGCCGCGAGCCGGACACCTTCCACAACGGCCAGGGCACCGAACTGGTCGGCTTCCTCGCCCGCGTCATCGAACGGGTGATCCGCGGCTGGCTGGAGCTGCCGGCGTGACAGAACCTGTTCCCATTGCTCCAAGTTTGGGGTTTTCCGCCAAGCCCGACGTTCAGGACGTGCTGGCCCACTGGCGGCGCTGGATGGAGAGCGAGAAGGCGGTGTCCCGCCACACCCTGTCGGCCTATACCGCCGACGTGGGGGAGTTCCTGCGCTTCCTCACCGAATTCCGCGGCGGATCGCCGCCCTCGCTGAACGACCTGGGCGACCTGAAGGCGGCGGATTTCCGCGCCTGGATGTCCCGGCTGGCGATGGACGGTCTGGTCGGGGCCAGCCGGGCGCGCAAGCGGGCGGCGGTGCGCAACCTGTTCCGCTGGATGGACCGCAGCGGCCGGCTGCACAACCCCGCCGTCGCCACCCTCGCCACGCCCAAGGTCAAGCGCCCCGCCCCGCGCCCGCTGACGGAGATCGATGCCGACCGCCTGCTGGAGGAGGCCGAGCGCGATCGCGACGAGCCCTGGATCGGCAAGCGCGACCGTGCCCTGTTCACCCTGCTCTACGGCTGCGGCCTGCGCATTTCCGAAGCGCTGGGTCTGGCCCGAAAGGACGCGCCGCTGACCGACACGCTGCGCGTCACCGGCAAGGGGCGCAAGGACCGCATGATCCCGGTCCTGCCGGCGGTGACGGAGGCGGTGCGCGCCTATATCGAGTCGTGCCCCTTCACGCTGGCGCCGGACGGCCCGCTGTTCGTCGGCACCCGCGGCGGCCGGCTGAACGCCAGCGTCGCCCAGCATCAGATGCAGAAGCTGCGCGCCCTGATGGGCATGCCCGACAGCGCGACGCCGCACGCCCTGCGACACAGTTTCGCGACCCACCTTTTGGCGGACGGCGGCGACCTGCGCGCCATCCAGGACCTGCTCGGCCACGCCTCGCTCTCCACAACCCAGCGTTACACGGACGTCGAGAACGAGCAGTTGATGAACGTGTACCGCAACGCCCATCCTCGGGCGCGCAAGGGCTGATCGGGACCGGTCTCCACAATCGAGCCTAGCATACCGGGATATTCACGCCGATCCCCGTCGCAAATGTCGGCGGAGCCTTCGCGCATTGAATGCAACCTCGCAACAATCTGTCTGTCTGTGGAAAATGAAAATACATTTCCGGATTTCCCCATGAACGTTAGAATCATTCGCAAATAGTGAAGCAATGCCGCGCAACCGTAATACTTTCGCATCAAAGGCCGTATTCTAACCCTTATCCAGGCTTCACCATTCGTTAAGGGGCGAATTCCACAGTGCCTTCAGCGTGTGATTCATGCTGGGGAAACACCATGCAAATAAGATCAATCCAATCGAAGATCGCGATGCTGTCGGGCTTGTGCCTGGCAGGCACCGTCGCCGTGCTCGTCGGCTTCGCCGTCCTGTCGACGCGCTCCAGCAACGAGTTCGTGACCGGCAACGTCGAACGGATCATCGAAAGCAAGACGACGGAATCCCTGCAGAATCTCGCGGCCACCCAGGCCGGCCTGCTGCGGTCGGAATTCGACACCGCGCTGAACGCCGCGCGGACGATGGCCAGCAGCTTCGCCAGCCTCGCCGACGACGGGGCGCCCGGCCACGTCCTGCCGGAAAAGCGGCGCGAGGCCTTCAACGGCGTTCTGCTGTCGGTTCTGAAAAACAACCCGCTGTTCAACGGCACCTATTCGGCGTGGGAGCCCGACGCGCTCGACGGCCGGGACGAGGAGTTCCGCAACCGCCGCGAAGCCGGCACCGACGCCACCGGCCGTTTCATCCCCTATTGGAACCGCGACCAGAACGGCCGCATCGCCATGCAGTCGTTGGTCGAGTATGACAGCCGCGACCGGCATCCCAACGGCGTGATGAAGGGCGGCTGGTACATCGGCCCGCAGGAGAACGGACGCGAAAGCGTGCTCGACCCCCTGCCCTACATCGTGCAGGGCAAGCAGGTGTTCCTGGCGACCCTGTCGGTGCCTGTGGTCATCGGCGGCAAGTTCCGCGGCGTGGCCGGCGCCGACTTCAACCTCGATTTCGTGCAGCAACTGTCGACCAAGGTCAGCGCCGCCGTCTTCAACGGACGCAGCCAGGTGGTCATCATCAGCAACATGGGCCTGATCGTCGCCCACAGCGCCCGGCCCGACCTGATCGGCCAGTCGATTTCCACCTTCGATGCCTCGTGGCAGAACGATCTGACCAGTGTCCAGGCCGGCAAGCCACATGTCGACATCGAAGCCTCCACCAACATGCTGCGTGCATTCGCTCCCATCACGCTCGGCAACACCGAAAAGCCGTGGGCCGTGCTGGTCCAGGTGCCGAAGGACATCGTGCTGGCCGACAGCATGGCCCTGGCCTCGGAACTGGGCGAGCGGGCCAACTCCAGCATCCTGTGGCAGGTGACCGTCGGCGCCCTGGTCGCCCTTGGCGCGGTCGCGGTGATGTGGGTGGTCGCCGGCGGCATCGCCCGGCCGATCCGCGCCAGCGTCAGCTTCGCCGAGGGCATCGCCGCCGGCCGCTTCGACCAGACGCTGGATATCCGGCAGGCCGACGAGGTCGGCGCCCTTGCCGACGCCCTGCGCAAGATGCTGGCCGACCTGAAGCGGATGATCGACCAGCGGGCCAAGGATCAGGCCAAGGCCGACGCCGAACGCCGCAAGGCCATGCTGCAGCTGGCTGACACTCTGGAAGCCCAGGTGATGAATGTGGTGGACGGCGTCGACCGCGCCGCCCAGTCGATGACCGGCACCGCCCAGACCATGACCGCCACCGCGACCCAGACCAGCCAGCAGGCCGGCGTGGTCGCCAACGCCTCGCAGGATGCCAGCAGCAACGTGCAGACCGTCGCCAGCGCGACCGAGCAGCTGTCCTCCTCGATCCAGGAGATCGGTGAGCGGGTCAACCGCTCCGCCCAGATCGCCCGCGAGGCGGTGGAGGCGGCCCAGCAGGCCAACGGGCAGGTGCTCAGCCTGACCGAGGCGGCGGAGAAGATCGGCACGGTGGTGCAGCTGATCCAGGACATCGCCAGCCAGACCAACCTTCTCGCCCTCAACGCCACCATCGAGGCCGCCCGCGCCGGAGAGGCGGGCAAGGGCTTCGCCGTGGTGGCGCAGGAGGTGAAGAGCCTCGCCAGCCAGACCGCCCGCGCGACGGAGGAGATCGCCGGCCACGTCACCGGCATGCAGCGGGTCACCGACGAGACCGCAAGCGCCATCAAGGGCATCGGCGGCATCATCGCCCAGATCGACGAGATCTCGACCGCCATCGCCGCCGCGGTGGAGGAACAGGGCTCCGCCACCGCCGAGATCGCCCGCAACGTCCAGCAGGCCGCCAGCGGCACCCAGGAGGTGACCAGGACAATCGCCGACGTCCGCAGCGCCGCAGTCGAGGCCGGCCATTCCGCCGAGACCGTCCTGTCGGTGTCCGGTCAACTCGCCGGCGACGCCGGCCGCCTGCGCACCGCGGTGAACGGCTTCCTGTCGACCATCCGTGCGGCCTGACGGGGCGCGACACAAAAGGGCTTCCCTGCCGGCCGGCGGGGGAGCCCTTTGGCGTTCGCGACCTCTCCCGCTGTTGACCCTCCTCCCCCGTCTCCCCACACTGGAGGCGGGAGACCGGAGGCGGAAATGTCGGATGTGGCGCTGTCGGAGCGGGCGAGGCGAGCCATTGACTTCGTGCTGGGAACGATCAACGCTCCCCGTCCGGCCGCGATGGACGAGGCGACGCTGCTCGACTGCCTCGGCGCCGACCACCCCGATCCCCGCTGGCGCCCGCATATCGAAGCCCTGTTCGACGAAGTGTCCATCGAGGCGCTGCACGATCTGGTGCTGGCCGGGGTGGTGGATTTCGATCAACTGGACCGTGCGGCGCGAATTTGGGGGATGACCAATGGACGAAACCACCCCTGGATCGAAGAAATGGCCGCCCTCACGCTGGCCTGCATTGCTCGCGGACGCCCTCCGTCTGCTACGGTCGCTCCCGGACAAACCGCGCTGGAGCTTCGGCGGCGGCACAGCGCTCGCCGCGCAGTATGACCACCGCGTCAGCTACGACATCGACATCTTCGTCCGTGACTCGGACGTGCTACGCGACCTGACCCCGGCGCGCAATGCGACCACCCGCGCCTTGCTGGCGGGACGTGGCTTCGAATATCCGGGCAACTACCTCAAACTCAATCTGGATGGCGGCGAAATCGACTTCATCGTCGCCGGGCGCCGCACAGAGAACCCGACACGGCCCTGGACGTTCGGCGGCGAAGAAATCCTGATCGAGACGCCGTGGGAAATAGCGATCAAGAAGATCTTCTATCGGCCGTCTTCGTTCAAGGTCCGTGACCTCTTCGATCTGGCAGCAGTGCTCGATCGCGACCCCGCCGACTTGGCGGTCTCCCTGCCGGAGGTGGAGGATCGCCTGGACAAGGTCATCGACCGGGTCGAGCGGATGGTTCCGGACTATCCCGAGGCGGCGGCAGCCGACATCAACCCGACGGCCGGCGGGCGGCGTTACATGACGCGCGAAGCCGCAGAGCAGGCACTTTTCTTCCTCAAATCCCGTCGCCAGCACCGGTCCTGAAATGAAAACGCCCCCTCCCGCGCATGCGGGAGAGGGCGCTCGGCACCAATATTCTGGGCGGAAAGCCCGATCAGATGTGCAGCGGACGACCGTCCACCGCCAGCGCCGCTTCCTTGACCGCTTCCGACAGGGTCGGGTGGGCGTGGCAGGTGCGGGCGACGTCTTCGGCGGACGCGCTGAACTCCATGGCCAGGACCAGCTCGCCGATCATCTCCGACACGTTCGGGCCGATCATGTGGACGCCCAGCACCTGATCGGTGGAGGCATCCGACAGGATCTTCACGAAGCCGTCGGTGTTGCCGCCGGCACGGGCGCGGCCGTTGGCGGTGAACGGGAACTTGCCGGCCTTGTAGGCGACGCCCGCGGCCTTCAGCTGCTCCTCGGTCTTGCCGACGGCGGCGACTTCCGGCCAGGTGTAGACGACGCCGGGGACGAGGTCGTGGTTGACGTGGCTCTTCTGGCCGGCCAGCTGCTCGGCCAGCGCCACACCCTCTTCCTCGGCCTTGTGGGCCAGCATCGGGCCTTCGACCACGTCGCCGATGGCGTAGATGCCCGGCACGTTGGTCTGGAAATGGCCGTCGATCTTGACGCGGCCGCGCTCCAGCTCGACGCCCACCGCCTCCAGGCCCAGGCCTTCGGTGTAGGGGCGGCGGCCGATGGCGACCAGCACGGTGTCGGCTTCGATGGTCTGCGCGGCACCGCCGGCGGCGGGCTCGACCGTCAGGGTGACGCCGGTCTCGGTCACCGACGCGCCGGTCACCTTGGTGCTCAGCTTGAAGTCCATGCCCTGCTTGGCGAAGATGCGCTGGGCCTGCTTCGACAGCTCGTTGTCCATCGTCGGCAGCACGCGGTCGAGATACTCGACCACCGTCACCTTGGCGCCCAGGCGGCCCCAGACGGAGCCCAGCTCCAGGCCGATCACGCCGCCGCCGATGACGACCAGATGCTTCGGCACCTCCGGCAGCGCCAGGGCGCCGGTGGAGGACACCACGCGCTTCTCGTCGATGGCGATGCCCGGCAGCGGGGTCACGTCCGAACCGGTGGCGATGACGATCGCCTTCGACGCGGTGATGGTGCCGACGCCTTCGACCTCGACGGTGTTCGGGGCGGTGATCTTGCCGGCGCCCTTCAGCCAGGCGATCTTGTTCTTCTTGAACAGGAACTCGATGCCGGTGACGTTGTCCTTAACGACCTTGTCCTTGTGGGCCAGCATGCCGGGCAGGTCCAGGTCGACGCTGCCGACCTTGATGCCGAACTTGGCAAGGCCGTGGGCCGCTTCCTCGAACTTCTCCGACGCCGCCAGCAGAGCCTTGGACGGGATGCAGCCGACGTTCAGGCAGGTGCCGCCCAGCGTCCCGCGCTTTTCCACGCAGGCAACCTTGAAGCCGAGCTGCGCCGCGCGGATCGCGCAGACATACCCGCCGGGACCGCCGCCGATCACAACGACGTCAAAAGTGCTTTCAGCCATGAGAGGCTTTCCTTTCGCCATTCTTGCTCGTTGCCAAAAGCCGTCCCATCCAGCGGGGAGGGCCGCGAGATATTCCGCGGGGCGATTTATGCCCGCGCTCACGCCCCGTGGCAACGGGACACTTCGTCTCTGGATGCAGGGTTGCCTGATGGACGGAGGTCAGAACCCGAGGTCGCGGTACAACTCCGCCAGCGGCATATCGAGGCCGGCGGTCTCCAGCACCAGCCGCCCCTCCTCCTCCAGCACCTCGGGTGCGGCGGGCCAGAGATTGTCCGAATCGCGGCGGTGCAGTTCCGCCCGGATGGTCCGGGAGTCGAGGAACAGGATCTCCCGCACCGACAGCATGGCGGCATAGGCGTGCAGCTTGGCCCGCTGCGCCTTCTCCTCGGTCGGCGACAGAATTTCCACCAGCAGTACCGGGGCGGTGGTGTAGGGAATTTCCGGATCGAACGGCTCGCAGGTCACGGCAAGGTCGGCGACGCGGTAATTGTGGGTCGGGTCGAAATGCGGACGGACGCCGGCTTCCGACAAAGTCCGGCAACGGCTTCCGTCACGCTTGCCCTTCTCCCGCAGGGCATCGCGCAATGCGGCACTCAAAGCGATCTGCAAGGTGCTGTGTGCGGGGCTCGGATGTGCCTGCCCGACAATTTCACCATCGACGAGTTCATACCGGCCATCGTCCCGGAACTCCGTTGCCAGGAATTCACCGACGGTCGTCAGCGGAGTGAAGCGACGGGCGAGCGGCATGGCGGTCTCCGGTCCGGACGGGACGTTCGGCAACAGCCCCAATGTTAATCCATTCCCATGCCGAAGCGAAGGGCACCACCTTTGCGCAAGCCCCCTCCCCGATCGGATCGGGAAACCTTTACGGCTCCGCTCGCGTTCCCATCGGCATCACACAGCCACCGCAACGGAGACCACCATGACCACCGTCAAGAAGTTCGCTCTGCTCGCCGTCCTGGGCACGCTGCTGGGCACCACGCTGGCCGCCTGCAACACCGTGGAGGGCGCCGGCCAGGACGTGCAGGCCGGTGGCCGCGCCATCGAACGGGGCGCCGACAACGTCCAGAAGAAGATGTAAATCCGCAGTCGGCTCGGCCTTGGAAATCCATCCTTCCAAGGCCGACCGCAAAACAGCCACCAACAAAACAGCCATGGAGCCTGATGCGGTTCGGATCGACCGCATCAGGCTCCATGGCTGTTTTGGTTTGACGGCCGGAGCGGCGCGTCACGTCGACTCCGGCATCCCGCGATGCGGGTCAGCGGCTCCGGGCCTTGCGCGCCGCATAACGGGCGTCGCGGGCGGCTTTCGCCTCGGCTGCCGTCGCCACCTGGCGCTTGGCCTGTTCGGCGATCTCCTGAGCAGCAAGCGCCTCGCGGGCGGCCCGCTCGGCCTGTTCTGCCTGCAGCGCTTCCTGTTCGGCGACCTTGCGGGCTTCGCGCGCCGCATTGCGTTCGGCCTCGCGGGCCTCACGGGCGACGCGGACGGCCAGCCGGGCCTCTTCGCGCTCCATGAAAACCGGATCGTTCACACCGGGCTGCGCCTTGAACTTGTCCAGCAGTGCCTTCTTCGCGCCGGCGGCCGCGCTCAGACGCTCCGAAAGCCCTGCATCTTTAAAACCGTTCATGTCCATCCATTTCGTAAATTTTGCCGTACCCTCGGGACGATCATCCTTGGGAAGATCAGGGGGCCGGTCGGGCCGGGCATCGTCAACCGAGGAGGCGGGTACAAAAAAAGGCGGCCGGAGCCGCCCTTTCTCTTCGAACCTGCTGCGCTCAGAGAGCGCGGAGGTTCTCGGCTGCAACCTTGCCGCGGCGCGGATCGCGGATCGCGTCGAAGGACAGCTTCTGGCCTTCACCAAGATTGCTGATCCCGGCGCGCTCGACGGCGGAGATGTGGACGAACACGTCGGCCGTGCCGTCTTCCGGCTGAATGAAGCCGAAGCCCTTGGTGGAGTTGAAAAACTTGACGGTTCCGATAGCCATGGGTCAGTTCCCTTCCTGGCGTTGCGCCGCGCGAGTTTGCGCAGGCGCATCAATTTCACTTCAGGGAAGAGACCCAGATCCGCGTGACGGATCAGAATAACAAAGCCCAGAGCAACGTCGACCACCCATAGATGGGGCATGTGTCGGCAGCTTACAAGCGACAATCGACGCTCGCCGCCGATGCACGTGCGATTGTCTCAGCCCTTCATGCGTTTGATGGTGTTGGTCGTGCTCTGGCCCTGGACCAGCTCGGCCAGCACCACTTTCCCGCCATAGCTCTGGACGAAATCCGCCCCCACCACCGTGGCGATGGTGTAGTCGGCTCCCTTCACCAGCACGTCGGGGCGCAGAGCGTGGATCAGCGTTTCCGGCGTGTCCTCGCCGAAGATCACCACCAGATCGACGCAGCCCAGCGATGCCAGCACGGTGGCGCGCGCCGTCTCGTTCTGCACCGGCCGGCTGTCGCCCTTCAGCCGCTTCACCGAGGCGTCGCTGTTCAGCCCGACCACCAGCACGTCGCAGGCCGCCCGCGCCTGCTTCAGCAGCGAGATGTGGCCGGGGTGCAGCAGGTCGAAGCAGCCGTTGGTGAAGCCCACCCGCTTGCCGCGCAGC
>PJUA01000723.1_pt1 | contig 12824 bp, 14 predicted proteins | sample 1512151 | NCBI WGS metagenome assembly PJUA01 (sample SAMN08177678, study PRJNA422409) | Soil metagenome, whole genome shotgun sequencing project. | isolation source: Soil enriched on filter paper: beechwood xylan treatment | place: USA: Madison | collected 2015-01-15
AAACCGTCTACAAGGCCGAACACCGCCTGCGCCGCTACGACGGCGTCTATCGCGACATGCTGGTCCGCGCCGTGCCGCTGCTGGACGCCGGCGGCACCGTCCAGGAATGGGTCGGCGTCCACACCGACATCACCACCCGCCGCCGGGCCGAGGAGGCGCTGCGCGAGACGGAGGAACGCTACCGGCTGGCGGCCCAGGCGACCAACGACGCCATCTGGGACTGGAACCTGTCGTCCGACCGCATCCATTGGAACGAGGCGGTGCGCACCCTCTTTGGTTATGGCGAGGACGTGTCGGAAACCTCGGCCTCCTGGTGGATGGACCACATCCACCCCGACGACCAGGACCATGTGGTGACCGGCATCCATGCGGTGATCGACGGCGGCGGCACGCGCTGGAACGACGAATACCGCTTCCGCCGCGCCGACGGCAGCTATGCCAGCATCCTCGACCGCGGCTTCGTCCTGCGCAGCCCGATCGGCCAGCCCCAGCGCATGATCGGCGCCATGCAGGACATCAGCGTGCGCAAGCGGGCGGAGGAGGAGCTGGAAGCCGCCCGCCTCGCCGCCGAGGAGGCCAACCGGGCCAAGAGCCTGTTCATCGCCAACATGAGCCACGAGCTGCGCACCCCGCTCAGCGCCGTCATCGGCTACACCGAAATGCTGGAGGAGGAACTGGCCGACCTCGGCGTCGACAGCATGCTGCCCGACCTGGAGAAGATCGAGGCGAACGCCCGCCATCTGCTGACCCTCATCAACGGCGTCCTCGACATCTCGAAGATCGAGGCCGGCAAGATGGAGGTGCATGGCGAGGATGCCGATGTCGCCGACCTGACGCGCGAGGTCGCCGCGACGGTGGAGGCGCTGGTGTCGAAGAAGGGCAACCGGCTGGCGGTGGAGGTGGCGGACGACGTGGGGCGCATGCACACCGACGTCGTGAAGGTGCGCCAGTGCCTGTTCAACCTGCTGAGCAACGCCGCGAAGTTCACCGAGAACGGCACCGTCACCCTGTCGGTAGAACGGGCGCCCCCCAGCCCGCAGGGCGCGGGTGAAGTCTCGCCGGTCGACATGGTCGTCTTCCGCGTCACCGACACCGGCATCGGCATGACGGCGGAACAAGTCCGCCGGCTGTTCGAACGCTTCATGCAGGCAGACAGCTCCACCACCCGCCGTTTCGGCGGGACCGGGCTGGGTCTGGCGATCACCAAGGCCTTCGCCGACATGCTGGGCGGGGAGGTCGCGATCGACACCGCGCCGGCCAAGGGAACCAGCTTCACCCTGCGCCTGCCGGCCGACCTGCGGCATGGCCGGCTGCCCGGCTCCGCCGAGTCCGACCCGGTCCGCATCGACGAGGTGCCGCCGGCGCAGGCCGCACGCGAGACCATCCTCATCATCGACGACGAACAGGCGATGCGCGAACTGCTCGCCCGTTTCCTGCACCGCGAGGGCTACGGCGTGGCGCTGGCCGCCGACGGGCAGACCGGCCTGTCGATCGCCCGGCAAATCCGCCCGCGCGCCATCCTGCTGGACGTGATGATGCCGCGCACCGACGGCTGGTCGGTGCTGTCGGTGCTGAAGGCCGAGCCCGACCTTGCCGACATTCCCGTCATCATCATCTCGTCCCGCCGGGAAAAGGGGCTGGCCCTGTCGCTGGGGGCCGCCGACTATTTCACCAAGCCGGTGGACTGGCAGCGCCTGCACCGGGTTCTGAGCGGCCTCAGCGGGCAGGCTCCCGGCACGGCGCTGGTCCTGATGGAAGCCGACGAGACCCGTTCCCTGCTGGGCGCCGAACTGGGCCGCGACGGCTGGCAGGTCGCCGAGGCCGAGACGGAGGAGGAGGCCTTCCGCCAACTCGCCGCCGCCACGCCGACCGTGATCCTGCTCGACCCCTTCACGCCCGATCTGGACGGCTTCGATTTCCTCAAGGCGCTGTGCCGCGACCCGGACTGGTGCCGCATCCCCGTCATCGTCGTCGCCGCCCAGGAGATCGGGCGCGACGAGACTGAGGAACTGCGCGGCCGGGTCCGCGACATCATCCCGATGGCAGAGGATGGATCGGACGGGATGATTGAAGAGTTGAAGGAAGCGATCGCACGCCTGCGGCCCCCTCCCCCCGAAGCGGGCAAGGGAGCGGGACAGGCGGACGGAACGGGAGGTACCGATGGCTAAGCTGCTGCTGGTCGAGGATCACGAGGAAATCTGGGACTTCCTGTCACGCCGTCTGAAGCGGCGCGGGTTCGACGTCGTTCTCGCCTTCGATGGCCGCCAGGGGGTGGACATGGCGCGCGACGAGCGGCCGGACGTCATCCTGCTCGACATGAACCTGCCGGTCATCGACGGCTGGACCGCCGCCCGCGAGCTGAAGGCAGGCCAGGAAACCTCTGGAATCCCGATCATCGCCCTGACCGCCCACGCCATGTCCGGCGACCGCGAGAAGACGCTGCAGGCGGGCTGCGACGATTATCACCCGAAGCCCATCGATTTCTCGCGCCTGCTGACCCAGATCGACACCGCCATGCAGCGCGGACCGCAACCGGCCGGGGAGTAGCCGCAGGATGACCCAAGCCAAGCCAAGCCTGCCCAAGCCGAGCCTGCTGACGCGGCTGTTCGGCGGCGCGCCGAATGCGCCCGCGCCGGCTGCGGCCCCCGTATCCGTCGTACCGCCGGAAACCGGCGGGGCGAAGCCGCGCCTGGGACACGAGCCGGTGCTGCACACCATGCTGGCCCGCCAGATTCTGGACGCCCATCTGCGCAACCGCCACCAGCTTCTCGACCGCGCGCCGACGGACTTCCGCAGCTTCGACGCGGAGGAAACCGATCTGCTGGTCCGCGCCATGGCCGCCGCCGCCCACGCCGACGGCGAACTGGACGCGACGGAGCGCGGCCGGATCCGCAGCAGGCTCAACACCAGCAGCCTTGACGAAGTGGACCGCGACCGCCTGCAACAGCAGGTCGAGCAGCCGCAATGCCTGGAGGAACTGATCCGCCGGATCGACGGCCCGCGGATGGCCGCGCGCTTCTATGCCGTGTCACTGGCGACGGTGGACAAGCACGCGCCGATCAACCGCTCCTACCTGCGCTATCTCGCCCAGCGCCTGGGCCTTCCCGCCGATCTGGTGGTCCGGCTGAACCGGCAGATGGGACTGCGGCTGTAGGGCCGCCGTCCCTCACACGTCCTGCCCGCTGGCGCTGAGTTCGCCCAGCGCATCGCGGATCGTGCCGGTGTCCAGCAGCAGCCGGCGCGAAATGTCGCTCAGCGTCAGCCAGCCGACCACCTGCCCGCCCTCATCCAGAACCGGCAGGCGCCGCACGTGATAGGCGCCCATGATGTCCATGGCCGTGGCCAGCGTGTCGGTGTCGCGGCAGGTGAACAGCGCGCTCGACATCACATCGCGCACCCGCACCCGCGTGTTGTCGCCGCCCTCCGCCACCACGCGGAACAGGATGTCGCGGTCGGTCAGGATCCCCACGAGATCGTCGGCCGAGCCGACCGGCAGGGCGCCGACGTCCAGTTCCCCCATCAGCGTCGCGGCGTCCTGCACGGTGGCGTCCGGCGAGATGAACTCCAGCGCTTTCGCCATGATCTCGGAAACCTGCACGGTCGTCTTCCTCGTTGTTCCGGTTTGGGGAACGGAGCCCCCGTCCTGGTGTTCCTCGTCCTCTTGATCCCTGCCATCGCTCAGCCGCTCAGCGGCCAGAACGTGACGATCAGCCAAGTGCCCAGCGTCAGGATGATCAGCGACAGCGGCACGCCCAGCCGCGGATAATCGCCGAACCGGTAGCCGCCAGGCCCCATCACCAGCGTGTTGCACTGGTGGCCGATCGGCGTCAGGAAATCGCTGCCGGCGCCGACCGCCACCGCCATCAGGAACGGATCGGGACTCAGCCCCAGTTGCTGCGCCACCCCGGCCCCGATGGGCGCCATCACCAGCACCGTCGCGGCATTGTTCAGGAAGGGCGTCACCGCCATCGCAGCCGCCATGATCAGCGTCACGCAGGCGACCGCCGGCAGCCCGCGCGCCGCATCGGCCAGCAGGGTGGAGATCACCTGCGTCGCGCCGGTGCTCTCCAGCGTGCCGCTGACCGGGATCAAGGCGGCGAGCAGGATGATGATCGGCCACTCCACCGCGTGATAGGCATCCTCGACGCTCAGCACGCCGGTGACGACCATCGCCGCCGCAGCCGCCAGGAAGGTCACCGCCAGCGGCGCCAGATGAAATCCGAGCACCAGCATCGTGATGACGAGGATCCCGACCGGCACCCAGACCGGCCGGCGCTGGCCGATCTGCAGACGGCGTTCCGCCAGCGGGATCAGGCCGGCATCGGCCAGCGCATCGGGATAGCGCTCCGCCGGCACCTGCAGCAGCAGCAGGTCGCCCTCCCGGAACATGACATGGTGCAGGCGCCGGGCGATCCGCTTGCCGGTCCGGCTGACCGCCAGCAGGCTGACGCCGAAGCGGCGCCGCAAATCCAGGTTCCGGTCGGAATGACCGGCCAGCGGCGAGTCCGGCGTCACCACCGCCTCAACCGCCAGCAGTTCGCCCTCCACCCCCTCAAGGATGCCCAGCGGCTCCAGCGACGCCCCCTGGACAAGGCGCTGCAGGGCCGGGGCGTCGCCCTCCAGCACCAGCACGTCGTCGGCCAGCAGGGTCCAATGCCGGTCCGGCACATAGCGGCGGAAACGCTCGCGGATCAGGCCGATCACCTGCGCCTCGCCCTCCGCCAGCGCCTCGACGTCGGCGACGGTGCGGCCGACGAAGGATGATCCGGCCGGCAGCCTCATCTCGCTGGCGTAATTCTCGACGGCGAAGGTCTCCTCGGCCGAACGCGCGCCGCTGCGGTCCTGGGGCAGCAGGCGCCAGCCGACCATCAGGAACAGCAGCCCGACCACCGTGATGCCCAGCCCGACCGGCAGATAGTCGAACATCGAGAAGGGCTGTCCGACGATTTCCGTCCGCACGCGGGAGACGATGATGTTGGGGGAGGTGCCGACCAGCGTCATCAGCCCGCCCATCAGCGAGGCGAAGGCCATCGGCATCAGCACCCGGTGCGCGCCCGTCCGGTGCCGCCGCGCCAGCTGCATGGTGATCGGCAGGAAGATGGCGAGCGCGCCGATGTTCTTCATCAGCGCCGACATGAAGGCCACCGATCCGCACAGGAAGGCGATCTGCCGCGTCGGCGTGCTGAGCTTCGCCGCTACCGGCCGCACCAGCGCGTCGATCACGCCGGACCGGGCGATGCCGGCGCTGACGATCAGCGCGGAGGCGATGATGATGACGATGTCGTCGGCAAAGCCGGAAAACGCCTCCTTCGCCGGGACCAGCCCCAGGAACACGCCGGCCAGCAGGGCCAGCACCGCAACCACATCGAAACGCAGCCTGTTCCAGATCAGCATCGCCACCACGATGCCCACCAGCGCGAAGGCCATGAACTGCTGAAGGGTCATCGGGTGTCCATGTGTTGATGTCGCCCGCTTGTAACCCCGCGGCATCCCGCTGGTTCCCGCAGCGTCCGCGCTTGGGTTTTGAAGCGGTGATCTACGTCCTCCCCAACCGCCAGTTTCACCACGGTTCCACAGAAGACCTCATTTCCCGGACCGAATGCCGGGAACCCGGGCTGCCTTATCGAGTTGTACTGGACAGGTCTTGCGGGCGGTCGCCGCAGCCAGCTTTTCAAATCGGTCTTCCTGAGGACTTCAGGATTTCCCGGAACATTTGGACGGAGTGAACACATGCGACGCATTCTCATCCTTGCTGCCGCCGCCGTGCCCCTGATGCTTGCGGGCTGTGCTTCCGAAAACAGCAGCAGCTATGGAACCTCCGGCAGCACGGGCGCCAGCCAACAGACGGTCTCGCCGAATGAGCCCGGCATGGGCCAGAGCCAGACCCGCAAGTCGCTGAACGATTCCAGCCGGGCCGGATCCGGGGCCAGCGGCATGGCCTATGACAACAACGAGACGGTTTCGCCGAACGAGCCCGGCATGGGCCAGAGCCAGACCCGCAAGTCGCTGCCGAACACCGCCGGGAACTCCTCCTCCTCGTCCTGGTAAGGACGGACAGCGAAAGTCCTTGTAAGGACGGACAGCGAACGTCCTGGTAAGGGCGGGCTTCCCCAGCACGAAAAGCGCCCCCGCACCGCTGCGGGGGCTTTTTTCTTGCCCGCAGGGCGGCCAGTCCGTTCTAGCCACGCGGATCGTCGAACACCTCCGACAACCAGTCGATGAAAACTCTTATCCGCGAAGACAGATGGCGGTTCTGCGGATAGACCACCGACACCGGCATCGGTGGGGGCGGGAAGGCTTCCAAGACCGGGACCAGTTGCCCGGCGGCGATCTGGTGCTCAACGCGATAGCGCGGGACCTGTATCAACCCCAAGCCCGCAACCGCCGACGCCGTGTAGATCTCCGCCCCGCGGACGACGACGTCGTAAGGCAGCCGGACCTCCCAGTCCCGTTCCCGCGTCTTGAACTCCATCGGATAGGATTGCCCGGTCGCCGAGGCGGCATAGCCGACCATCCGGTGGCCGTCGAGATCGTCCGGCGTCGACGGGGTGCCATGACGGTCGAGATAGGCGGGACTGGCCAGGGTCAGTTGCTCGAACACCGTGATGCGGCGCCCGATCAGGGAAGAGTCGGACAGATCGCCCGCCCGCACGACACAATCGACGCCCTCGGTGATGAGGTCCACCATCCGGTCGCCTTCGCTGAGGTTCAGTGAAATTCCCGGATAGCGCGCGATGAACGCAGGCAGCGCCGGCAGGATGAAGAACCGCGCGATGGTTCCCTGCATGTCCACGCGGAGCGGCCCCCTGGGCTCGGCGTTCCTGAAGACGCTCTGCATCTCGTCGAGATCGGCGAGGAGCCGAAGGCAGCGCTCATGGTAGAGCGAGCCGTCGAGCGTCGTCCGGACAGTCCGTGTCGTCCGTTCCAGCAGCCGGACGCCGAGATCCGCTTCAAGGCGCTGAATCGCATGGGTGGCGGTCGGACGCGGAACCTGCAGGTCCCGTGCGGCCTGAGCGAAGCTCCCACGTTCGACGATCCTGACGAACAGACGCATGACATCGATGCGATCCATGACTGGCCCAAGCGATTGTTAGCTCCGGTGAAATGGTGATGTCTAATTTGCCGGTCTACCCCGGATTTTCAAAACGGACGATTTTCGTTCCCGAGAGCAGCGGCTGAACAGGGCGCAAATGCCGAACCGGCATCCGGCCCGACCGGCAGCTCATCAATCGATCATCCGACTGGAGCGAAGACCATGCCGTTCGTCAATTTCAAGGTTCCCGAGGCCGCGCTGAGCCGTGCGCAGAAGGAAGAGATCGTCCATCGCACCACGGCGATGCTTGTCGAGTATTTCTCGGAGGCTGCCCGCCCGCACACCATGGTCCTGATCGAAGAGGTCAAGGACGGCGGCTATGCCCGTGCCGACGAGGTGTTCGTCATTCCGGACGCCTATCGGGCGAAGGATTGAAAGCGGCCGGACACCACCACGCGCACCAGGATAGAGGGAGCAGGACAATGACGTCATCAACGAACCGGGTGGCGATCGTCACCGGAGCATCCCGCGGCATCGGAGCCGCCATTGCCCGGCGGCTGGCGAGTGACGGCCTTGCGGTCGTCGTCAACTATGCCGGCAGCGCCGGCGCCGCCGGCACGCTGGTCGAAGAGATCGAGGCGGCCGGTGGCCGGGCCATTCCGGTCCAGGCCGACGTCAGCGACCCGGCGGCGGTGAAGCGGATGTTCGATGCCGCCGAGGCGGCCTATGGCGGCGTGGACGTGCTGGTGAACAATGCCGGCATCATGACGCTGGCGCCCATCGCGCAGATGGACGACGCCGCCTTCGACCGGATCATCGCGATCAACCTCAAGGGGACGTTCAACGGGCTGCGCGAGGCGGCGAACCGGCTGCGTGACGGCGGCCGGATCGTGAATTTCTCCACGAGTGTCGTGGGTCTCTATCAGCCGAGCTACGGGGTCTATGCGGCCACGAAGGCGGCGGTCGAAGCCCTGACGCACATCCTGGCGAAGGAGCTGGGTCCGCGGGGGATCACCGTCAACGCGGTCGCACCCGGCCCGATCGCCACCGAGCTTTTCTTCCAGGGCAAGGATCAGGCCACGCTTGATCGCATCCGGCAGATGATCCCGCTCGGCCGTCTGGGCGAGGTCGACGACATCGCCCGCGTGGTTTCCCTGCTCGTCGGACCGGATGGCGGGTGGATCAACGGTCAGACCCTGCGGGCGAACGGCGGCGTGGTCTGAGGGAGCGGACGGCATGACACAGGTCATTCTCATCACCGGCGCATCGAGCGGCTTCGGCCGCCTGATGGCCAACGCCCTGGCCGCGTCGGGGCATATCGTCTACGCGTCGATGCGCGGGCTGAGCGGCAGGAATGCGGATCAGGCCGCCGAGGTCGCGGCCTATGCGCGGGACCGCAAGGTGGATTTGCGGACGGTCGAACTCGACGTGCAGTCCGACGCATCGGCGCGATCGGCCGTCGAGACCATCATCGCGGAGCATGGCCGGCTCGACGTCCTGATCCACAATGCCGGGCATATGGTGTGGGGGCCGAGCGAGGCATTCACACCCGAACAGCTCGCCGCGCTTTACGACGTGAACGTGCTCGGCACCCAGCGCGTCAACCGGGCCGCCCTGCCGCACATGCGCAAGGCACGGCGGGGATTGGTGGTGTGGATCGGCAGCAGCAGTGCCGCCGGCGGTGTCCCGCCGATGCTCGGCCCCTACTTCGCGGCCAAGGCCGGCATGGACGCCCTGGCGGTCTGCTACGCGCGCGAACTGGCCCCATTCGGCATCGAGACATCGATCATCGTTCCCGGCGCCTTCACCAGGGGAACAAACCACTTCGCCCATGCGGGCGCCCCCGACGATAAGGCCCTTGCGGCGGACTACGAGGCGGGTCTGCCCTCGGGTTTCGCGGACGGGATGCTGAAGGCGCTCGCCGCGACCGTGCCGGAAACCGCGGATCCCAAGCAGGTCGCCGACACCGTCGTCGGTGTGGTGAATGCGCCGTTCGGCAAGAGGCCGTTCCGCGTGGTGGTTGATCCGGCCAACGACGGTTCGGCGGTCGCCTACGCGGTGATCGACCGGGTGCGTGCGGAATTCCTGCATCGCGTCGGCTTCGCCGATCTGATGCACCCCAATGACTTCGGCGCCTCCTGAAATGTTGTCGGCCAGGGCCAGCCGGTCGATCCGATCCGTATCGACCGGCTGGCCCTGGAGCACGGCGACGACGCCGATGAAAGAACGGACGGCGGCCCACTATTCCAAATACGGGTCATTGACGCATCCTGCGACTTCGACCCCGGGCAGTATCTCAGTCGATATCCGATATTTTAAAATATCCGCCCGCCTGATCCAAAGGTTATGGACGGTTTTTCCATGGACAGCATTTGAGTGCTCTGACATCGTTCGAATACGAACCTTCACGGGGACGGTGATTGGAGACAAGAGCAATGAAAACCTCATCCACAAGTTTCAGGGCGGCCTGCCTGTTCGCACTTGCCGGTATCGGCATGGGGATTGGAATGGCCGCATCGCAGGACCACAGCCTGATGCCGGCCCATGCCCACCTCAACCTGCTGGGCTGGGTGTCGCTCTTCCTGTTCGGCGTCTATTACCGGCTGCATCCGGCGTTGGAGACCAGCCGTCTGGCGATGACGCAGATCGTCGTCTGGTGCGTCGGCACGGCCTTCCTGACCGTCGCCGTCGCCGCCCTGCATCTCGGCTATACCGCGTTCGAGCCGGTCGCCGCGGTCAGCGCGCTGTTGCTGCTGGGCGCGCTCGGGCTCTTCACCCTGCTGGTTTTCCGCTCCGGCAAGCAGACGCAGGCCGCAACGCCGGCGCTGACGGCCGCGGAGTAATCCGCACCGCCAGTGCCTTCTTGGGGCGAGCGATCTGAGGGCGGGCCAGTCGGGGACGAGCAAGCCGGCGTTAGACCGGATGTCCCGGATTGGGAGCCTTCTCGAAGCGCTCGCCCTCGGCGGCCTTCTTGTTTTCCTCGGTCGTGCGCGGCACCGCGCCGCCGCCTTCGCCGGGTGCGGCCGGATCTCGATCCGTGCGCCGGTCCTGTTCCTGATTCCGCTCTTTCGTGCCGGACATGGACGGCTCCCTGGGACAGTTGAGGATACAATCCCCAACCGGCAAAGCGTGATGCCGGTTCCGGCCCTCCACCGCAGATGGCCGCCATGGCCCGCCGGGGCCCTTTTCCTGTCCACCGCATTTTTTTGAAAAAATCCGCGCCAGCTTTCGCCGGCCGTTCCGTGGATAGCCACAGAACGAACGGGGCGGCGCCAGCCCGCCGCCCATCCCGAAGAGCCATCGGCCTGAACCGCCGCGAAATCCCGCCCGGATTCCGCGAACGGGCCGCGATTGGGTGGAGAAGGCGATGCTGGTCGATTCTGTCAGCTCTACATCCGCGACGACCACGACGAGCAGTTCGGCGTCGAGCAGTTCGTCCGCCTCGCTGGTCGACAATTACCAGTCCTTCCTGACCCTGCTGCTGAAGCAGCTGGAGGTGCAGGACCCGACCAACCCGGTGGACGCCAGCACCTATACCACCCAGCTGGTCCAGCTCGCCTCGCTGGAACAGCAGATGTCGATCGGCGACAAGCTCGACACGCTGACCAGCACGGTGTCCGACCTCAGCAGCTCGCTCTCCACCGCGCTCGGGTCCGGCAGCAGCGCCGTCAACTACTACGGCCACACCGTCGAGGCCGAAGGCTCCACCACGCCGTTGCAGGACGGCGAGGCGACCTGGGAATACGACCTCGAGTCCGCCGCGTCCTCGGTCAAGCTGACCATCACCGATTCCGACGGCAACACCGTCTACAGCGACGTCAGCTCCTCCACCGCCGCCGGCACGCACGAAGTGACCTGGGACGGCATCGGCACCGACGGCAAGAGCTACAGCAGCGGCACCTACACCCTGTCGGTGACCGCGCTCGACGCCAGCGGCAATGCCATCGACACCACCACCCGCTTCAAGGGCACCGTGACCGCGGTCGACAGCTCCAGCGGTACGGCGGTGCTGACTGTCGGCGGCGTCAGCCTGTCGGCCGACAAGGTGCTGACACTCTCCTGACCCTCTCCCGGACAATTCGAAAGACAGGTGCCGCCATGAGCCTCACCAGCGCGATGTACAGCGCCACGTCCGGGCTGACCGCCCAGAGCAAGGCGCTCGCCAGCATCTCCAGCAATATCGCCAATTCCAGCACCACCGGCTTCAAGGGCACGGTGACGGAGTTCACCTCCTACATCAACAAGACCACCACGGTGGACGAGCAGGTCGGCGGCGTCATCGCGTCCAACACCCGCAGCGTCAGCCGCCAGGGCGAAATCCAGTCGTCGGCGACCACCACCAACATGGCCGTCAACGGCGACGGATTCTTCGTGGTGTCGGACGAGACAACGGACGGCGGCACCTATTTCACCCGCAACGGCTCCTTCTCCACCGATTCCAACGGCAATCTGGTCAATTCGGAGGGCTATTACCTCTACGGGTGGGCGGTCGGCGACGACGGCACCGTCAAGGCCGGCAACAAGACCTCGACCGACAGCCTGGAGGCGATCAACCTCACCAGCATCAAGGGCACGCCCAAGGCGACCTCGACGCTGGACATCGAGGCCAATCTGCCCTCCGACGCCGAGACCGGCGACAGCTTCACCACCGACGTCGAGCTGTTCGACGCGCTGGGCAACAGCCATTCGGTGACGATGACCTGGAGCAAGACGGCCGATAACACATGGTCGCTCAGCGCATCGGACCCGACCAGCTCCGCCGACGGCACCACCACCACCGGCACGATCTCCGGCTTCCCGATCTCCATCACCTTCAACAGCGACGGCTCGCTGGCCGGCGCCACCCAGACCGACAGCAGCGGCACCACGACCAGCGTCGATCCGTCGGCCATCAGCTTTTCGGTCGGCGGCTGGACCACCGGCGCCAGCGATAGCAGCGTGTCGATGAATCTCGGCAGCGCCGACAGCACGACCGGGCTGACGCAGTATGCGTCGGGCGAGGACACCGCCGCCATCGGCGACTGGACGGCCACCGGAGACGGCTATGAACCCGGCACGCTGACCGGCACCACCATCGACAGCAGCGGTGTGGTCCGCGCCACCTTCGACAATGGCGAGACGCGGGCGATCTACCAGATTCCCATCGCGACCTTCGCCAACGCCGACGGGTTGGAGAGCGAGAGCGGAACCACCTTCACCCAGACCTACGAATCCGGCAATTACCAGCTGCGCACTGCCGGCGACGGCGCCGCCGGCGAGATCGAGGCGAGTTCGCTGGAAAGCTCCACGGTGGAACTGACCGACGAGTTCAGCCGCATGATCGTCGCCCAGCAGGCCTATTCCGCCGCATCCAAGGTGATGACGACGGCGCAGGACATGCTGGACACGCTGATTTCGATGAAGCGGTGACGCCATGACCGCCGCACCGGACGACGGGTTCGCCCGCGCCGAAGCCCTGCTGCTGGACCATCGGCGGCTGGTGGTGCAGGCGCGGGCCTTGCTGGCGCGCCCGACCACGCGGGCCGAACGGCTGGCGATGGCCGACGACCTGATCGCACTGATCGACGGCCTCGATTTGGAGAAGCGCGCACTTGGAGCGCGGATCCACCGCGGACGGGTCGCGAATGCTGCGATGAGCGCCTATGGGCGGGCGATGGCGGCACGGCGGTGAGCCGTTGGGCGGATGGGCGTCGGCTTCGAATACCCCCACCCTGACCCTCCCCCGCTGGGCGGGGGAGGGAACTGCCGCCGTTTCGCATAAGGCACCCTCTCCCGCAAAGCGGGGGAGGGT
>PJUA01000724.1_pt1 | contig 12790 bp, 16 predicted proteins | sample 1512151 | NCBI WGS metagenome assembly PJUA01 (sample SAMN08177678, study PRJNA422409) | Soil metagenome, whole genome shotgun sequencing project. | isolation source: Soil enriched on filter paper: beechwood xylan treatment | place: USA: Madison | collected 2015-01-15
AGATCTGTCATCGTGATCGCATAGGGGGCTGTCACAGCGATTTTACAGGAGCCGAGTGATCGGCAAACCAAAAAGCGCAGGATTATGACCAATGGCGCAGCCTGCGCCGGACGCATGGGGCACGGAGCGGAAGCGTCGCAGGATGTCGCCGCACCCTTGTTTTTTACCCGTACGAAGCACCATCTCTGTCTCAGGGTTGTTTTCACCAGCGAGCATTGCGGACCCGCGCCTGTCCATTATGGAAGGCCGGCGGGGCCGCTCCCTTTTCCATGAGGAGACCGGCGATGGACCTGCGTGTCTGTTTCGAAAACATGGAAAACGTCAACGTCAACGATGCGACGATGATGAAGCACTACACCAAGAGCTATCTCGCGGATTTCGATCCGGAATGGGCCGGCTTCATCATGCTGCCCCACGACGAGACGCTGCGCGCGACGATGGAGCCCGCCTGGCAGGTGCTGATCCGCGACGCCACGCCGCGGACGGAGCAGGAGCTGCTGCGCTACATCGACGAGAACCCGATGGCGGCCTATCACGTCCATGTCTACCGGCGCGACGGCGGCCGGAACGAGAGCAAGATCCACTGACGGCAAAGGGGGCGCCGCAAGACGCCCCCTCCGTCGAAGCTCTTGCGCCGGCGGTTCAGCCGACCGGCGATCCCAGCAGGCTGTCCAGGGGCACGAAGCGGTCGGCCATCTTGCGCGCCTCTTCCTTGTGGACCTTGAAGGTCTTTTCCGCGATGGCGTTGGACACCACGAAGTCCTGATAGGCGCGTTCCAGATGGAAGCGATAGCGCGCCGACATGCCGTCGTCGTCCAGTCCCTCCATCCCGTGGTCCGCCGACAGGTAATCGTGGAAGCGCTGCAGGATGTGCAGGCGGTTCACGTTGATCACGCGCTGGTCGTAAGTGACGTGGAAGAAGCGCAGGAAGTCTTCCGCGGTTTCCAGATCGTCGAGGTCGTCGGTGAAATCGCTCATCGTCGAAGGCTCCTCACGCATGCTGCTGGGTGGAAGGGGAGGGGACGCAGCCCTCCTGATCGCAGATGTTTCCACAGGCGCTGCAGGCGACGCCGTCCAAACGGGCATCGCCATGCAGATCGGATGGGCGAATTTCCGACAAGCGGATGTTCTTATCAGGGAACTGTGACGGTACGGTTGCGGTTTGGGCATCCAGCCGGGCTTCGATGCGGTTGATGTGCTCGATCAGGCAGGCGATGGCCTTGCCGACCGGGTCCGGCATCAGATGATGTTCCAGGTCGATGCCATGCCCGGAAAGATGGCGGCCGGAAGGATGGCGCTGCGTTTCCGGCCGCACCACCCGGCCGGGGATGCCGACCACGGTCATGCCATCCGGCACCGGCTTGGTCACCACCGAATTGGCGCCGACCCGCGCGTTGGCACCGACGGTGATCGGCCCCAGGATCTTGGCGCCGGCGCCGACCAGCACGCCGTCCATCAGCGTCGGGTGCCGCTTGCCCTTGGTCCAGGAGGTGCCGCCCAGCGTCACGCCGTGATAGAGCGTCACGTCGTCGCCGATCTCCGCCGTCTCGCCGATCACCACGCCGGCGCCATGGTCGATGAAGAATCGGCGGCCGATGCTGGCGCCGGGATGGATGTCGATGTTGGTTGCCGCGCGCGCGACATAGGACAGGAAACGCGCCGGCCAGCGCAGTCCCCGCCGCCAGGCCGCATTGGCGAAGCGGTGCATCACCAGCGCATGGATGCCAGGATAGCAGGTCAGCACGTCGAAGACATTGCGCGCCGCCGGGTCGCGGTCGAAGACGCAGGCGACGTCCTCGCGCAGCAGAGCGACAATACCGGGCTGGGTCATGTCGCCGCCTCCAGGAAGGCGTGCAGTTCCTCGGCCGTGGGCGGCCGCTTGGCGCGGGTGGCCAGGGCGCGGACACGCGGCAGAACCGCCTGCGCCATCGCGTCGTCGCAGGCGATGCCCAGCCGTTCATAGGCCAGCTTCACCGCCGCAGTGCCGGAATGCTTGCCCAGCACGATGCGGTGCTCGCGCCCGACCTCGGCCGGGTCGAAATTCTGGTAGGTGGCGCGGTCGCGCAGCAGGCCGTCGACATGGATGCCGGCCTCGTGGGTGAAGACGGCGGACCCGACGATCGACTTGTTGACCGCCACCGGCCGGTTGGAGGCCCGCTCCACCAGATCGCTGATGGTGCCGAGCGACCGCGTCTCCACGCCGCTGTCGATGTGGTAGAGGTGTTTCAGCGACACCACCACCTCTTCCAGCGGGGCGTTGCCGGCGCGCTCGCCCAGGCCGTTCACCGTGGTGTTGACATGGGTGGCGCCGCCCAGCACCGCCGCCAGCGAGTTGGCGTTGGCGAGGCCCAGATCGTCATGGGCGTGGATCTCGATCTCCAGGTCAGTGGCCCGGCGCAGCCGTTCGATGCAGGCGCGCGTCTGGAAGGGGTCGAGCACGCCCAGCGTGTCGGCGAAGCGGAAGCGGCGGGCGCCGGCCTCCTGCGCCACCGTGGCGGCGGCGATCAGGAAATCCATGTCGGCACGGGAGGAATCCTCGCCGCCGACGCTGACCTCCAGCCCATGGTCGCGCGCCTGTTTCACCCGGCGCTCGATCTCCGCCAGCGCCCAGGCCCGGCTGCGCTTCAGCTTCTTCGTGATGTGGATGTCGGAGACCGGCATCGACAGGTTGACGAAGCCGACATCGCAGGACAGCGCCGCCTTCAGGTCGGTGTCGTGCATGCGGCACCACACCATCAGCCGTCCTTTCAGCCCCAGCGACGCCACGGCGCGGATGCCCTCGCGCTCCTCCTCGCCCATGGCGGGGATGCCGATCTCCTGTTCCGGCACACCGGCGGCGTCGAGCGCCCTGGCGATGGCGATCTTCTCGTCGAGCGTGAAGGCGACGCCGGCGGTCTGCTCGCCGTCGCGCAAAGTGGTGTCGTTGATGGTGGCGAAGGTGGTGGGCATGGGGGCACCTTCTGGAGAGTTGTTGCCGCGGATTGCCCCCACCCCATCCCTCCCCCGCTTCGCGGGAGAGGGGGTAGGACGCTTGGTAAGGGTCAGCAAAGGAGCGGCGGCAGTTCCCTCTCCCGCGGAACGCGGGGGAGGGTTAGGGAGGGGGCACAGTACTTCGCCCCCTCAGAAGTGTCGCAGGCCGGGCCGGGGACCCGCCCCGACGGGGTGTCGTCGGGCGGGGTGCCGGGACGGGCCATCGACCCGGCCTGCGATTCCGGTGTTACGAATAAACGGGCGCGAACTCTTTCGGCCGGTCCGCACCCTGCTGCCAGTAGGGCGACAGGCTGCGCAGCTTGGCGATGATGCCCGGCACCACGGCGATGACCCGGTCGATCTCCTCCTCCGTCGTGTCGCGCGACAGCGAGAAGCGGGTGGCGCCATGGGCGGCGGTGTAGGGCACGCCCATGGCGCGCATGACGTGGCTCGGCTCCAGCGATCCCGAGGTGCAGGCGGAGCCGGAGGACGCGGCGATGCCGGCCTCGTTCAGCAGCAGCAGGATTGCCTCGCCCTCGATATATTCGAAGGCGATGTTGCAGGTGTTGGGCAGGCGGTTGTCCGGGTTGCCGGTGACGAAGCAACTCGGCACCACCGCCAGGATCGCCTGTTCCAGCTTGTCGCGCAGCGCCTTCACCCGCGTGTTCTCCTCGCCCATATGGACAAGCGCCAGTTGGGCGGCGGCGCCCAGCCCGACGATGCCGGGCGCATTCTCCGTACCGGCGCGGCGCGAGCGTTCCTGGTGGCCGCCGCGCAGCATCGGACGGAAACGCAGGCCGCGCTTGACGTAGAGCGCGCCGATGCCCTTGGGGGCGTGCAGCTTGTGGCCGGACAGCGACAGCATGTCGATGGCGCTGTCGGCCAGCTTCATCGGGATCTTGCCGACCGACTGCACCGCGTCGGTGTGGAAGAGGGCGCCGACCTCCTTCGCCATGCGCGCCAGTTCCTCCACCGGGAAGATCGTCCCGGTCTCGTTGTTGGCCCACATGATGGAGACGATGGCGACCTGATCGGATAAGGCCGCGCGGTAGGCCTCCATGTCGAGGTTGCCGCGCTTGTCCACCGGGATGCGGTGGACCTTGCAGCCGCGCTTCTTCTCCAGATACTCGCAGAGCGCCAGCACGCCGGGGTGTTCGACCACGCTGGTGACGATATCGCGCTTCTTCGGATAGGCCTCCAGCGCCGACAGGATGGCGGTGTTGTCGCTTTCCGTCCCGCCGGAGGTGAAGACGATCTCGCTGTCATGGGCGGCGCCGAGCAGGGCCTGGACCTGCTTGCGCGCCCATTCGATCTTGCCGCCCACCGCGGCGCCGAAGCCGTGCATGGAGGACGGGTTGCCGAAATGCTCGGTGAAGAGCGGCAGCATCTCCTGCAGCACTTCCGGATCAACGCGGGTGGTGGCGTTGTTGTCGAGATAGATGCCCTGGCTCATGATATCAGGCTCCCCTTAGCCCGCGTGGGCCGGCATGAGGGATGCGGGCTTGACCCGCACGAACTCGCCGAGCTTCTCGACCAGCTTCATCTGCACGCCCATCATCGTCCCGGCCGATTGCGAACAGCCGGAGCAGGCGCCGGAAAGCCGGACGTAGATGTCCTTGCCGTCGATGTCGACCAGTTCCACATCGCCGCCGTCGCGCTGGATCTGCGGGCGCATTTCCTCGATGGCGCCCATGATCGCCTGCATGCGCTGGACGTTCGTCAGCTTGGGCGCCGCGGCCGGTTCGGCCTTCGGCTCCAGCGGCTTGATGGCGTCCAGCCCGACGGTGCCGGGGGTGTGCTTCCTGGCGGGCTTCAGGGCGCCGGTCTTCGCCAGCACCTCTTCCAGCACCTCTTCGATCTTCTCGTGGCAGGTCTGGCAGGAGCCGCCGGCCTTGGTGTAGTGGGTGACCTCCTCCAGCGTGGTCAGGCCGTTGACGGTCACCGCGCGCTCGATCATGGCGGCGTCGATGCCGAAGCACTTGCAGACCAGCTCGCCTTCCTCATGGTCGTCTTCCCACGCCTCGCCCTTGTAGTTGGCGATGGCGGCGCGCAGGGCCTCGGCACCCATGACGGAGCAATGCATCTTCTCCGGCGGCAGGCCGCCCAGATACTCGGCGATGTCGCGGTTGGTCAGGGTCAGCGCCTCGTCCACCGTCTTGCCGATGATCATCTCGGTCAGCGCGGAGCTTGAGGCGATGGCCGAGCCGCAGCCGAAGGTCTGGAACTTTGCGTCCAGGATGATCTGTGTGTCGGGATCGACCTTCAGCATCAGACGCAGCGCGTCGCCGCAGGTGATGGAGCCGACCTCGCCGACCGCATTGGCCGTGTCCAGGACACCGGAGTTCTTCGGGTTGAAGAAGTGTTCCTTGACCTTGTCGGTGTAGTTCCACATGTCGCTGCTGCCTTTCCGTGGGGTGCGCGCCTAGGGGAAGAGTGTCCGGGGGCGGGATCAGTGGCCCCGATTAATGGGTCGAATAGGGGGCTGACGATCCGCAGCTGGACGAGGAGGTCGAGCAGGAGCCGCCACCGCCTTCACCGGCCGAGAAGGACTTGCCGCAGCCGCAGCTGCTGGTCGCGTTCGGGTTGTCGAACTTGAAGCCGGAGCCCTCGATGCCCTCGACAAAATCGACCACCACGCCGCTCAGGAAGGGCTGGCTGTTGGCGTCGACGAAGATGGTGACCGGGCCGAAGCTGAGCACCGCGTCGTCGTCGCCGGCCGCCGCCTCCAGGCCCATCTGGTATTTCAGCCCGGCGCAGCCGCCGTCGGTGACCGCGATCCGCAAGCCGGCGGCCGCACCGCCCGACGTCGCCAGGACCCGTTCCAAGGTTGAAACCGCCGCATCCGTCAGAGTCACCATGTCCCGCCTCCTCAAGCCGCGTTGCCGGGGGTGCCGGCCGATCTGACGGGAAGTAGAGCAAGGGCTGTGCCAAACAGGCAAACTATTGATTTTCAAGGATTGTTAGCTGGGGATGGCGTGGCGAGAGTCCGACAATGTTTCGCCTTCCAACGGTTTTGTCGGGTTTGGCGCGTGTCGGTTTTGCGACAGCCGCGACACTTCGCCGCACAAAAATAATATGGTCTTTCCCCGTGCCTGCGCGCCTACCATGGGACGTCGTCGGTGCGTCGGATGGTTGATTGGTGCAGCAGAAAATACAGGCGAGGGAAGCGATGAGCGACGAACCGATCGAACTCAGGATGTCGAACGGCCGCATGGCCTTCGGCGACGTGCCGGAACAGATTGATGAGCTTTTGCAGGAGGCGGTGAAGGCCCGCGACGTGCCCGACGCCTGCGAGGCGCTGCTGTGGGAGGCGCACCGCAAGGGGCCACGGGTGCTGCCGGTCTTCTATGCGCTCTACAAATTCTACTTCAACCGCAAGAAGCTGGGGGAGGCGGAGCGGGTGGCCCGCATCGGGCTGGATGCCGCCGCACTCCAGGGCGGCTTTCCGGCCGACTGGTCGCAACTGACGGCCGGCTCCACCGACTGGACGGCGGCCGGGCCGGCGCGCTTCTTCCTGTTCACCATGAAGGCGCTGGCCTTCATCGAACTGCGCCGCCACAACCGCGACAGGGCGCTGGAGATCCTCGCCAAGATGGCGGAGATCGACCCGGCCGATCAGGTCGGCTATGGCACCATCGCCGCGCTGGCCCGCGGGTTGGAGGGAGAGGCCGGTTCGGCGTAACGCAAAAAAGGCCCCCGGCCCAGGGGGGAACCGGGCCGGGGGCAGCGGGGATTTGCGTCTCACGACGCACTCACGACGCGCTCTCTCACGTCGAGAGTTATTGCGGCCCCGCCGGGGCAGGGAGGCCGCAAACCGGTCAGGCGGCGACGGACTCCAGGGCCGGATAGTCGGTGTAGCCCTTGGCGTCGCCGCCGTAGTAGGTGGTGCGGTCCGGCTCGGCCAGCGACGCATCGGCACGGAAGCGCACGGGCAGGTCCGGGTTGGAGATGAAGGCCTCGCCGAAGCTGACCGCGTCGGCCTCGCCGTTCGCCAGGGCGGTGTCGGCGTCGGCCCGGCTGTAGCCGCCATTCAGGATGAACGGACCCTTGAAGGCGGCGCGCAGGGCGGACGCCACATGCGGTGCGCCTTCCGGTGGAGCCATATGGTGGCCGGGCCGGCCCTCGATCACATGCAGATAGGCGAGGTTGAAGGGGTTCAGCGCCTTGGTGATCGCCAGGAAATGCGGCAGCGGGTCGCTGTCCTTCATGTCGTTGAACACGCCGGTCGGCGACAGGCGGACACCGATGCGGTCGGCGCCGACGGCATGGGCCGTGGCCTCCAGGATTTCCAGCAGGAAGCGGCAGCGGTTCTCCACCGTCCCGCCATACTGGTCGGTGCGGGTGTTGGTGCTGTCACGCAGGAACTGGTCGATCAGATAGCCGTTGGCCGCGTGGATCTCGACGCCGTCCAGGCCGGCATCGAACACCGCGCGCTTGGCGGCGTCGGCGAAGTGACGGACCAGAGCAGGGATTTCGGCGGTCTCCAGGGCGCGCGGCACCGGGAAGGGCTCCATGCCGGCGCCGGTGTAGAGTTGGCCCTTCGCCGCGATCGCCGACGGGGCGACCGGGGCGGCGCCGTTCGGCTGGAAGCGCGGGTGGGAGATGCGGCCGACATGCCAGAGCTGGGTGACGATCCGCCCGCCGGCGTCATGCACGGCGTCCGCCACCGCACGCCAAGCCAGGGTCTGGGCGTCGGTGTGGATGCCCGGCGTGTTGGGATAGCCCTGGGCGGTGTCGCAGACCTGCGTCGCCTCGGTGATGATCAGGCCGGCGGAGGCGCGCTGCGCATAATACTCGGCAGTGAGCGCGGTCGGGCAGTTGCCTTCGCCGGCGCGGCTGCGGGTCATCGGCGCCATGACGACGCGGTTCGGCAGCTCGATGGCGCCGAGGCGCAGCGGGGTGAACAGGTCAGGCTTTGCAGTGCTTTGCGGCATGGCGGGACTACCCCCTATTGGCCCCTGTTGGGCAAATCGGCTTGTATGTATGTGAGTACATACTTGAACCAGAGCCCGCCGCTTGTCAAGTATGTATCTGCATACTTATTATGAAGCTGACGGGACGCACCGGAGAGGGACGGGTTTTGGACGCAAGCAAGGACGATGACGGCTGTTGCCCCGGCAACGGGACCGAGGGCGCGTGCGAGGGCGGGGGGCGCAAGCGCGACCGCGCGGCGACCGAGGGCGCGCTGCTCGACGCCGCCAAGCTGGTGTTCGCGGAGCGCGGATTCGATGCGGCGACGACGCGGGAGATCGCCGGGCGGGCCGGGGTCAACGAACAGCTGATCCAGCGCTATTTCTCAGGAAAGAGCGGTCTGCTGCTGGCGGTGGTGGAGCGCTATTGGCGTGAGGAAGCGGGCGGCTGCGACCTGCCGCCGCCGGACGATGACCTGGAAACCGATCTCGCCCGCTTTCTCCATGCCCAGTTGAAGCACAGCTGGAAATGCCGCGACTTCACCCGCGTGGTGCTGGCCCGTGCGCTGGTCGATCAGGCGGTGGCGGACGAAATGGCGCGCACCCTGTCGGAGAGCCGTATCCCCTGTCTGCTGAGACGGCTGGAAGGCTTCCGCGCGCGCGGCGCCATCGCCGCCGATGCCGACCTCGCCAATGTGGCGGCCGGCATCGCGACGCTCAGCTTCGGACTGGGCTTCCTCGATCAGGTGGTGTTCGGCCGCGACGATGCCGGCATCTGCGCGATGGTCGGCACGCTGGCCCACACCATCGCCCATGGACTGACGCCTCGCTGACGCCGCGGTAAACCGCCATTACTCCGCGGCGGCGGCGGCGCGGGTTGTGCTGCGGTGGCTGTGGACCGCGTCGGCGGTGAAGACCGCCAGCGCCACCCAGATGCAGGCGAAGGTGATGGCGTGGTTGCGGGTGAAGGCCTCGCCGTAGACCAGCACGCCCAGCAGAAGCTGCCCGGTTGGCCCGACATATTGCAGCAACCCGAGCGTGGTCATGGTCAGCCGCGTCGCGCCGAACATGAACAGCACCAACGGCACCGCCGTCATCGGCCCGGCCAGCACCAGCAGCGTGCTCTCGCCCCAGCCATGCCCGAAGGCGCCGTCGCCGCCCAGCCACAGCAGATAGCCGAGCGCGGCCGGCAGCAGCAGGGCGGTTTCCACCAGAAGCCCAATCACCGGGTCGATCGCCGCCTTCTTGCGCACCAGGGCGTAGAAGCCGAAGGACAGCGCCAGCGACAGGGCGACCCAGGGCACGGTGCCATAGCTGACGACAAGGCTGCCGACGCCGGCCGCGGCGATGGCGACCGCCAGCATCCGGCCGCGGCTGAGCCGCTCATGCAGGAACAGCACGCCCAGCAGCACATTGACCAGCGGGTTGATGAAGTATCCCAGGCTGGCCTCGACCAGCCGGCTGTTCACCACCGCCCAGATGAAGACGGTCCAATTGACGGTGACAAGCAGGGTGGTGACCACCAGAATGCCCAGCCGGCGCCAGCTGCCCACCGCGGCGACGACGGCCGCCGGCCCGCGGGTCGACAGCACGCCGATGCCGACCAGCACCACGGTCCACACCACGCGGTGGGCGACGATCTCCACCGCCCCGACATCGCCCAGCGATTTGAAGAAGACCGGGTTGACCAGCCCCCAGATCAGGTATGAGGCGAGCGCCGCGACGAACGCTGCGGTTGTGGAGATCGGGGCCTTGGCGGGCGGCGGGGTCTGAACCATACCGTCCGTTTAGCACATTGTTTGTGCAATCCGGCAGCGGGGCGCCGGGCATGGCGGGGCTGCGCGCCGGGCATCGCTTCGCGGCATGCTAGAAACCGAGCGGGCGCTCGCTCGTCATCATTCGGTCGATCCAATGGGCGTGCGGCGCGAATCTTCGCTCGAACAGCCGCCACATGCCGGACTGGCCGCTGGCCGTCTCGATGGCCGCCACCGAATCGGCGCCATGGCGGGCGGCCACCCGCTCAGCCCCCTCGGCATAGGCGCCCATCAGCCAGCCGCGGCGGTCATAGGGTGGGTGGACCCCGCCGATGGGGAAGAACCAGCGCGACAGATCCGGCTGGTGCACGCACAGCGCCCAGCCGACGATGACGTCACCCGCGCCGATGACCAGCGACAGGTCGGGGTCCAGCATGCCGCGCCAATGGGTGGGCCGTGCCCAGACCGGCGCCTCGCCACGGTCGATCAGCGCCTGGGCGAGCGTTTCCGCCTCGGTCCCGCGCTCCCGCCAGGACCACAGGCGGAAGCCTTCCGCCGTCATGCGCGTCATCAGCGAATCGCGATCACGGAAGACCCTCACGGTGTCGCGCACGGCCCCGCAGATGCGCAGCCGCGACGGTTCCGGTTCCGGCCAGCCGGCGGCGCGCAGGGTGGCGGCGAAGGCATCCGCCGCCGGCAACCGGCTGGAATAGCTGACGGCCAGTTGCCGGACGCCGAGCGCGGGCAGGGCGCCCTCCAGCGCCGCCAGCAGCCGCAGCGCCAGTCCGCGCCGGCGCCAGGGCCGGGCAACGGTCAGCGACAGCAGCGTCTGCTCTCCCGCCTCCAAGGGGCGGCCCGGCGATACGGCCGACAGCGCAAGACCGGCCGGCCGGTCACCGTCCCACGCGGCAACGGCGCAGGGCCGGCAAAGCCGCGTCTCTTCCGGGTCGGTGAGCGACAGCAGGGAGCGGTAGGACGCCCAGGTCAGTGGTGCCACCGCGTCGGCTTCGTCCGGAGAGACGGGGCGAATAACTTCTGATTGAATCGTCATGGATCAAAATCCCGCCGCCGCAATCGCGTAACGCCAGATGGCGCAATACAATTTCCGCTTGCCGGTTCGTTGATTGCATGTATATAGCGATCTTATTGCCGCGTCTATGCTTGCCGGACCGGTGCATCGATACGGTTTCAGTTTTTAAACAATTGCGGAAAGGTGGGTTATGACTTCGCAGGCTGGTGTCGATCCTCTGCTGCAACTCCGTCGTCAAGCCGAAGCCGCCCTGGTGGATCGTGCGCAATCCGACGCTGCGTTCCGCGCTCTGCTGGTCAAGGACCCGCATGCGGCCCTGAAGACCCTGTTCGGCACCGATCCGATCCCCGGCATCGCCATCAAGGTGGTGGAGGAGCAGCCGGGCGAAATGACCCTGGTCCTGCCCGCCGCCGATCAGAGCGAGCTGCCGGACGACCTGCTGGACCTCGCCTCCGGCGGGACCAGCTTCTCCGCCTTCATCCTCTACGGCCCGAACGACGCGCCGCCGAAGCCGAAGAAGAAGTAACGCCACACAAAGAAAAAGCCCCGCCGGAGCGGGGCTTTTTCTGTTCCGGCCTGGACCGGCGATGCCGTCAGGCGGCGGCGCCGGTGGCGACGCCCTTGTCGGCCATCAGGGTCTGCAGCTCGCCCGACTCGTACATCTCGCGGACGATGTCGCAGCCGCCGACCAGCTCGCCCTTGACGTAGAGCTGCGGGAAGGTCGGCCAGTTCGAGTATTCCTTCAGGCCCTGGCGCAGGCCCGGATCCTCCAGGATGTTGACGCCCTTGAACTTGACGCCGGTGTGGCTCAGCACCTGGACTACGGCGGCGGAGAAGCCGCACTGCGGGAACACCGGGGTCCCCTTCATGTACAGCACGACATCGTTGTTCTTGATGTCCTGCTCGATGCGCTCGACGACGTTCTGATCGACCATGACTCGATAACCCTTCCGATTAGGCCCGGCGGTGCCGGGACCTTGTCCAATGTGACGAATACTCAGGCGCCTTCCGGCATCCGCTTTTCAGGCGCCTTCCGGCACCGCGGTGGTCAGCGCCAGGGCGTGCAGTTCGCCGCCCATCTTGCCCTGCAGGGACGCGTAGACCATCTGGTGCTGCTGCACCCGGCTCTTGCCCTTGAAGGTGGCGGAGGTGACGAGCGCGGCATAGTGGTCGCCATCGCCCCGCAGGTCGGCGATCTCCACGACTGCGTCGGGGATGCCTTCCTTGATGAGCTTTTCGATCGTGGCGGCTTCCATCGCCATGGGTACAGTCCTCGTTCTGTTCAGGATTGCCCCGCCCGGGCACGTGCTTCTTGAGATAGATTAGGTGCGGCCGGGCCGTTTGTCATCCACCGGCAAATATTTGCCGTTCTGCGGAAGACGCCGTAACGGCCCGCGCCATCAGCAGCTCACTCGCCGAACACGCGCTTGAACACGGTGTCGACATGCTTGGTGTGGTAGGACATGTCGAACATCGGCTCCAGCTTGTCGCGGCCGATATGCTTGGCGATGTCGGGATCTGCCGACAGCAGGTCCAAATAGTTGCCGCCCTTCTCCCACACCTGCATGGCGTTGCGCTGCACCGCCTTGTAGCTGTCCTCGCGGCTCATGCCGGCCTGGGTCAGCGCCAGCAGGACGCGCTGCGAGAAGACCAGACCGCCCAGATCGTCCAGGTTCTTCTGCATGCGCTCCGGATAGACCACCAGCTTTTCCATCATGCTGGTCAGGCGCACCAGGGCGAAGTCCAGCGTGACAGTGGCGTCGGGGCCGATCATCCGCTCGACCGAGCTGTGGGAGATGTCGCGCTCGTGCCACAGCGCGACATTCTCCAGCGCCGGGACCACGGCGGAGCGCACGATGCGGGCCAGGCCGGTCAGGTTTTCCGACAGGACCGGGTTGCGCTTGTGCGGCATCGCCGACGAGCCCTTCTGGCCGGGGTGGAAATACTCCTCCGCCTCGCGAACCTCGGTGCGCTGCAGGTGGCGGACTTCCGTCGCCAGATTCTCGATGCTCGACGCGATCACGCCCAGCACGGAGAAGAAGAAGGCGTGGCGGTCGCGCGGGATGACCTGGGTCGACACCGGCTCCACCGACAGGCCCAGCTTGGCGGCGACATGCTCCTCCACC
>PJUA01000725.1_pt1 | contig 12788 bp, 12 predicted proteins | sample 1512151 | NCBI WGS metagenome assembly PJUA01 (sample SAMN08177678, study PRJNA422409) | Soil metagenome, whole genome shotgun sequencing project. | isolation source: Soil enriched on filter paper: beechwood xylan treatment | place: USA: Madison | collected 2015-01-15
AGGACACCGGGAAGCCGCCGCCGACGTCCAGCACGTCGATGGCGACGCCGCTCTCCGCGATGACGCGGCCGGCCAGCGCGATGGCGCGCTCGTAGGCTGACGGGTCGAGCATCTGCGAGCCGACATGGAAGGACAGCCCGACCTTCGGCGCGACGGCACGGGCGGCGCGCAGCAGGTCCACCGCATCGGCCGTGGCGGCGCCGAACTTGCCCGACAGGTCGTAGACCGCGTTGCCCTTCGGCAGCGCCAGCCGCACGACGAGGCCGAGGTCGGCGGCACCGTCGGTCTCCGCCAGGATCTTGTCCAGCTCTTCCCGGCTGTCGAGCACGAAGTCGCGGACGCCATACTGGTGGTAGGCGTTGCGGATGGCCTGACGGCCCTTGACCGGGTGCATGTAATGCAGGACGGCGTCCGGGAACATCTGGCGGATCAGGCGGATCTCACCGGGGGAGGCGACGTCGAAATGGCGCACGCCGCCGGCCCACAGGGCGCGCAAAACCGCCGGCTCCGGGTTGCACTTCACGGCATACAGAACGTCGCCGCCACGGCCGATCGCATCCGTCGCACCGGCGAAGGCCGTCAGGAAGCTGCCGGCGGTGTCGGCCAGCACGCCGGGGCGGATGCAGTGCATCGGCTCTTCCGGGCGGTGCAGGGCGACGGCCTGGGTCACGGTCGAGCGGCGGCCGGTGGACAGCGAAACGGCGCTGCTGTCGTTCAGGCCGACGCGGCGGAGCGGGGTGACGGCGGAACGGGAACGCAGGAAACCCATGGCGCACTCCTATCCCCGGACGGCGGCGTGCAAACCGGCCCGGTGAGCAGACGGCGATCCCCGGCCGCGTCACGAACCGGCCAGCACAGGGCTTGGGCGCGGGTGGCGCAGCGGAATCGGCGATTGATCGGATTTTGGAAAGGGGGGAGACGGAAATAGCCGGTGCGAGCAGCGGCCCCGGGCTGTGAAGCTCCAGGCAACAGCGCGTCGTTTACCGGCTAAAGGGCTACCGTCTCACAGCCCCACCGTGGGCAGCGTACATACTGACCTCCCTCTCGGGACCGACCCACTGGAATGGTCGGTTCTGCCAAAAAGGACGCGGTACGTCGTAGCATAACCACAGAGGGCCATAGGCACGTGCGGGTGCGTCGTGCCGATTGATTTACGCTTTTCCGCCCGTGATTCAAGTGAATTTTTTGGGACGGAAATGGGGCGGAGTCAGGCTGCCTCCACAGCCTCCGGTTCGAAAAGCGGGAAGCGTGCGGCAATGGCGTCGCCGGTCGGCGTCGCCACCCAGCCGTCGGGCCGGCTGAAGAAGCGGATGGTGGTGAAGCGCGGCCGCGGCCCCATGTCGAACCAGTGCGGCGTGCCGGCGGGAATGCTCAGCAGGTCCCCCGCCTCGCACACCACGCGGAAGACCCGCTGGTCAAGATGGATGTAGAAGGCGCCGGCGCCCTCCACGAAGAAGCGCGCCTCGTCCTCGTCATGGGTGTGTTCGTACAGGAACTTTGCACGCAGGGCCTCGACGCCGTCGGTCTTGGGAGTGACGCGAACCACGTCCACGGTGCAGAAGCGGCGGCCCACCTTCAACCGGTCGATGGAAGCGGCATAGGCCCGCTGCACGGCGTCGCCATCGGCGGAGGCGGGCAGGGGGGCGTCGGCGGTCCAGCGTTCGTACAGGATGCCGATATGGGCCAGATGGCCCGCCATCAGCGCCGGTTCGGAGGTGCGGAGTTCCGGCCGGCGGGCATCGCTTTCCAGATAGACGGTCAGGTTACTCAATGCGCGCCCTCCTGCCGATCGAACCCCTACAGCCTGAGGCGCGGGAAAGCGCAACGCAATAAGGCGAATCGCTGGCGCGACCGTTCGCCGCGCCATCAGCGGCTGCGCTGCAACCCGGCCGTCACACCCACCGCGATCAGGATCAGCAGCCCGACGAAGGCGGCGACCCCGGTCCAGCCGAAGCCGTGCCAGAACAGCCCGCCCAGCGTTCCGGCGACTGTGGACCCCAGATAGTAGCAGAACAGATAGATCGACGAGGCCTGCCCGCGCGCCACCGACGCCCGCCGGCCGATCCAGGCCGAGACAATGGAATGGGCACCGAAGAAGGCGAAGGTGAACAGTGCGATGCCGGGGGCGATGGCGAACAGGCTGTCGATCTCCATCATTGCCAGTCCGGCGACCATCAGCGCCACCGCCGCCGCCAGCGTGCGGTTCGATCCGAATCGACCCGACCAGCCGCCGAACAGAGGTGAACTGACCACGCCGAAGCTGTAGACCAGGAACACCGCACCGACGATGGCCGGCCGCAGCTCGAACGGCGGTTCACTCAGGCGAAAGCCGATATAGTTGAAGACGGTGACGAAGCCGCCCATCAGCAGGAAGCCGAGCGAGAACAGTCCGAGCAGCGCCGGGTCGGTCAGCAGCCCGCGCCACGCCCGCACCAGCGCCGGCAACCCGGCGGCGCGGCGGACGAAATGGCGCGACGGCGGCAGGGCGAGCCAGACGGTGACGGCCGCCGCCACCGCAAGCGCCCCGACCACCCCCACCGCCAGCCTCCAGGTTCCGAGATCGGTGACGACGGCGGTCAGCACCCGGCCGGACATGCCGCCGATGGCGGTTCCGCCGATATAGAGCCCCATGGCGACGCCGGCCGATTTCGGATCGACCTCTTCGGAGACATAGGCCATCGCCACCGCCGGCAGGCCGCTCAAGGCCAACCCCTCCAGCGCCCGCACCGCAAGGAATCCGTGCCAGCCCGGCATCAGCGCGCCGATAATCCCGAGGATGCCGGCGCCGAGCAATGCCGCCACCATCACCGGCTTGCGTCCGATCCCGTCGGAGATGGCACCCGCCACCAGCAGCGCCACAGCCAGCACGCCGGTGGTCAGCGACAGCGACAGGCTGGATTCGGCCGGCGTCACCCCGAACTCCTGCACGAACTCCGGCAGCAGCGGCTGGACGCAGTAAAGCGTGGCGAAGGTGGAGAAGCCGGCGACGAACAGGATACGGCTGGCACGGCGATAGGCGGGGGTGCCGGCTTGCAGATAGGCGACCTCTGCATCGGTCTCAGCACCGGTCTCGATCTCGTCGCGCACGCGCTCGGCTCCGTTTTTCTGGCATTGGCGCCGTCCACTGCGGCGCACAACGGACATTGCCCTGTCGTCCCCGTCGGTTCCAACAACAGCCGGGGCGCAGCCGCCATGCCGTTTGCGCAGATCCATATGGACCGTGTGGATGGACGGGCTTGCACTGGACCTTGGCGGGGTCGCGCCGTATAACCAATCCCCCACACAATTCGTTGATTGTTCGAGCCATGCACGACCTTCGCGCCATCCGTGAGAATCCCGAAGCCTTCGACCGCGGCCTTGGCCGCCGGGGATTGGCGCCGATGTCGTCCTCCGTGCTCGACCTCGACGGCCGCCGCCGCGCCGCGCAGACCCAGATGCAGGAAATGCAGGCCCGCCGGAACGAGGCGGCGAAGGAAATCGGCCTCGCCAAGCGCGAAGGCCGCGATGCCCAGCCGATCCTGGACGAGATGGCGACCCTGAAGGAGCGCCTGCCCCAGGTCGAGGAGGAGGAACGCGCGCTCGGCGCCGAACTCGACGCGATCCTGGCCGGCCTGCCCAACATCCCGGCCGACGACGTGCCGGAGGGGCCGGACGAGACCGCCAACGTCGAGGTCCGCCGCTGGGGCACCCCGCCCGACATCGCGAACCCCAAGCAGCATTACGAGCTGGGCGAGGCGCTGGGCCTGATGGACTTCGAGGCGGCTGCCCGCATGTCCGGCGCCCGCTTCACCGTGCTGAAGGGCGGTCTGGCCCGGCTGGAACGCGCGCTCGCCGACTTCATGCTGGACATCCACACGTCGGAGCATGGCTTCACCGAGATCGCGCCGCCGCTGATGGTGCGCGACAACGCCCTGTTCGGCACCGGCCAGCTGCCGAAGTTCGAGGAGGATCTGTTCAAGACCACCTCGACCGACCATTACCTGATCCCGACCAGCGAGGTTCCGCTGACCAATCTGGTCAACGACCAGATCGTGGCGTCTGAGGAGCTGCCGCTGCGCTACACCGCGCTGACCCCCTGCTTCCGCGCCGAAGCCGGGTCGGCCGGGCGCGACACCCGCGGCATGATCCGCCAGCACCAGTTCTGGAAGGTGGAGATGGTCGCCATCACCACGCCGGAACAGTCGGAGGACGAGCACCAGCGCATGACCCGCTGCGCCGAAACCATCCTGGAACGGCTGGGTCTGCCCTACCGCACCATCGTTCTATGCACCGGCGACATGGGCTTCTCCTCGCGCAAGACCTATGACGTCGAGGTCTGGCTGCCCGGTCAGAACGCCTACCGCGAGATCTCCAGCATCTCCAATTGCGGAGATTTCCAGGCGCGGCGGATGAAAGCCCGTTGCAGGCCGAAGGGCGAGAAGCAAACTCAATTCGTGCACACCCTCAATGGATCGGGTGTGGCGGTCGGGCGCTGCCTGATCGCGGTGCTGGAGAACTACCAGCAGCCCGACGGTTCGATCCTGGTTCCCGAAGCGCTCCGTCCCTACATGCGCGGAGTGGAGAGGATTTCCATCTGATGTTCGACCTGCCGCTCGACCTGTCCCGGACACGCATCCTCGTCACCAACGACGACGGCATCCATGCGCAGGGATTGAAGGTCCTGGAAGCCATCGCGCGCGAACTGTCCGACGACGTCTGGGTCGTCGCGCCGGAGATGGAGCAGTCGGCGGCCAGCCATTCGCTGACCATCAACCGGCCGCTGCGCCTGCGCAAGCTGGACGAACGCCGCTTCACCGTCGATGGCACGCCGACCGACTGCGTGTTGCTGGCGGTCAACCACGTGATGAAGGACGCCCGTCCGACGCTGGTTCTGTCGGGCGTCAACCAGGGCTCCAACATCGGCGAGGACGTGACCTATTCCGGCACCATCGCCGCGGCGATGGAGGCGACGCTGCTGAACGTCCCCGCCATCGCCATGAGCCAGCATTACGAGCCGGGCCAGCCGATCGACTGGTCCGCCGCCGCCGCCCATGGCGCCGACGTGGTGCGCAAGGCCGTGACGGTGGCCTGGCCGAAGAACGTGCTGCTGAACGTCAACTTCCCGGCCCGCCCGGCGGCGGAGGTGACGGGCATTCAGGTGGTGCGCCACGGCAAGCGCAAGATCGGCGACGAGCTGTTGGAGCGTGTGGACCCGCGCGGCAAGCCCTATATCTGGATCGGCACCCTGCGCGGCGAGGCGGACGTGTCCGACGACACCGACATCCATGTCGTGTTCAACGGCGGCATCTCGGTGACGCCCGTCTATCTCGACCTCACCCACACGCCGACGCTGCAGACGTTGAGGCAGGCCTTCGTGTGACATACAACCCGCGCAAGATCCGCTTGCTGATGGCCCTTCGCGGGGCCGGAGTCACCGACACCAAGGTGTTGGCGGCCATCGAGCGGATCCCGCGCGAGCTGTTCGTCCCGGAAGCCTTCCAGGACCGGGCGTGGGAGGACACGGCGCTGCCGATCGACCTTGGGCAGACCATCAGCCAGCCGCTGGTGGTCGGTCTGATGACCCAGGCGCTGGAGCTGCAGCCGCGGCATCTTGTCCTGGAGGTTGGCACCGGCTCCGGCTATCAGGCGGCGGTGCTGTCGCGGCTCTGCCGCCGGGTCTTCACCATCGAGCGGCTGAAACCGCTCCTGTGCGAGGCGGAGGCGCGTTTCAAGGCGCTCGACATCGGCAATATCACCACGCGGCTCGGCGACGGGACGCGGGGTTGGCCGGAGCAGGCGCCCTTCGCCCGTATACTGGTCACAGCCGCCGGTGGGCCTGAGCCGCCAAAAGACTTGACGGATCAACTCGCCGTTGGTGGTGTCTTGGTCATTCCGTTGGGGACCGATCACCGCGACCAGAGGGTCGTGCGTTTCCGGCGCTCCGAAGCTGGCCTTATCCGGGAGGACCTGTGGCCCGTCCGTTTCGTTCCGCTGCTGTCCGACCCGCCGCAACCGGTCCGTTCCGCATGAAATCCGCCATGCCCAAGCGCCTGCTGTCCGCCATGGTCCTGTCCACCGCCGTCCTGGCGCTCGGCGCCTGCGAACGGGTGGGCGGGCTCGCCCCCTTCACCACCGTCTCCGATGTGCCGGATTCGGCCGGCGGCGCCATCACGGTGCAGAAGGGCGACAGCGCCTACAGCCTGTCGCGCCGGTACAATGTGCCCCTGCGCGACCTGATCGAGGCGAACAAGCTGGCGGCGCCCTACCGGCTGGAGGTCGGCCAGCGGCTGATCCTGCCGACCTCGCGCCAGTACATCGTGCAGAAGGGCGACAGCCTTTACAGCATCTCCCGCATGTACAATGTCGACGTCAGCGAGCTGACGCGGCTGAACAACCTGACGCCGCCCTATGCCGTGAAGGTCGGCCAGCCCCTGCGCCTGCCGGGCGCCAACGACGGCAGCGGCACCATGGTGGCATCCGGCGGCGTGGCGAGTGGCGGTGCCATCTCCCTGACGCCGCAGGGGAACGCGCCGGGTGGCTCTACCGCCGGGTCTGGCTCGATCCAGTCGGCCGAACTGCCGCCGCCGGGTGCATCCTCCCCGTCGGGCGGCATCTCGGCCACGCCGCTGCCGCCGCCGTCGAAGCCGGGCGCCATGCCGGAGCCGTCGGCCCAGCAGTCGCCCGCCGCGCCGGCCGCCCAGGGTGACACGACCTATCAGCCGGGGCAGGCGCCGACGATGCTGCGGCCGCCCGGCAGCAAGCCGGCTCCGACGCCGATCCCCGCCCCGGCCCCGGCGGCAACCACGCCGCCCCCGGCTGCGCCCCAGCAGGAGGTGGCCACCGCCGCGCCGCCGCCCAAGCCGGAGCCGAAGGCCGAAGTCGGCGCGCCGCCGCCGCGTGGCAGCGCCCGCTTCCTGTGGCCGGTGAAGGGCAAGCTGATCTCCGGCTTCGGTCCGAAGCCCGACGGGCTGCACAATGACGGCCTGAACATCGCGGCGCCGAAGGGAACCGCGGTGGTCGCCGCCGACAACGGCGTGGTCGCCTACGCCGGCAACGAGCTGCGCGGCTTCGGCAACCTGCTGCTGCTGAAGCATTCCGACGGCTGGATCACCGCCTATGCCCATCTCGACAAGATCGAGGTGGAACGCGGCGCGACGGTGAAGCGGGGGCAGGTGATCGCCCGGGTCGGCCAGACCGGCGGCGTATCCTCGCCCCAGCTGCATTTCGAGCTGCGCAAGGGCAGCCAGGCCGTCGACCCGAGCGATCAGATGGACCGCAAGGTCAGCGAAGGGGCTGCCCGAGGCGACCGGCCAGGTCCTGGATGAACTGCCAGGCCACCCGGCCCGACCGGCTTCCGCGCGTGATCGACCATTCCACGGCCTCCGCGCGCAGCCGGTCCGCCGGGATGTCCAGTCCGAAATGGCGGACATAGCCCTCGATCATCGCGAAGTAGGTATCCTGGTCGCAGTTGTGGAAGCCCAGCCACAGCCCGAAGCGGTCGGACAGCGACACCTTCTCCTCCACCGCCTCCGCCGGGTTGATGGCGGTCGACCGCTCGTTCTCGATCATGTCGCGCGGCATCAGGTGGCGGCGGTTGGAGGTGGCGTAGAACACCACATTATCCGGCCGTCCCTCGATGCCGCCGTCCAGCACTGCCTTCAGCGACTTGTAATGGGCGTCGTCATGGTCGAAGGACAGGTCGTCGCAGAACAGGATGAAGCGCCGCGCCTCTCCCTTCAGACGGGTCAGCAGGCGGGGCAGGGTGGGGATGTCCTCCCGGTGGATTTCCACCAGCGCCAGCTCGCCCGGCCGCTCCAGGCAGATGGCGGCGTGGGCCGCCTTGACCAGCGAGCTTTTGCCGGTGCCGCGCGCCCCCCACAGCAGGGCGTTGTTGGCCGGCAGCCCGGCGGCGAAGCGGCGGGTGTTGTCCAGCAGGATTTCCCGCTGCCGCTCGATCCCCTGCAGAAGCATGATGTCGACGCGGTTGACCACCGGCACCGCTTCGAGCCGGTCGGGATCGGGATGCCAGACGAAGGCGTCCGCCCCGCCGAAGTCCAGCGGCCGGTCGGGCGGCGGGGCCAGACGCTCCAGCGCCTCGGCGATGCGGGTCAGCAGGGGGAGAAGCGACTGATCTGCACCAGCGCCCATGCCTGAGCTATTGACGGATTGCGACATAATTTTCCGGATATTTTTTCAGGATGTTCCATGGAAAGTGGGCGCCCGCGCAGCCATCTTTCCGACGCCTTCGCACGGTAACACAGCAGGGCAAGCACACAAGCTGTGGCCGCCCTGCGGATTGTGGCGCATCACCATTGCATCCCAGTCATGGGCGGCTATAGTCGCGGCGTCCCGGCGGAACGCCGATTGGGTGCCGAGACCAAACCTGTAAGGAGCTTCCAGATGTTCGTTTCGACGGCTTATGCACAGACGGCGGCCCCGGCTGGCGGCGGCGGTGACATGCTCGTCCAGTTTCTGCCGCTGATCCTGATCTTCGTCGTCTTCTACTTCCTGCTGATCCGTCCGCAGCAGAAGAAGATGAAGGAGCATAAGACCATGCTGTCGGCCATCCGCCGCGGCGACCGCGTCGTGACCGGCGGCGGCATCATCGGCACCGTCACCAAGGTCGGCACCGACGACGAGATCACCGTCGAGATCGCGGAGAACGTGCGTGTGCGCTGCCTGCGCTCCACCGTGAACCTCGTGCTCGCCAAGACCGAGCCGGCCGGCAAGTCCGGCGGCGACGCCACCACCCCGGCCACCGAGGGCGAGGCCAAGCCGGCCGACACCACCGCCGCCGGCGGGATCGGCAAGCTGTTCGGCCGCAAGTAAGCCGCAGCCGGGCCCCTCTTCCGCGGGTCGGCCCGAAGGCGCTTCCCGTCCGGCCCGGCCGTCGTCCGCCCGCAAGCGGCGGACCGGTCGCCCGGACCGGGTGTCTGATCGGATTCGAGTGACGCATGCTCTATTTTTCGCGCTGGAAGATTTACCTGATCCTGGCGACCTGCATCGCCGGCTTCATCCTGATGCTGCCCAACTTCCTGGGCCGCGACACGCTGGCGGCGTTGCCGTCCTGGTATGCCAACACCCGGGTGTCGTTGGGTCTCGACCTGCGCGGCGGATCGCATCTGTTGCTTGAAGTCGACATGGCCACCGTCATCCGCGACCGGGTGGAAGGTCTGGTCGATGGCGCCCGGCAGCAACTGCGCACCGCCAATATCGGCTACACCGCGCTGAACGCCGGCGAGCGCGCCGTGACCGTCCAGCTGCGCGACCCGGCCCAGGCCGAAGAGGCGGTGAAGGCCCTGCGCCAGCTCTCCAGCCCGGTGGGCCGCACGGCGCTTGGCGGTGGGCAGCCGGACCTGGACGTGACCGTCAACGGCAGCACGGTGACCGTGGCGCTGAGCGAGGTCGCGCTGCGCGACCGCGCCACCCAGGCCATCGAACAGTCGATCGAGATCGTCCGCCGCCGCATCGACGAGACCGGCGTGAACGAGCCGACCATCGCCCGCCAGGGCAACGACCGCATCCTGGTCCAGCTGCCCGGCGTGGAAGACCCCGACCGCATCAAGCGGCTGCTGGGCACCACCGCCAAGATGACCTTCCGGCTGGTCGACGTGAACGCCGATCCCAGCACCGGCCGCGCCCCTCCGGGGTCGGAGATCCTGCCGTCGGCCGAAGGCGACCGCTACCAGTCCAAATATGTCATCCGCAAGAAGGTCGAGGTCGACGGCGCCACGCTGCAGAACGCATCGGCCGGCACCAACCCGCAGACCGGCGAATGGGTGGTGAATTTCGAATTCAACACGGCGGGCGCCAACCGCTTCGCCGAGGTGACCAAGCAGAATGTCGGCCGGCCCTTCGCCATCGTGCTCGACAACAAGGTCATCAGCGCCCCCGTCATCCGCGAGCCGATCACCGGCGGCCGCGGCCAGATCAGCGGCAACTTCACCGCCGCCAACGCCAACGACCTCGCCGTCCTGCTGCGCGCCGGCGCCCTGCCGGCCCCGCTGAAGGTGATCGAGGAGCGGACCGTCGGGCCCGACCTGGGCGCCGATTCGATCCGCGCCGGCCTGACCGCCGTCGTCGTCGGCTTCCTGATGGTCTGCGTCTACATGATCGCCTGCTACGGGCTGTTCGGTGCCTTCGCCTGCTTCGCCCTGCTCGTCAACATCGTGCTGACCATCGCGGCGCTGTCGCTGCTGCACGCCACGCTGACGCTGCCGGGCATCGCCGGCATCCTGCTGACGCTGGGTCTGGCGGTCGACGCCAACATCCTGATCAACGAGCGCATCCGCGAAGAGACGAAGAAGGGCCGCGGGGTCTTCGCCTCGATGGAGGCCGGTTTCAGTCGCGCCTACAGCACCATCGTCGACTCCAACCTGACGACGGCCATCAAGATGGCGCTGCTGTTCGTCTTCGGCACCGGCACCATCAAGGGCTTCGCCGTCACCATCACCTTCGGCATCCTCATCTCCATGTTCACCGCCACGGTGCTCGTGCGCCTGATGATGGTGACCTGGCTGCGCCGGACGCGTCCGGCCGCGTTGCCGGTCTGAGAGGTCTTACGATGTTCCATCTCCGCCTCGTCCCCGACAACACCAAGATCCCGTTCATGAACGGCCGCATCGCCGGCCTCGTCGTGTCGGCGATCCTGTCCATCGCGTCCGTCATCCTGTTCTTCCACCCCGGCCTGAATTACGGCATCGACTTCCGTGGCGGCATCGTCATCGAAGCCCGTACGCCCCAGGCCGCCGACTTCGCCTCGCTGCGCCATACCCTGTCCGGCCTTGGCATGGGGCAGGTGGCGTTGCAGGAGTTCGGATCGACGCAGGACGTGCTGATCCGCCTGGAACGCCAGCCCGGCGACGATGCCGCCCAGCAGGTGGCCGCCGACAAGGTGCGCAACACGCTGGCGCAGGCGATCCCCGGCACCCAGGTCCGCCGTGTCGAAGCGGTCGGCGCGTCGGTCAGCGGCGAACTGTTCGCCAACGGCATGCTGGCGCTGGGCCTCGCCATGCTGGCGATGCTGGTCTACATCTGGTTCCGCTTCGAATGGCAGTTCGGCTTCGGCGCGGTGGTGACGCTGATCCTCGACATCACCAAGATCGTCGGCTTCTACGCCATCACCGACATCCAGTTCAACCTGACGGCCGTGGCGGCGATCCTGACCGTCATGGGGTATTCGGTGAACGACAAGGTGGTGGTCTATGACCGCATGCGCGAGAATCTTCGCATCTACAAGAAGATGCCGCTGCGCGACCTGATCGACATGTCGATCAACGAGACGCTGAACCGCACCGTCGGCACCTCCGTCTGCACCCTGCTGTCGATCATTCCGCTGGCGCTGTTCGGCGGCGAGGCGCTGCAGGACTTCGGCATCGTGCTGATCTTCGGCGTTATCCTTGCGACCAGCTCGTCGGTGTTCATCGCCGCCCCCATCTTGCTGTTCCTTGGCGAGAACCGCCTGCGGCGCGGTACGCCCGATGCCGCCTCGGCGGGCAACACCCCGGCGACCACGCCGTAACGCCGGACGTTTGGGGAAGGAGAGGGCAGCATGGCCGACATCATGCCGATGATCCCGTCTGACCGTCAGGTCATCGACGGCTATGGTCCGGGACAGTTCTGCATTTCCGGCCAGTGGCGCGTCGGCGCGGTGATCGTCCTGCCCGACCGCACCCTGGCATGGGAGGCGTCCGACGCCGCCTCCCTGTCGGTGGGCCACTTCACCCCCGTGCTTGAGGCGGAGCCGAAGGTGGAAATCCTTCTGCTCGGCACAGGCCCCACCATGCGGATGATCCCGAAGGACCTGCGCCTCGGCCTGCGCGAACAGGGCGTGGTGGTGGAGCTGATGGACAGCCGGGCGGTCTGCCGCACCTACAACGTCCTGCTGGCCGAAGGCCGGCGGGTCGCGGCGGCGATGCTGCCGGTTTAAGGCAAGCCACAGCACTGGAAACGACGAAGGCGCCCCCCCAAAAGGGGCGCCTTCGTTTTTGGCAAGACCTGGCGGCGCTTGCCCCCACCCCGACCCTCCCCCGCTTTCGCAGGGGAGGGGGGAATGGAAAATTACGCAGCCAGTTGCTCGGCGGCGAAGTCCCAGTTGGCGAGGTTGTCGATGACCGCCTTGACGAAGTCGGCGCGGCGGTTCTGGAAATCGACGTAGTAGGCATGCTCCCACACGTCGATGGTGAACAGCGGCTTCTGGCCGTGCGCCAGCGGGGTGTCGGCGTTGCCGGTCTTGCCGACCTTCAGCTTGCCGCCGTCCAGGTACAGCCAGGCCCAGCCCGAGCCGAACTGGGTCAGGGCGGCCTGGGTCAGCTCTTCCTTGAACTTCTCGACGCTTCCGAAGTCGGCGACGATGCGCTGCTCCAGGGCCGCCGGCATCTTGCCGCCGTCCTTCTTCAGGCACTGCCAGAAGAAGGTGTGGTTCCACACCTGGGCGGCGTTGTTGAAGATGCCGACCTTGGACGCGTCGCCGGCGGAAGCCTTGATGACCTCCTCCAGGCTGGCGTTGGCCAGCGGGGTGTCCTTGGTCAGGTTGTTCAGGTTGGTGACGTAGGTCTGGTGGTGCTTGTCATGGTGCAGGTGCAGGGTCTCCGACGAGATGTACGGAGCCAGAGCGTCGTACGCATACGGAAGCGGCGGAAGTTCGAACGCCATTTGATTTACCCTCTCTTCTTTGATTGTCCTTCCGGGCCGGGCCTTGCGAGCACGGCACCTCCGTCCGTCCAAATAGGCCGATGACGGAAGCTTGTGAAGGCCGGAAACGGTCCCGACCGTCGTATAGGGTTATTTCCATTCGATAAAGTGGCATC
>PJUA01000726.1_pt1 | contig 12784 bp, 10 predicted proteins | sample 1512151 | NCBI WGS metagenome assembly PJUA01 (sample SAMN08177678, study PRJNA422409) | Soil metagenome, whole genome shotgun sequencing project. | isolation source: Soil enriched on filter paper: beechwood xylan treatment | place: USA: Madison | collected 2015-01-15
ATTCCGGGGTACACGGAGCTGGAGAAGGAACAAATCGCGGTGCGTTATTTGCTTCCCAAGCAGAAGCGCGAGCATGGCCTGGAGGAAGACTCGCTTATCGTGGAAGACGATGCGCTGCTGCTTCTGATCCGCGAATATACGCGGGAATCCGGAGTCCGCAATTTGGAGCAGCAGATTGCGGCTATTTGCCGCAAGGCAGCCAAACAGCTGGTTTCTATGCAAGGCGGCCGGGCAAAATCGCCGGACGCCGCCGAATTGCCGCAAGCTGGCGAATCCGCAAGCAGCGTCGGGGTTGATTCTAACGCTAACGCCGAAAAGGCAGAAGCGGTTACACCGGGCGCAAGCGAGGCTGCAGCCTCGCAGAACCCAAGCGGGGAAGCTGCCGAGGAAGCAACATCGCAGAACTCAGGCGAGGCAGTTGACCTGAAAAGCGCAAGCGGAGAAGCTTCCCGCCCAAGCGGCGTGGTGCAGCAAATCCGGCAGGTGGTGGACATTCCGCAAATCAGGGAATGGCTGGGGCCGTCCAAGTTTCGCTACGGGCTTGCGGAAAGCGAAAATCAGATTGGCGCCGTTACCGGGCTCGCCTGGACGGAAGTAGGCGGCGATACGCTTGTTATCGAGGTAACGATTATGCCGGGCAGCGGAAAGCTTACGCTGACGGGCAAGCTGGGCGATGTCATGAAGGAATCCGCTCAGGCGGCGTTCAGTTATACGCGATCCAAGGCGGCCGAGCTTCAAATTGATCCCGGCTTCCATGAAAAAAACGATATCCACATTCATATTCCCGAAGGGGCAATTCCAAAGGACGGTCCTTCCGCGGGCATAACGATCGCCACTGCGCTTATCTCTGCGCTTACAAACCGCCAGGTTGCGAAGGAAGTGGCGATGACGGGAGAAATTACGCTTCGCGGACGCGTATTGCCTATCGGCGGATTGAAGGAAAAGTCGCTTGCCGCACACCGCGCGGGCATCAAAAAAATACTGCTGCCAAAGGACAACGAACGCGATTTGCGGGATATTCCCGACAGCGTGCGAGATGACTTGACCTTTGTGCCGGTAGGGCATATGGACGAAGTGCTTCAGCATGCGTTATTGCCCGCATCGGAGCTTGCAGCGGAGAAAGCGGGTATCCCCCTGTCATGATTATCAGAGATGTGCAATTTGTTATAAGCGCGGTCAAGCCGCATCAATATCCTGAGGACGCCTTGCCGGAGATTGCTCTGGCAGGGCGCTCCAATGTTGGAAAGTCGTCGCTGATCAATAAATTGATCCAGCGCAAAAACTTGGCGCGGACTAGCTCCCAGCCTGGAAAAACCCAGCAATTGAACTATTATAGAGTTAATAATGGATTATACCTTGTCGATTTTCCCGGTTACGGCTATGCTAAAGTGTCCAAGACGCAGCGCGAGCAGTTTGGAACGATGATTGAAACCTATTTACAGGAGCGTGAGCCGCATAAGCTGCAGCTGCTGGTCATTGATATCCGGCATGAGCCCTCCAAGGACGACCAGCTTATGTATAAGTGGCTGAAGCATTTCCAGATACCAACCTGCATCGTGGCAACAAAAGCGGATAAAATTCCAAGATCCAAATGGGACAAGCATATCAAAATGATCAAAACAACGCTGGAGATCGAGCCGGGCGATGACGTCGTATTGTTTTCGTCGGAAACGGGACTTGGCCGAGATCAGCTGTGGGCGATCATAAACGAAGCAATCTCGGACCCCGAAGGGGTCGAGGGTGCTACGGAAAACGCTGACGACGCCGATTCGGCTGGCGGAAACAGCGAAGAGTAACGGGCTGTTCTAGCTAAAAGAGCAGGCTGCGGGTGTGTGATGAATGATACGCAACGCCCAAAATAACCATGGACAACGCTCCATGGTTATTTCTTTGCAAGAACGGGGAATAATGGGGATGTATTTTTCAAACATTGGTCAAATATAGTACCATTATGTTTGTCGAACTGTGATATAATGTTTCGTGAGATTGACATTGGTACAACTCTGCAGGAAAGGCGGGTGATCACGCGTGCACATTATCACAGTGGGATTGAATTATCGGACAGCTCCTGTTGAAGTGAGAGAATTATTCGCTTTGGCGGAAAAGGAACTGCCGGAAGCCCTGCAAGGGCTCATTGAAACAACAAGCATTATGGAATGTGTTATAGTGGCAACCTGCAACCGCACAGAGTTGTATGCTGTGGTAGACAGACATCAGCTTTGCGGACATCATATACGCAGCTTTATGGAAAAATGGTTTAATATGCCAAGAGCACAGTTTACGAACCATTTATATATGTACGAGGATGAAAAGGCCATTGAACATTTGTTCAGGGTGGCGAGCGGCCTGGATTCAATGGTAATTGGGGAAACACAGATACTGGGTCAGGTAAAAAGCGCCTTCCTGCTTGCCCAAAGCAAAAAAACGACGGGAACCGTCTTTAACATGCTGTTCAAGCAGGCGATTACGATGGCGAAGCGCGCGCATTCCGAAACGATGATTGGCGAAGCCGCCGTATCCGTCAGCTATGCGGCCGTAGAGCTGGGCAAACAGATTTTTGGCCGTTTTAACGGAAAGCGGGTTATGATCATCGGCGCGGGAGAAACCGGCGAGCTTGCCGCAAAACATCTGTACGCAAACGGAGCGGACCGCGTCATCGTCGTTAACCGCACGTTTGAAAGGGCGGCGCAGCTGGCGGATAAGATTGGCGGGGTTCCTTGCTCCATGGAGGAGGCGCTTCATAAGCTGCATGACGTGGATATCGTGATCAGCTCTACGGGAGCGGACGGGTTTGTGCTGAATCATCAACACGTTGAAAAGGCAATGGCTGGCCGCAAGTCGCGTCCCATGTTTATGATCGACATTGCTGTGCCGAGGGATCTTGATCCCGCTATAACAAACGTCGAAAATGTTTTTTTGTACGATATCGACGATCTGGAGGGCATCGTGGAGAGCAATCTGGAGCAGCGGAGGCAGGAAGCCGCCAAAATTGAGGTTATGATACAAGAAGAAAAACGGCTGTTTGACCAATGGTACAAAACGCTTGGCGTGGTGCCGCTCATTCGCGCGCTGCAAACCAAAGCGGCTGACATTCATGAGGAAACGATGGTTTCCATGAGCAACAAGCTTCCTGATTTGGAGGAGCATGAACTGAAGGTCATTCGCAAGCTTACCAAAAGCATCGTAAATCAGATGCTGCAGGATCCGATTTTACGTATTAAAGAGATGGCTGGCGAGAAAAAGGGCGATGAAGCAATGGATATGTTCGTTAAGCTGTTTGCGCTTGAGGAAGAGCTGTCGCAAAAAGAGAACACCTTGTCCGCCGCGTCCCGGCCTACCGCAGCTGCGCAAGCGAAGCCGGTCCATACCCGCGTAGCCGCGCCGGCGCTTGCTCGACCTTAGCGGCTCCGGTCCAGGCGTGTTTCCGCCGCCATCGCATGGCATGGCATGGCATGGCAGTATTGTGGAGGGGTTATGGGAACTGCAAATTGGATCTATGACGCTATTTTATATTTATACGCCCTGAGCCTTCTGTTTTTTTTCTCCGACTTTATGAATGCAAGCCGGAGAGCAAAGCGGATTGGCGCAGGGCTGCTTGTTTTTGTATGGGTTCTTCAGTCGGGCTATCTGGTCATGAAGCTTATTTCTTATTATGATTACCCTAACCTGCCCGCGATTCAGTATTGGCTCTTTTTTTCATGGCTGCTCATTACAATCTCGCTGGTGATCAGCCGTTTTTTTTCCATAGATTACATTGTGTTTTTTGCCAACGTCATTGGCTTTGCCGTTCTGGCGTTAAATTTGTACAGTCAGCAGAGCGAAGGTTTGAATGTTGAAATTTGGCGAACAACAAGAGAGATGCTGTACGTCCATATCAGTCTGGTGCTGTGCGCTTATGCCGCGCTAACGATCGGCGCGTTATTTGCGGGGATGTATCTGTTCCTGCATCACCGGCTGAAACAGAAAAAATGGTCGCAAAGATTAAGGAGATTTCCGGGGCTTGGCAGCATCCAGCGTTATATGGAGCGGGCTGTTGCCATCGGTTTGCCGTTGCTGGCCCTGTCGCTTGCGATTGCCGTCGCATCGTTGCTGGTAGAAGGGAAAATGAGGCTTTTGCTGGATTGGAAGGTTATTTCCTCCTTTGCCGCGCTGACCATGTTTGTGTATTACGTTATCCAACGGGCAAGGAACAGAAGGCCGGGTCAACAGCTCGCCAAGCTGTATCTAGGCGCGTTTGCTGTCCTGCTGCTGAATCTGATATCCAATTCGCTATCATCTTTTCATTAGCAGGGGGGAAAGCCATGTTGAATGGGGCATCCTTTAGTTCTGCTCCCGCCTATCCTGTTTCGTTGCGCATTCAGGGCAAATTGATCGTTATAATAGGCGGGGGCAGAGTGGCGGAACGCAAGCTGAACGGGCTAATGGACGGCGGGGCTGACAAGGTGATGCTTATTAGCCCTCATGTGGTCCCGGGTATCGCGGAGCAGGCAGAGGCGGGGCGGCTGAACTACATATGCAGAGAATTTTTGCCGGACGATCTTGAGGGCGCTTACCTCGCGTTTGCCGCATCATCCAGCGCAGCGGTCAATCTTGCCGTTATGAATGAAGCGGATAAGCGCGGGATATGGTGCAACCGGGCCGATCAGGGCGACGAAGGGGATTTTATTACGCCTTCCGTGCTGCGCCGGGAGGATCTAACGATTGCCGTTAGCGCCGGAGGCGCAAGCCCCGCGCTGGCAAGCCTGATCAAAGAGGAGCTTGAAGCCCGATTTGGCGAGGAGGTCGGGGCTGCTCTGCGACGGCTCAGGGAATTAAGACAATTTGCAAAAACGGAAATTCCAGACAGGGAGCTGCGCCGCAGCGTATTGCGGCTGGCAGCGGAGGAAGCGCTTGAAGACTGGAGCAAGGCTATACAACCGCAGCAATGGCTGAATGAGCTGCTGACGAGGACGGAAGGAAGGCTGAATCGTGATGAGTGAGAAGCAGGAGCGTACCATTGTAGTTGGGACGAGGCAAAGCGCATTGGCGCTAACGCAAACCGGACAGGTTATCGACCAGTTGGAGGCTATATGCAAAACCAACGGGCTGCCCTACACCTTTGAAATTCGGAAAATCATTACCAAGGGCGACCGCATATTGGATGTGACCTTGTCGAAGGTTGGCGGCAAAGGCCTGTTTGTCAAAGAAATTGAAGGAGCTCTGCTGGAGGGTGACATTGATCTGGCAGTACATAGTATGAAGGATATGCCCTACAAATTTCCGGAAGGGCTCATAAACGGCGCAATTCCGAAACGGGTTAGCCCGTTCGACTGCTTGATCATGAAGGAAGGCGACAGACTGGAGGCATTGCCAAGCGGCGCCCGCGTTGGCACGAGCAGCCTTAGACGGTCAAGCCAGCTCAAGCATCTCCGTCCTGACCTGAAGCTGGAATCCATTCGCGGTAATATTGATTCCCGAATCCGCAAGCTGAAGGAGGAAGGCTTCGACGCTATCGTGCTTGCGGAAGCCGGCCTGAGCCGGATGGGCTGGGAAGGGAAAATATCGGCAACTCTATCCTCCGAAATTTGCGTGCCGGCCGTTGGTCAAGGGGCACTCGGCATTCAGTGCCGGGAGAACGACAGCGCTGTGAAGGAGTTGCTGGCCTTGTTGAATGACACGGATACGGAGCTTGCCGTACGGTGCGAGCGCAGCTTTTTGGGCACCTTGCAAGGGGGATGCCAGGTACCCCTCGGCGCGTATGCGGTCATAGCCGACCGCGACGAGGACGGGCCTATAATGGAGATGACCGGCATGGTGGGCAATCCGGACGGTTCGCTGCTGCTGAAGGAAACCCGGCGTGGCCGAAACCCCGAGCAGCTTGGAAAGCTTATTGCGGAAAAGCTTATTGAACGTGGTGCCGATGCTATTTTGGCGGAATTCGGGGGAGAGCATGAATAAAGGAATTGTTTATCTGGTTGGCGCGGGACCAGGAGACCCTGGTTTGATTACGGTGCGCGGCCTGCAATGCCTGAAAAAATCCGACGTTGTCGTCTATGACCGTCTGGCAAGCCCGAGATTGCTTCAGCATGCGCGTCCGGGTGCGGAGATGGTTTATGTCGGCAAGCTGCCGGATCGCCATACCATGAAGCAGGAGCAGATCAACCAGCTGCTGGTTGATCTTGCGCTTCAGGGCAAAACCGTGACGCGGCTAAAAGGCGGAGATCCTACCATTTTTGGACGGGTGGGTGAAGAGGCGGAGCTGCTGTACGATAATGGCGTTGAGTTTGAAATCGTGCCGGGCATTACATCCGCAATCTCGGTGCCTGCGTATGCCGGCATTCCGGTCACGCATCGAGAGCTGGCTTCGTCGCTGTCTATCGTTACAGGACACGAAAGCCCGGACAAGCTGGACCGTTCCATTCATTGGGACAAGGTGACCAATGCTACCGGCACGCTGATCTTTCTGATGGGGGTAGCCAAAATTGGCTATATCGCAGAACAGCTCATTCGTCATGGCAGGCCGCCGGAAACGCCGGTTGCTTTAGTTCGCTGGGGCACGCGGCCGGAGCAGCGCACGTTGACTGGCACGCTGCAAAATATCGAACAACGCGTAAAGGAAGCCGGCTTTGAGCCGCCGGCCGTTATAGTGGTAGGCGAAGTGGTGCTGCAGCGGGACAAGCTGGCATGGTACGAGCGAAAGCCGCTTTTTGGCATGCGGATTATGGTTACGAGAGCGCGGGCCCAGGCCAGCGAGCTTGCTGAAAAAATCGAGGAGCTTGGCGGAGAGCCCTGCGAATTTCCCGTCATTGATATTCGGGAGCCGCAAAATCCGGACATGCTGCAAAGCATTAAGGATGCATTGGAGCAAGCGGAAAGCTTTCATTGGCTAATGTTTACGAGCGTAAATGGCGTTGACTATTTTTTCCGTCATATGCGAAGCATGAAAGTCGATATTCGCCGCTTCCACCGGGCAAAGGTTGTTGCCGTAGGGCCAAGGACGGCGGAAGCGCTTGCCGAGCATGGACTTATTGCGGAGGAGCTCCCTGCGCAGTTCCATGCAGAATCATTGCTGGAGCAGCTGGAGCAGCGGCTTGTCCCGGGAACGCGCGCATTGCTGCCAAGAGGCGATCTGGCACGGGAGCTTTTGCCGGAAGAGCTGAAGAAACGCGGCGTGGAGCCTGTTGAGCTGGATGTTTACGAAACGGTTATGGCTGAAGGGCAAGGAGATATAGCGCTGGAATGGCTGCGAGAAGGCGGTATTCATATGATTACTTTTACAAGCTCGTCTACGGTTACCAATCTGCTGGAGCTGCTGCGTCTCAAGGGCGTTGAAGCTCCAAAGGAGCTGCTTGCAGCAATCCCCCTGGCAAGCATAGGCCCCATTACATCCAGAACCATGGAGCAGGCCGGTCTTTCCGTAGCTGTTGAGGCGGAGCAGTCAACGCTGGATGGCCTGCTTGACGCCATTGTCCGTTATCGCAGAGGATAAAAAGATAACTACTCGTTAAGGAGGAGATTAAAGGATGAGCTTTCCCATTACAAGACACCGCCGTTTGCGGCGGACGGCGGGCATTCGCAGTCTAATACGCGAAACCATGCTAACAAGCAACGATTTTATTTATCCTGTATTTGTCACGCACGGCGAAAATGTTAAAGAAGAAATATCTTCGCTGCCGGGTGTCTACCATTATTCGCTGGATCGCTTACGCGAAGAAATTCAAGATATTGTTGCGGCGGGGCTTGCCTCCGTATTGGTTTTTGGCATTCCCGAAACAAAAGACGCCATAGGATCGTCAGCATTTGCTAATGACGGCATCGTGCAGCGGGCAATCCGCTCCATCAAGGAATGGGCGCCGGAGCTGGTCGTTGTTGCGGATACTTGTTTGTGCCAGTTTACTGATCATGGCCATTGCGGCGTTGTTCATCATGACGAAGAAACGGGAACAGCGGTTGTCGACAACGACCATTCGCTGGAGCTTTTGGTGAAAACGGCTATTTCACAAGCGGAAGCGGGCGCGGATATTATTGCCCCCTCCAATATGATGGACGGCTTTGTGGCAGCAATTCGCGAGGGGCTGGACGAGGCCGGCTACCATGAGGTTGCGATTATGTCTTATTCTGTCAAATATGCCTCCGCGTTTTACGGTCCGTTCCGTGAGGCGGCGCATTCCACGCCGCAGTTCGGCGATCGAAAAACCTATCAGATGGACCCTGCGAACAAACGCGAGGCGCTGCGCGAAGCGGACTCCGATGTGACGGAAGGCGCGGATATGCTGATGGTGAAGCCGGCGCTTGCTTATTTGGATGTGCTCGCCATGCTGAAGGAGCAGTTTGATCTGCCCGTTGTTGCGTACAACGTCAGCGCGGAATATTCCATGGTAAAAGCCGCCGCGGCAAACGGATGGCTGAATGAACGCGCTATCGTGCTGGAAACGCTGACGGGCATGAAGCGTGCGGGAGCAGATATTATCATTACCTACCATGCCAAGGATGCGGCGCGTTGGCTTAGAGGGGAGGATCTGCAATGAGTGGAACGGGAAGAAAGTCGGAGCAAAAGTCGGTCGAGGCGTTTGCCCGCGCCAAAAAGGTTATTCCGGGCGGTGTCAACAGCCCTGTACGAGCGTTCAAATCAGTTGGCTTGACGCCGGTTTATATGGAGCGCGGCGCAGGCAGCCGGGTTTATGATATCGACGGCAACGAATATATCGATTATGTCGCCTCTTGGGGACCGCTCATTATGGGTCACGCCCACCCCGAAGTGGTCGAGGCAATCAAGCGTACGGCGGAAAAGGGGACCAGCTTTGGCGCTCCTACCGAGCTTGAAACACTGATGGCGGAGCTGGTTTGCGAAAGAGTAGCGTCCGTAGATATTGTGCGAATGGTCAACTCCGGCACGGAAGCGACGATGAGCGCGTTAAGGCTTGCCCGCGGCTATACAGGCCGCGCCAAAATATTGAAATTCGAAGGCTCCTATCACGGTCATGCGGACAGTTTGCTCATCAAGGCGGGGTCTGGCGTTGCTACTCTTGGCTTGCCGGACAGTCCCGGCGTGCCGCCTAGTGTAGCCTCGGGAACGATCACGGTGCCTTATAATGATCTGGAATCCGCAAGTCTTGCCTTCAAGAAATACGGCGAAGAGATCGCCTGCGTCATTGTGGAGCCAATAGCCGGCAATATGGGCGTAGTGCCGCCGAAGCCCGGTTTTCTCGAAGGGCTGCGCTCGTTGACGACGCAATATGGAAGCTTGCTTATTTTTGACGAGGTCATGACGGGGTTCCGCGTAGGTTATGGCTGCGCCCAAGGGTTATACGGAATTACGCCGGATTTGACCTGCTTTGGCAAAGTCATTGGCGGGGGCTTACCTGTCGGCGCTTATGGCGGCAAGCGCGAGTTTATGGAGATGATTGCGCCTAGCGGACCTATCTATCAGGCAGGCACGTTGTCCGGCAATCCCCTTGCGATGGCAGCGGGTTATACAACGCTTAAGCTACTGACGCCAGAGGTGTACGAAAACTTGGAAAATAGCGCAGCGCGGCTGGAGTCCGGGTTCCTGGCCAATGCCGCCAAACATGGCGTTCCGTCGGTGATCAACCGGGTAGGTTCCATGGTTTGCCCGTTTTTCACAGCCCAGGCCGTAACGGATTATGAAGGAGCGAAATCTTCAAACCTGGATATGTTCAATGCCTATTTTGCCTCCATGCTGGAGCTTGGAGTCAGCGTGGCCCCGTCTCAATTCGAAGGCATGTTTGTATCCGCCGTCCACAGCGACGCCGATTTAGATGAAACGATTGCCGCAAATGACGAGGCGTTAAGACGATTGGCCAGGTAAGGCGGATTATCGGGATTAAAAGACGGCTTCTATGGCAGCTTTAGCCGCTCTGTCCTCCCTGCGGGAATAGATCGTATTGTTATGCCGAACCATGCGGCGCAGCGGGCATTTCGCCGCTGCGCCGCTTTATTTATTGACCAATAGGTCAATTTTGAAGTCGAGACACTATGCCGCAGGGCGTATTTTCGTTCAAAAGCGGATTTATGAACAACCTCTTAAAGCGAAGGGAGCTTGCTGCGAGATGCAAATAAACGGGCCTATTGAAGAAGTCTTGCGAAAAGGGGAATGGCTGGAATTAACTCTTAGCAAGCCCGCAGCGGAGTGGCCTGCGGCGCCAGAGCCGGGCAGCCATCCTCATGTCGTACGGCAATGGCTGCTGTCGGCATCGCCGTTCCCGCAAAAGTGGATTAACGGGTTATTTTCAATCGGCGGCATCGGCTGGTCCCCGGAAGGGAAAATAAGGCTGCACGCCTTTCCCCCCCCAAAGACTGGAGGAGCAATGGCCGGATCGGGGACGAAAGCAGGGGAGACGATTTTGGAGCGGCTGCCGGAGGCGCTCTTTTGCGATGATTATTGTCTCGTGATGAACAAACCTGTCGGGATGCCCGTCCATGAATCGGTCAAGGGGCAAAAGGGAACGTTGGATGAGGCCGCTTCAACCTATCTGGCGTTAAAAGGCGACCCTTTGCCTGTCAGACATATTCATCGGCTTGATTCCGAGACATCGGGTCCGGTTTTGTACAGCACCAATACTCTTTCACAGCTTGTGCTGGATGAAGCGATGAGGCGCAAGGATATCGGCAGGCATTATATTGCAGTTGTGCATGGAAAGGTGAAATCGGAGCGCGGAACCATTGAAGCGCCTATCGGCAAGGATCGGCACAAGGCTGGAAGGAGGCGGGTATCGCCGGGCGGTGAAGCGGCTGTAACCCATTATGAATGCATAGCCCGGCACGGAGCCTATTCTCTGGTCAGACTCACGCTGGAGACGGGCAGAACGCATCAAATCCGGGTTCACATGAGTCATATCGGCCATGCGTTGGTTGGCGATGCTTTGTACGGCGGCGCAGTGGAGCTGCTGCGCCATCAAGCGCTGCACGGCGAAAGGCTAGTTTTTCCCCATCCTGTTACGGGCCAAGCCTGCGAGGTTTCATCGCCTTGGCCGGACTGGCTTGCGGGGTTGACGAATAGGCTTGGACTCCATGTAAATTGACAGTCATGACATAGGCGCAACTCCCATATAGATAAGTAGTGAATGTAGGCGAGACCAAGCATTCAGTATGAGAAGGGAGGACTGTGGCATGTCGAGTGGAAGCGACGGATTGCGCTTTGATGTGTACGAGCGTGTGCATTTGCCGGATGATGTTGCTGCAATAGACGAGTTGGAGGAAATCGAGTTAGTGCCCCGGATTCAGGTGCTGGACCAGGGAGACCAGGCGATTTTGAAAGGCCAACTGCTCCTGAGCGGCGTATACCGCAGCACTGGCGGAGCCGTTGGCCCCATGACTCTGGAGCATTGGATTCCGGTGGAAATTTCTTTGCCGATGAACCGGGTATCCAGACTTGATGATATTTCCATTGAAATCGACAACTTCGATGTGGATCTGATCTCGGCAAGAACGCTCAATATTACCGGGGTGCTGTCGCTCCGGGGAATATCGGTTGAGCCTCTGGAGGAGCAGCAGTGGGAGGATGAGCCCATTACAGCGGTACATCAGAGGGAGTATACAGAGGTACAGCAAGCTTCGGATATCGGCGCGCAAACAGATGAGCTGGCCTACATAACCGACAGCCGCGATGAAGAAGCCGCAATATACAACAGCAGCGAAGCTGAGCAGGAGCAGCCGGAGGCTGAAATAGCGATTGAACCGGGAAGCCGGCAAGAGGGCGACTGGTTGCACTGGAATGCGAATGCCGAGGAGGAAGCGCAGCAACACGCTGCAAATGCTTCAGCCTGGGGAGAAAATAATAGCGAAGGCGCTCCATATGGCTGGCAAGGCTATGATTACCGGCAGCCGGATGAGAGCGAGACCGCTCAGGAAATCGAGCAAGCGATAGCCAGATGGGAGAAAACCGACTACGGCAGCGAGGCCATCCGTTTGCCGGAGCAGGAAGCCCTTTCCTACGGTGATGAACAGCCCCTGCAGACCGAGCAATGGACTCAGCCGGAGCAATGGAATATGGAAACGGAAACGGCTGGTCCTATTCGTGAGCCTGAGCCTTATCAGGCTGTTGCGGATATTGAAGAGCTTCAAGGAGATGCTTTTGCGGGACAAAATGATTCTCAAGAGCCGGAGGCAAGGGACAGTCAGGAAACAGGTGCGTCCGGAAAGCGTCAGGAGGTACAAATTGCTTTTGCCAGCAAGCCTGCGCAAGGAGCGGAACGGGAGCATCAGGAAAGCTTTGGCTTTCGGACGATCCTCCAATCCAGCAAGCGCGAGCAAGCCGCGCGGGAAGCGGCGCAGCAGCTAAGCAACGAGCAGGAGGCGGAGGAAAACGCCCGCAAGCCGGCGCCGGAGGACGAAATTCAATGGAAGCAGCTGTTTCTTGCCAAGCCTTCGGAGGGCAACGAGTTCCGCAGAATTCGCTTGTGCATCGTTCAGCGCGAGGAAACGCTGGAGCAGATTGCATCCCGCTATAGCATCAATCCACGCGAGATTTTGATTCACAACCGGTTGCATGAGTCTGCAGTAGAGGAAGGCCAACTCCTCTACATCCCTTGAAGCGGTAGCTCAAAAAGTCCGCTTCTCATTGCGAAACATGCCTAGCGGCATGGTCAGCGGCGAATATGGGATTCAGCCGAAACTTCCGTTGCTCACTTAGCTCCCACTAAGCTCCGCTACTCAGTTTCTAGCTTCATCCCATCTTCTTGGCACTGATAACCGGACTTTTTGAGCCTTCATTGGAGAGGTAGCTCAAAAAGTCCGCTTCCCATTGCGGGTCATGACTGGCGTCATGGCGGGCGTCGAATATGGG
>PJUA01000727.1_pt1 | contig 12749 bp, 9 predicted proteins | sample 1512151 | NCBI WGS metagenome assembly PJUA01 (sample SAMN08177678, study PRJNA422409) | Soil metagenome, whole genome shotgun sequencing project. | isolation source: Soil enriched on filter paper: beechwood xylan treatment | place: USA: Madison | collected 2015-01-15
AAGATCGTGGCGCCGGAGCTGTACGTCGCCGTCGGCATCTCGGGTGCGATCCAGCACCTCGCCGGCATGAAGGACAGCAAGGTGATCGTCGCCATCAACAAGGACGAGGAGGCACCGATCTTCCAGGTCGCCGACTACGGCCTCGTCGCGGACCTGTTCAAGGCTGTGCCGGAGCTGCAGCAGGCGCTGTGATCGGTCGTCAATCGTTCACGAAAAAGGGCGACCTCCACCGGGAGGCGCCCTTTGCTCTGAAGAAACAATCGCTGCTACACCCGTTCAAGCAGCAGTGCGATGCCCTGGCCGACACCAATGCACATGGTGCACAGGGCGTACCGGCCGCCGCGCAGCTCCAGTTCGATCAACGCGGTGGTGGCCAGCCGCGCACCGGACATCCCCAGCGGATGGCCGAGCGCGATGGCACCGCCATTGGGATTGACCCGCGGATCGTCATCCGCCAGTCCAAGCTCCCGAAGGCAGGCAAGGCCCTGTGCGGCGAACGCTTCGTTCAACTCGATCACGTCGATGCGGTCGAGCGGCACGCTGGTGCGGTCGAGCAGGAGGCGCACCGCCGGGACCGGTCCCATACCCATCACGCGCGGCTCGACGCCGGCCACCGCCGCGCCGACGATGCGGGCACGCGGCGTGAGGCCATGACGCCTGGCTGCCGTCTCTCCGGCGACGATCAGCGCCGCCGCGCCGTCGTTGATGCCGGACGCATTGCCGGCGGTCACAGTACCGCCGGGACGCACCACCGGCTTCAGCGCGGCGAGCTGATCGAGCGTGGTGTCCGGGCGAGGATGTTCGTCGGCTGTCACCTCGGTGACGGAACCCCTGCGACCGGCGACCGGCACGGCGACGATTTCCCGTGCAAGGCGTCCGCTGCGCTGAGCGGCGGCGGCCCGCTGCTGCGAGCGCAGGGCGAAAGCATCCTGATCGTCGCGGGCGATGCCATACCGTTCGGCCACCGTCTCGGCGGTTTCCGGCATGGTGTCAACGCCGTGCGACGCCTTCAGTCGCGGGTTGACGAAGCGCCAGCCCATGGTGGTGTCCTCCAGCCGCATCGCACGGGAGAAAGCGCCTTCTGCCTTTCCCATCACGAAGGGCGCGCGCGACATGCTCTCCGCTCCGCCGGCCAGGAGCAGGGATTGTTCGCCCGCGCGCACGCCGCGCGCCGCGAGCGCGATGGCGTCGAGCCCCGATCCGCACAGGCGGTTCACCGTGGTGCCGGGAACCGTTTCGGGCAGACCGGCCAGCAGGACCGCCATGCGAGCGATGTTGCGGTTGTCCTCTCCCGCCTGGTTGGCGCAGCCCAGGATCACGTCGTCGATTGCCGACGGATCGAGGGATGGGTTGCGGTCGAGCAATGCCCGCAGGGGGATGGCGGCGAGATCATCGGCGCGTACCGGCGCCAGCGCGCCGGCGTAACGCCCGATCGGCGTGCGCACGGCGTCACACAGAAATGCTTCAGTCATGGGCTGGGTCTTCCGGTGCCCGCAACCTTCGGGGGGCGGAGCGGGCGCGTTGTTTGGCGGGGAGTTGACGGCGGCTTGCGGCATCGGCAATGCGGCCGGCCGCCGCCTCAACTATCGGAAGCCGGAATGGACCAGACAACTGACATAAACTTGGCGGGGCATAACCTGCGGTAATGGTACGCCGCCAGGCCTCAGCCAATCGCCACCTGCTCCAGCAGCCAGTTGCGCACCTTGGCGATGCGGGCGCGGTCCTGGTGGTTGGGCGGCACCACGAAATAATAGCCGAGATCGCGGCGCAAGGGCCGGTCGATCGGACAGACCAGACTGCCGCTGCGCAGTTCGGTTTCCAGCATGGCGGGTTGGCCCATGGCGATGCCCAGCCCGTCCAGGGCGGCCTGATAGGTCAGCAGCGAACTGGGAAACATCAGCGGCTCCTGCGTCTCCGCCATCGTCACGCCAGCCGCCTCCAGCCAGTCGGACCAGTCCCGCCGCCGGTAATGGGAATGCAGCAGCGGGTAGCGCTGCAGATCGGCCGGCGTTCTCACCGGCGGGCCGCTGGCGAGCAGGGTGGGGCTGCAGACCGGCAGGATCTCGTCGGCAAACAGGAAAACCGAGTCCATGCCCTGCCAATCGCCGGTGCCCAACTGGATCGCCGCGTCGACGTTGTCGCGGGCAAAGTCGACCGGCGTCACCGCGGTTCGGGTGCGCAGCCGCAGATCAGGGTGGTTGGTCTGCAACTGCGGAAGGCGCCGCATCAGCCATTTCGCCATGAAGGTTGCATAGACCTGCAGCTTCAAGGGAGCGGCGGCACGGGCGGACACCAGTTCGGACGTCGCCTCCGCGATGCAGCGGAAGGCCGGTGCGATCTGCGCCGCGTACCGCTTGCCCTCGCTGGTCAGGGTCAGGCCGCGGGCCTCGCGGTGGAACAGCCGCACCCCCAGGTAATCCTCCAGCAAGGCGACCTGCCGGCTGACCGCTGGTTGGGTGACGCTCAACTCGTCCGCCGCCTTGGTGAAGCTGCCATGCCGGGCAGCGCATTCGAAGACATGGAGCGGGTTGAGCGGGGGGATTGGGCGCACCGTCTCGGCTCCATTACAAAAGGTTATGTATGCCCAACAACTAGGAATTTGCCGCTTGTTCGTCAATGCGATTGATTGTCTGCAACGCAAATCGATAGCCCCGTCGGAGCCATGGACTTTCAACTCAACCAGGAACAGCGCGCCTTCGCCGACTCCGTGCGCCGCTTTGCCCGCGCCGAGCTGGCTGCCGACGCGCTGAAGCGCGCCCACTCCCCGGCCTTTCCGTGGGACGTGGCCGCGAAACTGTCGGAGATGGGGCTGCTGGGCATCACCATCCGCGAGGAGGACGGCGGAATCGGTGGCACGCTGATGGACGCGGTGATCGCCATCCAGGAGCTGGCGCTGGTCTGTCCCAAGAGCGCCGACGTCGTCCAAGCGGGCAATTTTGGGCCGATCCGCACCTTTGCCGAATATGCCAGCCCCGAGCAGAAGGAGCGCTGGCTGGGTGACCTGCTCGGCGGACGCAAGCTGCTGGCGCTGGGCATGAGCGAGCCGGACGCCGGATCGGCCGTCACCGATCTGAAGACCAGCGCCCGCGAGGATGGCGACCATTACGTCATCAACGGATCGAAGGTCTTCTCCACCCACAGCCCGGAAGCGACGCTGTTTCTGATCTATGTCCGTTTTGGCCCCGGGGTCGGCGGCATCGGTTCGGTGCTGATCGAACGCGGCACCCCGGGCTTCACCGTCGGTCAGCCCTCCGCCTTCATGAGCGGAGAGGAATGGTGCCAGCTCTATTTTGAGGACTGCCGGATTCCCAAGGCCAACGTTTTGTTGGGGCCGGGCGGTTTCAAGAAGCAGATCGCCGGCTTCAACGTGGAGCGCATCGGCAATGCCTCGCGGGCGCTGGCGCTTGGCCGACATGCCTTCAACCTCGCCAAGGATCATGCGGAGACGCGGACCCAGTTCGGCCGCCCGCTGTGCGAGTTTCAGGGCCTGCAGTGGAAATTCGCCGACATGGCGCTGAAGCTGGAAGGCGCGCAGCTGCTGCTCTACCGCGCCGCCACCAACGCGGACAACGGCCTGCCGTCGGCCTATGAAACCTCGATCGCCAAGCTGGCCTGCAACCTTGCCGGCTTCGAGGTCGCCAATGAAGCCCTGCAGATCATGGGCGGCACCGGTTACAGCCAGGAGGCGCTGGTCGAATATTGTGTGAAGCGGACGCGCGGCTGGATGATCGCCGGCGGCTCCATCGAGATTTTGAAGAACCGCATCGCCGAGGAGCTGTTCGAGCGTCGCTTCGATCAGCGCCCACCGCGGGAGAGTCGGTCGTGAGCGGCACCGCCCTTAAGGGCTGCAGCGGCTCAGCTCTTGCCGAGGCCTTGCTGCGGCCACGCTCCGTGGCTCTGGTCGGGGTGTCGGACGACATCGGCAAGACCGCCGCCCGTCCGCTGCGTTTCCTGCGCCGTGCCGGTTATGGCGGCGAGGTCTACAGCGTCAATCCCACCCGCGCCACCGTGCAGGGCGAGCCGGCCTTCGCGTCGCTGTCGGCTCTGCCGGAACGGCCGGACCATGCCTTCATCCTGACCGGCACCGATGCGGCCATCGCCGCGCTGGAGGAGTGCGGGCGTCTGGGTGTCCCGGTCGCGACCATCCTGGCCGGCGGCTTTTCCGAGGCGGGTGACGCCGGCATCGAACGCGAACGGCGGCTGGCGGAGATCGGGCGGTCCTACGGCGTGCGTGTGCTTGGCCCCTCCAGCATCGGCGTGGTCAATGTGCATGAGCGGCTGGTGCTGACCGCCAACGCCGCCTTCGCCGAACCCGACCTGCCGGAAGGCGGGGTGTTCGTCGCTTCGCACAGCGGAAGCCTGATCGGTGCCATGCTGTCGCGGGGCAAGGCGCGTGGCGTCGGCTTTGCCGGGCTGGTTTCGGTCGGCGGCGAGGTGGATTTGTCGGTCGGCGAAATCTGCGAGGCGACGCTAGACGACCCCAAGATCGGCGGTTACCTGCTGTTCCTGGAATCGATGCGCAACGCCGACGCGCTCCGCCGCTTCGCTTTGGCGGCGGCGGAGCGGGGCAAGCCGGTGGCGGCCTACAAGCTTGGCCGCTCGGCGGAGGCGGCGGAACTGGCGGTCTCCCACACCGGTGCGCTGGCCGGAGAGGACGATGTCGCCGACACCTTCCTGCGCGACTGCGGGATCGCCCGGGTGGAATCCTTCGACGGGCTGCTGGAGATCATGCCGCTGCTCAACCGGATGCCGGTGAAATCTGTGCGGCAACCTGCTGTCGGCGTCGTCACCACCACCGGCGGCGGTGCGGCCATGGCCATCGACCAGCTTGCCATCCGCGGCGTGCGGGTCGCCGCCCCCAGCCCGGACACCGTGCGTCGTCTCGCCGAGGTGGGGATCGCGGCCGGAGAGGGGCGGCTGGTCGATCTGACGCTGGCGGGCACCCGTTACGACGTGATGAAGGCTGCGCTGGGGGTGATGCAGACCGCGCCGGAATTCGATCTGGTGCTGGCGACCGTCGGCTCCTCCGCCCGGTTCCAGCCTGATCTGGCGGTTGCGCCGGTGATCGACAGCGCGCGGGAGCATGAAAAGCCCTTGGCCGCCTTCATCGTGCCGGAGGCGCCGGAAGCGCTGTTGCGCCTGAATGCCGCCGGGGTCCCGTGTTTCCGCGCGCCGGAATCCTGCGGCGACGTGATCGCCGCCGCGTTCGGCCGCCGCACCCCCCGATCCGAACTGGCGTTGCCGTCGCCACCGGTTCAGGCGGGTGCCGGGCGGACCATCGACGAGGCCGAGGCCTATCGTCTGTTCGCCCGCGTCGGCGTTCCTCACGCGCCGGTCAAGGTGCTGACGGTCGGCGAGCCGGTGCCGGAGCTTCCCTTCGCCTATCCGGTGGTGGCAAAGGTCCTGCATCCGGACATCGCCCACAAGACCGACGTTGGCGGCGTGGCGCTGAACATCGCCGACGCCGATGCGCTGTCCGCCGCCATCGCCGCGATCCGTGACCGGGTCGAAGCCGCGCGTCCGGGAATGAGCGTGCGCCAGATCCTGGTCCAGCCGATGACGCGCGGTGTGGGCGAGGTTCTGGTCGGTCTGCGCCGTGATCCCCAGGTCGGGCCGGTGGTGATGCTGGCCGCTGGCGGCGTACTGACCGAGATCTACCGCGACCGCGCCCTGCGGCTGGCGCTGGTGGACCGGGCCACCGCGCTGGAGATGATCGGCGAGGTGAAGGCGCTCCAGGCCCTGGCCGGCTATCGCGGCCGGCCGGCCGGCGACCTCGGCGCCGTCGCCGATGCGCTGGTCGCGGTCTCCCGCCTTGCCCTGCTGGACGACGTGACCGTGCTGGAGGCGGAGATCAATCCGCTGATGGTGATGGCCGACGGACAGGGGGCTGTGGCGGTCGATGCGCTGGTCCGGCTGGCAACGGCGGACGCGGACAGTCAAGCCCAAGAAGACGACACTGAAAACCGTTCCGGGAGGAACCGATGATGCCCAGGCCGGATGTGCTATCACTACCGGAGATTGTGAACGCCAATGAACGGCTCGTCCATCGCGGCCGTTTCCTGACCGCGGTGATGCGGCTGGACATCGGCGCCGACGCCTATCTGATCTCCATCGACCGCGGGCGGATCGCCGAGGTTCGCAAGGGGCCGTTCGTCATGCCGTCCTGGACCTTCGGCCTGTCCTGCCCGGCCGATGCGCTGGAGCGCTTCTGGCAGCCGCTGCCGCCGCCGGGCTTCCACGATCTGTTCGCCCTGCTGCGGCGGGGGGACCTGACCCTGTCCGGCAACCTCCAGCCCTTCATGGCCAACCTCCTCTACATCAAGGACGTGATGGCCAGCCTGCGCAGCCCGAAGGAAACCGCCTGATGCGTGCGACGATCGAATCCATCACCGGACGTTACATGCGGCTGGACTACAAGGGCCGCGAACATCGAATCTATTTCGAGGAGGCGGGACAGGGCATCCCGCTGGTCTGCCTGCACACCGCCGGGTCGGACGGGCGCCAGTTCCGCGGGATCCTGAACGACCCGCGCATCACGCGCGATTTCCGCGTCATCGCCTTCGATCTGCCCTGGCACGGCAAATCCTCGCCGCCCGCCGGCTGGCAGGACGGCGACTACCAGCTGACCAGCGCCGACTACACCGACATCATCCTGACGGTCTGCCGGGCGCTGGAACTGGATCGGCCGGTGGCGATGGGCTGCTCCATCGGCGGGCGGATCGCGCTGCATCTGGCGATGGAACATGCCGAGGAGTTCCGTGCCATCATCGGGCTGCAATCCTCCGCCCACGTCCATCCCTATTACGACACGACTTGGCTGCATCATCCGGACGTGAACGGCGGGGAGGTCTGCGCCGCCATCGCCGCCGGGCTGGTCGGGCCGAACGCGCCCGACGCCCACCGCTGGGAAACGGTCTGGCACTACATGCAGGGCGGACCGGGCATCTTCAAGGGCGACCTCTATTTCTACAAGGTGGACGGCGACATCCGCCACCGGCTGAGCGAGATCGACACCAGCCGCTGCCCGCTTTATCTGCTGACCGGGGAATACGACTATTCCTGCTCTCCGGCCGACACGCTGGAAACCGCCGCCTGCATTCCCGGCGCCACCGTATCGATCATGCCGGGGCTGGGCCATTTCCCGATGAGCGAGGACCCGGACGGCTTCAGCGCCCATCTGCTGCCAGTGCTGAACGAAATCGCCCACCGCTGAGTGCCGTTCCGACAGCAAGCGTTCCGGCCACCATCGCTTCGACAATAACCGCCCGCCGCCCGCAACAAGGGCGGCGGCCATCAATATCCCGGGGAGGGACCATTCATGCGTGCCATCACTGTTCGAGTGCCCGGTCTGCGGGCGCTGACCGCCACGGCTGTCGCTGCGCTGACCATCGGCCTGGCTGGCGGTGCGGCCGCCGAGATTTCAGGCAAGACGGTGAAGATCGGCGTGCTGACCGACATGTCCGGCCCCTATTCCGACAATGTCGGTGCCGGAGCCGTGCTGGCCGCCCAGATGGCGGCCGAGGATTTCGGCGGCAAGGTCAATGGTGCGGCAATCGAGATCGTCTCGGCCGACCATCAGAACAAGGCGGACGTTGGATCCGGCATCGCGCGACGCTGGTATGACGTCGAGGGCGTCGATGCGATCACCGAAGTGGTGTCGTCCGCCGTGGCGCTCTCCGTCCAGGGCATTTCCCGCGACAAGAACCGGATGTTCCTGGCGACCGGCCCCGGCACGCCGGAGTTGACCGGCAAGGCCTGCTCGCCTGTCGGCGTGCATTGGGCCTACGACAACTATGCCCTGCCGACCGTCGCCACCACCGCCCTGGTCAAGCGCGGCTTGAAGGACTGGTATTTCCTGACCGCCGACTACAGCTTCGGCCACGCGCTGGAAGGCGAGGCGACCCGTGTGGTCAAGGCCAACGGCGGTACCGTCGTCGGGGCGGTGCGGGCGCCGCTCAACACTGCGGACTTCTCCTCCTATCTGTTGCAGGCGCAGGCGTCATCGGCCACCGTGGTCGGGCTGGCGAATGCCGGAGCCGACATGATCAACGCGGTCAAGCAGGCGAACGAGTTCGGCATCACCGCCAGCGGCAAGACGATGGCGGCGCTGCTGGTCAACCTGCCCGACATCCATGCACTGGGGCTGGAGAGCGCGCAGGGTCTGACCTTCGCCGAAAGCTTCTATTGGGACATGAATGATGAGACGCGGGCCTGGAGCAAGCGCTTCATGGACCGTTTCAACGGCCGGGCGCCCGGCGGACTGCAGGCGGCGGTCTATGGCGCCGTCACCCATTATCTGAAGGCGATCCAGGCGATCGACAGCGATGACGCCACCAAGGTGGCCGAACAGATGCGCAAGATGCCGATCAACGACTTCTACACCAAGAACGGCTCCATCCGCCCTGACGGCCGGGTGATCCGCGACATGTATCTGATGCAGGTGAAGAAGCCGTCGGAATCGAAAGGCCCTTGGGACTATTACAAGGTCCTGGAGACGGTGCCCGGCGACAAGGCCTTCCGTCCGATGGATCAGGGCGGCTGTCCGCTGGTGGCGAAGTGACCGGCAGGCCGGACGACCGGGCCGGTGGAACGGTCCGGCTGGAGCGCGACGGCGGGGTGGCGGTGATCGTCATCGACAACCCGCCGGTCAACGCCGGATCCACCGCCGTGCGGCGCGGGCTGCTGGACGCCGTCACGACGCTCGCGGCGGATCCCGAACTGGAAGCGGCGGTGCTGATCGGCGCCGGCAGGACCTTCATCGCCGGGTCCGATCTGCGCGAGTTCGGCCAGCCTCTGGAGGACCCGCAGCTGCCTGCCGTTATCGCCGCCATCGAGGCTTGCGCGAAACCGGTGGTCGCCGCCCTGCACGGTGCGGCGCTTGGCGGTGGGTTCGAGCTGGCGCTGGGCTGCGACGCCCGCGTCGCTGCGCCCGGCACGCGGGTTGGCCTGCCGGAGGTGACGCTGGGCATGATTCCCGGTGCCGGCGGCACCCAGCGCCTGCCGCGTCTGGTCGGCCTCTCCACCGCCATCGCGTTGATCTGCGAAGGCCGACGCCTGGCCGCCGCTGACGCGCTGGCGCTCGGCCTCGTCGACGCGCTGGCGAGCGACGATGGGGTGGAGGCGGTGCGCACCGCCGCCGTCGCGCATGCACGGAGCCTTGCGGGACGCAAATGCCGGGCGGCTGACAAGCCTGTCCCGGCCGAGCCGGCCGAGTTTATCGAGGCAGCCGCCGTGGCCGCCCTGCGGGCGGGCCGTGGGCGTCCTCCGGTGATCGAGGCGATCCGTGCCGTCCGTGCCGCGGCAGAGCGTCCGCTGGACGAAGCCTTGGCGGAGGAGCGCGCGGTTTTCCAACGGCTGCGCCTGGAGACGGAGGCCTTTGCCCGCCGCCACCTGTTCTTCGCCGAACGGGACGCGGCCCGCCTTGCGGAACTGGAGGGCGTGGCGCCGCGGCGGTTGGAGCGGATCGGCGTGGTCGGTGCCGGCACCATGGGGACCGGGATCGTCATCGCTGCCTTGGATGCCGGTCTGCCGGTGACCCTGCTGGAAAACGGCGCCGGAGCGCTCGACACCGGATTGGCCCGGCTGCGCGACCACTACGCGCGCCGTGTCGATGGTGGAAAGCTGAGCGCGGAGGCGGCCGGGAAGCGGCTTGCGGCACTCGAACCGACGATCGACATCGCGGCGCTCGCCACTGCCGATCTGGTGATCGAAGCCGTGTTCGAGGATCTGGAGGTCAAGCAGGACCTGTTCCGCCGGCTCGACTCCGTGCTGGCGCCGGGCGCCGTGCTGGCATCGAACACCTCCTACCTGGACCTCGACGCCATCGCGGCGGCGACCAGCCGGCCGCGGGATGTGGTCGGGCTGCATTTCTTCAGCCCGGCCAACGTCATGCGTCTGCTGGAGGTGGTCCGCGGGGCGAAGACCTCGCCCGACGTTCTGGCGACCGCCCTCGCGCTGGCGAAACGGCTGGGCAAGCTGCCAGTGGTCGCAGGCAACGCCTTCGGCTTCATCGGCAACCGGATCTATGCCGCCTACCGCCGCCAATGCGAATTCCTGATCGAAGAAGGCGCCCTGCCTGCGGGGGTCGACGCAGCCCTGGAACGCTTCGGCTTCGCCATGGGGCCGTTCGCGGTCGCCGATCTGTCGGGACTGGACATCGCTTGGCGGATGCGGCGGCAACAGTCGGCGACGTGGGACCCGGCAGCCCGCTATGTCGAGATTCCTGACCGGCTTTGCGAGGCCGGACGGCTTGGCCGCAAGACCGGCGCCGGCTATTACCGCTATCCACCCGGTGCCAAGCGTGGCGAAACGGATCCGGAGGTTACTGCGCTGATCGAAGCGGCGTCGAGCGCCAAGGGCATCGTCCGCCGCGCTATCCCGGACGAGGAGATCGTCGGCCGGGTGCTGCTGACCATGGTCAACGAGGCCGCCTGTCTGCTGTCCGAAGGCGTGGCCGCCCGCGCGTCGGACATCGACCTCGTGCTGGTCAACGGCTACGGCTTCCCGGCCTGGGAGGGTGGGCCGCTGTTCTGGGCCACCCGCCAGGATCCGTCGTGGCTCAGGGCTGAACTGGCGCGGTTGGCAGACCTCAGCGGGCCGGGTTTCCGGCGCTGCGATCCGGGCATGATTCCCGCCGTCTGAGTCCATCAACTTTGCTGTATCGAGGCGATGATGACGAACACCACCTATCCTGACCTTCGCCTGTGGATCGGTGGGCGCTGGATCGAGGCCGGGGATCGTTCCTGCGAACCGGTGATCAACCCGTCGACCGGTGCGACGCTTGGGCTGCTGCCCAATGCCGGCGCCGACGATGTGGATGCGGCGGTCGCCGCTGCGGCCGACGGCTTCCGGGTCTGGCGGCGGACCAGTGCCGTCGAGCGGTCGGCGCTGCTGCGCCGCGCGGCCGATCTGATCCGGGCGGATGCAGGTGGACTCGCTGCGCTGATCGCGCTGGAACTGGGCAAGCCGATCCTCGAGGCCGCGCGCGAGGTCGAGACGGCGGCCGGCATGTTCGACTGGGCGGCCGAGGAATGCCGCCGGTCCTATGGCCGCATCATCCCGCCCCGCACGCCGGGCCACCGGCTGATGGCGCTGCGCGAGCCGGTCGGGCCGGTGGCGGCCTTCAGCGGCTGGAACGCCCCGGCGATCACGCCGGCGCGCAAGATCGCCGGCGCGCTGGGAGCGGGCTGCTCCATCGTCATCAAGCCGTCGGAAGGAACCCCGGCGGCCGCCCTGTTCATCGCCCGCGCGCTGGCCGAGGCCGGATTGCCGGGCGGGGTCGCCAACATGCTGTTCGGTAACCCCGGCGCAGTGGCCGAGCGGCTGTTGGAGGCTGAGGCGATCCGTATGGTGTCCTTCACCGGTTCGATCCCCGTTGGCAAGCATCTGGCAGCCCTGGCGACGCGGACCATGAAGCGCGGCGTGTTCGAACTGGGCGGCCACGCCCCGGTGCTGGTTTTTCCCGACGTGGATGTCGAGGCGGTGGCCCGCAGCGCCGCCGCCGCCAAGTTCCGGAGTTCCGGGCAGATTTGCACGTCGCCGACCCGCTTCTATGTACACGAAGCGATCCATGACCGCTTCGCCGCCGCTTTCGCCGAGGCCGCATCCGCGATCCGCGTGGGCGATCCGTTCGATCCCGCAACGCAGATGGGACCGGTGCAGAATGCCCGCCGGCTGGCGGCGATCGATGCGCTGGTGGAGGATGCCCGGCGGAACGGCGCGACGGTGGCGGCCGGCGGTGCCCGCATCGACGGTTCCGGCTTCTACTATCAGCCGACGGTGCTGACCGGTGTCACCGCCGCCTGCCGGGCCGCCGGTGAAGAGCCGTTCGGACCGCTGGCGCTGATTGCCTCCTTCCGGGATGCGGACGAGGCGGTGGCGCTGGCGAACCGCCTGTCGCTCGGGCTGGCCTCCTACGTCTTTACCCGCGATCTGGCGCTCGCCGACCGGCTGGTGGCGGACATTGAATGCGGCAATGTCGTGGTGAACCACTGGGTGGTCTCGCATCCGGAAACACCCTTCGGCGGCATCAAGGACAGCGGCATCGGACTGGAGGGCGGAACCGAAGGGTTCCAGGCATTCGAACAGGTGAAGTTCGTCAGCCAGGCGCCCCATTGATCGGGAGGGATGCGGAGCGGCGTCAGGCCATCTGGACGAGCAGAGCGTCCAGCATGCGGTCGCAGGCGGCCAATTGGTCCTCGGCGATGAACTCGTCGGGCTTGTGGGCTTCGCCGATGCTGCCGGGGCCGCACACCACGGTGGGCATCGACAGCCGCCGTTGGAACAGTCCGCCTTCCGTTCCGAAGGAGATCTTTCCGGTGCTGTTGCCGCCGGTCAGCGATTTGACGAAGGCCACCACCTCGGCAGTGCCGTCGGTGTCGAGCGCCGGATAGCTGGACAGCTCGGTGATGGTCAGACCGGCGGACGGGAAATCGGAACGCAGGCGCCGGACGATGGCGTCGGCCTCCGCCTGGACGTGGTCCAGCAGCGGTTCCACCGGATCCTGCGGCAGATGGCGGATTTCGAAGTCGAGGCGGCAGCGGTTCGGCACGATGTTCAGTGCCTCGCCACCGTGGATGACCCCGGCATGGATCGTGGTCCAGGGTACATCATAGGCGTTGTCATGGGCGCCTTCGTCACTCAGTCGTTTCTGGATGCGGCGCAGGCCGCTCAGCAGGTCGCTCGCCATATGGATGGCGTTCAAGCCCTGTGGCGCCAAGCTCGAATGGCATTCGACGCCGTGGCATTCG
>PJUA01000729.1_pt1 | contig 12729 bp, 15 predicted proteins | sample 1512151 | NCBI WGS metagenome assembly PJUA01 (sample SAMN08177678, study PRJNA422409) | Soil metagenome, whole genome shotgun sequencing project. | isolation source: Soil enriched on filter paper: beechwood xylan treatment | place: USA: Madison | collected 2015-01-15
TGCGCGACCACGTCGATTTCCTGGCCGGCATCATCTTCACGCCGAACGCCAACGCTATCGCCCCGATCGCCACCCAGGCGAAGGTTCCTTTCGTCATCATGAACGCCGCCGCGTCGGCGACGACGAAGGCCTCCCCCTACATCGTCCGTGTCTCGCAGACCATCCCGCAATTCACCCAGCCGCTGGCGCAATGGGCGTCCAAGCAGGCCGACATCAGGACGGTCTACACGCTGGTCTCCGACTACGCCCCCGGCGTCGAGGCGGAAGAGGCCTTCACCGCCGGCTTCAAGGGTGACGGGAAATCGGTCGTGCAGTCGGTCCGCGTGCCGGTCCAGAGCCCCGATTTCGTCCCCTTCCTGCAAAAGGTGAAGGACGCCAAGCCCGACGCGCTCTATGTCTTCCTGCCCGGCGGCACCCAGTCGACCGCGCTGATGAAGGCGTACCATGGCCTGGGCCTGAAGGAGGCCGGCATCCGCCTGATCGGCTCCGGCGAGGTGACGGTGGAGGACGAGTTGCCCAACATGGGCGATGCCGCGCTGGGCGTGGTCACCGGCTTCCATTATTCCACCGCGCATGACAGCAAGGCCAACGCCGATTTCCTGAAGGCATGGCAGGCCGCCTATGGCGCCGACAGCACGCCGACCTTCATGGCCGTCGGCGGCTATGACGGAATGGCCGCCATCCACCACGCCATCAAGGCGATGAAGGGCAAGGGCGACGGCAAGGCCGCCGTGGACGCGATGAGCCACTGGAGCGCCGAAAGCCCGCGCGGCCCCATCGCCGTCGATCCCGAGACCCGCGACATCGTGCAGAACATCTACATCCGCCGGGTGGAGACGGTGAACGGCACGCTGCGCAACGTCGAGTTCGAGACCTTCGCCGCGGTGAAGGATCCGGGCAAGGCCAAGTAACACCGCTCTTGAAAAAGGGAGTGCGGCCCCGTGATCACGGCTGCTCTGACCATCCTGTTCCACGGCCTCGCCTTCGCGATGGTCCTCTACATCGTCTCCGTCGGGCTCGGCATCACCATGGGCCTGATGAACTTCGCCAACCTCGCCCATGGCGCCTTCGCCGCCGCCGGCGGCTATGTCGTGGTCATGGCGACCCGGTCGCTGGGGCTGCAATTCTGGGTGGCCCTGCCGGCCGCCTTCGTCACGGTGGCGCTGGCCGGGGCGGTGGTCGAGCGGCTGGTGGTCCGCACCCTTTACGGCGCCGACGAACTGCGGCAGGTGCTGTTCTCCATCGCCCTGCTGTTCATGGCCATCGCCGGCTTCACGCTGGCCTTCGGCCCGCTGCAGCAGCAGCCGGAGATTCCGGCCGCCCTGTCGGGTCAGGTGACGCTGGGCGGGATCGATTTCCCGGCCTACCGCGCCTTCGTCATCGTCGCCGGCGTCACCATCCTGGCTGCGCTGTGGCTGCTGATCGGCCGCACCCGCATGGGCATGCGCATCCGGGCGGCGGTGGACAACCGCAACATGGCGGAGGCCGTCGGCGTCGACACCCGCCTCCTGTTCACCCTGACCTTCGCGCTCGGCACCGGCATCGCCGGGCTCGGCGGCGGCATCGGTGCCGACGTGCTGTCGATCACGCCGACCTACGGGCAGGAATATCTGATCCTGTTCCTGATCGTCGTCGCGGTCGGCGGGCTGGGCTCCATCTTCGGCCCCTTCCTGGCGGCGCTGTGCATCGGCGTCGTCGATGTGGCCGGCAAGTACCTGATCCCGGAATTCGGCGCCTTCTTCATTTACGGCGTCGTCATCGCCATCCTGCTGGCGAAGCCGGCCGGCTTCTTCGGCGTGCGGAGCTGAGACCCATGGAACGACCGATGTCCCGGCCAATCCCAAGGAACGAACCTGTGAAAAGCCTCTCCGTCTCCTACCAGGGGGCCGCGGCGCCCTCCACCTGGCGGGGGCTGGCGATGGGCCGGGGCGGCAGCGACCTCGTCATCGCCGTCCTGCTCGGCCTCGGCGCGCTTGCCACCCTGCTGTTCGGCGAGGCCTACTGGCTGCTCGCCGCCCAGGTCGCCATCACCATGATCTTCGCGCTGTCGGTCGATCTGCTGGTCGGCTTCGCCGGGATCGTCACGCTCGGCCATGCCGTCTTCTTCGGGCTGGGCGCCTATGCGGTCGGCATCGCCTCGGTCGAACTCGGCTGGACGGAGCCGCTGTCCGCGCTGCTGCTGGCCGGCGCGGTCTCGGCCCTGCTGGGAGCGGCCACCGGCGTCCTGGTTCTGCGCACCCGCGGCCTGGGGCAACTGATGCTGACCATGGCCTTCGCGTCGCTGGTCTACGAGATCGCCAACCGGGCCAAGCCCCTGACCGGCGGTGCCGACGGCCTGCAGGGCATGATCATCTCCCCCGTCGCCGGCCTGTTCGAGTTCGACATCTTCGGCCTGACCGCCTTCCTCTACACTCTGGCGGTGCTGATCGTCGTCGTGGTCTTCGCCGTGCTGATGACGCGCTCGCCCTATGGCCGCTCGCTGGTCGGCATCCGCGAGAACCGGGTGCGCATGCAGGCCATCGGCACCGGCGTGCAGCGCCGCCTGCTGTCGATCTACATCGTCTCCGCCGCGCTGGCCGGCATCGCCGGGGCGCTGCTGGCCCAGACATCGCAGTTCGTCGGCCTCAACGTCCTGCATTTCAGCCTGTCGGGCGAGATCCTGATCATCGTGGCGCTGGGCGGCGCCGGCCGGCTGTGGGGCGCCCTGCTGGGGGCGGTGGTCTTCACCCTGTTCAAGGACCGGCTGTCGGCACTCGACCCCGCCTACTGGTACTTCTGGCTCGGCCTGCTGCTGGCGGTGATCGTGCTGTTCGCACCGAAGGGGCTGATCGGTCTGGTCGACCGCCTGCTGGCCCTGCTGCACCGGAAGGAGGCCGCGTGATGCCTGCCGCAATTCTCGAAACACACGCGCTCCAGAAGAATTTCGGCGCGCTGACCGTCGCGCAGACCATCGACTTCTCGCTGGAGCCCGGCACCTTCGAGGCGCTGATCGGCCCCACCGGCGCCGGCAAGAGCACCTTCGTCAACCTGCTGACCGGCCTCGTCCCGCCGACCTCCGGCTCCGTCATCCTGGACGGCGAGGACGTCACCGCGCTGTCGATCGAGGCACGGGTGAAGCGCGGCCTCGTCCGCACCTTCCAGATCAACACGCTGTTCAACAACCTGACGGTGGCGGAGAACGTCATCCTGGCGCTGGACGAGTTCCACGGCCAGGGCTGGCGGCCGCTGCCCAGCCCGTCGCGCCGCCGGCTGATCCGCGACGAGGCATACGAGATCCTCGGCCGCCTCGGCCTCGATCCCTGGGGCAACCGCGAGGTGCGGGAACTGCCCTATGGCCGCCAGCGGCTGGTGGAGATCGCCATCGCGCTGGCCCTGCGGCCGAAGGTGCTGCTGCTGGACGAACCGGCCGCCGGCATCCCGTCGACGGAGACCGGGACGGTGATCGAGGTGCTGGAAAACCTCGCCAGCGATCTCGCCGTGCTGATCATCGAACATGACATGGACCTCGTCTTCCGCTTTGCCCAGCGCATCACCGTGCTGGTCCAGGGTGCGGTGCTGGCCCGCGGCACGCCGGACGAGATCGCCAACAACGAGACGGTGAAGTCCGTCTATCTGGGGGAGGGCATCCATGCCTGAGGCGCTGTCCCTGTCGAACATCCGCGCCGGCTACGGCGCCACTGTGGTGCTGGAGGATCTCAGCTTCGATCTGCCGATCGGCGGCAAGCTGTCGATCATCGGCCGCAACGGCGTCGGCAAGACCACCCTGCTCGCCACCATCATGGGGCTGACCCGCCTGCATGCCGGCCGCATCGGCCTTGGCGGCGTCGACATCGCAGCGCTGCGGCCCAACCGCCGCGCCCATGCCGGCATCGGCTTCGTCCCCCAGCAACGCGAGATCTTCCCCTCCCTGACGGTGGAGGAAAATCTGCTGGTGGGCCTGCGTCCCGGCGCCTGGACGCTTGATCGCATCTACGACCTGTTCCCGCGCCTGCGACAGCGCCGGACCAACATGGGCAACCAACTGTCGGGCGGCGAGCAGCAGATGCTGGCCTTCGGCCGCGCGCTGCTGACGAACCCCAGCCTGCTGCTGCTGGACGAACCCTTTGAAGGGCTAGCCCCGGTGATCGTGGAGCAGCTGTTCCATGCGCTGCTGCGCCTGCGCGACGAGGGTAACCTGTCCATCATCATGGTGGAGCAGCATGCCAAGCTGGCGCTCGCCTTCGCCCCGCGCACCATGGTGATGAGCCGTGGCCGCATCGCCTTCGACGGCGCCAGCCAGACCCTGATCGACGATCCCGCCAAGCTCGACGCCCTCTGCGGCATCGGCGGCGCCCTGCACTGAGCCACCGGGACACCAGAATGAGCAACCCGACCCCTGCCCCCGCCCCTGCCCCGACCATCGCCTTCATCGGCTTCGGCGAAGCCGCCCAGGCCTTCACCCGCGGCTGGCGCTCGCGCGGTCCCGTCACCGTCCTCGCCTACGACATCCTGTTCGACGACCCGGCCCATGCCGAAGCCAAGCGCGCCGAATGCCGTGCCCTGGACGTGGAGCCGGTCGCCGGCGCCGCCGAGGCAGCAGCGAAGGCCGACATGGTCATCTCCGCCGTCACCGCCGATCAGGTGCTGACCGCGGCGGACAGTGTGCTGCCGGGTGTGCATCCCGGCCTGCTGTGGCTCGACCTCAACTCCGCGGCACCCTTCCGCAAGGCGGATGCGGCGGAGCGGGTGGCTGCGCACGGCGCCGGCACGGTGGACGTGGCGGTGATGGCGCCGGTGCATCCCCGTCTGCACCAGACGCCGCTTCTGATCAGCGGTCCGGCTGCGGCGAAGGCGGCCCCCATCCTGACGGCGCTCGGCATGAAGGTCGAGCTGGTGTCGGAGCGGACGGGCGACGCCTCCACCATCAAGATGATCCGCAGCATCGCCATCAAGGGCTTCGAGAGCGTGACGATGGAATGCGTCACCGCCGCGGTGAAGCTGGGGATCGAGGACCGCATCATCCCGTCGGTCGCCTCGTCGCTGTCCAACATCGACTTCGCCGACCTTGCCGATCACGTGATGGAACGGGTCGTCGTCCACGGAAAGCGCCGCGCCGCCGAAATGCGCGAGGTTGCGGCGACGCTGGACCATGCCGGCGTCAGCGGCTTCCTCCCCACCGCCACCGCCGCCCACCAGCAATGGGTCTCCGACCTGGGCGTGAAGGAGCGCTTCGGCGGCGAGGTGCCGAGCGACGCAAGGCGCATCGCGCGCGAGGTGCTGGCGGCGCTTGCGGAGCGCCGTGAGGTGCAGCGTTAAACCCCTACCTATCCTCCCCTGCTCTCAGCGGACCTACGGTCGCCCGCCGCTCTCGCACAACGCAATGCTTTGTGCGAGAGCTGGGCGGGGGAGGGACTGCCGCCGCTTTTCCGAACAAGCACTTGCTCTCTCCCCCGCCCAGCGGGGGAGGGTCGGGGTGGGGGCAAGCGAAACAACCACTCACAAAAAACCAACTAGCCCCCGAGGAGGACAACGTGGCACGCATCATAGGGTCGATCGCGACCTCTCACACCCCGACCATCGGTTTCGCCTTCGACCGGCAGAAGCAGAACGACCCCGTCTGGGCACCGATCTTTGCGGCCTATGAGCCGGTCCGCCAATGGCTGGCCGAAAAGCAGCCGGACGTGCTGTTCTTCGTCTACAACGACCACGTCACCTCCTTCTTCTTCGACCACTATTCGGCCTTCACGCTGGGCATCGGCGAATCCTATCAAGTCGCCGACGAGGGCGGCGGGGCGCGGGCGCTGCCCCCGGTGAAGGGGCATGCGGAACTCGCGCGCCACATCGGCACCTCCCTGATGGCGGACGAGTTCGACATGTCCTTCTTCCAGGAACGGCCGCTCGACCATGGCTGTTTCTCGCCGCTGTCGATGCTGCTGCCGCACGAACCGGACTGGCCGGTTCCCATCGTGCCGTTGCAGGTCGGCGTTCTGCAGTTCCCGATCCCGACCGCTTTGCGCTGCTACAAGATGGGTCAGGCGCTCCGTCGTGCCATCGAGAGCTATCCGGAGGATCTGAAGGTGGTGATCGTCGCCACCGGCGGCCTGTCGCATCAGGTCCATGGCGAGCGCGCGGGCTTCAACAATGTCGAATGGGACACCCGCTTCCTGGAGATGATCGAAAAGGACCCGGAGGCGCTGACCCGCATGACCCACGCCGATTTCGCCCGTCTCGGCGGGCTCGAGGGGGCGGAGGTCATCATGTGGCTGGTGATGCGCGGGGCGATGTCGGCGACGGTGCGCAAAATCCACCAGACCTATTACCTGCCTTCGATGACCGGCATCGCCACCGTCATCTACGAGAACGAAGCGATCGAGCCGCCGGCCGACGTCGTCGGCACGCATCGCGCCCATATGGCCCGCCAGCTGGCCGGCGCCGAGGACCTCGCCGGCACCTATCCCTTCACCCACGCCACCAGCGCCAAGGCCTACCGTCTCAACCGCTTCCTGCATCGGATGGTGGAGCCGGCGCACCGCGCCCGCTTCCTCGCCGATCCGGAAGCCGCCTTCGAAGAAGCCGGCCTGACGGAAGAGGAGCGCCGGCTGGTCCGCGACCGCGATTGGCGCGGCATGATCCATCACGGAGTGATCTTCTTCATGTTGGAAAAGCTGGGGGCGGTGGTCGGCACTTCCAACCTGCACATCTACGCCGCCATGCGTGGCGAGACGCTGGAGGAGTTCCAGAAGACGAGGAACGCCCCCGGCGCTCTCTATTCCGTAGCCGGCAACGATGCCGCGGCGCTGGCCTGGGACAAGGAAAAGAACTGACCTGCCCTCGTGGGCACTGTCAACTTGTAGGTACGCTCAGTGATGGTAAGCGCGTCTTGACCAAGGATGTCCTATAGATGGAGTGATCACGCGGCCAGCGGCGCGCCGACCATCTCGGCCCAAACCGGGGGGCTTGAACTCGGGCGGTACGATGGTCAGAAACGGGGCGATGATCGCGACGAAGGTGGATGAGGTTGTTGACCAGGTCGTGGATGGACAGGAAGCGCTGCACCTGCCGAGATGACTTGAAGCACTTCATCTGCCGCTCGCGTCGTCGGGTCGGCTGATGTGAGTTCTCCGCCCGGTTGCTGAGCCCCTTGTTGGCGCTACTCACACCCGACCGTCGGGGCCCTGGACAAGTGAAGCGGCCGGATGTCACGCCCAGCCGGCCGAACCATGCGGACACCAAAAAGCCCGCGCTCCAGATGGAGGCGGGCTTTCTGGTGATTTGGTTGCGGGGGCGCGAAGCCACCGGGAATTGAAGCTGCCACCGGTCGACGTTTGACGCCAGGACCGAGCGGAGAATGCCCTGACGGTGTGGAGGTTTCGGTCTCGCGCCCGCATGGGGAGCGGCTGAACTTCTCCTCCCAGGTCGAGGTGCGGCTTGCGGCCATCAGCAAGCGTGAGCGGGCCTCGCGTCGCCGCGCCCCCAAGAAGGCGCGCGTGACGTTCGACCCGATCCGTGGATCGCTGGAGCCGAGCGCGCCCTGGAGTTCGTCCGAGCCCTCGGCCTGGACCAACGCGGAGACATCAAATAGGTCGCCGCCATCAACTCTGGAGCGGCTTGGCCAGATGGCAGGCAAGCCAGCGGCCGAGTTGCCCGATTTCCTTCTCCTGGTCGGTGATGATCTTCCTGGCCATCTTCTGGAGCTCAGGATCGCGCACGTTCTGGAGTTCGGCCCGCGCCATGTCGACGGCCCCCCGGTGATGCTCCCGCATCATGGAGGTGAAGTCGTGATCGGTATCACCGGTCATCGGCTGCGTCATCATGGACTGCTGCATCTTCCGCATCGACCCCATCATCGCTTGAGAGCCCGGGGAGTTGGACATCGAGCCCCCCTGCACCATGCTACGACGTGTGGATCCCCGCCAATGATCGCAGCCGGGCCTACAACAGCGGCAAGCTCGGGGAGGGTTGCCTCGAGCGGCTGCCCGAGACCATCGAGAAGGCGCCCGGCGCCGACGCCATCCGGCTCATCGACGTGCTGTGGCTCGACCGGGGCAAGGCGCATGTCGCCGCCGCCTTCGAGGTCGAGCACTCGACCTCCATCTACTCCGGCATCGTCCTCATGCTCGATCTGGCGCTCGGCACCGAGACACATGCCCTCGAAGGAATGTTCCTGGTGGCGCCGAACGGCCGCGAGGAAGAGGTCCGGGCGCAGCCAGCCCGACCGGCGTTCAGCCGCGCGGCCGACCTCCAAGTGCGTTACCTGCCGTACGGTGAACTCGAAAGCCACCGGGAGTTCATTGCCCGCTTCGGCTCCGGCGTGAAGGCCATCAACGCCATTGCCCGGCCTCTGGTCTGAGCAGATTACAGTTCCGGCGTCAGTGGCTGAACCCGCTCTTTGCCATGGCGAGGTGGTGGGCCTTGGTCTGCTGGTGTCACTTGCGACTGCCGAGCCGGGGCGTTTCTGCATTGGCCACACGGCCATTCGGGTCGAAAACGGTGGCGGCCCCCTCCACCTTGTTCCGGTTGATGTCGTCTGAGGTGAACTGAAATGACCCACCGCTGGCAAGGTATCGCCTACGCACTGCTCTCGGCCGCGCTCTTTGGCGCCAGCACGCCGTTGGCGAAGGCGCTGCTCGGAGACATCAGCCCGTGGATGCTCGCTGGACTGCTCTACCTCGCCTCGGGCGTCGGGCTGGCCATGCTCCACGCCGCGCGCCGTCTGCGGGCCGGGCCGTCGTCGGAGGCGCCGCTGGCACGTCAGGACCTGCCATGGCTGGCCGCTGTTATTGCGGCTGGAGGAATCGCTGGGCCCGTTCTGCTCATGGTGGGCTTGAGCACGACGCCCGCTTCGACGGCCTCGCTCCTGCTGAACCTGGAAGGCCTGTTCACCCTGGGCATCGCCTGGGTCGTGTTCCGCGAGAACGTCGACCGGCGTATCGCCCTCGGGGCGGCGGCGATCCTCGCCGGGGCACTGTTGCTGTCGTGGAGCGGTGGCCCGGAGGGAATCGGCTGGGGAGCACTGGCCATCGCAGGGGCGTGTCTGGCCTGGGGCATCGACAACAATCTGACCCGCAAGCTGTCGAGCGCCGACCCGCTCCAGATCTCCATGCTCAAGGGCGCCGTCGCCGGGACGGTCAACGTGATCCTTGCCTGGTTGGTCGGCGGAACATTGCCTTCGGCGGGTCCGTTCCTCGCGGCGGCAGTGGTCGGTTTCCTTGGCTACGGCGTCTCGCTCACCTTGTTCGTGCTGGCGCTGCGCCATCTGGGATCGGCGCGGACCGGAGCCTACTTCTCGCTGGCACCCTTCGCCGGTGCCGCCGTTGCGATCCTGGCGTTTGGCGAGCCGGTCACCATGCGCTTTGTCGTCGCCGCCGCGTTGATGGGCGTCGGGCTGTACCTCCATCTCATCGAACGGCACGAGCATGAACACCGGCACGAGTCGATGGATCATGAGCACCGTCACGTCCATGACGAGCATCACCAGCACGAACATGAGGGCTGGGAAGGGCCGGAGCCGCACAGTCATCCGCACACCCACAAGCCGCTGGTTCACGCCCACCCGCATTTTCCGGACATCCACCACCGCCACACGCATTAGGCAGGAAAAAGCGGTGTTCTCGTCCTGGGGCCTGGTGCGCGGTCGGTCGGCTTCATCGTGGCCGCCACCATGAGCAAGCTCCTCGTTGGCAGCGGCGGAACCTCTGGCCATGCCGCTCGTTCATTAGGGGAATTTGATATTCTGCGTGAGCTAGAAAGCGCGCCGAAACCATCTCATGGGCGGCCAGGGTGTCTCCCGGCTACCGCCCCAGTCGAAGGGAGGAGCGTCGTGACGTACCATTTCTCCAAAGTCGTCGAAATGCCGTTCGAGGACGCCGTCTCGGCTACCACCGATGCCCTCAAGGAGCACGGGTTCGGTGTGTTGACCGAGATTGACGTGAAAGCGACGCTGAAAAAAAAGCTGGACGTCGAGTATCGACCCTATCGCATCCTCGGCGCCTGCAACCCGAAGATGGCCTTCCAAGCGCTTCAGGCCGAGGACAAGATCGGCACCATGCTACCATGCAACGTCATCGTGCAACAGCGCGAGGACGGCAAAGTGGAGGTGTCCGCAGTTGACCCGGTCGCCTCCATGCAGGCGATCGACAACCCTAGCCTCGCCGACGTCGCCCGTCAGGTCCAGGGCATGCTTCGTCAGGTGATCGACGATTTGGGCAATCGGGCATAGCCCCGCAAGCCAACAAGGGCCCCCGACCGGCCCAACCCCAGAGAAGAACCACCGAGATGGCTCATCATGCTCGCAGCATCATCGTCCCGCTGGCCATGGCAACAGCCCTGATCGCCGGAAGCGCGGCGGCCCAGCAGACCCAACCGGCGCCGCAAGGCCAGACCACGGCGCCGATGGGTGGCCCCGGCATGGGTGGGAACCAGGGCATGATGCAGGGTCAAGGCATGCACCAAGGTCAGCGGGCGCAGAATATGCCCAAGGATCCGGCTTCGCGTGCGTACATGCAGAGCATGCAGAAGATGAACCGGGACATGCGCAAGCCGATGACCGGCGACGCCGACCAGGACTTCGCGCGGATGATGGCGGCCCATCATCAAGGCGCCATCGACATGGCCCGCGTCGAACTCCAATACGGCAAGGATCCCGACCTCAAGGCGATGGCCCAGAAGATGGTCGATGATCAGACGAAAGGGGTTCAGCAGCTTCAGGACTGGCTGAAGCAGCACCCGACCAAGCAATCCAGCAACAAGTAACGGCAGGAGTTTTCCGTGATGATGGGCGGCATGGAGGGCTCGGGTTGGGCCATGGGCGGCATGGCGATCCTCTGGGTTCTGTTGCTTGCCCTCATCATCCTCGGGATTGCCGCCCTCATCAAATACCTGAGGCGCTGAGCCTCACGTCGCGGAACGGGACGTAACCGGGCATGCCAAGACTGGGGACCAGGGCGTAGACGGCGGCGATGACGACAACGACGAGCCAGAACTCTTCGTTCAGTTTCATGGCGGTTCTCCTGCGCTCAATGGCCATGTCCGCTGCCGATGACGATGATCGGCAGCGACTGGATCAGTTGGAACGTGACGATGGTGAATACGTACATGGCGGCGACCAGGGCCATCAGCACCGGCTATGCCGCCGGGGCCATACCGCCGTAGCTGAAGTCGAAGATTCGGCGCGGCACCCCCATGAACCCGGCGGTGATGCCGGCCGCGCCGAAGATCAGCAGGCCAAGTGTCACGACGGCCGGCATGCGCCGCAGCAGGTCCGGGCGCCACAGGCTGCCTCCGCCAAGTGCCGGCAGGATCACCATCAGCGCCGCCAGGAAGGTCTGGGTCAGCACGCCGACGGCGAAGAAGTGGAAATAGCCGGGGACGAAGAAGGTGTCCGACAGCATCGGCGCCAGCTTCTCCTGGATCAGGACGAAGGCGAAGGTGATGCCGAGCATCATGTTCACCACCGCCCAGCCCATGGTCGCCATCGCCGGGTTGCGCCAGGGCAGCCCCCGCATCCAGCCGAAGAAACCGGTGGCGCCTCGCGCCCGGGCGCTGGCTTCCAGCGAGGAGACGATGATGGCGAAGGCCGCCAGGGTCGGCACCGAGACGAACCGGGAAGAAAGGCGTTGGTCGCGGCGATCGCGCTGACCACCAGGAACCCCGCCCAGGCGAACAGGGCGAAGCCGATGGAGGTGAAACGATTGCGGGCATCGATGTCCGTCACCCGACGCCGCCGATCGACCGGCATTGCCATCGCGCGCTTTTCGTATTGACCCTCCCACCGCTGGAGGGTTGATGCTTGTTTTACTGGCCTGGATTGGTGATGGAAGCGGAGTGACAGTCCGCCGCACTCTTCCGGGACCCTGACAGGGGCGGTCGTCGAGACGATCGTCCTGTTGCAGGGACCAGGGGATGGTATTACCTTTGGCAGAGGGGCCGGTGGGCACGCAAGGTGCCGTCCGACCTCGGACAAGGAAGGCAATCGCCATGTGGCGTGGGACGTGGTCGGCGGTGAGGAGGGTGGTGGTGAGCCTGCTGATGCTGGCCACGCTGCTCGTCTATGCCGTGCCGAGCCACGCCAGTCTGCTGCCTCACCAGCATTCGCCGGCGCCTCATGAGCACGCCTTGGTCGACACGCATGACGATGGTGTCGCCGGCGTGGCAGACCATGAGCACAAGCAGGACCCCTGCAAGGATCTTGGTGTGCTCGGTGACGATGCCTGCTGCAGCGTCGCCCAGTGCGCGACCATGCATGGCGGCCTTCCCGTCGGTGCCATCGCAGCCTTCATTCCGGCCATCGACCGGGCAGACTATCTGCTTGCCCTGGCCACGCCCGAAGGCATCGATAGCGACCCCGCACTGCGTCCCCCTCTCTGATCCTCTGATACCACGAATCTGTCCGCGTCCAGCGTGAGCTTCGGCTCAGCGAAGGACGTCGCCGGATTTCGTGCGCTCGGCCTTTGTGTCCCCGGCGCTCCTGCATGGAGTCCGACCGGGACGGCTCGAACCAGATGATCAGACGGAGGACGCCATGTCGTCTTTCACCCGCACAATGCTCCCGGTCTTTGCCCTCGTCGCCATGATGTCGGCTGCCCAGGCCCAGACCGTCACCACTCCGGTCCAAGGTCAGGACCACCAGGCCCACCACCCCGGCGGCACCACGACCACCCAGGCCCAGCCCGCTCCTGCCCCGACGCCTGCCCAGCCGTCCCAGGGCGGCCAGCCCGCGATGCCCGGCATGATGGGTCAGCAGAGCGGCCA
>PJUA01000730.1_pt1 | contig 12585 bp, 7 predicted proteins | sample 1512151 | NCBI WGS metagenome assembly PJUA01 (sample SAMN08177678, study PRJNA422409) | Soil metagenome, whole genome shotgun sequencing project. | isolation source: Soil enriched on filter paper: beechwood xylan treatment | place: USA: Madison | collected 2015-01-15
CATCATTACTCAGTTTGACAATGGCGAATCCAGCGCAAAACAAATTGGCTACATCCAATCCCAGCAGGAGCAGGATGCCGGCACCGCAACGGGCAACAGTCTTAAAGCTTATTTCGACGCTATAGAGGGCAGCAAAATCAAAATGATGGCATTCCCGGACAAGGGCGACGCCGCCCAGAACGAACAGCTATTGCTGGATTCTATTAAGGACGGCGCCATTAACGGCTATCTTGAATTCGGCGAAATGAGCGACAGCGGCTACCCCGCCATGTCCTACAAGTCGGAGAAGCTGTTGGATATCAGCATAACAGAATCTCTGCAAACGGCCCTTCAAAATATTCGTTTGCAAACGGCACTGCAGGATGCGGGCCTTAGCGAGGGCCAACTGGCTGCGCTTCAAGCGCCGATCAAAATTACAACGCTGCAGATTGCTACCGCCGGATCGGGTGGAGAGGGCAAATCGTCAGCTCAGCAAGGCGTCAATATGGGCTTGATTTACTTTATTATCATCTTCTTGTTCATGGCCATCATGACATCAGGTCAATTGATCGCTTCCGAAGTAACCGCCGAAAAAAGCTCGCGCATTATGGAAATTCTCATCACAAGCGTTGCGCCGCTTAAGCAGATGTTTGGTAAAATTTTCGGCATGTTCCTGGTTGTGCTGGCTCAGGTTTCTCTCTACGTCTGCGTCATGTTGATCAATTTGTCGCTGCCGCATAACAAAAGCGCGCTTAGCAGCTTCAACATAGATTTGTCAGCCATTGACCCTATGATACTAGCGTATTCCCTGATTTTTTTCCTGACCGGCTTTTTCCTGTTCGCTACGCTTTATGCTGCGGTTGGCTCCATCGTAAGCCGGACGGAGGATTTGGGGCAGGCAACAATGCCGATGACGTTTATTTCACTGGCAGGCTTCTACATCGCCATGTTCAGCATCAGCACGCCGGACAGCTTGCTGGTTAAGGTCACTTCCTTTATCCCTCTGTTCTCGCCTTATGTAATGATGCTGAGGCTTGGACTTACAGGCGTTCCGACTTGGGAGGTATTGGTTTCCATCGCTATCCTGCTGGTCTCCATTTATGTGGCGGTTTATGTATCGGCGAAGATTTACCGCACGGGCGTCCTGATGTACGGCAAACGCCCAAGCTGGAAGGAAATCCGCAAAGCTATGAAGGCTTATAAGATTTAAACTAGATGAAGTGAAAATGTGAGTAACGATTATCAATGAGATAGATGTAAGTAATAGTTGAGACAAATTGTAATACATGTTTGAGATAACTAAAACCCTTGATACATCCGGAAATACTGATGTATCAAGGGTTTTTCATGATTGGGATTAGCGGGAGTTTGTTTGATTACTGATTATAACTATGATTAGAGTGAAACAAAAACAAACAATTATAAGGCTCAATCTAAAAATTAGCGGTTGAACTTTTCAATAATCTCATTGTCCTTTTTATTTACCTTTATGGTCTCTTGATTGCCATCTAAGTATTCAACGAGAACGCTTATTGAATCCCCATCTTCAATGACTTCTCTTAAGAAATATAACTTATTTAATTCTAGTGTTGTTAATGCTGTTTGAATATTACTTAGTAACTCATTCTCATTACTGTTATTGATTTTGATATTAAGTGCCTTAGTGATAAAAGGTAATGAATCCTCAATATTACCGGTAGCGTTCACTGTTACATAATGTCCTTGTTTTAAATGATTCGATGAGACTTTACTCCCTTCAGCTAATTCAATACTATTCGTCAATTTAAAGGAAGCGAGCGAATAAATCTCATCACCATTGATGTAATGAGTGGAAAGCGTAACTTGGTCGTTGGAAATATCAATTACATATCCTTCTATTGTCAGCTTTTTATTACTACAACCTGAAAGTAAAGCAACTACAAATATCAACAAACATATGCGTTTAATCATTCCCCACATCCTTTCTAATAGTTTAATTTATTATTGGTTGAATTGTTGAGGATGGTGTGCTTAACAATTCAATAACCCACTGAACATGAGAATAAACGGGTACATTTGCTGCAGTTCTTCCTTTGTGTATACCTTTTAATTTTTTATTGTAAAAAGTAGGACCTCCACTATCACCTCCAGCTGCTACATAATCTGCTGATCTGAGACCAGTAAAAGATACTGAAGGATTACCCCACTGACCTGATACAGATCTACTTGTTAAGTTTCCACAATTGTAACTTGAAGTTATCCCTGAAATACATACATTTTCACCTACGATATCGTCATTGTATGATTGCCATGAAGTAAAAGTGCTCCCTTGGCTGACACTAGTATAAACGTAATTACTGTATGTTAGCTTTGAATTTATTCCAATGACTGCTGCATCTACACGTCCATCATAATGTCTTTTAATCATCGTTCCTATACTATTCGTACCTTGATTAAAACCATTACTCTGTGAGCCACAGTGCGCGGCTGTGATTATATATTTTGCATTTCCCCATTGGGCGGTAAAACCAAGAGTACATATTGAGGAGTCTGAATTATTGGTAATTCTTAGGCCAGCCTCTAGAGTGCTGTATGTAGATGCTCTATTATCATCAATATTACCAATTGAGGAAGGCTTGATATTCACCATAGCAGTATCGTACTTTGACATAATCATATTCATAGTTCTCAATGTATTACTCGTATCAAGTGAGTTTATATAAACATCTACTTTTTCATTTATTACGTCTGTTACAATTGTGTCGATGACAATCCCTTGAGAAGCGAGAACGTTAATATCATTATAGATTCTTTCATGCTGTTCTTCTAATTCATGTTCTGAGAATTCTGCATCGTAATACCTAATCAAGTCATTTCCAACAATTAACTCAAGCTCTGAACTTATAAGTTCTCTCATATTTGGATCTGTTAAACCTATATTGTAGACACCTTTATTGGCCTGATCAATATATAGTATTCCAAAGTCCCTGAAGTCAATTTTGTTCAAAAAATTTAAAATTTGTGGATTTACTTCCTCTTGAAATGCAAATCTCTTTTCGATTTCACTCTCTTCTTCTACACTAAGATAGACACCATAAGTTTTAGAAACTGAATATTCATTTTGTAATTCTTTTAACAATGAATTTGAATTGTTTAGGCCATATTTGGCCCTGAATTCAATACTTTTTTCCAGTAATAAAGAATCTTCAAGTGCATTCCTGGATGTATTCCTGGAATCTTCAGCGTGCAGATTAGTAGGGATCATCAACAATGCAAAAAAGGTTAAAATAACAACTGATCTTTTAAAATTCATTTAAACACCTCTCTTAAATATATAATTAATCTCGCAACTCAATTATACATATAATTTTCCTTTTCTGTAATCAATAAAATAAAAATGGGTACTTATAACTATGTTTGACCTAATCGAGTCTTATGTAACCTAAGAAAGAGAATTGAAGCAGAACTCTGTGTATTTTATTCTTTCAAAATGGAATAAGTTTATAATTCATGTGTTCAACCAGTGGGTTTTCGCTGTTTCATAGTGATAAGCCCTCCACAATAAAAATCATCGGATACGGTGGTTGTTCTTCCAGATCATAACCGCCATCATACAGTTTTCCGCGTTTTATAGCGCAGCGCAATGTCGCAAATAAAAACGCATGATTCGACCACAGATATTGCTTTTGAAGGGGGACGCTTTTAAGGTGCAGGGGAATCTCTTGCTTTTTCCCCCTATAAAATCCAGAGAGCAGCTCCTTCAGATCATCCGTCATGGCGGATTTGGTTTCGGCACATATTTGCCAGAGCGATTCAGACTCCTTTTGTGTAAGCACGGGTATGTTGAGTTCCGCTTTACCGTTGTTTGACCGCAGAATTTTGCAAGTTGTCAACCAGGGTATGCTTTTAAGCAGTTCGATGTTAAATCCCGTTTCGACAGGATTAATGCCTCTGTAAATAATATAAAGGAGCTTCAAATAATCTCCATCCTGTTCACCGTAGAAGGATTTATAATACGGATCGCGATGATACAGCTTTATCGGAAAACCTTCCGGGTCATAAACATGTAGGCCGATCATTTTTGAACCGAGATAGTTTTCCAAATACACATGTCGTTCGCCCGCGTAAGCATGCATCAATATGTCCATGTGTTTCCGATAATCCAGCATCTTGGAATTGGCGTATCCAAATGCAATCCATTTTCCGCCGTTGGGACGGTCTGGGATAATCTGTTCCTCGCTAAAAATCTGATTGAATGTCCTATGAATGCCGTAATCCATACAGTTAAAAACAAAATACAGCTCCAGCGCGTGGCGCTGATCTGGGCTGAAGCGAAGGAAATAATCGGTTTGGCGGAGTCTATCTAACCCCGCTTGAATGGCTCGCCAAAACTGCTCAAAATGGTTTTCTACAAGCTGTTTTTGCGCAGGGATGTGTTTGCCCCTGTCCTCAACAGTGGATATGATGAAGTCGGTGTATACCTTGTTGCCTGTTTGCTTCATCAACTCGCCCTTCACAAGCTTTTGAATAATCGGTTCAATATAAGCGGCAGGAATTCCAATCTCGCGTGATAAATGTTCAATGGTAATTGGCTTTGAATAGGCTAAATACAGCAAATTTTGAGCTATCAGATCATGGTTTACAAGAGAGGCGGGTTCACCGTTCATTCCCCATTGACCGCTGTTTGCAACATGCAACTCAATTGGTTCATAGCTTTGTTTATGGTAGCTATCCATCCTGTTCAATCCTTTCTTCATTCGTTCTCTGCCTACTGATAGTCTGCTTTTGACGGTTCCGGCCGGTATGCCCAGTGCCGCAGCTATTCCTCCGACCTTTTCGCCGTTCATATAAAACCGAACAATCACCTCTCTATAAATCTTTGAAAGATAAGCAATTTCACGCCGTATGGCTTCGGCTTCATCCGATTTTTCAATTTCGTCAATTGCAAGGTTATCGTCAGCAATGTCAAAATACTCTCCAATAGTGACCTTTGGATAGTTATATTTTTTTCGAAGAGTGTCATAATATTTGCGATTCAAAACGGTAAGAAGCCAGGCTCTAGGTTCTTTTATTGTTTTGCCCTTTGAAAGATAAGCAATGGATGCCAGCAGGGTTTCCTGAACTAAATCCTGTGCGTCTTCAAGGTTACCGCATTTACGAAACGCTGCCCCCAGTAAAATGTCTATTTGGCTGTCTAAATCCTTGTTTGGCATGACTTGCACCTCTCATTCAAAAGCTTTCATCTATAAAGTCGCGGAATGGATAGTTTGGTTCGGCCGTTTTTTACTATTTTTATAGTAAACAAATAACTAATACATTTCAAAAAGAAGGAAGTAATGGCTTAAACACGAAATCTACAATAGAATCGGGAATTTGTCGGTTATATAAGGAGTGATCATTTGTTAGCCAAAATCAGTATTGAAGGGGAATGGAAGCTGAAGCTGGATGGCGGCAAGTCGGCAACGATGGGAGAAAGCGGGCTTTCGTTGGCCTATGATGACAGTATGACGCTGCCAGGAACAACCTCTTTTGCTCGCAAAGGGGTCTTGAATCAGGAGAAATTAGCAGGCTCGCTTACGGATCAATACCGCTTTGAAGGAAGGGCATGGTTTGAACGAACGGTTGAGCTTCCCCCGGAGCTGGCAGGCAAAACCTGCTTTCTGCATCTGGAAAGAACGCGTCAGACAACGGTGTGGGTTAATGGAACAAAAGCTGGTTCATGCGATAGCCTCAATACTCCGCATGTTTACGATTTAACGGAATTGCTGCGGACGGGATCACAAAACATTACGATTTGTGTCGATAATACCGATTATCCCACCAAAGGCGGACATATGACGTCACCTGATACCCAAACCAATTGGAATGGCATTACTGGTGCGATGGAGCTGCATTTTTACGGGGAATCTTACCTCAAGGATGTTTCTCTTTATCCCAATGTTGCTGACCGCACGGTTCGTGTTGAAGGTATTCTTGTAAGCGCTAGCAACGTTGTTCTGGAGGCGGAGGCTTCAAGCTGGAACGGAGAAAAAAACCATCGCGCTCCATTATGGACGGAGACGCTGGTACCCGGGAATGTGTCCTTTACTTATCAGCTTGGCTCCGATGCCTTGCTGTGGAGCGAATATACGCCTAATCTCTATAATCTTGTTATAAGCCTGAAGGATGGCGATGGTGAGGCGGTAGATAGGCAGGAGCTTTCGTTTGGGCTGAGTTCTTTCCAAACCGACTGCGACAAATTTACCATCAATGGACAAAAAACGTTCCTGCGGGGCAAGCATGATGGCCTGATTTTTCCGCTGACCGGTTATGCGCCTACGGATGTGAAGGAATGGCTGCGCATATTGAGCATCTCCAAATCCTATGGCATCAACCATTACCGTTTCCATACCTGCTGTCCGCCCGAGGCGGCGTTTGTTGCGGCCGATATGCTGGGCATCTATATGGAGCCGGAACTCCCGTTTTGGGGCACGATTACGGTTGAAGGCGACGAGAAGCATAATGGAGCGGAGCAGGAGTATTTGATTAACGAAGGCTACAATATTCTGAAATGGTTTGGCAATCATCCTTCCTTTGTAATGTTTTCACTGGGCAATGAACTATGGGGAAGCCGGGAAAAAATCAATGCCATTCTGAAGGCGTATAAGGAAAGAGATAATCGCCACCTATATACGCAAGGCTCCAATAACCATCAGTTTCAACCGGCCATTCTGGAGCATGATGACTTTTTTTGCGGCGTCAGGTTTTCAAAAGAGCGGCTGTTTCGGGGCTCCTATGCGATGTGCGATGCACCGTTGGGCCACATCCAGCTTGATCCTCCCGGTACAATGAAGGATTATGACGAGCAGATTGTTCCATCCTATGCGAGAGGCGGAAGCCGTCATGGTGGCGACAGTCCCAAAAGAGGCGACAGCTCTAAAGATGGTCAAAAAAGCGATGAGGCTGATACTGTTCAGATTCAATACGGCACCGAAGCCAAAACGGTGAAGCTTGGAGATACTGCGGAAGAGTTAATTCCGGCTATTCCGGTTGTATCCCATGAAATCGGTCAGTATGCCACCTTTCCTAATTTTGAGGAAATTCCAAAATATACAGGGCCTCTCAAGGCTGAAAATTTTGCAATATTCCGTGAACGTCTGGAGCAGAAGGGGCTTGGACATTTGGCGCAGCCTTATTTTCATAGCTCGGGCCAGCTTGCGGCCGCCTGCTACAAGGAGGAGCTTGAAGCGGCCTTCCGTTCACGGAGGCTTGCAGGCTTCCAGTTGCTGGATTTGCAGGATTTCAGCGGGCAAGGAACAGCGCTTGTGGGCATGCTTGATGCGTTTATGGACTCCAAAGGCATTATAACGCCGGAGGAATGGCGCACCTTCTGCGGCGACGCGGTGCTGATGGCGCGCTTCTCCAAATACAATTATGCTTCAAGCGAGCTATTTGAGGCGCATGTCGAGTTGGTCTGGTACCGGAATGAAATGCCTGATAGCTTTCACATCACATGGGAAATTTCAGCGGACGGCAAAACACTGCTGGAGGGGAGCGCCGAAGCAAATGGCGAATATGGCGAGGCCTACTTCGATATTTGCGATTTGGCCTTGAAGCTGCCACTTGTGGAGAGGATGACTAAAGCAACGTTTACATTGAGCTTGAGCGGAACGGATGTTGTTAAAACCTATAATCTATGGATTTATCCGGAGGATACCGCGGATGTTGCGGGTGCTGCTGGTGTAGGCAAAAACGGAGCAAACGCAACCGGCGCAGCCTGTGCAACCAACAACGCAACCAGAGCAATGAACGAAACTGGCGCAGCTAATACAACTAGCACAGCAGTCAACGACAAAGGAGCCGCTATAGGGCTCCACCGTTACGAAGAGTTGACGGAGGAAGCGGCGGCTTTGTTGGAGCAAGGCGAAAGCGTGTTGTTGATGCCTCGGCCGGATACGTTAAAAAATGCCGTTCCGGGATTTTATTGCACCGATTTCTGGTGTTTTCCGATGTTCCGTTCCATCTCGGAAAGCATGAACCGCGAGGTTCCCGTCGGCACGATGGGGCTGCTGATCGACAAGGGTCACCCGGTATTCCGTGACTTCCCCACCGAAAGCCACTCCGACTATCCGTGGTGGAACATTGTCTCCCACTCCAAATCCATCATTATGGACGAACTGGATGCGGCATGGCAGCCTATCGTCCAAACGATTGATAACTTCGAGCGGAACCATAAGCTGGGCTTGCTGCTGGAATGCCGTGTTGGAAGAGGCAAGCTGCTGATTTGTCCCGTGGATGCCGTCAAAGCCGGGGCTTCGCCGGAAGGACGCCAATTCCTGCGAAGCCTGGCTAATTATGTGAAGTCGGATGTGTTTAATCCAGCCTATGAGGCGGATATGGGCGAACTGCGCCGAATGCTACAACACTGACTTGATCTGCTTGATGTACAGGTGCCGGACGATCAGGTAATAAACCGCCTGAACCGCCAGGAAAATGCCAAGCACCGTAATCGACTCGTAAACGATAGGATACTGCAGCATTTTGGACAAGGAGGTTAAGGCAACCGCCCCGTGGATTAAAGCAACAAGGATAGGCGCAAAAAACAGAATAGCAAGCTGGCGAGTCAGAACGGCTTCTAGCTCTTTGTCGCTGAGTCCCAGCTTCGCTATAGCCTTGAATTTGGCCTTGTCCTCATCCAGATCGCTGTATAGACGATAATAGATAAAGCTGCCGGCGGATACAAAAAAGACGATGCCAACAAACAAGCCAATGAACAGCATAGGCGCGTAAAGCGCATTTAATTGGTATTGCTCGTAAGCTGGCGACGAATAGCTATGCAGCAAATCTTGATGGGCGATACGGCCCGCCAGACTTTTACCAACGGCGATAGCCTTCTCATGCCTAGGTTCAGCAAACCATCCATAATACCGGCCAACCTCAACGGGCTCCCGGAAGCCGGCATAAAGCTCGTCGGATGCCACCAAATAACCTCTTTCTCTAGGCAATGCCATCGTTTCGAGCGGGTTAACCAAGGCTTTTGTTGCGCCATCCGGCATCAGCGTCCTTGTATGGATCAGTTGCTCATTTTCATAAGCCATTTGCAAGCCGACATTCACTAATACAACCTCGTCATTGCCTAAATCCAGCAACGGCTCATCCATCATTTCAGCAAAACGGTTATAGGTGCTTTGATTAATAATCGCTACCGGAGCCTCCGCGCCTTCGATGTCGTAATAATTGATGGTTGTGTCCATCAGCTCGGCCTCAACGGAGTTGTCCGCAAGCGCCCGCTTAATTATTTTGATATGCTCCTGCTCCTGCTCATTGCCGGCCTTGGAACTGTAGTCGACTATATAATGAGTGTTTTCAAAGCCTTTGTTCAGCAGCGTTTTCCCTATATATAAGGCGCCGATAGCGCTAAAGGAGACCGTTGAGACGATGGCGACCAGAAAAAAGGTTCGAGCGTTGTCCTTCATCCGATAGCTGAGGTCCGACATGAGAATCAAATTGCGTCCCCGCCAGAAAAAGAGCTTTTCCTTTTTCAGACTTTGAATGATTTTGACGCTAAGCTGGGTAAACAGAAAATAGGTTGCTACAATAACAAGCGGCGCGATTACAGGAAGCAGCGCAAGGGATTGAAGTCCTTGCACAGTTAGAGCAAGCCAATAACCAGCTGCCATCAGCACTGCGGATAACAGCGACAGCCAGATCGAGCTGACTGGCTCCGAACGTTGACGCTTCGTGCCCTTGATCAAATCAATCAGCTCTTTTTGCCTCAATACGACCGAAATAAAAAAGGAAATAGCAACAAAAAGAATGGAGTAAGACAGCAGCGTCGTCCAGATGCTCTGAAGCGGAAAATAAAAATCCAATGAAGCCTCAAGTTGGAGCACATTTTCGCCTAGCAGCAAAATGCCTTTGGCAAAAGCCGTACCCAGAGCAATACCGCCAATCGTTGCGCCAAAGCCAATAATGATGTTTTCCAGAAAAATCATCCTGCGCTGCTGGAGCGGCGACATGCCGTGCAAAATAAGCAGGCCAAACTCGTTTGATCTTGATTTGAGAAACGCGCTCATGGAATACAAGACGAAAAAAAACGAAAACACATAAATAATCCATTTAGCCACCGACAGCGGGCCGCCCGCCGAATTATCGGAGGACTCAATAATCGCGGGGTGGTAAGCAAAGATGGAAAAGGTGAAAAACACAATGACGGAAAACATGCTGCTCAGAAAATATGCGGCGTACAATCGCTTATTGCGGAAAACGTTACGGAATGCGAACTGGCGAAAGGTCACCGGAACGTCCCCCTAACAATGACAACGTATCAATAATTTTTTGGAAAAAATGCTGGCGGTTATCGCCGCGGTTCATTTCCGTGTAAAGCTTGCCGTCCTGAATAAAGACCACGCGGTGGCAATAGCTGGCCGCTACGGGATCGTGGGTGACAAGCAGCATCGTCGTGCGTTCGGTTTTATTGATATGCTCCATCATTTCCATAGCGTCGCGGGCCGATTTGGAATCCAGATTGCCTGTCGGCTCATCTGCAAGCAGCAGCTTGGGCTCGTGAATCATGGCTCTGGCGATTGCGGTTCGCTGGGCTTGGCCGCCGGATATTTCGAACGTTCTTTTGTTCAGAATATCCGTTATGCCCAGCTTCTCCGCAATGGCGGCGGATTTGCTTTTCATGACTTTAACGCTGACGTTGTCCAGTGTGAGAGGGAGCACGATATTTTCCTCAACCGTAAGCGTATGAAGCAGATTGAAGTCCTGAAAAATAAAGCCCAGCTCGCGTCTACGAAATTCCGCCAGCTGTTGTCTTTTTAGCGTCGTGATGTCTCTTCCGTCGAACGTTATAGTCCCGGAGGTTGGCTTGTCGATCGCGGCTGCGATTTGCAGCAGCGTCGTTTTGCCGCTGCCGGATGGCCCCATGATGCCTACGAATTCGCCTCTCTCTATCTTCAAGTGAATATCCGTCAATGCCTGATAAGGCACTTTGCCGGAATAGATTTTTCCTACACTATTCATGCTAAGCATGGTTATTTTGCTCCTTTCGTCATATCCTCGCTTTGTACGTTTATTATAGGGACGAAGGAGTTTTTGCAGCTATCGATTTTTCTTTCGGCTGTATTACAGATTTGTAAGGCTATGTCCCGAGCGGAACAGGAGACGCACCGTTGTGCCTTCGCCTTCCCGCGATTCAAGCTGGATATCGTGGCCCAGATGGCGGGCGGCTTCCTTAACCAGATAAAGCCCCATGCCTGTAGATTCGCGCATGCCGCGGCCGTTTTGCCCGGTGAAAAAGGGATCGAACACCCGTCCCAAATCCGCCGCGGGAATGCCTATTCCTTTATCTTGCACCGACAGGGCAGGGCAGCCATCCTGCATAAAGAGCGAAATTTCAACTTTTCCGCCTTCGCTGCTCGAATATTTGATGGCATTGCCAATGATCTGGGAAAGCATAAAAAACAGCCATTTTTCATCGCTCTCCGCAACCAGTCCTTGAGCCTCCTCCTTAACCTCAGGAAATACCCCTTGCAAAATAAACAATCTCCGGTTGTCGTGGACCACCTCGCGAACAAGCTTGGCCAAATCCACGGCTTTAATATGAAAATCCTGCCTGAAACCTCGTAAACGAGCCATGTAGAGCACGGTGCTTAGTCCTGACCGCATGCGCTCCAGCTCCTCGCGGATGCTTTCGACGCCGGCTGAGTCGTCATGCTGGAGCGTAAGCTCGATAACGGATAAAGGGGTTTTCATCTGATGCACCCACTGGTCCATAAAAACCAAATGCTCCTCCTGCTGCCGCTCAAGCTTGCTAACCTCCTGCTGATACAGCTGGTATTGCTCGTGGAGCAGGTTTTCCAATGCTGCCGCGGCAGGGGATTCACCCAATTTTTCATAGGAATCCGTAAAGGTGCGCAAGGGCTGCTGGAGCTTCTCGTAATAACGCTTCCGGCTTGCATAATAATAGAACAAATACCCTCCCGTCATGAGCAAGCTCAGAAAGAGGGCATAAAAAATAAGAGATAGATTGCGATAGCCGTCCAGCCAAAACAAGCCGGCTACCATACCAAATTGAAGCAGCTGGATAAAAAGGAGCAGCCTGTGCTCTCGAAGGAATAGACTCAACGCTTCTCCCCGCCTTCTCCCGGGTAATTCAAGCGGTATCCGGCGCTTCGCACAGTCTCCAGCGCCTCTTCAATGCCAAGCTCCAGCAGCTTTTTGCGCGTGCGGGCAATATTGACATTTAATGTATTTTCATCGACATACGATTGGTCGTCCCATAACCTTTCCAGTAAAAAGCTGCGACTAACGACGCGGGGGGAGCGCTCCATGAGCGCCTCCAGCAAATCGCCCTCCTTGCGTGTCAACGAAACCTTGTGCTCATTCAGGTGCAGTTCCAGCCGTTCGGTAAAAAGCTTAAGCCCAGCAAGCTCCACGACCCGTTCCTCGTTTTTCCCTGAATATTCGCCGTATGCCCGCCGCAGATGACTCTGGATGCGGGCCATCACAACGCTGTAGTGGAACGGCTTGGTCAAATAATCATCTCCGCCGTTTTCCAAAGCCATGACCTGATCCATCTCCCCGTCCCGGGCGGATATGAACAAAACGGGGCAGGTAGAGACGGTGCGAATCTGACGGCAC
>PJUA01000732.1_pt1 | contig 12505 bp, 5 predicted proteins | sample 1512151 | NCBI WGS metagenome assembly PJUA01 (sample SAMN08177678, study PRJNA422409) | Soil metagenome, whole genome shotgun sequencing project. | isolation source: Soil enriched on filter paper: beechwood xylan treatment | place: USA: Madison | collected 2015-01-15
ACGCGGCCTTGATGGCATCCACGGCGATCTTGACGTTGCCGTCGGTGCCGTTCTTGAACCCCACCGGGCAGGACAGGCCGGAGGCCAGTTCGCGGTGCACCTGGGATTCGGTGGTGCGGGCGCCGATGGCACCCCAGCTGATCAGGTCGGCGATGTATTGCGGGCTGATCACGTCCAGGAATTCGGTACCGGCCGGCAGGCCCAGGTCGTTGATGTTGAGCAGCAGTTCACGGGCAGCGCGCAGGCCATCGTTGATGCGGAAGCTGTTGTCCATGTACGGGTCGTTGATCAAGCCCTTCCAGCCGACGGTGGTGCGCGGCTTCTCGAAGTAGACGCGCATGACGATTTCCAGCTCGTTCTTGTGACGCTCGCGCTCCACCACCAGGCGGCGCGCATATTCCATGGCGGCCTTGGTGTCGTGGATGGAGCAGGGGCCGATGACGACCATCAGGCGGTCGTCCTGACCGTGCAGGATGCGATGCAGCGCGGTGCGGGCTTCGGCGGTGGTGCGCTCAACCTTTTCGGTGCAGCCGAATTCGCGGATGAGATGCGAGGGGGGGACCAGTTCTTTCATTTCTCGGATGCGAAGATCGTCAGTGCGCGGCATTTTTTTCTCCTGGAGTGCTGCAAATATTCAGCTGGAAATTTGACCAAAAAAAAACCGCCATCACTGGCGGTTTTTTAGGAAATTCGGTTTTGTCTTTTTACGAACGCTTACCGCTTTTCACCGCCGTGGGGCTGGAATAGCTAAAGTAAAAATAAAAGTAAGCGCGGGCGAAAGACATGTCTGGCGTCATGGATTAATTGAAGCAGAGATTCATAGTGCTACAAATCCGGGGCTTTGGCAAGGGAGATGCGAAAAATGGAATGATGCAGTGCTCATGCACATATTTCTCAAAAATCATGGAATATTTGGATATCCATTGCCTGATATGCGCCACGTCAGCCTCAAAAAGCAATAAAAAATCACGCCCCATGCAAGCCCTGCCCGTCTCCTGTGCCGCTTTTCGCTGTGGTTATCCTGCAAAAAAAGCGGTAATTTGATCTGGCGACGTCTCATTCAGCGCCTTCACCGCAGCTTTTTCCATCCCCTGCCGACGAAAAAAAACCGCCGGCAAGCTCTCCGGCGGTCTTCATTGCAGTGTTGAACCTGCTTCTGCTGAACCTGGCCAGCTGGTTCAGGCGGTGCCACCCACGGTCACCCCATCCAGCCGCAGGGTCGGCTGGCCCACGCCGACCGGCACGCTCTGGCCTTCTTTGCCGCACACGCCCACGCCCGAATCCAGGCGCATGTCGTTGCCGATCATGGAGACCCGGTTCAGCACATCGGGGCCATTGCCGATCAGCGTGGCACCCTTGACCGGATAGGTGATCTTGCCATCCTCGATCATGTAGGCCTCGCTGGCGGAGAAGACGAACTTGCCGTTGGTGATATCCACCTGGCCGCCGCCGAAGTTGACCGCATACAGGCCGTTCTTGACCGAGGCCAGGATTTCGCCCGGGTCCTTGTCGCCGCCCAGCATGTAGGTATTGGTCATGCGCGGCATGGGCAGGTGCGCGAAGGATTCGCGGCGGGCGTTTCCGGTGACGTCCATCTTCATCAGGCGCGCGTTCATGGTGTCCTGGATATAACCCTTCAGGATGCCGTCCTCGATGAGCGTGGTGCACTGGGTCGGGTTGCCTTCGTCGTCGATGTTGAGCGAGCCGCGACGGTCGGCGATGGTGCCGTCATCGACCACGGTCACGCCCTTGGCCGCCACGCGCTCGCCGATGCGGCCGGAGAAGGTGGACGAGCCCTTGCGGTTGAAGTCGCCTTCCAGGCCGTGACCGATGGCTTCGTGCAGCAGGATGCCAGGCCAGCCGGGGCCAAGTACCACGGTCATCGGGCCGGCCGGGGCCGGGCGCGCGTCCAGGTTGACCAGGGCGGTGGCAACTGCCTCGGAGGCGTACTTTTCGAGCAGCACGTCGGAGAAGTAGCCATAGTCATAACGACCACCGCCGCCACTGCTGCCCATTTCGCGACGGCCATTCTGTTCGGCGATCACCGTCACCGAAACCCGCACCAGCGGGCGGATATCGGCCGCCAGCACGCCATCGGCACGCGCCACCAGCACCACGTCATACTCGCCGGAAAGGCTGGCCATGACCTGCTTGACGCGCGGGTCCTTGGCGCGGGCGATGCGCTCCACGCGCTCCAGCAATTGCACCTTGGCGGTGGCATCCAGCGAGGTCAGCGGATCGTGCGGCAGGTAGAGCGCGCGACCGCCGGCGGGGATCATGGACCCGGCCACCTTGACCTTGCCACTGCCCTGGCGGGCAATGGTGCGGGTGGCGGCGGCGGCGTCCATCAGGGCCGCTTCGGAAATCTCGTCGGAATAGGAAAACGCGGTCTTGTCGCCCGACACGGCGCGCACGCCCACGCCCTGGTCGATGGAAAAGCTGCCGGTCTTGACGATGCCCTCTTCCAGGCTCCAGCCCTCGCTCTTGGTGAACTGGAAGTAGAGATCGGCGTAGTCGACCTTGTGCGTGAACATGTTGCCCAGGGCCTTGAGCAGCTTGGATTCGTCCAGGCCGAAGGGAGTCAGCAGCACGTCGCGCGCCACTTGGAGGGCGCCCATGTTGGGTTCAAATAATTTCATAGCGTCTTGTCGGAAGGCAAAAAAGGTCAAAGCTTGCGATGGCGAAGTGCCGGCAAGCTTTCTCGAACGTATTGTAGACGATGGGGATCGATGTCGCCGATCACAAGGCCTTCGCCTTCCGGCAGGACCGACACGATCTCGCCCCACGGGTCCACCAGCATGCTGTGGCCCCAGGTCCGGCGGCCATTGACGTGCTCGCCGCCCTGGGCCGAGGCCAGCACGTAGCACTGGTTCTCGATGGCGCGGGCGCGCAGCAGCAGCTCCCAGTGGGCGCGGCCGGTAGTATGGGTGAAGGCGGCCGGCATCACGATCAGCGCGCACTCGCCCATGGCCCGGTAGAGCTCGGGGAAGCGCAGGTCATAGCAGACCGACAGTCCGACCCGGCCGAACGGCGCCTCGAAGCTGCGCACCTCGCCGCCATGTTCGATGGTGCGGGCCTCGTCATAGCTTTCCTGTCCGCGCACGAAGTTGAACAGGTGGATCTTGTCATAGCGGGCGACGCGCTGGCCTTGCGGGTCATAGACCAGCGAGGTATTGAGGACCTTGTCCGGGTCGGCCGACTGCAGTGGCAAGGTGCCGCCGACCAGCCATATCTGATGCTGGCGGGCCAGCGTCTGCATGAAGGCCTGGATCGGGCCGGTGCCGTCGTCCTCGGCATGGGCCAGCTTGTCGCGTTCGTGACGGCCCAGCAGGGGCCAGTATTCGGGCAGCAGCACCAGCTGCGCGCCCTGCTCCGCCGCCTGCGCCACCAGGCGCGCCGCACTGGCGAAGTTCTCTTGTACCTCGGGGGTGGAGACCATCTGGATGGCCGCCACCTTGAATGTCTGGCTCATGTCTGCCTCTTGTCTGCTACTTACCTGTCACCTGCCTGGCGCACGTCAGGCTACGGCAAGACACGTGAATGATATGAAGGATGCTTCAGTATGGCCCATCCCGCGACTATCTGCAGGCGTCACCCGATCGGGTTCAGGCACCTGAATTGATGGCCGGGCCGGGCGCAGGCTGACGACGTGGGGAGGCAGGGACCGCCGCCGGTGCCGGGGGCAGGTCGTTGGCCGGTGGAGTCTGCTCTTTGTCGTCCCGGCCCTTCTGCAGCACTTCCTTGGCGCGCTCGGCATCCACCGGCGACACCTGCCCCTGCTTGACCACGATGGGGTCGCTCCACGGCCCGGTCACCTTGTATTCGAAACTGAGCGACTTCATCACCGGATTGCGCAGGAACAGCTGTGCCAGCAAGGTACTCACGCCCACCACCGGGTTGACCGCCATGGCCACCACCGAGGCCGTGCCCAGGTTGATCTCGGGGATCACCACCACATGCAGGTCCTGGGTTTCGCGGGCGATGTCGGCCGAGCCGCTCATCAGCACCGAGGCCGTCACGCCGGCCATCTTGAGATTGTCAGTGGTGGCGATGCCGCGAGCGATGCTGGCGGTGCCGGCCACCGTATCGAAGGCAAAGCCTTCCGAGAAGACGTCGCGGAAGTCCAGCGTCAGCCGGCGCGGCAATGCCTGCAGGTTGAGCACGCCCAGCAGCTTGGCCGCACCCGGATCGACCTTCAGGAACTGGCCCGAGTGCACATCCATGTGGACCTGGCCGCCCAGACTGGCCATGTCCATGGCATAGGGCGGTGCCTTCCAGCTCAGGTCGCCATCCAGCTTGCCGCGACCGCCGCGGATGGTACCGGGATACCCGAAGCGTTCCAGCAGCTTGCCGGCGTCCTCGACGTCCAGTGCATAGGTGAAGTTGGAGGTGTGGTTGCTGCCGAAGCTGAGCCAGTTGCCCGCGGCGCGGAACTGCGCATCGGGATTGGCCAGCAGCAGCCGGCTGATGCGCCATTCGCGCCCCACCGAGGTGACGATGTTGCTGGCATCGAGCTCCAGTCGGCCCAACTTCTTGTCTCCCAGCTCGAACTGGTCGGCGCGGATGTCCAGGGCCGGCATCTGCACATTGTCGTCGCTGCTGTCGGGCTGGGGCTGGGCCGCCTGTGCTGCCTGTACCGCTTGTGCTGCTTGTGCCGCCTGCGCCGCCTCGGCGGACGGGCTGGACTTGGGAATGACCAGCGACGACAGGCGCGCCGTCACCTTGCCCGCGCCCTTGCCGCCGCTGGGTTCGTCCCAGGTGACGGTGCCGGCAGCCTGTTGCGACTCCAGGTTCATCTGCCAGGCATTGCGGCGATGCGTCGCCTCCAGGATCAGCTTGTTGAGTTTCTTGCCCATCAGCTTGAGCTCGCCCACCCGGGCCGAGACGTTGTCCGGCTGCAGGTACTGCGTCACATCATCGCTGGCCAGGCGCCCCGCCGAGCTGGCTGCCGGGCTGCTGCTGCCCTTGCCGGCCAGGTCGTTCTTCAGGGCCAGCCAGGCATCCAGGTCCAGGCTGTCGGTCGCCAGCGCCAGCTTGAGTCCAGAGGGTGGCATCGGCGCCGGCTGGTTCCAGCCGATGCCGCCACTGGCAACGCGCCAATTGCCACCGCTGGCCACCACCCGTTCGCGCACATGGCGCGTGCTGATGTTCTGCCCGAGCGAGACGCGCAATTCCTCGCGCTCGATCAGCGGATCGGACGAGGCCAGCGGCAGCAGGTCCATCCGCAACGGCAGAACGTCCTGTGCGCCCTTGCGCAAGGGCGCCGGCAAGTCCAGACCCAGCCCGGCCAGGTTGGATTCGATGCTGACCTCGGGCTGGCGCTGCCGCACCTGCACCGTGGCGGTATAGCGGGCGCTCCCCGACAGGCGTGCCAGCAGGCGCTGCAGCGAGGGCTCGGTATATTGCCTGCGCAGCGCCTCGACATTGACCGCACCCTCCAGCCGCACCTGGCTGCTGCCATCCTTCTGGGTGCCACCGCTGATGGCCAGGCTGTCGCCCAGGAACTGGCCGCGCACGCCGTTGAGGGTGAAACCGCGTTCGTTGAATTCCACCTTGCCGGTGGTCCGATACAGCACCGGCAGGTCCGGCAGCAAATCGACGTCGTTGTTGGCGAAGTGGAAGGCACCCTGGGCGCGGGTGTCGATGGCGTGGTTCAGCGGCATCTGGAATTTCAGGTCCAGCCTGGCCTCACCGGTGGCACTGCTGTGCTCCATGACATTGCCGGTCCAGCGCGCCACCGGGCTCTGGTTCACGTACTGCAGGAAGGCCGGCATCGGGCCAATGGCCACGCCATCGATTTCCAGCGTGGCTTCGTGCGAATCGACATCGGCCACCCGCGCCGTCACCGGCCCCAACCGCGCGCCCAGGCTGCGGGCGCTCTCGGCCTTGATCTCCAGGCGCGTGCGGTCGATGCTCAGGCGCCCACGCCCCTCTTCCAGCAAGGGCCACTCGGGTTCCTTGCCGTCACGCCCGAGATGGCCCGGGGTGTAATTCAGCTTGAGCCCCTCGAAGTCGCCACTCAGCTGGAACTGGCCCTTGGGCTGCTCGCCAGGCTTGGCGGTATGGAACGGGAAATCAGCCAGCGCGCCCTTGAGCTTGAACTGCACATCATGCAGGTTGCCCGCCATCAGCCCCTCGGTCAGCCAGCGTCGCAGGGGTTCGCTCATGTGCTGCGGCAGATAGCGCCGGATCGCCTTGATGTCGAAGCTGCTGATCTCGCCGGCCACGTCCAGGGTACCCGCCGACTTGCCCTGCAAGGGCAGCAGATGGCGACCGGACAGGCTGCCGGCCACGCCGGGCTGGCTGAACTGCATCTGGTCCAGATCCACCTGCAGTGTCTGATCCTTCAGATATTGCCAGTGCGCCTGAAGCTTCAGGGTATCGAAGGGCATGCTGGGCTCGGCAAACATGTCGGCGGGCAGATCGACCACCAGTTGCTGCGTATCCACCTTGACCGAGCCGCCCTTTTCGGTGGCATCGATCTCGCCGCTCAGGTTGCTGAAGCCCGGGAAGCCCGCCCACTGGACACGCGCCTGCTGGGCCGGATTCTTGCGCGGCTCCACATGGGCCGCCAGGCCCTTCATGCCCAGGCCCTTGAAACGTCCCTGTACCCGGTAGGAACTCAGCTCCGGATAACTGCCCTGCCACTGCACGGTGAAATCGTTCAGTTCTCCGCGTGGCGCCAGGTCGTCCAGCAACTTGCGCTGCGAAGGTGCCAGCGGCAGCCGGGTCGCCAGTTGCGACAGCGTCTGCAGGTTCAGGTAGGTGGCCTTGACACTGGTGCGCTCGGCCTTGAGCGGGGTGGCCGGCTCGTAGCTCTCGGTGATCGAGGTCGGCGGCAGGACGAAGCCGTCCGGGGTTTCTATCGAGAAATCGGTGAGGGTCACCTGGTGGCCGTTGGCACCGAAGGTGGGCACGCCGTCCTGCTGGCCGGCGCCCAGGGTTTCGCTGGCCGAGATGCGGCCATTGACGCGCTTGAGCGAGAGGGGCTCCAGCTGGCGCGACAACTGGGCGTTGAAATCGGCCAGGCTCAGGTCGGCGGTGAAATTGGCGACCTTGGCATGGTCCAGCGTGAGCCAGGCGCGCACCGAACCGCGACCGCTGTTGATGGCGATCGGGTAGTCTACCCAGGCGCGCCAGACCGCCAGGTCGGTATTGCGCAGGTCGGCATACAGCACGCCCTTCCAGCGCGTGATCTCGGAACTGCGGGCAAAGGCCGGATGACTGAAATCGGCCCTGACATCGAGCGGCGCCGAGGTCTCCTGTGGCGGATTGGCGCGCAAGGACAGGCGGTGGCGCAGCCAGCGGTTGTGCAGGATCAGGTTGACGTCTTCCAGCACCAGCTCGGGCGCCTTGCGCATTTCGTCATCCCAACGCAGCTTGCTATGACGGATCACGATCTCGCGCTGCGACAGCAGCCAATCCAGCGTACTGCCGTCACCACCCGTGGGCACCGGGATGCCGGCTACGAAAAGCTTGCCGGCGGCATCGCGGCGGATCGCCAGATCGGCGCCCTCGATGCTCAGGTTTTCCACCCGCAGCGCCGCCACCAGCACGCTGCTCCAGGACAAGGTGGTCGATACCCGCGGCAAGGTCAGCGCGGGCTCGCCCTGCTGGTCATGCACGGTGATATTGGACAGGGAAAGCTGCGGGCGCAGGCCGCTCCAGGAAGCGTCGATGGCCTCGATGCTGACCGCGCGCCCGATCTGGGCCGACACCAGATGTTCGATGCGCGGCTTGTAGTGGCCGATCTCGGGCAGCACCGCATAGCGCAGCACCAGGAACAGCGCGCAAAAGACGAAGTAGGCCGCCAGCAGCAGCTTGAGGGCGAACCCCAGCACATGGTGGCTGGCCCGGTTCAGGTGAATGTAGCTGCCCCGCGCAACTCGCCAGCACAGCGCCCAACGGCCAGGCCTGGGTGCGGCGTTATGTTTTTCGTGGGACATCAGGATGCAAAGGCAGCTCGGTATGGGAGAAAATCGGGCAGGCGACATGATCGCATGGAAAACCAGGCCATGCCATCCGTGCCAAGGACGTATGAGGGGCAAAATGTCCGATAAGTTTAAAAAGGAAGGCTAGAATCCCCGTTATCGTGCAAAACCGTCAGCCCGCTGTCAGTCCTGCCTACACTATCGGTCGACAGGGCGGCCTGCTGAAGTGCAATTGAATTGCCTTAACGACGGTTTGCCCTCCTTTACACCATCATGTTTTCACATCCTGTCGTGGAGCTTTGCGGTCCCCTATGCCTGTTCATCAACGATCCCTGGTCGACGCCACCACCTCCCGCTACTACACCCGCTGGACCCAGGCCGACGCCGCCCGTCCAGCCCTGGTCCTGGCCGCCGCCGCCCAACCCATGGACCGCGCCGGCATGCAGCAGCGCCTGCAGGCCGACCTCGACGCCGGCCTGGCGCTGCCGGCGGCCATGCGGCGCCTGCGCAACCTGATCATCTGCGCCCTGATCACGCGCGACCTTGATGGCCGCGCCGACCTGGCCGAAGTGGTGGCAACCATGACCGGCTTTGCCGATTTTGCCGTGCAGACCCATCTGGCCGCGCTGATGCAGGAACAGACCGCCCTCTACGGCCAGCCCATCGGCGAGGAGTCCAGCCGCCCGCAGGAAATGATCGTGCTGGGCATGGGCAAGCTGGGCGGGGGCGAACTCAACGTGTCCTCCGACATCGACCTCATCTTCGTCTATCCGGAAGATGGCGACACCCGGGCCGAAGCCGGCCAGAAGTCGCTGTCCAACCATGAATTCTTCGTGCGCCTGGGCAAGAAACTCATCGGCGCCCTGGCCGAGATCACCGAAGATGGTTTCACCTTCCGGGTCGACATGGCGCTGCGCCCCAACGGCAACTCCGGCCCGCTGGTGGCCAGCTTCAACATGGTCGAGGAATACCTGGTGCGCCAGGGCCGCGAATGGGAGCGCTATGCCTGGACCAAGGCCCGCGCCCTGACCGGCACACCGGAGGATATCGCCACCCTGGAGGCGATCAGCCGCCCCTTCATCTTCCGCCGCTACCTTGACTTCGGCTCCATCGACGCCCTGCGCTCCATGCACGGCCAGATCCGCGCCGAGGTCAAGCGCCAGGAGGCCCTGCACCCGGACCGCAGCAACAACGTCAAGCTGGGTCGGGGCGGCATCCGCGAGATCGAGTTCACCAGCCAGGTATTCCAGCTGATCCGGGGCGGGCGCGACGTGGAACTGCGCGACCGCTCCACCCGCATCACCCTGCGCACCCTGGCCGCCAAGGAACTGCTGGCGCCCGAGGTGGTGCAGCAACTGCTGGACGCCTACAGCTTCCTGCGTGACCTCGAACACCGTCTGCAATACCTGGAAGACGCCCAGACCCACACCCTGCCCGTCAATCCCGACGACCTGCTGCTGGTGGCGCAGATGATGGGCTACCCGGACAGCGCGGCCCTGCTGCATGAGCTGGAAGGCCAGCGCGCCATCGTCGCCGCCCAGTTCGACGCCATCTTCGCCGACAAGCAGTCCGGCGAAAGCGAAGCCGATGGCCCGGCCGTGAGCGTGAGCGAGAACGACAACCTGGAAGGCCTGGCCGACGCCCTGCGCCTGGTCGGCTTCCCGGAAGACGACGTCGAGGACGGCGCCCGGCGCCTGCACCTGACCTGGCAATCGCCGCGCATGCAGAGCCTGCCCGAGGCCAGCCGCAACCGGCTCAATACGGTCATCAACAACTGCCTGCCGCTGCTGGCGGCACTGCACTACGACGAACTGGCGGCCCTGGGACGGCTGCTGGATTTCCTCGAAGCCATTGCCCGCCGCGCCGCCTACCTGGCACTCCTGACCGAATATCCCTACGCCCTGCAGCGCCTGGTGCGCATGATCGGCGCCAGCGGCTGGGCCGCCACCTACCTGACACGCCACCCCCTGCTGCTGGATGAACTGCTGGACGACCGCAACCTCAAGGCCGGCTCCGACTGGGCTGCCTTCGCCGACAACTGCCGGCGCCAGCTGGCCACGGCCGAAGGCGACACCGAACGCCAGCTCGACATCCTGCGCGAACTGCACCACGCCGAACAGTTCCGCCTGCTGGCACAGGATCTGGAAGGCGACCTGTCGGTGGAAAAACTGGCCGATGAACTCTCCGCCCTGGCCGACGTACTGGTGCAGGTGACCATCGAAGCGGTCTGGGGCACTATCACCCAGCGCCACCGCGAGGTCCCGCAGTTCGCCGTGATCGCCTACGGCAAGCTGGGCGGCAAGGAGCTGGGCTATGCCTCCGACCTGGACGTGGTGTTCCTCTACGACGACGACGACCAGGAAGCCCCGGCCCTCTACGCCAAGCTGGCGCAGCGCTTCATCACCTGGATGACCAGCCACACCCCGGCCGGCACCCTGTTCGACATCGACATCGCCCTGCGCCCGGACGGCGCCAGCGGCCTGCTGGTGTCGCCCCTGTCGGCGTTCGAGAAATACCAGCTCAACGCCGCCTGGATCTGGGAACACCAGGCCCTCACCCGCGCCCGTTTCTGTGCTGGAGACAGCGCCATCGGCGAACGTTTCGAGGCGCTGCGCGAGCGCGTGCTGCGCCAGCCACGCGACGCCGACAAGCTGGAAGAGGAAGTGCTTTCCATGCGGCGCCGCATGCGCGACGCCCATCCCAACCGCAGCATGATGTTCGACCTCAAGCACGATGAGGGCGGCATGATCGACATCGAATTCATGGTGCAGTACCTGGTCCTGCGCCATGCCTGCGACCATCCGCAACTGACCGGCGACATCGGCAACATCGCGCTGTTGAAGCTGGCGGCGCAGCTGGGGCTGATCGATGCCCTCATGGCCGACGAGGCGGCCAACGCCTATCGCCTCTTCCGCAAGCTGCAGCACCAGATCCGGCTACAGGGCTCGGACCGGGCGCATATCGACGCCATCCGCGTGGAGCATGAACGGGCCTGCGTGATCCGGCTGTGGCAGCAGGTGTTCGGTTGAAATGGCCATGTCGGCGCAAAAGTGAAAAAAAAGGGATGCACCGGCCGGTGCATCCCTTTTTCCTGAAGGCGAACTGATCGCCAGGTGAAGATCAGTACTTGGGTGGCTGTTTGTCTTCGCGGCTGGCGCGACGATCAGTGGTCGTGCTGTCTCGGGTGGTGGACGAGGAGCTTTCGCGGTCGCGCGAGCGGGCGTTGTCGCGATTGGCATCACGTTCGCGGGCACGGCTGCTGCGATCGCTGTCCTTGGCATCCTTGTCCTTCCCATCTTTTCCCTTGGCGTCATCCTTGGCCGCATCGGCCGCAGGTGCCGGCGTGGGCGGCGTCACGGTCTGGATGCCCTTGGCGGCCATGTATTCGTGCATGTCCTTCCAGCCGGCGAAGATACCGGCCTTCAGGGCATCGGGATTGCGCTGGTAGCAGTCTTCCAGGCTCTGGCCGGCCTGGCGGCAGCCGGCGCCCAGCGCGATACCCTCGGCCTTGGCCTCTTCCGGGGTCTGCTTGGGCTTGGTGAAGCTGCTGACATAGTCGCACGCGGGCAGCGACAGGCTGACGGCGGATATCAAGGCCAGGTTGGCCAACAGGCGACGGGCCTGGGATGAGCTTGCTGACATGCGTTCCCTCGTTGGGTCGGTTGCTCTTGTTGTTGACGGGCCTGCGGCCCTTGGCGGCAAACGGACAAAAGGCCATTGCAAGCGACGCTCGCAACAGCCTTCGGATCCTTTTGCAGGCTGATCCGTCTATTTTCACCTCGGCAAGCAGGCTTGCATACGAGGAAAAGAAGCCGAAACAGCCCTGAAATTGACGCTCCCGGCCAGGGAACCCCGGCCGGTGCGCCTTGACACGCGTACTGGCAGGCCTTACTTGGCGGTCGCCAGGGCGACGGTCGTGTCCAGCATGCGGTTGGAGAAGCCCCACTCGTTGTCGTACCAGGACGACACCTTCACCAGACGGCCGGAGACCTTGGTCAGGGTGGCGTCGAAGTTGGACGATGCGGGGTTGTGGTTGAAGTCCACCGACACCAGCGGCTCGGTGTTGTAGGTCAGGATGCCCTTGAGCGGACCGGCTTCGGCAGCGGCCTTCAGGACGGCATTGACTTCATCCACGGTGGTGTCGCGCGAGGCCACGAAGGACAGGTCCACCAGCGAGACGTTGATGGTCGGCACGCGGATGGCGAAACCGTCCAGCTTGCCGTTCAGTTCCGGCAGCACCAGGCCCACGGCGGCGGCAGCGCCGGTCTTGGTGGGGATCATGCTCATCGTGGCCGACCGCGCGCGGCGCAGGTCTTCGTGGTAGACGTCGGTCAGGACCTGGTCGTTGGTGTAGGCGTGGATGGTGGTCATCAGGCCGGTTTCCAGGCCGATCTTTTCATGCAGCGGCTGCACCAGCGGTGCCAGGCAGTTGGTGGTGCAGGATGCGTTGGAGATGACGGTATCGCTTGCCTTGAGCACCTGGTGGTTCACGCCGAAGACCACGGTAGCGTCCACGTCCTTGCCGCCCGGCGCGGAGATGATCACCTTCTTGGCGCCGCCCTTGATGTGGGCGC
>PJUA01000733.1_pt1 | contig 12502 bp, 11 predicted proteins | sample 1512151 | NCBI WGS metagenome assembly PJUA01 (sample SAMN08177678, study PRJNA422409) | Soil metagenome, whole genome shotgun sequencing project. | isolation source: Soil enriched on filter paper: beechwood xylan treatment | place: USA: Madison | collected 2015-01-15
ACGATTTCACCAACCGTAAGGTTTTGCCGCCCCGATCCGTGCAGGAAGCCCTGGACCTTGGGCGCGTCTATCACGACCAGCTCGTCGCCGCGATGCCCGGTCTGCTCGTGCACTGCAACGACACCATTCTGCATTGCAGCGCTACCCTCGCCCGCCTGCTCGGATATGAGTCGGCCGAAAGCATCCAGGCACTGCCCGGCGCCATGACGCTGGTCCCCGAAGACGACCGGCACACGGAACAGGATGTCTACACGCGCTGCCTGAAGGGATTGATCCGGTCGCAGGTGCGCCGGATCAAGCGTCACCGCGCGGACGGCAGCGTCCAATGGTTCGACCAGCTCATGGAGTCGGTGGACTGGGGCGGCCGGCCGGCGGTGATGGAGATGCTGACCCTGATGCGCCCGCTGGCCGCCAATGCCGAGCTGCCGCACCAGGAGCAGTTGTTGCAGGCGGCGATCGACGCGATGCCGAACGGCGTCCTGATGTTGGATCGCGACCTGAATGTCGAAGGCGCCAACAGCGAATTCTATCGGCTGTGGGATTATCCCATCGGCATGTTCCCCCCCGGAACGGCCGTTGCCTTGATTTTGACCTACAACCACGCACGCGGCGATTATGGCGACGTTCCCTGTGAAGAGACCGTCGCGGAATTGTGCTCCCGTTATCTGGTCAAGGGGGTCTTCAACTCCGAGCGCCGCGTCCCGAACGGCCGCACCCTCGATATTCGCACCGCGCCACGTGCCGATGGCGGCTATGTCATCACCCACCATGACATTACCGACCGCAAACGCATCGAAGATGAACTTCGGCAAGCCAAGGAGCGTGCCGAAGCGATCCTGAAGGAACTGCGTGAAACCCAGCGGCAGTTGATCGTGCAGGAAAAGATGGCCGCACTGGGCCAACTGACCGCCGGAATTGCCCATGAATTGAAGAACCCACTGAACTTCGTCAACAATTTCGCTGAGCTTTCGGGAGAATTGCTGGACGAGTTGCTGGAGCTGCTGGAGCCGCTGAACGGCCATCTGGATGATGCCACACGTATCGATGTCAACGACCTGGCCGGCAGCCTGCAAGGCAATTTGCGCAAGATCGCCGACCATGGCCGGCGCGCCGACGGCATCGTCAAAAGCATGCTGGCCCATTCGCGTGGCGGCGGTGGCGAGTGGCAGGCGACGGATCTGAATGCGCTGGTCGACGAGGCGTTGACCCTGTCCTACCATGCCTTCCGCGCCCAGGATCGTGCCTTCAACGCCATATTGGAAAAGCACTTCGACCTTGTGGTCGGCGAGGTGAAGCTGGTGCCGCAGGACGTGTCGCGTGTCCTGGTCAACCTGTTCACCAACAGCTTCTACGCCATCCGGAAACGCCAACTGATCTGCGGCGACCCGAATTTCGCGCCAAGGGTCGACGTTACAACCTCTGCAAGCGCCGCCGACGTGTCGATCCGAATCCGGGACAATGGCATCGGCATGTCGCCGGCCGTCCTCGACAAGCTGTTCACACCCTTTTTCACCACCAAGCCGACCGGGGAGGGGACCGGGTTAGGCCTTTCGCTGAGCTATGACATCGTGGTACATCAGCACAGGGGGCGATTCGACGTGTCCAGCGTCGAGAACGACCACGCCGAATTCACAATCACGCTGCCACGTGCAGCGACCGCGGTGTCGTTAGGGGAGCGCCGAAAGACATGACCCTGGGAATTCTTGTCGTCGACGACGAACCCGACATCGAGGATCTGTTCCGCCAGCGCTTTCGTGCCGAGCTCCGCCGGGGTGAATTGGTCTTTCATTTCGCCGCTTCGGCCGAGGAAGCGTTGCAGAGTCTGAACTCCGGACTGCAACCGGAGGCGGTGCTCGTTCTTAGCGACATCAACATGCCGGGCATGAGCGGGCTGGACCTGCTGGAGCGCCTGCGGGTCGACTCGCCGGACGTGCCGGTCATCATGGTCACCGCCTATGGCGACAACGAGAACCGCCGCCGGGCGCTCGACATTGGTGCCGCGGATCTGGTGACCAAGCCCGTCGATTTCGTCGCGCTGAAAAAGCTGGTCCACAGCGTCATCGAGCAGAAAAGCGCCGCCTGACGGGGCATCCCGGTCCATTCCGTTCATGCCCCGCACACGGCGGTGATGTCGGTCAGTTCGGATGATGCGCCGGTCGCGCAGGACGGGCAGTGCGGGTCGACCGGAACCGCGATCTCGCTGAACTCGCCCCGCAGGCCATCATAGAGCAGGAGGCGGCCGGCCATCGGCTCTCCCAGCCCCAGCAGAAGCTTGATCGTCTCGGCCGCCATGATGGTGCCGATCACGCCGGGCAGCACGCCCAGCACGCCGGCCTCGGCGCAGGACGGCGCGTATTCGGCCGGCGGCGGTTCCGGGAACAGGCACCGGTAGCACGGGCGCACGCCCGGCGCGGCGCGGCCGAACACGGAGACCTGGCCTTCGAACCGGAAGATGGCGCCGTAGACATTCGGCACGCCAAGCCGCAGGCAGGCATCGTTGACGAGATAGCGCGTCGGCAGATTGTCGGATCCGTCGACCACGACGTCATGGCCGGCGAGCAAATCCAGCACGTTGGCGGCTTCCAGCCGGGCTTCGTGGGCCACCACCTCGATGGTCGGGTTCAGGTCGAGCAGCGCGGTGCGTCCGCTCTCCACCTTGCGCTGCCCCAGCCGGCTTTCGGCATGCAGAATCTGCCGTTGCAGGTTGCTGCGCTCCACCCGGTCGTCGTCGATCAAGGTCAGCCGGCCGACGCCGGCGGCAGCCAGATACAGCGCGATCGGCGACCCCAGGCCGCCGGCGCCGATCAGGGCGACGCGGCTGCGCAGCAGCTTGTGCTGTCCGGCCTCGCCAACCTCGGGCATGGTCAGGTGACGGCGGTAGCGCTCGCGCTGGGCGGCGTCGAGCCGCGGCGGCACCTCCACCGGCAGGCCCGCGGCCTTCCAGGCGGAGAAACCGCCGGCGACCGAACGCACATCCCCATAGCCCAGCCGCAGCAGATCCTCGGCCGCGAACAGCGACCGGGTGCCGCCGGCGCACATCAGCAGGATCGGGCGCGCCGGATCGGGCGCCGCGTCTTCGATGCGCAATTCCAGGAAACCGCGCGGCAGGCGCAACGCCCCGGCCGGCGTGCCGGTCGCCGTCTCCTCGTCCTCGCGGACGTCGACGAGCAGGGCGCCTTCGGCCTGGAGGGACTGTGCCTCGGCGGCGGCGACCTCCGGAATACGGGCGCGCAGGTCAGACAGGCGCCGGTCCTTCAAGCTCATGACTGCTCCTCAACCACCCGCCAAGGCGACCATCAGCGTCAGGGTGGCGCCGGCCGGCACTGCCGCCTCCAAGCCACCCAGACGCCGCACGTCGTCGCGACCGAGATAGACGTTCACGAAGCGGCGCAATTCGCCCTCCGCGGTGAACAGCCGGTCACGGAACGCCTCCTGCCCGGCGGTCAGCGCCGCCAGCGCCTCGCGCACAGTGGCCCCCGGAACCGCCACCTGATCCTTCCCGCCGACGAAGCCACGCAGCGGGGTCGGAATGCGAATCGTCACCTCGGTCACGCCTGCATCTCCTCTTCGGGAAGGGCCTCCGCGGCCTTGCCAAGCGCCGCCTCCGCCTCGGCGGCCAACCGGCGGAACAGATCGCGCACCTGCTTGGCCCGCATCAGGTCGATGCGCAGGTCGAGCACGTCCTTGAAGCCGTTCTCGTTGGCCCAGACGTCGGCCGGCGCATCCATGCGGCAGTTGGTATGGGCGAGATGGTCGGCGATCAGCTCATCGATCGAGTCGGTCGGCTGCTGGCTGTTGTCGCCGAAATGGAGCGCCATCACCTGTTCGATCAGCGCCGCCTCCTCCGCCGTCGCCTCGTACAGCCCGCGCAGGCGCAGTTCGTTCAGCACCGGCTTGGTCGTGCGCGCCAGCATGCGGCGGGGGATCAGCCAGCGGATCATCGCCCGCTCGACCGCCAGTTCATGGATCAGTTCGGCGAATTCGGCGTCGGTCAGGTCGTTGCGGCGACACCAATCGGCCAGCGCCTCCGGGCTGCCGAGCTTCCTTGCGTTGCAAAAACGCCAGACCTCGGCATCGACCGCCGCCTGATCGACGGTCACGCCGACCACCTCCGCCAGTTGAATGATCAACAGCCGGCCGAGCGCCGCCTTGTTGATCTGGGCGAAATCCGGACGGTGCAGCGCCGCATGGCTGGCAATTTCCGACAGCGGCACGCTGTACCCGCCATGGGCGACGCGCCGGTCACGCTCGTACAGAACGTTGAATGCGTGCGAGGCGTTAAAGGTGAAGGGGGCCGGACGCGGCGGCATGATCAGGCTGGCGAGATGGCTCAGCAGCGCCTCGGCGTCGCGGCGCTTCTGGTCGACCGCACCGACCGCCAGGAAGGCTTCGATCCGCTCCGCCTCCGCGTCGGTCAGCCCGGCATCCGCCCAGATGCGGTCGCGCTTGCGGTCGGTGAAGTAGAGCCGCTTCGCCGCAGCAATCACCCGATCGTGCAGATCGGCATCGACCACCCCTGCCGCCCGCGCGGCCGCCATGCTGGCGCGCAGATTCACCAGTGGCTCCGACAATGGGAAATAGCCGTCCTCCGGTCCGGCATGGGCAAGCGCGACCTCGTCGTCGCCGGTCAGGCGGCCGTCGATGAACTGCCGCGCCACCTCGCCCACCGGCACCATGCCGAAGGGATGGCACTCCGCAGCCCGCAATGCCCCCATGCTGGAGGCGCCATAGACGGCGACCCCCTGATGCAGGGCGAACAGGATCTCCTTGTGCCAGACCGATAGCGACTGGCCGAACACGCCGTCGATCAGGGCGATCACGTCCGGGCGATGAATGGTCATCGCGCTGAGGACGTCCGCCTGCGCCGCCGGCGGCAGATAGATCGCGTCGGGCAGCAGCGCCCGGGCGTCGTCCAACGGCATCGTCGGGCCGAGGAACACGCAGATCTTCATGCGCCCCTTCCTGTTCATGCGACCGCTCCCAGCAGACCGGCCTGCGCCTGCAGTGCCTTGGCAAAGGCCAGGGGGCGTGCGCCCGGGGTGTAGAAATCGAAAAGATAACCTTCCAGACCGGGCACCACCACCCGCACGACCGGAATGCCGATCTCCGGCTGGGTCAGGTCGAAGACCAGGGCCTGTTCGATGCCGGACCGGCGCAGAACCTCCAGCAGCAGCGCAATATCGCCCTCGAAGGTCGGCGCCGAAAGATTCGCGTGACGCCGGCCGTCCACGTTGCACGGCGTGCTTTCCAGCGCCGCGATTTCCGCCGTGCCGTCGGCGTTCTGGTTGCGGATCAGGTCGCGGCGGAAGAAGTCGTCCCGCGATCCCGCGATCAGCACGAGGCGCGACTGCACCGCTTCGGTCAGGGCACGGCACATGGCGACCGCCGGCTCCAGATGGCTGCCGTAGCCGCGATGCATGCCCGTCTTGCGGACATCCCGGTCATAGACCATCGCCATATAGCTCGGCACCCCCATGTCGGTGGTGACGTCGAACAGCAACGGACAGATGCCGGCTTCATCGAAACGGCGCAGCAGATCGAGGACGGAGGGCGCGTCGATGGTCGACAGGTCCACCCGCGGCATCGGAATGCGCAGCGCGTCGCTGGCATAGCGCCAGCACGCCACCGAGTCGCGCTCGATCACCTCGTAGAGGCCGGCGGCGATCGCCTCAAGGATGTGGTTGCCGCTGGCCAGTCCGTTGGTCCCCATCGCATAGAAGCTGCGCAGGCCGGGCCGGGCGACCGGATTGCTGTAGAGGCCGACGGAGGTCCACGGCGCGGCGACCGGGCGTCCGTTCATCAGATCCCAGCCCCAGGTCCAGAATTCCGGATTGTCGGGACGAAAAGCTCCGCCCTTGGTGCCGGGGATCCGGTCGAGCGGAATGCGCCCGTCGGCGGGCAGCTGGTTCCAGCTGACCTCCAGATAAGGAAGCTGCAACGTCTCGGCGTGGTAGAACTCGATCGCCTCCATCGCAGCCGACACGGTGGCGGCGGCAAGGCTGAAGCCCTTGCCGGCACTGCCCGACAAGGTGGGGCTGTTGGGCCGGTGACCCAGCACCGTGTGGATGCCCAACCGGTCGAGCCCGGTGACGTCGGCCAGCCGGGTGATCCCGCAGCGCGCGAAATGGGGGGAGATACGCACCAGCGTCTCTTCAGGCGTCGCCGTGCGATGGGTGCCCAGGAAGAAGCGCTTGGCCGCATTGTGGACGGTATCGCCCAGCCGGATACCGAACGGCGCCGCTCCATTCGGAGCGGGAGAGACACCGGGCTGCAGTGCGGCCGGAGGCGGCGATGCCGGGCGGCTTTGATCGAACGAAGCGTTGACTGGCATGGGTGCGGTCTGGGCCCTCGGCTGCGGCCGGTTCGGAAAGGGACGTCAGCATTCATCGTCCCACCGCGATCGGCAAGAGCCAACTCGGCGGAACCACTCAGCGGAACTAGCGTGACGCGGGGGCCGGACGCCGCGAGGACGCCGACCCCCTCGACATCACGACTTGACCGGCGTGTCGTCGTCGGTCGCCGCCGGATTGGCCGTGCCCGCAGCACTGGCCGCAGGGGACGGAGCGCCCGCCGCGGCAAACCCGGCCATGCCAGCAGCGCTGGCCGCAGGAGACAGTGCACCCGCCGCAGCGAACCCGGCCATGCCAGCAGCGCTGGCCGCAGGCGACGGAGCACCCGCCGCGGCAAACCCGGCCATGCCCGCAGCGCTGGCCGCAGGAGACAGAGCGCCCGCCGCAGCGAACCCGGCCATACCCGCAGCGCTGGCCGCAGGAGACGGTGCGCCAGCCGCGGCGAACCCGGCCATTCCCGCGGCGCTGGCCGCAGGCGACGGTGCGCCAGCCGCAGCGAACCCGGCCATGCCAGCAGCACTGGCCGCAGGAGACGGTGCACCAGCCGCAGCGAACCCGGCCGTGCCAGCGGCGCTGGCCGCAGGCGACGGAGCGCCCGCCGCAGCGAACCCGGCCGTACCCGCAGCGCTGGCCGCAGGCGACGGAGCGCCAGCCGCAGCGAACCCGGCCGTACCCGCAGCGCTGGCCGCAGGCGACGGAGAACCCGCCGCAGCGAACCCGGCCATGCCCGCGGCGCTGGCCGCAGGAGATGGTGCGCCAGCCGCAGCGAACCCGGCCATGCCCGCAGCACTGGCCGCAGGAGACGGTGCGCCTGCCGCAGCGAACCCGGCCATACCCGCAGCGCTGGCCGCAGGAGACGGTGCGCCTGCCGCAGCGAACCCAGCGGTGCCAGCAGCACCCGCCGCAGCAAACCCAGCCATACCCGCACCGCTGAAAGCAGGCGACGGAGCGCCAGCCGCGGCGAACCCGGCCATACCCGCAGCGCTGGCCGCCGGCGACGGTGCACCTGCGGCGGCGTGCCCGGCCATGCCTGCGCCGGCAAAGGAGGGAAGCGCGACGCCGGCCAGCGAAACAGCCGATGCCGCATTGGCAATCGATTCAGCGACCGTTGCGACACCGGTCTCGTTTGACAGGTTACCGAATGCCTCGGCCGCGGCAGAGCGTACATCCTCGGCCGTTATTCCGGCGAAACCGCTCTGCGCGAGAAGCGCTTGCTTGCCGGCAATATCCGACGTGTTCAACTGATCTCTAAATCCGCCATCGGTGGCGAGACGCTTTATAAGGTCAAGAGCCTGTTCGCTGGCCATTTGGCCCCTCCTGCAACGGGACTGCCAATTCGATTGTTACTATCGTTGAGCAACAGCTAAACCAATAGCATAGGCAATCGAGTTGTTTTCTACCAAAATCCGGCGGATTCCGATGAATCGCGCATAAATTTAATATTGGGCCGCTGACCAGTCAGGCGACGGAAACCGCACCGATCCGCAAAGAAAACGTCGCGCATTGATCCAATGCACCAAATGTTAAGAACGACACGCAGAGACAAAAACGGTCGCCGCGATAAACTAGTGTCAAAAACGGCAGGCCGACTGGAGCGACTCGGCATTGCTCCAGTCAGCCCGCCCATTACCGTTCCTGAATTCAGGCGGCCTTCTGATAAGCAGAGGCGGAGGCACCGCTGAAATTAGCGGTAAACGACGCCATCATATGGACATCGACCGTTTCAATCGCCGACGCGCTGGCAGCGACATGCAGCGGAGCGAGCGCGCGACCGTCGGCGGTCTCGATCGCAGACGCGCTCATCGCAACGTGCCGCGGAGCGAGCGCACGACCATCAGCCGTCTCGATCGCGGACGCGCTCATCGCAACGTGCCGCGGAGCGAGCGCGCGACCATCAGCCGTCTCGATCGCAGACGCGCTCATCGCAACGTGCCGCGGAGCCAACGCGCGACCATCAGCCGTCTCGATCGCAGACGCGCTCATCGCAACGTGCCGCGGAGCGAGCGCGCGACCGTCGGCGGTCTCGATCGCAGACGCGCTCATCGCAACATGCCGCGGAGCAAGCGCACGGCCGTCGGCCGTCTCGATCGCGGACGCGCTGGCGGCAACTTCGGTCACCATGCCTGCGCTCGGAGCGAGGTTGGAAGCAACGGCTGGAACAGCTTCAGCTTGCGTGCCGAAGACGTTTGCAGCAGCCGTGCGCATGTCGGACGCCGTCAGCGTTCCGAAGCCGCAACGCTGGAGAAGATCGCGCTTCCCCTGTGCGTCGAGCGATTGCAACTGGCTGCGAAAGCCATGGTCGGTAGCGAGGGACTTCAAGAGATCGAGAGCCGTCGAGTCGGCCATGTTCATCGCCTCCACAATTCATGCCGGCCAGTTCCAGCGGACATGACGACGGTACTGTGAAGCCTCAGCCTCGAACAAGCTAAAAAAGTTGCACAATGCGGGAATATTGCTACCGTCAGGCCATCGAATCAGTAAGCCCGACTCTGCAGCGACCGGACTGCTTGAGCGCGACCGCAGCCGAACCACTCCTCCCGGGTCTGGCGCCAGAAATCGGCCTCCGCCGGGACCATCGGTTCGGGCAGAAGACCCGACCCGCGGATCCGGGAACCAAGCCGGCGCGCCACGGCCTGCGAGGCCGCATTGTCCGGGTGGATCGAATGGACGACCTCGGTCCAGCCGAGATGGTCGAACACCCAGTCGATGGCCGCGACGGCACTCTCCATCGCATAGCCGCGCCCCCAGCACTCGCGTGGAAGAACCCAGCCAACCTCCGTCACCGGCCAGCCTTCCGGCACCCATGGGCCGACCCGCCCCACCCACCGGCCGCTGTCCTTCTCGATCACCGAAAACATGCCGAAGCCCTGGATCGCCCAGGCACCGGCCATGCCGACGAACCCCCGCCATGCCACGGATCGCGATTGCAGGCCGCCGATGAAGACGGTCGCCTGGGGATCGGTCATCATCGCAGCCCAGGCGTCGAAGTCCTCCGCTTGCGTGGGCCGAAGGATCAGACGCGCGGTTTCCAGAACCGGTTCACCCATGGATGCCACCATCGCCAATCAGAAAGCACCGCGAAGACGGAAAACCCAAGCCGGGAATATCCTTTGCAAGGAGCTGCGGCCTCGCGCGCAGATCAAGGATAATCGACAACCGAAAACACATGGCGGCACCGTGTCAGACAACGCATGGACGAATCATCATTCACAGGCATCAGCCGTCCGTCCAGAGCGAACTGTCGGTACTACCCCTTCATCTAAGCGGAACACCCTAGGCGTTCTGGGCTAGGGTGGCGGCGCGTCCGGCATCCCATATAGTAGCGCGCCTCCCGGTCCCGCGACCGTGGGGGGACAAGAAGAACGGACACAAGAACGGAGTACGATGATGTCGCGGTTTCGGATGGCGGTTCTGGCCCTGACGGCAATGAGCGGCGCAACCCTGGCCCTCACCGGCTTCAGCGGCGCCGCCGCAGCCCAGTCCAAGCTGGATTCCTCGGGCCAGCCCGTGTGGGACGAAAGCCATAACCAGCGTCCGACCGCGCCCAGCGACCGCGCGCTGGCGGCCGGGGTGGTGACCCTGCGCACGGCGACCTCCGCCCCCGGCCTGCTCGGCGTCTACGCCCGCAACGGCCTGCCCTTCGACATCGTGCTGAGCCGGGTCGACGCCACCCAGTGCGTCAACATCGTGCCGGAGGATTGCGGCCTGCTCGGCACCGACATCCGCGTCGCGACCGGCGCGGAGGTGCTGGTGCGCAGCGTGCGGCAGGCCGACATGACCCGCACCTACGGTGTCGTCCCGGTCTACAGCTGGCGCCCGGCGGTCGCCGCCAAGTAAAGCGGCCAGACGGGACCGCCGCCACCCGTGCGGCGGTCCCGCCCTTTCCATCTCCACCCTATTCTCTTGACTTCCCGTCGCCTGCGGGCTGAATGCCCGGGAGATCAGACGGGTTGCCGGCGATGATGTCCTTGTCCAAGATTATTCTCCTTGCGCTGGTGATCGGCGCGGTGTGGTTCGGCTGGCGCTGGGTCAACCGCGTGCAGGAAATCGGCCGCGCCCGCACCGCCGCCCGCCGCCAGGACGGCCCCAACCAATCCGGACGGCGCGATGCCGCATCCGGAGCCTCGACGCGCGACGCCGGCACCTACGCCGTGGAGGCGGAGGACATGGAGAAATGTCCGGAATGCGGCGCCTATGTCGCCCCCCGCTCCGCCGTGTCCTGCGGCCGCCCCGCCTGCCCCTACGGCCGCTGACGGCGGGAGCGGTCTGCCGCGCTGCGGCTTGATTTGACGGTCCCACCCGCCTATCGTGCGGCGCGTTTTCAACATTTCTATTGTGGACCGTCCATGGCCTCCCAGATCGGGACTTCCGACGGCGGAAACTCCGCCGACCGCCGCGGCCTGTCGTTCCAGGCCCTGATCCTCAAGCTCCACCAGTTCTGGTCGGAGCAGGGTTGCGTCATCCTGCAGCCCTACGACATGGAGGTCGGCGCCGGCACCTTCCACCCGGCGACCACGCTGCGTGCGCTGGGTCCCGATGCCTGGAAGGCGGCCTATGTCCAGCCGTCGCGCCGGCCGAAGGACGGCCGCTATGGCGAGAACCCGAACCGCCTGCAGCACTATTACCAGTACCAGGTCATCATGAAGCCCTCGCCGGCCAACGCGCAGGAGCTTTACCTGGACAGCCTGCGCGCCATCGGCATCGACCCGGCGCTGCACGACATCCGCTTCGTCGAGGACGACTGGGAAAGCCCGACTCTGGGCGCCTGGGGCCTGGGCTGGGAAGTGTGGTGCGACGGCATGGAAGTGACGCAGTACACCTATTTCCAGCAGGTCGGCGGCATCGAATGCGATCCGGTCGCGGTCGAGCTGACCTATGGCCTGGAGCGCCTCGCCATGTATGTGCAGGGCGTGGAGAATGTCTATGACCTGGACTTCAACGGCCAGGGCGTGAAGTACGGCGACGTCTTCAAGCGCGCCGAGGTCGAATACTCGAAGCATAACTTCGAGTTCGCCAACACCGACATGCTGCTCCAGCATTTCAAGGACGCCGAGGCCGAGTGTCAGGCGCTGGTGGCGCAGAATCTTGCGCTGCCCGCCTATGACCAGTGCATCAAGGCGTCGCATCTGTTCAACCTGCTGGACGCCCGCGGCGTGATCAGCGTTGTCGAGCGCGCCGCCTATATCGGCCGCGTGCGCACGCTGGCCAAGGCCTGCTGTGAAGCCTGGACGGGGGCGAAGTAATCCCATGACCGAACTCCTGATCGAATTCTTCTCCGAAGAAATCCCCGCCCGCATGCAGGCGCGGGCCGCCGACGACCTGAAGCGCCTCGTCACCGACAAGCTGGCGGCGAACGGCCTGACCTTCGCCAAGGCCGAAGCGCACTCCACCCCGCGCCGTCTGGCCCTGGTTGTTGACGGGCTGCCGGAGCGCACCGCCGACGTGCGCGAGGAGAAGAAGGGTCCGCGCGTCGGCTCGCCGGAGCAGGCGGTCGCCGGCTTCCTGAAGTCGGCCGGTCTCGACAGCCTCGACCAGTGCGAGCAGCGCGACACCGGCAAGGGCGTCTTCTACTTCGCAGTGACCGAGAAGAAGGGCCGCGAGACCGCCGAGGTGCTGGCGGAGATCATCCCCGCCGCCATGGCCGAACTGCCCTGGCCGAAGTCGATGCGCTGGGGCACCGGCACGGTGCGCTGGGTCCGTCCGCTGCACTCGATCATCGCCCTTTTCGGCGGACGCGTGCTCGACGGCGGCTATGACGTCGGCGGCACCCAGGGCCGCATCGCCTTCGGCAACGGCACGCGCGGCCATCGCTTCCTGGCGCCCGACGCCTTCACGGTCGAGAGCTTCGCCGACTACAAGGAGAAGCTGCGCGCCGCCAAGGTCGTGCTCGACCGCGAGGAACGCAAGGCCAAGATCAAGGCCGATGCCGAGGCGCTGGCCAAGGCCCAGGGCCTGACCCTGTCGCCCGACGACGCGCTGCTGGAGGAGGTCGCCGGCCTCGTCGAATGGCCGGTCGTGCTGATGGGCAGCATCGACGAGAGCTTCATGGACGTGCCGTCGGAGGTTCTCATCACCTCCATGCGCACCCACCAGAAGTATTTCGCCGTGCTGGACGCCGAGGGCCGGATGGCTCCGCGCTTCATCGTCGTGGC
>PJUA01000735.1_pt1 | contig 12438 bp, 10 predicted proteins | sample 1512151 | NCBI WGS metagenome assembly PJUA01 (sample SAMN08177678, study PRJNA422409) | Soil metagenome, whole genome shotgun sequencing project. | isolation source: Soil enriched on filter paper: beechwood xylan treatment | place: USA: Madison | collected 2015-01-15
AAGAATCTGTAATGTAACGCAGCCAATATAGCCATAAGCAAAACCTTGCGCGCTCACTTTATCCTGTTGATCAACAGTAGCTAAAAGTGGCAAATAGGAGTTATTAAACAAAACACCGCCGATATAACCCATTGCAGCAAGCACAAAACATATGATACCGATTTCCAGCGTATCAAGCTTAAAAAAGAATAGGCACATACATGCCATCGCGCCCATATAGGTAAAGAATTTCATGATCTGCTTCTTCTTTCCATTTGCATCGGCGTACGAAGAAATAAAGGGCAAAGAAAAAGACATCAGCAAATACGCAAAAGCTAAAGAAAAATTGGAAAGTGCGGTATTAACCACTTCAATTCCAAAGAAACTGACAACATCTCCATGCTCTTTCGTTGTAGTAATTGCTGTATAATAAACTGGAAATATTGTGGAAGTAATAACAAGGTTGTAAGCAGAATTGGCCCAATCAAACATGGCCCAAGAACGAATCAATTTTTTGTTGTTTTTTACAATTGCTTCCATTTAAATTGGCTTAATAAGTTTGACGAATATAAGTAATAATTTTAGCCATTTCTTTACGAATTGCACTTGCCCGATCATCAATATAATTATTGTTCATAAAAGAAAAGGCCATTCGTCTTCCTTTCCGTGTAATGAGATAACCGCTTTGATTATAGACAGAGGTAATAGTTCCGGTCTTAGCAAAAACAAAGGGTTCACCAAGATCTTTGCTATAGGTTCTTCTCAGCGTACCATCTATACCTCCAGCTGGAAAAAGGCGAAAGCGATCCTTCTCATCAGGTAATTTATTTTTCAGAAGAACCAACAAATCCACATTATTTTGCGGAGTAACCTTATTATAGGAAGAAAGACCTGATCCATCAAATAGGGCAACCTCGGCTGAAAAATATTTATAAACGTTATTCTTCATCCAATCCCGCACCAAGTAGGTATCAAATTGGCCAAACTGCTTCCACGAGCACATCATTAAAAACTGTTCAGCAATAAAGTTATCACTGGGCAACATCATTTCACGAATGAGATTTTTTGTTTCACATGAATACAATATTTTTGTATCGTTTGGTTTTGTATAGGTCAGGCGATTTACCTGCTTACCTAGTGTATCCGACAACAATTTCACAAACAAACTATCCGAATAAATAAAAGGGACTTCATTGACATAATCATTTGGTACTGGACGTTTTGACATCCAGAAATTATTGCTTCGAAAAGAGCGTGAAAGCTCGAATTCACCTTTTTTAGGCTCAGGCAAAAAATCCAGGTCTTTCTGAAAAATTCTGGGAGAGGTATTTAAATGATTGTATCCCCTTTGACGAAAAGTAACCACGTTTCCATAGATGGGAAATGTGCTTATTTCAGGCTGATAATAGGCTTCAAAATCCTCCATTGCCCAACCATGTGCGTAGAATTTATTTCTCATAGTACCGGCAACAAAATAGATCGTTTTATTTGTTCTTTTCAAAAAATCATACACCACCCTTGTATCCAAACGATTATGCAAAAAAGTCGGATCTCCTGTTCCCCAGATTAACAGCGAATCTCCGCGTTCAACATACTCCAAACCTGGTATCGAATCACCCAGCAGCGCCAAAGCAGCATAAGTAGTATACATTTTAGTGTTGGAAGCAGGTGTGAAATGCTTGCTGCCATTAACATCCATGACAAACTTATCGGCATTTAAGTCATACAGTGAAAATCCGTAGAAATGATCATTTAATATTTTGGATTCCTGAAGCATATGGTAGACGTCTTCAAAATCCTGGGACTTAACAATAAGGGTAGAAAATAGGACAAGCCAAAGCAGTAATAGCGTACGCAGGAAATTTTTCATTGGTGTAAACATACAAAAAAAGCGGTCATCTGATTAGATGACCGCGTAAATAATAGAATATAAAAAATTTAATATCCAGGATTTTGTTTTAGATTTCCCATACTCGCATTGATTTCAACTTGAGGAATCGGAAAAATTTCATTTTTACCGGGTGTGAAGTTGATATTTTTAAATGTAGGAAGAATACCTCCTTCGAAGGCGGAATAGGCTGCAATTACATCCTTCGCTATACCCCAACGTACAAGGTCATAAAAACGATGTCCTTCCATTGCTAGCTCTAATCTCCGCTCAAAACGTACAGCTCTTCTAGCCTGATCTTGGTCACTGAAAGCGAGATAAGGTTTCACATTATACTTTGCAGCTGGCACTCCTGTATCTGTCAACTTTCCAGGCAATTTAGATGCCCTGATTCGAATAGCATTAACATACTTCAATGCTTCAGGAAGGTTATTCAATTCAACTTCACACTCCGCGGCCATTAATATAACATCAGCAAGGCGAATAATATTTACATCTAAATCTGTAACATAGGTACCATCATTCGCCGTATGTCCTGAGAATAGCGCTTTAGGGATCATTGTCTTTATAATAGAGAAGGGGCCAGCATGTGGTCGCTGTCCATCCTCGCGTCTCAACCAAGGATCTCCGGGAAACACACCATAATCCAAATACATGACTCCTCTTCTTCCGACATTATAATCAAGACGAGGATCGAATTGTAGGTTTGTATTCACTTTGTAATCAGTAAGATCCTTTCCTGTCAAAAGAATATCCGAAGTATACGGATTATTTCTATAAGAACCATCTAACAACGGTAGTCCATTCGCATCAACTTTATAGGCATTAACCAAGTCTATGGAAGGTTGATAAAAACCACAACATCCAACAGGTCCACCATTTAAACCCGACAACATATCCCCAACATTTGCATTATCTCCCGAACCATCCGGATTAATTATATGCTTTGACACCATAATCGCTTCAGGACCGTCTTCTTTCAATACATCGTAGTTGTCCTGATAAGGCATTGTGGTAATGTCTTTTCCTGCAATGACAACCTTAAACAAATCAAGTGCTTCTTTATACTTTTTCTGATAAAGGTAAAATTTCCCTAAATATGATTTTGCCACATTTTGGTCCATTCGCCCAGCCTCGTTGTTAATTTTTGTCAAAGGTAAATTCGCAACAGCAGTTTTCAAATCACTTTCAATCAGCGGCAAAATATCCTGATCATTTTTAATAGTTTTAGCGTCTTCAATTGAGGTATTTTCATTTATAGCTGGAATATTTTTAAACACACGCCATAATAGAAAATAATAATGGGCTCGTAACAATTTTGCCTCTCCTTCGATCTGTTTAGCACGCTCTGCAGTTACGGTCTTACCTGTACTTTGATCCTCAGCCAATAATTTGAGCGTTGTATTCGTACGAAGAACGCCTTCATAGTACACTTGCCACATCGTACTTAAATTATCATTCGATGAAATAGGAGAAAAGTTCACCAATGCATTCATATCAGGTTGATCTGTCGGTATAGACCCTTTATGCGCATTATCTGAAGTAATTTCACCAAATACCCATTGGCTCGGAGCAGAAGAATAATTGCCCCAGGTACCATTCACATTTCCATTTAATATGGAATAAGCACCTATTAGTGATGCCTCTACACCTTTTTTAATTCCGACCTGATCTTCAATCAATTGTCCTTGCGGATTCTTTTCCAAGAAACTTTTACCACAGCTCGCTAAGCCCAGAATGGCTATCCCCGTGATTCCAAGCAATATTTTTATATTTTTCATTGTACTCAAATTAAACATTAAACTAAAATCCCACACTTACGCCCAACATGTATTGTCTTGACTGTGGATACACCCCAAAATCAACGCCAAGCGCAGGGTATTTGGATGGGGTCGCCGTCACTTCAGGGTCTAATCCCTTATATTTTGTAATTGTAAACAAATTAGTCACCCCTAGATAAGCACGAAGTCTCTTCACCCCGGTATTTGATCCAAATATTTTATCAGTCTGAAAGTTATATCCAATCTGGAAATTTTTCATTTTGAAAAAGCTCGCATCTTGAATATAATACGTTGATGAAGCATATTCATTTGGAGACACTTTATCTTTGGTTATCGACGGTACAGAACCAGATGGGTTTTCGGTACTCCACATGTCTTGGAGCCGCGTACTTTTTTGTCCATCAAAAACACCAAAATCAGTAAAATAACGGGTTGCTTCATAATTTTCATTACCTTTTGATCCATAGAAATACATCATCATATCAAAATTTTGATACCGCGCATTAAAATTAATAGCATAGGTAAAGTCCGGATGTGGGCTACCAATAATCGTTTTATCGCTTTCGTCTATTTTACCATCGTTATTGATATCCTCGAAGCGGAAACCACCCACACGAGCCAAATCATAAGAAGCATACTGAGTTAACTCACCGCTATTTTGGTAAATTCCTGCGACCTTAAATCCATAAAATGCGCCAAAAGGGCTTCCCGCTTTCATAATTGATGTCTCCATACTCCGAAATGCACCGTAAACAACCTGTTCGACTCCTGGAGCGAGTGAAAGAATTTTATTGTCATTTTTCGAGAAATTAACCCCTAAGTCGTAATCAAATTTATTCGGATCATGTTGCTTATGGTGATAGTTAAGAGACAACTCTACCCCTTTATTTTGCATATCACCCACATTTAAATATGGAGAGTTACCCCTTCCAACTGCTGTTGCAGGTAGAGGTAAAGCAAACAACATATCGGTAGTTTTCTTATTATACCAGTCAAATGTTCCTTCTATTTTACCTTCAAGAATAGAGAAGTCCAATCCGAGATTGAGCGATTTTACCTGTTCCCATTTCACATTTTCATTTTGATAATCGCTGATCCACATCCCGCTAACAAGATTTCCACCGATTGGATAGGAAGAGGAATTTTGTGATAGTTGAAATCTCTTTAAATATTGGTAACCGGGAATACGTTGATTTCCGGTAATTCCGTAACCCGCCCTAATTTTCAAATCATTCAACCAAGAGATATTCTTCATAAAATCCTCCTGTGACAAGCGCCATGCCGCACTGGCTCCAGGAAATACACCATACTTGTTATTCGGCCCGAAATTTGAAGAGCCGTCCCTTCTTACCGTGGCACTTAATATATAACGATCTTTATAGGAATAATCTACTTTTCCAAACAATGAAAACAGCGAACCATAGGTCCCTTCACTCGCTCCCGATTTCTTGCTACCCGAACCGACATAAAAATAATCTAAGTTATTCGTAATGAAGTAATCATTATCAGTTCCTCTAACTTGTCGATGCGAATTATCAATAGCCTCCGTTCCTAACAAGATATTTAAATTATGAACGTCGTTAAAATTCATTTTATAATTCAATGTATTGGTCCAAGTCCATTCGGTATTGTAACCTGCCGTTTCGGCGATTCCATTATTGGCACTTCCCTCCTGAAACTCGAGATTTGGATAGGTATAATCAACCCCATAATAATTTTCGTATTTAATACCAAAACTTGTCCTGAATGTCAATCCCTTCAAAATATCATATTCCCCAAAAGCATTGCCAAAAAATAGGTTCGATCTATTCACATCATCTTTTGCGCGAAAAGCAATAGCGACAGGATTTTCACCATTTCCCCATCCACCGATCGACCCAGCGAAATTCCCTCCCTCATCATACACAGGAATAATATTCTTAATCCGATAGGCAAATCCAAGCGCACTACCTTCACCTATATAATCCCCGGCTGTATTCGTATTAACACCAATACCATGACCTTTTGTCATCGAATACTGCATATTTTCTCCAAAACGAAGTTTCTTATTAAATGCAGAAAAGTTAGTATTTGAACGGACGTTGAATCTTTCAAATCCAGTATGGATTACTGTTCCTTTTTGCCCCAAATATCCACCTGAGACTGCATAGGATGCGTTTTCGCCACCACCAACTGCACTTAATTGATAGGATTGCGTAGGGGCATTTTGTGATAATTCTTTAAACCAATCTGTGCCTGCTTGGTTGGCTTTTGTAATTTGAAAAAATTCTTCTTTATTGTCCGCATAGTTATACTTGGACATATCTATATTCTTAGGATCTATCTCATTTCCAGAAAGCGAACCATAGCGGAGATAAATGGGAAGATCCCCTGTATTACCATTAATCCTGTACACCTGGAGAGGATCTAACATTTTCGGAAATCTACTTCTATTAGGTACTTGTACGCCATAATAAGTATCCAAATTAATCTGTGGTTTGCCTGATTTACCCGATTTTGTTGTTATAATAATAACACCATTATTTGCACGAGAACCGTAAATTGAGGCTGCCGATGCATCTTTCAAGACCTGCATAGACTCTATATCATTCTGGTTTAACCAGCTCAGTTTTCCTTCGTATGGAACCCCATCGATCACATAAAGCGGTTCGTTGTTATTAATGGTACTATAACCGCGGATTTTGATCGCTGGAGTAGCGCCAGGTGCACCATCGGTCACAACTTGAACCCCTGTTGCTCGACCTTGTAAAGACTCGACCGCACTTGCCGCTGGAGTAGTTTTTAATTGGTCCGTATTGACGACAGCGACAGATCCCGTCAAATCCTTCTTACGTTGCGTAGAATAACCAGTCACGACGACTTCTTCTAATGCGTCTTGAGAGGCAGTTATCGAAATGGCAAGATCAGCTTTCGACGAAACAGTTACTTCAGTACTTTTGTACCCGATATAACTTACAATAAGCACATCGCCCACTTTTCCCTGAATGGTAAATGCACCGTTCTCATCGGTAGACGTTCCAGTGCTACTCCCTTTCACTTTCACAGAAACACCAGTGATACCTTGACCTGTCGAAGCATCTTTCACGACTCCTTTAATAGGCGTCTGTTGTACGCTTTTGGTTTTCATCAATGAAACGACTTCAACTTTGCCATGGTTGGTTAATCCACTGGCAAATCCATGAGTAGTCATTCCTCCCCCAACGAGAAGAGAACTCATAAGCAGAAACCTCGTATTGAACTTTTGGCGCAATATGAGATCAAAACAATTTTTGTCCGCTTTTTTCATCATAATTTTACTAAATAGGTGGTTTAAAAAATTTATGTTTATTCTTTAGTTATTTAAATTGATATTGGTTTATATTTAGTTTTCGGTTATTTTTTTTAAGCGCAACAACAGCGACAGTCCGTTCTTGTTATCAGATTTAGATCCCTGGTTATTTATTTTTTTCTAATTTGGTTACTGAATAGAAATGTTAAAATCTGTTAAATAAATGTAAAGAATAATAAATGTAAAAAAAAAGGAAAAATATCGATAAATTCACAAATCGCTATAAATCAAGTTATTGTATTTTATACACTATCTTAAATCGCAATACTATTGTTACACTAACGCATGCTTCTGTTATGTCAGTCAATAGGTTTGTTAAAATTCAATATAGACGTCAAATATTGTACAAATAACTTTAAATAAGCTAAAAGCTCCTTATATTTGTTATTGATGAATGTAAGTAATTTATTAGAACGGGCGCTCCAATTCGAGTTCCTATCCAAGGAAGAGGGCATTTTTTTATATCAAAATGCACCTACAGCTGATTTGACTTTCGTAGCCAATGAATTGCGTAAAATACAAGTACCCCATGGTAAGGTGACATGGCAAATCGATAGAAATGTTAATACAACAAATGTGTGTATTGCGAATTGCAAATTCTGCAATTTTTTCCGTCGTCCCGGACATGAAGACAGTTACATCACCGATATCGAAAGCTATAAACAGAAAATAGAAGAAACATTTAAATTCGGTGGTGACCAATTGCTACTACAAGGTGGTCATCACCCCGATTTAGGTATTGAGTTTTACAAGAATCTTTACCGGCAATTAAAAGCGCTTTATCCTTCACTAAAACTGCATTCTCTTGGACCTCCGGAGATTGCGCATATTTCCAAATTAGAAAACATGAGCCATATTGAAGTATTGACTCAATTGAAGGAATCGGGCTTGGATTCTCTACCTGGAGCTGGGGCTGAGATCCTAAATGACCGTGTTAGGCGTTTAATCTCAAAAGGAAAATGTGGAGGTAAAGAATGGTTGGACGTGATGCGGGCAGCACATAAAATAAATTTGCCTACTTCAGCTACTATGATGTTCGGTCACATTGAAACAATAGAAGAACGTTTTGAACACTTGGTATGGATTCGTGAAGTTCAGGATGAAAAGCCAAAAGAATCGCATGGATTTATAGCCTTTATTCCTTGGCCCTTTCAAGATGACGGCACCTTGCTAAAGAGACTCCGCGGCATTACGAATAACGTAACAAGTGAAGAATATATCCGTATGATTGCTTTAAGCCGGATTATGCTTCCTAATATCAAAAATATACAGGCTTCTTGGCTCACAGTCGGAAAACGTACCGCACAGTTATGTCTGCACGCCGGAGCGAACGACTTCGGCTCAATTATGATCGAGGAAAATGTTGTTTCAGCAGCTGGTGCGCCACATCGATTTACATCAAAATCTATACAGGAAGCAATTTTGGAAGCTGGATTCAGTCCCCAACTACGAACACAAAAGTATGAGTTCCGCGAATTACCAGCTCATATGGTCGAACAGGTCATTAACTATTAATACGCCACATTGAAAGACGTCATAAGAAATATTGAAGCAATTATATTTGCTTCTACTGAAGGAATCGATCTTGCCGATATAAAACAGATTTTGCAAGAAGCTTTAGCCATCGAAGTATCGAGAGACGAACTGCGTGACTTGATAAAAAAAATTGAAACCAAGTATCAGGATGAAGACGCTGTACTCGAATTACGCTACATTAACAATTCCTACCAGTTTTTGACAAAAGCGTTGTACCACGAATCGATTCAGCAACTTCAAAACCACAACAATAAACGAAAATTAAGCCAATCGGCTCTGGAAACACTCGCGATCATTGCTTACCGACAGCCCATCACAAAACTGGAAGTTGAACAGATTAGAGGTGTCAGCTGTGATTATTCCATTCAAAGACTTCTTGAAAAGAAATTGATCAAAATCGCCGGAAAGGCAGATAGTATAGGAAAACCATTACTTTATGCAACTAGTCCACAGTTCATGGATCACTTTGGAATCAATGGTGTCAGAGATCTCCCGCAAATGAAAGATATCGTCACAGAAGACAACGCTATCGGCGAAACAAATGAATAAATAAAATAAAATAAATTTTTATTTTTAAAATACAACTCAACACATTGATTAACAGAAAAATAAAGTGTAATATTTTTTTAAAAAAAAGTTTTGAAAAATAGTTTTCTTCTCTAATTTTACAACATTAAATAAGAAACAATAAAGTATTATTTTATGAACACGGCAACTTTAGCTAACGAAGATTTTGAAGAAGTAAAATTCGCATCTTTTAACGGTCCTGATGACGATGATGATGATTTCGATGATGATTTCGATTTACCTGAAATCGACCCGATTGGAGGATTGGATGACTTCGATGATGAAGATGAATTTTAATATTTTAGTGTAATATATCACTACCTATTAAAAACACCAGAGTATCATTAAAAGATAAGGCGTCCAATTTGGTTGGACGCCTTATCTTTTATTTACTTTACCTGATCGATCAATTTATGCAACTCCATTTTGGGAATCATTCCGCTCTGTCGCCATACTTGCTGGCCATCCTTAAACAGAACGAAAGTAGGTACGCCACTTACCTTAAAAATCGAAGCAATTTTTGAATTCTTGTCGACGTCAATCTTTATGATAGACAAATCGTCTTGATAAAATTCCTTAAGATCCTGTAAAATAGGTGCCATAGTCTGGCAAGGACCGCACCAAGTCGCAAAAAAATCCACCAGAACCAGCGAATTTGATTGAATAATCTGGTCAAAAGTAGCCATTATTGATTCTCCTTTTCTTCTTTTTTCAATGCTTTATATCCGCCTTGGATATTGCATATATTTTTAAATCCTTTCGAACTCAAAATAGATAAAGCTATTGTACTCCTGTATCCCGATTGGCAATATATATACAACTGCTCATCATCTTTTCTAAGTTCAGCACCAAAATTAACTAAATCTGTTAAGGGAATATTCATTGCATTGTCAATATGTCCACTTTTAAATTCTGTCTCTGTCCTTACATCTACAATATGACCCTGAACTGATTTTTTATTAGATTCCCTCGCTGTAATAGTACTTAAAGACGCTACCATCTCTTTACTCTTCCAAGTTTCAATCCCCCCTTCCAAAACTCCAACAATATTTATATAACCTAACTTTATCAAATGATCAATGACAGCCTCATTATTTTCCGAATCAGTGATTAGCAAAAACTTTTGATCTTTGGCGGGGAAAACTTGCGTCAGAAAATGATCAAAGGGACCTTCAAAACTAATATTAATCGAATTTGGAACGAATCCCTGCAAAAAATCATCACAAGATCGGGTATCAAGCACCTGAATATCATCAACACTACAAAGCTTTTTAAACTTATTCAATGTTAATAGAGGCGGATTGGAAGGGAGTTGTTGTTGGATACCCGGGCGGGATTTTGGTTTTGCCTGCAATTGCTTTTGATTACACACTGATAAAAAACAAACGCAAAATAGTGAGATAAAAAATCTATACATATATTCTTATTTAAAAGGAATAAGCAGCTTTTCCAATTCCTCAATTTTACCATTATATATATTAAGGTCAACATTGCCCTGAATCCCTAGTACGGTACCTTTTTCAGAAAATTGCCAGAAAGTCCAATGCTCTTTGGGGTTCTCAACCCAAAAATTGTAATTTGCAATCCATAAGGTATAAGCTGCAAATTCCTTTTCCAGAAAATCACTATAAAACTTATCTCCGGAGTAAAGAATCGGTTTTACCTTATAATGGGCTTCTACTTCATTAAGCCAACGTCTTAGCCCAACTTTCAAACTATCCATAGATTGTTGTTTGGGATGCTCCTCAATATCCAAAACTGGCGGCAGATCACCAGGTTGAAGTTTAACCTTACGAATAAAATTTTTAGCCTGCTTTACTGAGTTCTCGTTGGGTCTGAAATAATGATAAGCACCTCTTAAAACCGCCCTATTTTCAGTTTTACTCCAGTTTCGGCTAAACTTATCATCGATTCCTCTCTCGCCCATCGTGGCCCGGATAAACACAAAGTCTATCGGAAAGTGATCATTGATTGTGTTTACATATTGCCAATCTATTTCTTCCTGATAGGCAGAAACGTCAATGCCAAACACTTTGTCGTCATGCTTACTCATAATCTCAATATTCCTGATATCGTATTTAGCCTCCTTTGTTAAGGACTTATCCTTAGAAGTAGCCACACGGAAATAATAGATAATTCCAGCTCGATAATGCCACAAGACAAGACATAGAAAGAATAAAAACATTCCTGCTACCATCCAAATCCACTTAGTCTCTCGAACCGGGCCTCCTTTTGTACCTGTTCTTTTTGTTTTTGATCGCTGTTGCGCCATAGCACGATGAAGTTACGGCAATAGCAATTAACTCGCAAAATTTTCGCAACAATTTATATTTTTGTATATGATCGTATACAACCCCAAAGACTGGCTTTCAGCAACTTTCAAATTACACAAATCAGACACCTTTAAAAAGTTACTGCCATTCCTTGTTTTAATTGCTTTTTATTCCTGGGCGATAGCCTTTGTAGAATTGGAATTCCTTAAATTAAATGAAAAGAGTTGGGTAAAGAATATTACCATCGTCCACAATCTCCTTGGTTTCGTCATATCGCTCTTACTTGTTTTTCGTACAAACTCGGCCTATGACCGTTGGTGGGAAGCCCGAAAACAATGGGGAACTTTAACGAATGTCAGTAGAGCCTTGTCCTACAAATTGAATGCAATGCTAGAAACAGATGATAAGGTTAACCGAAGTTTTTTTAGGAAAGCAGTACCGCTATTTGCTGAGACCCTTTATGATTTTTTAAGATCGGACTACACCAAGTTTATGCTAGATGAAAATGAACATCCCGAATTGAAGGCATTGGATAATAAAAAGCATGGACCAAACCAAGTGTCCAATATGATCTTTCATAAAATAAACGATCTTTATAAGGCCGGAACCATAAGTGGCGATCAACTTATTATCCTCAATGAGGAAATAGTTGCGATGACAAATGTCTGTGGTGCCTGTGAACGAATTAAAAACACGCCGATACCTTTGGCCTATAGTGCATTTATTAAGAAATTTATTATTTTCTATACCATGACCCTGCCCGTAGGTTATGTTTTTTCGATTGGTTATTTTGTTGTAATTGCTGTACCGTTTATCCTATATGTTTTGGCGTCCCTCGAATTGATTGGAGAATCCATTGAAGAACCATTTGGTATAGATCAAGACGATTTACCTATCGATAAAATTGCTGCCAATATCCGAAAGCATTGCCATGAAATTATACCTGCATAAGCTTTTAGAAAAATAATCTAGCTCATTTTCAAACGCTAAGCCTATCTCCGAGAAATAAGTTTTGTAAATCTATTCAGAATTTCTACTTTTGTCGCGGAGAGTTGGCAGAGTGGTCGAATGCGGCGGTCTTGAAAA
>PJUA01000737.1_pt1 | contig 12388 bp, 11 predicted proteins | sample 1512151 | NCBI WGS metagenome assembly PJUA01 (sample SAMN08177678, study PRJNA422409) | Soil metagenome, whole genome shotgun sequencing project. | isolation source: Soil enriched on filter paper: beechwood xylan treatment | place: USA: Madison | collected 2015-01-15
GATCAGGCGGCCATCGCGGAACTGCAGGACGCGGGCGGCAAAGCGCGCCACCTCCGGCTCGTGCGTCACCAGGACAATGGTGATGCCGCGGCGGTTCAGCCGCTGGAAAAGGCCGATGATCTCCAGGCTGGTCGCGGTGTCGAGCGCGCCGGTGGGTTCGTCGGCAAGCAGCAGCAGCGGGTCGTTGACCAGGGCGCGGGCGATGGCGACGCGTTGCTGCTGCCCACCGGAAAGCTGGGTCGGCCGGTGCCTTGCCCGTTCCCGCAGCCCCACCGAATCGAGCGCCGCCAGCGCCCGCTCCACCCGCTGGGCATGGTCGACGCCGGCATAGACCATCGGCAGCATGACGTTGGCGAGCGCGGTCTGGCGCGGCAGCAGGTTGAAGGACTGGAAGACGAATCCGATGCTGCGGTTCCGCACCGCCGCCAGCGCGTCGGTGGACAGGCCGGCGACCTCCTGCCCATCCAGCCGGTACCGTCCGGCATCGGGGCGGTCCAGGCAGCCCAGCAGGTTCATGAAGGTGGATTTGCCGGATCCCGACGGTCCCATGACCGCCACGAACTCGCCCCGGCGGATGGTGACGGTCACGTCGTCCAGCGCGTGGACGGTCTGCGGACCCATGCGATAGCGGCGGCTGAGGCGTTCGACAGCGATCAGGGTTTCAGGTGCCGTTGGATCAGAAGCCAAGGCGCGGTCCCCGGCGGCTGCCGCGGTCGGGGGCCAGGATGCCGGTGATGACCTCCTGCCCGGCCCGCAGATCACCGGACACCACCTCCGTATAGCTGCCATCGCCAATGCCGAGCCGCACCGGTATGCCAACCGCGCTGCCGTTGCCGGGGCCGGGCACCCAGACCGTCCGCATCGCCTCCGCCGCCCGGCCGGGGTCCACCAGCGCCTCGAAGCGGTCGCGCTGTTCCGGGGCGACCAGCCCGGCGATTCGCTCCAGGGTCGCGGTGCGGATTGCATTCGCCTCCACCCGACGGCGCTCGGGGTCGCCACCCTCAGCGTCCAGGGCGGCGAAGCGGTCGCGCGCCTCCGCAACCAGGGTGGTGATGTCGCGGCGCCTCGTCTCATCCAACTTCAGCCCGTCCATCACCCGTCTGGCTGCCGCCTCCAGCGCTGCGGCGCCACGCCCGCCATTGGGGCCGCCGGTGGTCGGCGTCGGCGCCTCGGTCGAGGCCTCGGCTCCCGGCGGGCGGAAGCGCAGGGCGGCGTTTGGCAGCTTCAGCGCCGACGGCCGCTCGTCCACCGTGATGCGGAGGTTGGCGGTCATGCCCGGCAGCAGCCGCAGTTCCGGATTCTCCACCGTGATGACGACAATGTAGGTGACGACCGTCATGTCCTCCTTCGGCGCCAGCCGCACCTGCGCCACCCGCCCGGTGAAGCTGTCGCCGGGGAAGGCGTTCACGGTGAAGCGTACCGGCATGCCTTCGCGCACCCGGCCGATGTCGGCCTCATCGATGTTGGCCAGCACCTCCATCTGCCGCAGATCCTGGGCGATGGTGAACAGGGTGGGAGCCGACAGGCTGGCCGCCACCGTCTGGCCGGTGCTGACCGCCCGGTTCACCACCACCCCGTCGATGGGGGAGCGGATGACGGAGCGGTTGAGGTCGACGCGGACCAGCTGCAGGGCAGCCTCGCGCTGGGAGACCTGGGCACGGGCAACCTCCACCTGGGCGGCGGCGACCGCCAGCGAGGCATCGGCCGACGCCTCCGCCGCTTCGGCCTGCCGCTTCTGGGCGCGGGCGGCGATCAATTGGGCCTGCGCGCTGTGGGCTGCGGTTTCCGCCTTCTCCAGATCGGCGGCGGCGACGACGCCGCGTCCCTGCAGGTCGCGCCGGCGGCGCAGGTCACGGTCCGCGTCGCGCTGGGAGAGGTCGGCACGAACGATCTGGGCGTCGGCATTGGCGACGCTGGCCCTGGCGCTGGCGAGATCGGCCCGCGCCTTGTCATGCAGTGCCTGCTGCTGGATGAGCGCCGCCTTGGCGGAATCAACGTCCGCGCCGGCTTGGGCCAGACGGGCGGCCAGTTGGTCGCCGTTCAGCCGGGCGAGGATCTGCCCGCTGGTGACCCGACTGTTGAAATCGGCATACAGCTCGGCGATCTGGCCGGAGAGTTGGGAGCTGACCTCCACCGTCACCAGCGCGCTCATGGTGCCGGTGGCGGTGATGGCGCTGACCAGCGGTCCTTGTTCGACCCGCGCCAGCCGGTAGGCCGGCCCCGGTTCCGCCCGCGCCAGCACGACATAGGCGGACAGTCCGGCCGCGGCGCTGAGCGCCAGTCCGAGGAAAATCGCCGCCCGGCCGCTTGCTCTCCTGGCCATCCCAGCCCTCCGCGCCGCTCAAGCCCCGCGCGATTGATCTGGGCGAGTTTACGCGAAAGTCATGGGCGGCGGATCATCTATCCGCTCAGGGCTTGGCGATGTCGGGAGACACCACGCGGTCGCCGGGACGGATGCCCAGCCGCGAGGCCATGCCGCCGTTCAGCTCCAGGATCGCCTTCACCGGACCGTCGGAATTGACCGAGTCCAGCGATTCCGGCACCGCGCGCTCGTGGATGTTCACGATGCGGCCGTCGGGGGCGATGAACAGCATGTCGAGCGGGATCAGCGTGTTCTTCATCCAGAAGCTGGCCGGCTGCACCCGGTCGTAGACGAACAGCATCCCGGCGTCGGCCGGCATCGACTGGCGGAACATCAACCCCTGGGCCTGCTGGCCGGGCGTCAGCGCCAGTTCGACGTCGAAGCGGAACTTGCCGCCGCCCGACGTCTCGATGGTCAGCTTGGATTTCTGAAAGCTCTCCAGCGCCATCGCCGGGAAGGCGACCACCAGCAGCAGGAGCGCCACGACCGCACCCCGAAAACTCCGACTGACCATCATGACTGTCCCCGAAGGCTGAACCGGCCCGTTCCAAGTTACACGTTTTTAGGACTTCGCCAGACGGTCGAAGGCCTGGAGCTTCGCCAGCAGGGCCGGCATGTCCTTCAGCGGGACCATGTTCGGCCCGTCGCTGGGGGCGCAATCGGGGTTCTCGTGCGTCTCCATGAAGACGGCGGCGACGCCGACCGCGATGGCGGCACGGGCCAGGACCGGCACGAACTCGCGCTGGCCGCCCGAGGTGGTGCCCTGCCCGCCCGGCTGCTGGACGGAGTGGGTGGCGTCGAACACCACCGGGAAGCCGGTCTCCGCCATGATCGGCAGGGAACGCATGTCCGACACCAGCGTGTTGTAGCCGAAGCTGGCGCCACGCTCGCACAGCAGGACGCGCTCGTTGCCCGAGGCGACCAGCTTGGCGGCGACGTTCTTCATGTCCCACGGCGCCAGGAACTGGCCCTTCTTGACGTTCACCGCGCGTCCGGTTTCGGCGGCGGCGATCAGCAGGTCGGTCTGGCGGCAGAGGAAGGCGGGGATCTGCAGCACGTCCACCGCCTCGGCGACGGGAGCGCACTGGGTCGATTCATGCACGTCGGTGATGACCGGGCAGCCGAAGTGCTCGCGGATTTCCGCGAAGATCGGCAGCGCCTTGTCCATGCCCAGGCCGCGCGCGGTGGTGATCGAGGTGCGGTTGGCCTTGTCGAAGCTCGACTTGTAGATCAGCCCCATGCCCAGCGCCCTGGTCATCTCCACCAGCGCGGACGCGGTCTCCATCGCATGGTCGCGGCTTTCCATCTGGCAGGGGCCGGCGATCAGGACGAAGGGACGGTCGTTGGCAACGGTCAGGTCGCCGATCTGGACAGGGCGCGGCGTGGTCATCGGAGTGCTCCAAAACGAAAACGGGCGGGAGGGCGCCGCCCTCTCGCTCTCACCCTGCAGGGGATGGGGCAAGGGTCGGAAGACCCTTGCATCCCACTATTTCAGAAGCCGGTCAACGGCGCCCATGTCAGGACAGATGCGTGCGGAAGAACTCCACCGTCAGCCGGTTGGCCTCGTCGGCGGCGTCCTGGTCGTAATGCTCGCCGCCGGGCCGGGCGAAGGCGTGGTCCATGCCGGGATAGACCTTGGCGGTCACCCACCTGTTGTCCTTCACCCCGGCCAGCAGGGCGTCACGCTTGTCGGGGCTGGAGAACTTGTCGTTCTCCGCGACATGCAGAAGCAGAGGCTTGGAAATCTTGTCCGCCTCGCCCAGCAGGCCCTCCAGCCCGACGCCGTAATAGCCGACATTGGCGTCTGCGTCCGACCGCGTCGCCATCATGAAAGCCAACCGGCCGCCCAGGCAGTAGCCGACGCTGCCGGCCTTGCCGGTGCAGCCATCCTGCCCACGCACCCAGGCGAGCGCTGCCTTCAGGTCCTCCACCGCCTTGTCCTGATCCATGCCGTTCATCAGGGCGAAGGCCTTGTTCCACTCCGCTTCAGTCTTGTCGGTCAGTTGCACGCCCGGCTGCTGGCGCCAGAACAGGTCGGGGCACACCGCCAGGAAGCCCTGCGAGGCGTACCAGTCGCATTGCTCGCGCATCACCGCGTTGACGCCGAAGATTTCCTGGATCACCACCAGACCGCCGGCGGGCGTCACCTTGGGCTTGGCGACATAAGCCGAAAAGCGGCCGCCATCGGCCGCATCGATCATCACCTCGGACATGGCTTTGTTTTCCTCCCGTTGGCAAATCCGCCCCTGATATGGAGCGGACTTGCCCCCGGTCATCCCGCCTTTCGTCAGAATCCGACGCTGACGCCGACAAACCCACCGTAATCGCGGCGGTCCTCCTCACCCAGCCGGGCATTCAGGCCGAGCGTGCCGGTGACCGACTCCGCCAGCTTGAAGGAGGCGCCGGCCGTCAAATCGACATAGCTGCGGTTGGGCTTCGCCACCGCCACATCGTAGGCGAGCGTGGAAATGCTGCGGCTCTCCACCGTGATGCTGCGCTGGTCGTCCTTGAACTCCCGGTTCAGCGTCACCTTGGCGTAGGGCAGGACGCTGCCGAAATCGTAAGCGGCCTGATAGCCGATGCTGCCGACCAGAGAGTTGCGGGTCTGCGAGCGATAGGTGAAGCCGAACAGGCTGCTGTCCTCGCTGAAGCCCTCCACCTCCACATGCTGGTAGCGCAGGCCCAGCACCGGGCCATGGGTCAGCCCGCCCATGGTGAACTCATAGCCGCCCTCGGCGCCGATGGAGGCGTTGATGCCCTCGGTGCTGCCGCCGGTGGAATGGTCGGTGCCGTTGATGGTCACGCCGCGCCGCAGGTCGTAGTCGGCGAAACCAATGGACCCCACCCCGTTCACGAAGGCGCCGCCCATGCGGTAGACGCCGTAGCCGCTCAGCACATACTCCCGCTGCTTGTAATCGCCGCCGGTGGAGAAGCTGCCGCGGTAATGCGACGCCGTGCCGGCCACGCCGAGCAGCAGGTTCTCGGTGAAGCGCTTGTCGATGCCGACGCTGACCGACAGAGGCGTGCCGCGCACCTCCGTCTGCCCGCCGATGCCGGGATCGCCGGTGCGGTCGCTGGTCAGCCGGCCGACTCCGCCGCTGACCCAGGCGCCGGTCGTGCCCGGCTTGCGGCTCCACAGGCTGGTCGCCGCTTGGGCGAGGATGGTGGCGGTCAGCCGGTCGCGAGTGTGGATCGGCGATTCGGCAAGCTGCGCCACGTTGCCGGGGGCGGTCAGCGCGTTCAGCACGAAGTCCGACACCGCGCGATGACCGGCCGTGGTCGGGTGGACGCCGTCGGCGAACAGATAGCTCTGCGCCGCGTTCGGCGCCACCAGGGAGGCGGAGGTGCAGAGCAGCGAACTGCTGGTGGTGCAGGCGGTGCCGGTCACGTTGGCGAAGCCGAAGGATACCGGATTCGCCACCGCCGCCCGCAGCAGCGAATAGGTGTCGATCGGAATGACCGAGACGCCAGCATTCGCCAGACCCAGTGTGACCAGCTGGTTATAGCCGCTGACCAACTGCGTGATCTGCGCCGCCGCCGTCGCGCCCTGCGCCTGCCCGAACGGGGTCGATCCGATGTCGGGCACCGTCGGCACCAGGATGGTGCGCGCACCGGCGGCACGCAGTCGCGCCACCTGGGTCACCAGATCGCCAGCCGCCTGCGTCACCGTCGCCTGGGCGGTCGCCGGGTTGTTGAGCGCGGCGAAGATGTCGTTGGCGCCGCCCCAGACGGTGTAGAGCGCGTTCGGATCCGCCCGTCCGCCGGTGGAGGCGAGATAGCCGGAGACCTGCGTCGCCACGCTGGGCGCCAGGGCCGTCGGGCCTGTCGCCGGGACGCCGACCGACGTGTTCACCCGCGCGCCGCCGACCGCATAGTCGGTGCCGCCCCGCGCCGCCGTGGTGGCGGAGGTACCGAGCGCGCCGGCAAGGTTCTCCGCCCACACCGGCCCCGGATTGGTGGTGAACTTGCCGCCGAAGGGCAGCAGCGACTGGAACGCCCCGCTGTCGGTCAGGCTGTCGCCGAAGAAGATGGTGGAGGAATAGTCCGCCGCGACGGCCGGGACTGCGGAGAGCGCAGTCAGGCAGGTGGCGAGCGCGGCGATCCTGACGCGATACATGGTCACTCCCCGATCCAATTGCTTGGTTGTGCGATTTTCCGCGGATCGTCGCACAAGGTTTTCGGGGGCGCAAGGAAGCTGACGTATAGGGAAGGTGCCGGACATGAAAACGCCCCGCCTTTGGAGGGCGGGGCGCGATCAGGCTTGAATAAGACAGCTTAAGAAACCGTCAGACCAACCGGCTCTGGTCGATGGCCGCCTTGATGAAGGCGGTGAACAGCGGGTGCGGCTCGAACGGCTTGGACTTCAGTTCCGGGTGGAACTGCACGCCGATGAACCAGGGATGGTCGGGGATCTCGACGATCTCCGGCAGCTCCCCGTCAGGCGACAGACCGCTGAACTTCATGCCGCAACGCTCCAGACGCTCCTTGTAGTACACGTTCACCTCATAGCGGTGACGGTGCCGTTCGGAGATGTCGGTGGTGCCGTAGACCTCGGCGACCTTGCTGCCCTCCAGCAGCTTGGCGGGGTAGGCGCCGAGCCGCATGGTACCGCCCAGATCGCCGACCTCGGCACGACGCTCCAGCGTGTTGCCGCGCATCCACTCCGTCATCAGGCCGACGACCGGGTTGCCCGGCTTGCCCAGCTCGGTGGAGCCGGCATCCTCGATCTTCGCCATGTTGCGGGCGGCTTCGATCACCGCCATCTGCATGCCGAAGCAGATGCCGAAGTACGGCACCTTGCGCTCACGCGCGAACTGGGCCGCCCGGATCTTGCCTTCCGTCCCGCGGGAACCGAAGCCGCCCGGCACCAGGATGCCATGGACGTTCTCCAGCCGCTTCACCGCCGCGTCGTCGTCCTCGAAGATCTCCGAATCGATCCAGTCGAGGTTGACCTTGACGTTGTTGGCGATTCCGCCGTGGGTCAGCGCCTCGGCCAGCGACTTGTAGCTATCGAGCAGGCTGATGTACTTGCCGACCACCGCGATGGTGACCTCGCCCTGCGGCTTGCGCACCCGCTCCATGATGCGGGTCCAGCGCGACAGGTCCGGCTCCTTGTCGATCGGCAGGCCGAAATAGCTCAGGACCTGGGTGTCGAAGCCTTCCTCGTGATAGCTGATCGGCACCTGATAGATCGAATCGACGTCCAGCGCCGCGATCACCCGCTCCGGACGGATGTTGCAGAACAGCGCGATCTTCTTGCGCTCGTTCTCCGGAATCGGACGGTCGGCACGGCACAGCAGGATGTTGGCCTGGATGCCGACGCTCAGCAGCTCCTTCACCGAATGCTGGGTCGGCTTGGTCTTCAGCTCGCCGGCGGTCGGGATGTAGGGCAGCAGGGTCAGGTGGATGTAGAGGACGTTCTCCTGCCCGACCTCGTTGCCGAACTGGCGGATCGCCTCCAGGAAGGGCAGCGACTCGATGTCGCCCACCGTGCCGCCGATCTCGATCAGGACGAAGTCCTCGTCGGTGGCGTCGGCGCGGATGAACTCCTTGATCTCGTCGGTGATGTGCGGAATGACCTGGACGGTACCGCCCAGGTAATCGCCGCGACGCTCCTTCGCGATCACGGTGGAGTAGATGCGGCCGGTGGTGATGTTGTCGCCCTTGCGGGCCGACACGCCGGTGAAGCGCTCGTAGTGGCCGAGATCCAGGTCCGTCTCAGCCCCGTCGTCGGTCACGAAGACCTCGCCGTGCTGATAGGGGCTCATCGTGCCGGGATCGACGTTCAGGTACGGATCCAGCTTGCGCAGCCGCACCTTGTAGCCGCGCGCCTGGAGAAGCGCCCCAAGCGCCGCCGATGCCAGACCTTTGCCCAGCGAAGAAACGACGCCACCGGTGATGAAGATGTAGCGAGTCATGTCCGTCCGAAGAGCTTGAGAGCTGTTCCATGTCCCCGGAGGGGACGCATGTTTCCTGTCCCCATAGGGGGCGGATATTTCATGTCCCCGAGGGGTCGGCGCCGAAACTCACGTCGCGGACGTCGGCCCTCAAAAGAAAGAGGCGGCTTCGGGGAGGCCGCCTCGCTGTCCGCTTCGTACCCGTGCGCTGGAGATCCCTTACTGGGACACCGGCGGCGCGGGTTGGGCCGGAGCGGCCGGGGTCACCGGCTGGGCCGGAGCCGCCGGAGAGGCCGGCAGCGTGTCGATGATCGACGCCGGGCGCGAATGGCCGCCGGCCAGGATCGCAAGCACGATGCTGGTGGCGAAGAAGCAGCCCGCCAGAATGCCGGTGGTCCGCGTCAGCAGGTTGGCCGTGCCACGGGTGCTCATCATGCCGCCCATGGTACCGCCGCCGATGCCGAGTCCGCCGCCTTCCGACCGCTGGATCAGGATCACGCCGACCAGCCCGACGGCGATCAGCAGGTGAATAACCAGAATCACCGATTCCATGCGATGCTCACCCCACGCCCATCCCAAAAATCGAATAGCGCGCCACAGGCCGTCTTAAGGGCCCGTGGCGCGCGCCCATTGTTTGTACCGCGCCGCCGCGGGATATGCCAGCGCCAAAATACCCACGGCATATCCATTGGCGGCATGGCTGACACCAGCGTGGTGTATCAGCGGCAGGCGGTGGCGATGGCCCAGAAATCGTCGGCCTTCAGGGCCGCGCCGCCGACCAGCGCGCCGTCGACATTCTCCACCGCCATCAGCTCCGCCGCGTTGTTCGGCTTGACCGAACCGCCATAGAGGATGCGGACCTTGGCGGACTCGGCGATCTTGCCGTCCAGCTCGGCGCGGATGTGGGCGTGCATCGCCTTCACATCGTCCGGAGTCGCGGTCTTGCCGGTGCCGATGGCCCAGACCGGCTCATAGGCGATGACGGTGTTCTCGGCCGTCGCGCCGGCGGGGATGGAGCCGGCGAGCTGGCCCGACACCACGGCGTTCGCCTGGCCGGCGTCACGCTGCGCCTCGGTCTCGCCGACGCAAATGATGGCGACGAGGCCTTCCTTGTGGGCGGCGACCGCCTTGGCGTTGACCACGGCGTCGCTCTCGCCATGGTCGGCGCGGCGCTCCGAATGGCCGAGGATGACGAAGCGGCAGCCCGCATCCTTCAGCATAGTCGGCGCCACGTCGCCGGTATGGGCGCCGGAGGTCTTGGGCGCGCAATCCTGGCCGCCCAGCGCCAGCGGGCTGTCGGCAATCGCCTCTCCCACCGGAAACAGCAGCGGGAAGGGCGGGCAGACCAGCATGTCGAAAACGACCGGGCCGGCGCCCTTCAGCCGACCGGCGAGGTCGGAGGCGAGATCCAGCCCGTCGGCCTTCAACCCGTTCATCTTCCAGTTTCCGGCGATCAGCTTCCGGTTGGCGGTCATGGTCGTTTCCTTCTTGTCTTGGCTTTATATGGGAACTTGTGGAACGTTCTTGGCCTCTCGTGCCCCAAGCCCATAGCAAGCCCGCCGCGGAATTTCCACTCACCCGACCGGCACATCGGCCGTCGGCAGCCATAAGAGACATCTTGTAGCAGTCCCCCGGCGAAGGCCCATCAGCCTGCGGGCGAAGCCACATCAGACGAAGTGCCATGTTGCGGATGCTCCTAGGCGGAATAGCATCATTCGCAACGCACCATCCAGACGCGGCGAAGGCCTGACCCCCATGAAGAACTTCTCGGACCTGACGGAAAAGGAGCTGCTGGCGCTCGCCATTGCGCTGGAGGAGGAGGACAGCCGCATCTACGACGAATTCGCCCACGCCCTCTCCGACAATTATCCCGACACGGCCAAACTGTTCCGCGCGATGGCTTCGGAGGAGAGCGGGCACCGGCACCGGCTGCTGGAGCTGTTCCGTGCGCGATTCGGCGACCACATCCCGCTGATCCGCCGCCAGGACGTGAAGGGATTCGTGGAGCGCAAGCCGGTCTGGCTGAGCCGGCCGCTGGGGCTCGAAACCGTGCGCCGCCAGGCCGAGCTGATGGAGGCGGAGACCAAGCGCTTCTACACCCGCGCCGCCCAGCGGTCGCAGGATGCCGCCATCCGCCAGTTGCTGGGTGATCTCGCCGAGGAGGAGCGCCGGCACGAGGCCAAGGCCGAACGGCTGGAGGCGAAATACGTCTCGCCGGAGGTTCGGGAGCAGGAACACGAATCGGAACGCCGGCTGTTCCTGCTGCAGGTCGTGCAGCCGGGTCTGGCCGGGCTGATGGACGGGTCGGTCTCGACCCTGGCCCCGCTGTTCGCCGCCGCCTTCGCCACCCAGGACAGCCACGAGACCTTTCTGGTCGGACTGGCCGCCTCCATCGGCGCCGGCATCTCCATGGGCTTCGCCGAGGCTCTGTCCGACAACGGGTCGCTGACCGGGCGCGGCAGCCCGTGGCTGCGCGGGCTGGTCTGCGGCGCGATGACCACGCTGGGCGGGCTGGGCCACGCCCTGCCCTATCTGATCCCGCATTTCTGGACGGCGACCGCCATCGCCGTTGGCGTGGTGGTGATCGAACTGGCCATCATCGCCTGGATCCGCAACCGCTATATGGACACGCCGCTGCTGTCCGCCGCCTTCCAGGTGGTGGTCGGCGGGCTGCTGGTTTTCGCCACCGGCATCCTGATCGGCAGCGCCTGAGCGGCGGCGGGAAAAGCCGTTTGCGGGAATGAGCTTGTTCTTGTAACCGGACGCACGATTGTTTATGTCTGACTTGCTGTCCTAATTAGAACAAATTGAACCAACCGCGTCGCCATGGCCGATCTGAAAGCAGGCGTTAACCAGCTCTTCCTCCGCGAGGAGGAACTCCGTACCGGGATGGAGCTGCTTTTCTACGCCTATCGCGAATTCACCGCCGAACCGGACGAAATTCTGGCGGAAATCGGCTTCGGCCGCGCGCATCACCGCGTGATCTACTTCGTCGGCCGCTATCCCAAGATCACCGTTTCGGAACTGCTGGCGATCCTGAAGATCACCAAGCAGAGCCTGTCGCGCGTGCTGGGCGAGCTGGTGCGCCAGGGCTTCATCGATCAGCAGACCGGCGCCCGCGACCGGCGGCAACGGCTGCTGGAGCTGACGGAAAAGGGCGTGGAGCTGGAACGCCAGCTGTCGGAGACCCAGCGTCAGCGCATCGCCCGCGCCTATCGCATGGCGGGGGCCGAGGCGGTGGAGGGATTCCGCAAGGTGATGATGGGCATGCTGGACGAGGAGGACCGGACGAAATTCGCACCGCCCGTTCCCCCTGCCCGTCTTGCCGTGAAACGCTAAATCAGGAAACGCTGGACCGGATCAGCCGGCTTTCGATTCGGAAGTCTCCACCGGCGCTGCGGATTGGCTTTCCGCCGGCTTGTCTTCGGTTGCGCCCTGGGTTGCACCGTCAGCCGGCTTTTCGGCGGCCGCCTTTGCCTCATTGGGATTGCGGCGGCGGAAGCCGCCCTTGCGATAAACCACGTTTTCGGAGGCACCCGGCGGGCATTGGACGATGTTCCCCCCCTTCGCGAGGAAGGCGCGGGTCATGTCGGCGAGGTCTTGGGCGTCCAGGTCCTTGGGGTCGTTGGACCTGTGGTGGTCGGCCATCGTGATCGCTCCTCGTGTCTCTCGGCCCTCGTAGAGGACATATGGAGGATAACACGGTTCGAGGCCGAAACGGCCAAACGCTTACACGCCTGCCCGCCATGCATACCCAAGGTATGTCCCGCATGGTGCCCCTATGTCGATTGCGGGGAGCCGCGTTATAGTCCCGTCATGACCGAAGATCAGCCCCACATCCTGGTCGTCGACGACGACACCCGCCTGCGCGAACTTCTGCGCAAGTATCTCGCCGGAAACGGCTTTCTGGTCAGCACGGCCCGCGACGCCGCCGATGCGCGGGCGCAGCTGGGCGGGCTTGCCTTCGACCTGCTGGTGCTCGACATCATGATGCCGGGCGAGTCGGGGCTGTCGCTGACCGAATCGCTGCGGCGCGAGCGCGACCTGCCGATCCTGCTGCTGACCGCCCGCGACGAGCCGGACGACCGCATCGCCGGGCTGGAGGCCGGGGCCGACGATTATCTCGCCA
>PJUA01000738.1_pt1 | contig 12364 bp, 8 predicted proteins | sample 1512151 | NCBI WGS metagenome assembly PJUA01 (sample SAMN08177678, study PRJNA422409) | Soil metagenome, whole genome shotgun sequencing project. | isolation source: Soil enriched on filter paper: beechwood xylan treatment | place: USA: Madison | collected 2015-01-15
ACATGCCGACCTGTTCGAAGAGATGCAGGCCCAGGGCGTCGTGCGCTTCCGCATCCAGAGCGGCACCGGCACGGCCAAGGTCTACGAGGTTGATGACCTGCCCAAGCTGAAGAAGACCGAGAAGCACACCATCGATGTCGTCATCGACCGCGTCAAGGTCAAGGCCGACATCAAGCAGCGCCTGGCCGAGAGTTTCGAAACCGCGCTGCGCCTGGCCGATGGCCGCGCCATCGCACTGGAGATGGATGGCGGCAAGGAACACCTGTACTCCAACAAGTTCGCCTGCCCCATCTGCGGCTATTCGCTGCAGGAGCTGGAGCCGCGCCTGTTCTCCTTCAACAACCCGATGGGGGCCTGCCCGGAATGCGATGGCCTGGGCCATATCGAGTTCTTCGATCCCAAGCGCATTGTCGCCTTCCCCAACCTGTCGCTGGCTTCAGGTGCGATCAAGGGCTGGGACCGTCGCAACCAGTTCTATTTCCAGATGCTCACCAGCATCGCTGCCTTCTACGACTTCGACCTCGACGTTCCCTTCGAACAGCTCGACGACAAGGCCCAGCAGGTGGTGCTGTACGGCTCCGGCCGCCAGGCCATCCCCTTCGCCTACGTCAACGAGCGCGGCCGTACCGTGGTCAAGGAGCACACCTTCGAAGGCGTGGTCAACAACCTGCAGCGTCGCTACCGCGAAACCGATTCGATGGCAGTCAAGGAAGAGCTGGCCAAGTTCATCAACGAGAAGCAATGCCCTTCCTGCCACGGCGCGCGCCTGCGGGTGGAAGCACGCTATGTGAAGGTGGGCAGCGGCAAACAGCAACGCGCCATCTATGAAGTGGCCGCTACGCCCCTGCGCGAGACCCTGTCCTTCTTCGAGACCCTGAAGCTGACCGGCGCCAAGAAGGAAATTGCCGACCGCATCATCAAGGAAATCGTCTCGCGCCTGACCTTCCTCAACAACGTCGGGCTGGACTACCTGTCCCTGGAACGCAGCGCCGACACGCTCTCCGGTGGCGAAGCCCAGCGCATCCGCCTGGCCTCGCAGATCGGCTCGGGCCTGACCGGCGTGATGTATGTGCTGGACGAACCCTCCATCGGCCTGCACCAGCGCGACAACGACCGCCTGATCGATACCCTGCGCCACCTGCGCGACATCGGCAACACCGTGCTGGTAGTGGAACACGACGAAGACGCCATCCGCACCGCCGACTACATCGTCGACATGGGCATCGGCGCGGGCGTGCATGGCGGTGATGTGATCGCCCACGGCTCGCTGCCGGAGATCCTGAAGAACAAGAAGTCGCTGACCGCCAAGTACCTCAACGGCTCGCTGGAAATCTCGGTCCCCAAGAAGCGCACGCCCTGCGACGAGTCGCGCATGCTGACCATCACCGGCGCCTCCGGCAACAACCTCAAGAACGTCGACCTGGAGTTGCCCGTGGGCCTGCTGAGCTGCGTGACCGGGGTCTCCGGTTCGGGCAAGTCGACCCTGGTCAATGACACGCTCTACCTGTCGGCAGCGCGCCACCTGTATGGCTCGCAGACCGAGCCGGCCGAGCACGAAGCCATCGGCGGCCTGGAGCATTTCGACAAGGTGATCGCGGTGGACCAGGCCCCCATCGGCCGCACCCCGCGCTCCAACCCGGCCACCTATACGGGCCTGTTTACGCCGATCCGCGACCTGTTCGCCACGGTGCCGATGGCCAAGGAACGCGGCTACAGTGCCGGTCGTTTCTCCTTCAACGTCAAGGGCGGGCGCTGCGAAGCCTGCCAGGGCGATGGCGTGATCAAGGTGGAAATGCACTTCCTGCCGGACGTGTACGTGCCCTGCGACGTCTGCCACGGCAAGCGTTACAACCGCGAAACCCTGGAAGTGCAATACAAGGGCAAGAACATCACCGAGATCCTCGACATGACCGTGGAGGATGCCCACGAGTTCTTCAAGCCGGTACCGCTGATCGCCCGCAAGCTGCAGACGCTGCTGGACGTGGGCCTGGGCTACATCAAGCTGGGCCAGAGCGCCACCACCCTCTCGGGTGGCGAGGCGCAGCGCGTGAAGCTGTCGCTGGAACTGTCCAAGCGCGATACCGGACGCACGCTCTACATCCTCGATGAGCCCACCACCGGCCTGCACTTCCATGACATCGACCTGCTGCTCAAGGTGATCCACCGCCTGCGCGACCAGGGCAATACGGTGACCATCATCGAGCACAACCTGGACGTCATCAAGACCGCCGACTGGATCATCGACCTGGGCCCCGAAGGGGGCGCGGGCGGCGGCAAGATCGTCGCGGCCGGCACGCCGGAGGACGTGGCGAAGAATCCGGCCAGTGTCACCGGCAAGTACCTGGCACCCTTGCTGAAGAAGAAAGCGAAGTAAAAAAAGAAGTCCGGACTTGCGCGCGCGCAAACGATACAGAATCTGGTCGCATCTGTATCTTGCGCGCCGCCGGCCTTGGCATACAGTCATGCTCTTGGCCGCCATCCGGCGCACAATGAAGGCAGGCATTCCCTCAGGCATGCCCCCGTGCAACCCCGAAAGACCCACATGTCGAACCCGCTGTCACCCGCCCAGGTCGCCTTTTTCCGTGAGCAAGGCTATCTGCTGTTGAAGGGCATGGTCCCTGCCGATCTGCGCGAGCGCATGCTCGCCGTCACCCGCGATCACCTGCAGCGCGCGGTCGCCCCGCTCGAATATGAAGCCGAGGTCGGTTATGAAGGTGCCCCCGCCTCGCTGGAGGCCGAAGGTGGCCGCACGGCGCGGCGCCTGCGCGCAGCCTGGCAGCGCGACCCCGTCTACCGCGAGTGGGCCGGGCACAAGCAACTGGTGGCCATGCTGCATCAACTGTTCGAAGAACCGGTCTGCCTGACCCTGGCCCACCACAATTGCGTGATGACCAAGCATCCGGCTTTCGGCACCGCCACCGGCTGGCACCGCGACATCCGCTACTGGTCCTTTCCGCGCAACGATCTGATCTCGGTGTGGCTGGCGCTGGGCGCGGAGACGCCCGAAAACGGCGCGCTCAAGTTCATCCCCGGCTCGCACAGGTTGACGCTGCAAGCCGAGCAGATGGATGAACTGGATTTCCTGCGCCCGGAAGTGCCGGCCAACCAGGCGTTGTTCGCGCAAGGCATTGCGCTGTCACTGGAGCCGGGCGACGTGGTGCTGTTCCACAGCGGCCTGTTCCACGCGGCTGGCCGCAACGATAGCGACCAGGTCAAGTGTTCGGCCGTGTTCGCCTATCACGGCAAGAGCAATCCACCCCTGCCTGGCACCCGCTCGGCGGCCTCCGAGGATGTGACGCTGGACGACTGAACCGCCAGCACGGCGCTACCGCCAACACGGAATACGCTGACCGCTTCCGACAGGCGCGCCGCCTGCTCCTGCATGGCCTGAGCGGCCGCAGCGGCCTGCTCCACCAGCGCGGCATTCTGCTGGGTGGTCTCATCCATCTGCGTGATGGCGCGGTTGACTTCTTCGATGCCCTGGCTCTGTTCCTGCCCGGCTGCACTGATCTCGCTGACCACTTCGCTGACGCGCTGCACGCTCTTGACGACCTCGTCGATGGTGGCGCCGGCCTGGGCTACCAGCGTGCTGCCGCTGCCTACCCGGGTGACGGAATCATCGATGAGCACCTTGATTTCCTTGGCCGCCGCCGCCGAGCGCTGGGCCAGCGAACGCACTTCCGACGCCACGACCGCGAAGCCACGTCCCTGCTCGCCGGCACGTGCCGCTTCCACTGCAGCGTTCAAGGCCAGGATGTTGGTCTGGAAGGCGATGCCGTCGATCACGCTGATGATGTCCACGATCTTGCTGGAGGACTGGTTGATGGAACTCATGGTATCGACCACCTGACGCACCACTTCTCCCCCACGTACCGCCACTTCGGAAGCCGAATGCGCCAGTTGTCGCGCCTGCTGCGCATTGTCGGCGTTGGTGCGCACGGTCGAGGTCAGTTCTTCCATGGCCGAGGCGGTCTCTTCCAGGGCACCAGCCTGCTGTTCCGTACGAGAGGAAAGATCCAGGTTGCCGTGAGCGATTTCGCTGGAAGCGGTGGCGATGGTATCGGTACTCAGGCGGACCTGGCCGACGATGCCCTGCAGGTTGTCGTTCATCTGCTTGAGCGCCTGCATCAGCTGGCCGGTCTCGTCCTGGCTGTGCACCTCGATGCGCTGGGTCAGGTCACCTGCGGCCACGGCTTGCGCCAGCGCGACGGCATGTCGCAGCGGTGCCGAGATGGCTTTCACCAGCAACACCCCCATCAGCAGCGCTACCGCCAGGCCGGCGGCCATGGCCACGCTCATCACGACGAGCAGGGTCTGGTAGCGCTGCTGCGCCTGTTCATACAGGTCGCGGCCGACATTGCGCTGCAGGTCCATCAATTGCCCCAGGGTGGCATGCGCATCGGCATAGAGCTTGAGCATGACGCCACCGTAGACTTCGATGGCGCCCTGGAAGTCGCGATTGTGCAGGGCTTCGACCGCGGGCTTGATGCCATCGGTGATGAATTTCTGGCGTTGCGGCAGCAATTTGTCCAGCAGCGCCTTTTCTTCGGTGGTCAACACGGTTTCCTGGTACTGCTTGACGACGGCATCGTTGGCCTTGAGGGCCTTTTCCAGCTTGTCCATGTTGGCGTCGATATCGCCGGAGTCACCGACGATGGAGGTGGAAATGCCGTTGCGCGCCGCATCCAGCGCCGCTGACATGCGTTCCAGCTGGGACAGCGCCACCAGCCTGTCCTCGTAGAGCGAGCGCATCTGCGCATTGGTCGAGCGCAGGCCGACCAGACCGAGAACGCCCGATGCCACCAGCAGCAGGGCCAGAAAACCAATGACGAAGATCAGGCGAGCCCTGATCGTGAGTGTGCTGAACATGTTCCTCCCGGACTTGCTATTGTTTTTTCAACAAGGGATTCGTTGTGCGAAGCCCTTGTCCTGACACGGCCGACGCAGGCGAATAAGCCGCGCCGCTACCATCCAGCAACACTAGCATTTCCCGTACCAGGGGAACAAGGCCTCATTGCGCGGGGGTGATCCTCATTTGCTGAGGAGGCGTTTTTCGGCGCGCAGGATGCTCTCCGAACTGCCGCGCAAGACCACGATGTCACCGGCCATGAGCACCGCCTGATCAGGCGCATCGAGACGCTGCTTGCCCCGGCGCAGCATGGCGACCTCGGCACCGCAATGCGCGGGCAGGTCGATCTCGGCCAGGGTGTGACCGACCGCACTGGCGCCGTCGATCAGGGTGACCGACTGCAGGCGTACATTCATACCCACGCCATCGGCCTCGGCGTCGGACATGCCATGGAAATAGCCGCGCAGCGAGGCATAGCGCTCATCGCGCGCATCCTGCACGCGGTGCACCACGCGGCGCAATGGCACACCCAGCATCACCAGCGCATGCGAGGCCAGCATCAGGCTGCCTTCCAGCGCTTCGGGCACCACCTCGGTGGCACCGGCGGCGAGCAGTTTTTCGAGATCGGCGTCGTCATGGCTGCGCACGATCACGGGCAGCTCCGGCTCCAGTTCGGCGGCGTGATGCAAGACCTTCAGCGCCGAGGGCGTACTGGCATAGGTGACCACCAGGGCGGCGGCGCGGTGGATGCCGGCGGCCACCAGGCTTTCGCGCCGGGCGGCATCGCCGTAGGAGACATTGGCGCCCCCATTGCGGGCATCCTGCACCAGTTCCGGGTCCATCTCCAGCGCGTGGTAGGCGATCCCCTCCTCTTCCAGCAGGCGCGCCAGGCTCTGACCGCTGCGGCCGAAACCGGCAATGATGACGTGCTTCTGCACGCCCATGGTGCGGGTAGCCAGTTGCGTGAGGGCCAGGGATTGCAGCATCCACTCGTTGGCGGAGAATCGCATGACGATGGCGTCGGACTTGGCCAGGATCAGGGGGGTGGCCAGCATCGACAGCACCATCGCTGCCAGGATCACCTGGATCAGCAAGGGATCGACCAGCTTAAGTCCGCCGGCCTGGCTCAGCAGCACGAAGCCGAACTCCCCGGCCTGCGCCAGCCCCAGGCCGACCCGTAGCGCCACGCCGGTGGACGATCCGAACAGCCTCGCCAGCCCGGCGATGAGGGCAAACTTGAGCAGCACCGGCCCGGTCAGGAGGAGCAGCACCAGAAACCAGTGATCGACCACCGTGCGCACATTGAGCAGCATGCCGATGGTGATGAAGAACAGGCCCAGCAGGACATCGCGGAAGGACTTGATGTCTTCTTCCACCTGGTGCTTGAACTCGGTCTCGGAAATGAGCATACCGGCGATGAAGGCGCCCAGGGCCAGGGACAAGCCGGCCTTTTCGGTGATCCAGGCCGCGCCCAGGGTGATCAGCAGCAGGTTCAGCATGAACAGTTCCTGCGAGCGCCGCTTGACCACGATGCGGAACCAGCCACGCATGAGCTTGCTGCCGAAGAACAGCAGCAGCGCCAGCACCACCATCGCCTTGCCCACGGCCCAACCCAGCGTGACCATGATGTTGCCGGAGTTGTTGGCCAGCGCCGGCACCACGATCAACAGCGGCACCAGGGCCAGATCCTGGAACAGCAGCACACCCATGATGCGGCGACCATGCTCGGTTTCCAGTTCCAGTCGTTCGGTCAGCAGCTTGGAGACGATGGCGGTGGATGACATGGTCAGGGCGCCGCCGAGCGCGAAGGCCGCCTGCCAGCTCACGTTGATGAACTGCGGCAGCACCATGGCCGAGCCCCAGGCCATCACCATGGTGGCGGCAATGGTGGTAGCCACCTGCGCCACGCCCAGCCCGAAGACGATATGGCGCATGGCCGACAGCTTGGCCAGGGAAAACTCCAGGCCGATGGAAAACATCAGGAACACCACCCCGAACTCGGCCAGGGCGTGGGTGGTTTCATTGTCTTCGGCGAAGGCCAGCCCGTGCGGGCCGATGATGATGCCCACCACCAGATAGCCCAGCATGGGCGGCAACTGCATCATGCGGAAGGCGACCACGCCCAGCACCGCCGCAGCCAGAAGGAAGAGTGTCAGTTCCAGTCCGGAAAACATGGCTTGTTTGGTTTCTTATGACAATGCAATGCAGTGAATATGAGCAATTTGACAACGCACCAGAGCAAGGCAGCGCGGGAGGGTGTTCACCGCAGCTCACCGCGGCGGGTGGCGGAGGCGGGCCGCAACGGTGCATGCTAGTTGGCGTAGCCGGGCTCCTGGTTGATGCCGGTCTGATGCCGGCGCCCTGCGCTCCGCCTTCTTGAGTGCTGCCGGAACCGGCAGTGATTCCCCCCTGGCGAGCATGTTGCGGTGCGTCGCAATCCTGCACCTTATATCAAGCTCAACAGCATTCCCTTACATCTGGCAAGTTTTTTGCTTTGCTAATTCGTTTATACTTCGGTTATGAGTGTAACCGATGACAAAACCACATCTGCATCTTTTTCCGCCGAGGCTGCCCGCCGTGCCGTCGAGCTGGCGCGCCAGACCCTGCAGATCGAAGCCGATGCCATCCTGGCGCTGAAGAGCCGCCTGCGCGACGATAGCGCCGAGCCCTTGGCACAAGCCGTGCAGGCCGTGCTGCAATGCCAGGGCCGCACCGTGGTCTCGGGCATCGGCAAATCAGGCCACATCGGCCGCAAGATCGCCGCCACGCTCGCCTCCACCGGCAGCCCCTCGCTGTTCATGCATCCGGCCGAAGCCTCCCATGGCGACCTGGGCATGGTGACCCCCAAGGACGTCTTCATCGCCATTTCCAACTCCGGCGAAACCGCCGAGCTGCTGGCGATCGTCCCCATCATCAAGCGCATGGGTGCCGTGATCATCGCCATGACCGGCAATGACGATTCCAGCCTGGCCCGGATGGCGGCGGTGCACCTCAACGTGGGCGTGGCCAAGGAAGCCTGTACCCTGAACCTGGCCCCCACCGCCAGCACCACGGCCACGCTGGCCATGGGCGATGCGCTGGCGGTGTCGCTGCTGGACGCCCGCGGTTTCCTGGAAGATGATTTCGCGCGCTCCCACCCCGGTGGCGCACTGGGCCGCCGCCTGCTGACCCACGTGCGTGACGTGATGCGCAGTGGCGAGGCCATCCCGGCGGTGCGTCCGGATGTCTCGCTATCGGCGGCGCTGATGGAAATCACGCGCAAGGGCATGGCCATGACGGCCGTGGTGGATGAGCAGTTCCGGCCGATCGGCGTATTCACCGATGGTGACCTGCGCCGCCTGCTGGAGCGGGGCCAGGATTTCACCAGCTTCAGCATCGCCGAAGTGATGCACGCCCAGCCGCAAAGCATCAACCAGGATCGGCTGGCGGTGGACGCCGTACAGCTGATGGAACAATTCCGTATCAACCAGTTGCTGGTCACCGATGCCGAGGGCGTCCTCACGGGCGCGCTGCACATCCATGACCTGACCCGCGCCAAGGTAATCTGATGACCGCGTCCGCCTTCACCAGCTCCCTGCCGCCGGACGCCCTCGCCAAGGCAGCCGGCGTTCGCCTGATGATCTTCGATGTCGATGGCGTCCTGACCGACGGCGGCCTGTTCTACGGCGAAGAGGGCGAGGCCTTCAAGCGCTTCAACGCCCTCGATGGCCACGGCATCAAGATGATGCAACAGTTCGGCACGGCCGCCGCCATCATTACCGCACGCCAGTCGCCCTATGTACTGCGGCGCGCGCGCGACCTCGGCATCGCCCACGTGTTCCAGGGCGTACACGACAAACGCCAGGCCTTCGAACAACTGCTGCAGCACACCCAGCTCACGGCGGCCGCATGTGGCTACCTGGGCGACGACATCATCGACCTGCCGGTTCTGACCCGGGTCGCCTTCAAGGCGTGCGTGGCCAATGGTCACCGCGAGGTCAAGGCGCGCTGCGATTACGTGACCCAGGCCACTGGCGGCAACGGCGCCGTGCGCGAAGTCTGCGACCTGGTGCTGGCCGCGCAGGGCAACTACGAGGCGGCGCTGGCGCCGTACCTGGCATGAGCGGGCGCAGCGGAGAACGCGCCGCCGAGCGCATCCGGCTGGCGGTGATCGTGGTGATCCTGATCGGTGCGGCCCTGGGCAGCTTCTGGGTACTGCAGGCCTTGCGTGCCTCCAGCGACCAGCACGCAGTACAGCGCCCACGTGGCAAACCCGATTACTACCTGGAAAACTTCAACTACGTGAAACTCGGTCCCACGGGCCTTCCGCGTTATGACGTTTCCGGGACCAAGATGGTCCACTTCCCGCTGGATGACTCCTTCGAGATCACCAAGCCGGTGGTGCACAGCCTGGACAAGGACAAGCCTCCGATGGAACTGTATTCCGACACGGCACGCGTGACCGACGACCAGACCCAGATCCACATGTATGGCAATGCCAACGCCATCCGTGGCGCCGCCAACGGCCGTGCGCCGATGCATCTGGTCTCGGAATACCTGCTGCTGCTGCCCGATGACGAGATCGTCAAGACCGACAAACCGGTTGCAATGACGATGGGCACCACCAGATTGAATGGAGTGGGCATGCTGGCCAACAACGCCACCCAGGTTGTGCAGTTGTTCGGCAATGTGCGCGGTTATTACGAGCCCACGCCGAAGAAACGCTAACCCGGTTGTCCCCACGATAAAAACGCCAAGAACCGACCAGACAGGAAATCCATGAAACGCTCACTCTTACTGCCGATGCTGATGCTGGCTGCCGTGTGCGGCGTGGCCCACGCCGAAAAGGCGGACTCCACCAAGCCCACCAACATCGAGGCGGACCAGATGGTCTACGACGACGTGCGCCAGGTGAAGACCTTCACCGGCAACGTCGTCATGACCCGCGGCACCCTGATCATCAAGGCAGGCCGCGTGGTACTCACGACCGACCAATACGGCTATGAAAATGCGGTCCTGTACGCGGCTCCTGGTGCACTGGCGAACTTCCGCCAGAAGCGCGATGGCGGCCCCAACCTGTGGATCGAAGGCCAGGCTGAACGCATCGAGTATTCCGAGCAGACCGAAGTCTCCAAGTTGTTCCAGCGCGCGCACATCCAGCGCATGGATGGCAGCCGCATCACTGACGAAGTCAATGGCGAATTCATTTCCTATGACAGCCGCGCCGAGTTCTACTCCGTCAACAACACCGCCAGCGGCGAAAGCAAGCCGGGGGCAGGACGCATCACTGCCGTGATCCAGCCCAAGAACCCTCCGCCGGCGGATGCCGCACAGCCCTCTACGCCGGCACCGGCCCAGCGCCGTCAGAACGGAAAGGACCAGTAACGATGGCAAGCTCACTGGTCGTTCGCGGCCTGAAGAAAAGCTACGGTGCGCGCCAGGTGGTGCGTGACGTCTCCATGGAAGTGCGCAGTGGCGAAGTGGTCGGCCTGCTTGGCCCCAACGGTGCCGGCAAGACCACCTCGTTCTACATGATCGTCGGCCTGGTCCCCTCGGACGGTGGCGAAATCGATCTGGACGGTTCGCCCATCTCGCGCCTGCCGATCCACAAGCGCGCCACGCTGGGGCTGTCCTACCTGCCGCAGGAAGCCTCGGTGTTCCGCAAGCTGACGGTGGAAGACAACATCCGCGCCGTGCTGGAGCTGCGCCAGGAAGACGGCAAGCCGCTCTCGCGCGATGAAATCGAGGGCCGCCTGAACAATCTGCTGCATGAACTGCAGATCGAAAAGCTGCGCGAGAGCCAGGCACTGTCGCTCTCCGGTGGCGAACGCCGCCGCGTGGAAATCGCCCGCGCACTGGCCACCGATCCGCGCTTCGTGTTGCTGGACGAACCGTTTGCCGGTATCGACCCGATTGCCGTGATCGAAATCCAGCGCATCGTGCGCTTCCTCAAGGAACGCGGCATCGGCGTGCTCATCACCGACCACAACGTGCGGGAAACCCTGGGTATCTGCGACCGCGCCTACATCATCAACCAGGGCACGGTGCTGGCCAGCGGTAACCCGGAAGAGATCATCGCCAACGAATCGGTGCGCCGCGTCTACCTGGGCGAACACTTCCGCATGTAGCACCCACCGTCCATCGGCCGTACAACGGTATTGCAACCAGCGGGCCACGCCGCTCCCAGAAAGACAGATGAAACAGTCGCTCCAGTTACGTACCTCGCAGCACCTCGCATTGACGCCGCAACTGCAGCAGTCGATCAGGCTGCTGCAACTGTCGACGCTGGAACTGCACCAGGAACTGGAACAGATCCTGTCCGACAATCCCCTGCTCGAACGCCTGGACGATGCGCTCGACAATTCGGTGCGCCTATTGGCCGATGGCGCGGTCTCTTCCGCCCCCTCCACCGGAGTGGCCGAGCCCGCTGGCGACAGCGGCAACGAAGCAGCCCCCTCCGCTACCGATGGCGAAGCCAGTTTCGACTATCAGGACAACAGCCCCGAGAGCGGCGTCAGTGGCGAATCCGACTGGAGCTTCGACGACGTGGCACGCAGTGGCAAGTCGCCCGACGACGACGATGCCCGCCCGCAACTGGAAGCGCATGAGCTGACCCTGCGCGAACACCTGCTGGAACAGATCCGGGTCACCGCCCGCACGCACCGCGACCGTGCGCTGCTGGAACTGCTCACCGATGCGCTGGACGAAAGTGGTTACCTGGAGGAACCGCTGGAAGACATCCTGGCGCGCCTGCCGGAAGAGCTGGGCGTTGACCTGGAAGAACTGTCGATCTCGCTGAAGCTGCTGCAGAGCCTGGACCCGGCCGGAGTGGGTGCGCGCAGTGCCGGTGAATGTCTGGCACTGCAGATCCGCCGCCTGCCCAAGGTGCCCTTCGTCACCCGCAAGCTGGCCTTGCGGATCGTCGAGGATTACCTGCCGCTGTTCGCGCAACGCGACTTCAACAAGATCAAGAAGGCCCTCGATTGCGATGACGAGGACCTGCGCGAAGCACAGACGGTGATCCGTCAGTGCCGTCCGCATCCGGGCGCCGAATTCGCGCGCGATGCTTCGGACTACGTGGTGCCGGACGTGATTGTCAAACAGACAAAGAACGGCTGGCAGGTCATGCTCAACCATGAGGTCATGCCCAAGCTGCGCGTCAATGCGATGTATGCGAGTGCGCTCAAGCAGGCCAAGGGCGAAGGATCGCTGTCTTCCCAGTTGCAGGAAGCCAAGTGGCTCATCAAGAACATGCGGCAACGTTTCGATACAATTTTGCGAGTCGCGCAGGCTATTGTCGAACGTCAAAGAAACTTCTTTTCACATGGCGCAGTGGCCATGCGGCCCCTTGTGCTGCGTGAAATTGCTGATACACTGGGTCTACACGAGAGCACAATCTCTCGTGTGACAACTCAAAAATACATGCTCACGCCGCACGGCATGTTCGAGTTGAAGTACTTCTTCGGTAGCCACGTCGCGACTGAAACCGGAGGCGAAGCCTCCTCCACCGCGATACGGGCGCTGATCAAACAGTTG
>PJUA01000740.1_pt1 | contig 12339 bp, 8 predicted proteins | sample 1512151 | NCBI WGS metagenome assembly PJUA01 (sample SAMN08177678, study PRJNA422409) | Soil metagenome, whole genome shotgun sequencing project. | isolation source: Soil enriched on filter paper: beechwood xylan treatment | place: USA: Madison | collected 2015-01-15
AAAAAGTGGACGCTGCCCATCCGAGATTGGAAAGCTGCACTGACTCGGTTTACTATCCAGTTCGGTGAACGTATCTCTATGAATTAAACGAAATCCCGTTTACACAAAAATTCGGACACGCCCCTAGGGTTTATCCTTCGTGAAATAAAATGGGCTCTGTAATATCCATGACGTGCGTGTCAAAATCGTCGCTGCTCAATTTCATTATCTCCATTCCTCGATAAAGACTTGAAATCCTTATTCGCTCTTCTTTTTTTCGCCCATTAAATCTAGCGTCTGCGATGCAGAAATTTTCACCCTGCGCCGTTTATTGCTCGTGGGGGGAGAATGACAAAAACTCCCTTTCGAAGATTGAAGTCTAAAGTTTTTCAATACGGATTCTTTTTCCGCATGACTCATCGATTTTTCAATTTCGTTAATGGGATACAACCTCGTCGTCCTTCCATCGCCAATAAGATAGGACGGAAGAATCCCTGTATCTTCAAATCTGGAAAATAGACTTTTTGATTTTTTCTTTTCTCTGGAAGCCTCTTTCAAGGTCATATAGGTAGACTTTAAACTCATAATCATTTCCAGATCTTTCATCCAGATACAGCGTCGAATTAGAAGATCTACGACCTCGACAATACGCGTTGACACCCACCGAGAAATAAATTCCCCTTTTGTCTCTCCTATTCTTCCTGATGCGTCTTCCACAGTAATCAAGGCCGGATCAGAAAAGCGACGCTGAAAGTCTTCGTAAGAAGATCTAGTAATGCGTATTCGTCTCCCAAATCCATCCAGCCTAATCAAGAAACCCTTTCTGGCAAGTGCATATACTTCTGGAACACTGATTCCCAATCCCATACCTACCTCATCTGCAGTGAGCGCTCCCATACTATCTTTTAAAAATGAGAAATCCAGATTGCTACTATTCCGGTTGATATAGAAATCCGTTGGAGGGGTCATCGCTACCTTCCTTAGATCGCATGATTTAATATCGTGACGCCGAAAAATATATACCAGCAAACCGTCAATTTTAGGGCCCCCGTGCGCGACAACGCCAATTGTGAAGAGACGTTCGGCAAACTTTGTTGGACTAACGTTAAGTTCCCGCGCGAGTACGCCTGCAAATGCATATTCTTCCTTGAATTTGATTACATCAATCATGCGAACGCATTTCGCCCGGGTACCGTCGTTAGCAGAAATAGCTTCGATGTATCCATGCTGAATCAAACTTCGTACCACTTCTGGATGTACCGACAGAAAATGAGCAGCACTAGCAATCTTTGTTAAAAGACCGGCGTCAATCTGAAATTTTCTTTTCGAACTTGGGATCTTCCTCAAGCCTCCAATTCCTCGTTCCAAGGAATAGCCGGCAGATATATCAGGCTTCTCTAAGACATCTTGAATAACCTTTTCAATTCGTTCCGTAAGAGCCGCTCGTCTTGTCTCTTGAGTAGATCCATCTGCCGGAATGTAAAGTCTTCTGAGCAACGCGTCGAGCGATGCCTTTGTATATCTAATCGGCCCCTTTCGATAGCCCTCTGTTTCCGCCGAAATATGTCGGCCGGCCAACCTCTTCAAAATTCTACCGTGGCTGAATCCGAGAGTAAGCGCGCTATCACCAGCGTTGAGGGTTCCAGATATCTCTATCGAGCTGGTCACTGGCATGACAATGCTATTTAATTTAGCTAGTGCTTGATGAGATATCTCGGCAGCACTGTGTCCCATCTTCATGGGCTCCAATAAAGCCAATCTTGGGTGAATCTCGGTCACCTGCTTAGCGAGATGTTCCGAGACAAAATTAGCTACACAATAGTCTCCCCGTAAGCATGCCTCAGCGAGCTCTCCCTCCCATCTATGATCTTTGGAATTCTCAAAAAGAACACTGAACGCTTCAAAAATATGCGCTATTCTGAAAATCTCCCGCGTATCGTTGCACTGAAGCATTGCAGCAATCGAATCTATACCATCACTAACAATTGGTCGAAGTTGACTGGAAAGAAAATCATATCCACAAACGCACCTCGAAATTGATGGGCGCTGCCAATTTAGTTGAAGATCGCATACAGGACAGCTCTGAATAAGAGCTCGTCGGTGAATATGGCATACAGTATAAAAACGGAGTGACCAAGTACTTCGGATATATGGCTGCGCAAGAAAACACTCTGGACAAATTGCTCCACATTCGATACGAAAAACTTTTATAGAAAACCCGAGATTAGCGTTGATGAATCTCATTCTCTTAGGAGATCTATTATTTGCATCACCCGCCTTCTCAAGTGCAGGAATAAGGAGGCCATATCGCTCTGCCTCAAGCATATATTTTCGTAGAGTTAGCCAACTCGCCCTAAAGGGATGATTTAGAAAGCCAAGCTTGTGGAGAAAATCCGTAACGGTCTTATATCCATTCGAATGAGCAGCTCTCATGAGGATGCCTGAAGATGACTCATCATCCCAAGAATTGGGCCGTACGAGTAACATGGATCTCACCTAACCTTCTTTAGTTTTGACCTCAAAACCGCAGGCTGCAACAAAAATGGATTTCCTGATATCAGTGCTGCTGGCAAAGTAATGCCCTTCTCGAATGCGTCACCCAGATCATCAAGCTCAATTGCTGTTCTGCCTCCATTCAGAAGCGCAATAGAAGCCGCTTCCTTAAACAACATCGCTACAAATGCTGGATTTCCCCCTGTGGCAGCCCACACTTGCTGAACTCTGTGGTGATCTGAAAAATCCACTCCACTCGTCATTTGAATTTTCTTCAATGATAGTTCTGAAAATCCTGTTAGAAAGCCTACGAGATCGCCAGGTCTTTCCTGTGTTCCAGGATCTAGCTCTTTTAGACGATATCGATAAGCAAACCGCCTCGACATCTGGTGATCATGATTGACTAATGTCTCGCAAGAGGGATCACCGACCAAGCACACCATCACGCCCGTTTCGTTAATCAAACTACGCAACCAGTTGCACACTTTCTTGGCATGAGTCTGTCCTGTGACTGCCTCTGCCAGAAGATTGTGAAACTCATCCAACAAGATCACTTGGGTTCGACAAATCTTGAGAAGGTGCGCCAGTCTGGCCGTGAGATTTGCAGCAGTTCCTCTCGGCGGCAAAGGATCTCCAATGCTCACGAGAAGGCTTGCCGCTAGCGACCCAATGGTTGATGGTGATGGAACAGATGCATAGAACGCCGGCACTGTCTTAATAGACAAATCAGCTTCCTTAGTCTCTACGGACGGAAAGCTCTTCAAGATGGCCCTACACACGGTGGTCTTCCCAGCGCCGCCTATGCCTGTGAGTAAAGCTCCTCTTGGTTCTGCGCTGGCTACTGACCACGTTATGCAGTCAGATAGGCCATCTATAGCAGCTGTCAGCATAGGATGCAAAAGGCAAATCGAATCTACCCCAGCGACCCTTTGATAAATAGCAGCTTTCAAACTCTCGTTATCAGTTGTAATTTTCTGCATGACATCTTCATCCCAAATCCAAGAAATCAAGCGGCGGACGTTTTGCAGTGCGCGCCTCCTCCTGGCGCAGTTCTCCGTCTAACTGATTTTCCATATCTCTGTACTTCGGTTCTTTAACTTCACTTATTTGATCATTCGATTCGTCTCGAACAAGTGACGAAGACCGTCCCATTCCTTGCGTCAGCACTCCTAGTCGCCTCTTACCTAACGGCTTCATCTCTTGGATCAGTTCCCATAGCTTCCACCTGGATACTTCGTAATAGTATTCTCCTGCCATACGGCGATCGCCTTCGGCACGTTCCTTCTTCATGAGCTTGATTTCGTCATGTTCGTATTTTGTCAAACCAGTGGAGTATTTTTTCCACGTGCATTCTGCACGTATCAGCACCTCACTCTCCTGTTCGTCACGAACAAATACGTGACCAAGATTTAATTCATCCACCAGAACCGTCACTTGTTTGTGACCCCGCGCTTCCAATATGCTCAAAGCATCCGACTTATAGGAAAGTCCATCAACAGTGACGCGACCGCTATTGATAGTGCGGCGATAACCGACCCGAGCCACCACATCAATTTCTTCCTCGCGGTAATGCAATATTGGCGTCTCCAACTGGAATTCACGCCATGCGAACATAGGCGCCCGCTGAGTCCCTGAATGAACCGCAAGATGGTAGGTTTTCTCTAACCATACCGAGAAAAGTTCAGTCAACTGATTAAGAGTAAGGCAGGATCTCTCTAATGAATCGTAGTCGCCCCTGTCATTTGGAGACGAAAATGTGGTGCCTGGCAGCAGGTGTGTCAGTTGAGAATTTACTGTTCGAAAGAATCGTTCTAAATGCGCCTTATCATCGGGGCAGTATGCCTTTGCTGGCTGAATGTGAAACCCGATTGTGCGGCATAGATTCCGTAAAGCGGCAGAGGATAGATCTCGCCCATTGTCAGGAAGAATGGACTCAGGAATTCCGCCTGGACCAAGACTTGGATCCCCAGCGCACATCTTTTTAATAGCAGCCAAGGCGGTGGTTGCACAAAATGGAAGCATGCTGATGTGCCAGCCTACTATTGCCCGGCTAAAGACGTCGAATAGACAGGTCAAGAAAGGCCGCCCCAAGGATTCACCGGTATCAGGGTCAACTACGATGACATCAAGCCGATGACCATCGATCATGACAGTTTCCATTAGCCGGCTTACCTCAATCGAGGAACCGGCAGCTCTATTGTTCATTTCCGCATAGCGCAATCCAAATCGCGCTCGATTACTCAGATACGGATCAATCTCTGATTTCCGTCGGTAGATCGTGCGGGCACTTGGAATAAGGCCTTTTCCGTATTGAGGAAAGTCTTTTCTAATGCGGCCCACAATATTGCAATAGACTTGTATGAGGGATGGCCGCTGCGTCGTCAGGAAGTCTCTTGAAAGAGCATCGCTAATCACCGCTTCTATCTCTAGCGGAAACCTTTTCCGCGAGCTCCCCTTCGTTTTGTGACGGGGAATCAGAACTCGGTGATCACCGTTTGCAGCTATGTAGAGCTGCATCCACCTCGCAAGAGTAGACACCCCAGGTGGGCTGGCATCTCCGTTTTCTTCAGCCACGAATGTAATCGTCGCAGTTAAGTTGGCACGAGAAAACGGTTTCTCTCTCGACCCAAATGCTGCCTTCACATATTTGAATCGCAGCAGCATCTGCGACTGCTGTTTCTCACTCACCTGCCAAAGCTTTAATTCATCCTCACTCTCATTGGAGAGTGATCCATTCATCGCCAAAAACCCAATTTCATTCTTATCTACGGCGTGCCAGAAATTTAGCGTAGGAAAGACATAGGTTCTACCGCCATCACAGGAAACGTAACGAATTCCAGATGGACCGCTCGATAAGATTTCAAAAATAGTATTCCTAAAAACGAAGCGTATTCCTGGATGAAGCCGTCGAGGAACATTTAAATTCACAATGACACCTCCAGTTTGCTTGAGGATGTGATCGGCGAGTTCATGTCACATTTAAGAGCTCCATGGAATAGCGCCGTCTCTAGTAGGCAAGGTGATAGCCCGCTATCTTGCAGCTTCTCTCTCACCATAGCGACGTTTAGGTCTAACGGACCCAACGATTTCAGTAGAGCAGAAACAAGATGTAGTTGACGGACAAGTACTTCTGATCTCCCTCCTCTGTCATAGAGTGAGATTTCATTCCTTCGGCGTGTGGATAGCTGCAAATCCTTCTCTGTAAATATGAGAAACGGAATTCCTATCCCAGAAAAGAATGCTTTCAAGTACGACATCTTTGCCTGGCTCGCCTCCGTTTCCGCAAAGCGACTGTGCTTTATCTCAACTACAGAAATATCTCCGTTCTCTCTATGCACCAAAAAATCCGGATAGAGATACGTAGCTCGGTACGGAATCTCCAGTGCTTGCGTCACATAGCGACATATCTCCCTGTCCTTTTCTAATTGGTAGCAATACAGCCTCTCAAGACGAGACTCAACGGGTATAAAAGCGGCGCTCTTTGCGCTGTAGAACAGTGAAGATCGTGATCCCTGCTTACCTTGTTTGATCAAGCGTTTCCCGACAATCACACCGTCTCGACCTGCAGCTATTGAGAGCGCCTCTTTTGCTTGCATCTCTATGAGCGCTCGCAATTCCTCTTTCATAGATATACGCCTTCCTGCCTCGTCGCAGAAAAGCTGCGGAGGCAACAGGATTCATTCTCAAAAAGGCTGAATAAGATCTTTTGCCAAGAAATCCGCGATTTTTGGCAAAAGCTAGCCCCTGCGTTGTATGTCATGCACAACGCAAACAATGGGCGAACTTGACTGAGGAAGCTGTGGACGAGATACTGGTTTTGCCGAGCAGTACCCGAAGCTCTTGCTTCGACTAGCCGTCATTCACCCGCAATGGTGTTGACGGCTTTTTACATTGATTCCTCCGCTTCTAAATATTGAACCCATAGTGCTGCCCTGCGACGGTGGTCATAGCGGATCAACTTCTTGGCATCTTTAACATTCATCACCATCACCATGACTTCGCCCTCTTGCTGGACTACTTTCTCTCTAAGCGTGCGGCTGTGATTTGATTCCTCGAGCAGTCTGGTCTCCTCTTGAGACAACTCTAAAGCTCGGGCAATTGATGTGCGAATAGACTCAGCAGGAACAGATCGTGCCCCCGTTTCTATACGACTGAGATAACTTATATCTAAACCAGCAAGTTTGGCGATCTCCGTCAGGCTCTTCTTTCTCGTAGTTCGAAGCTGACGCAATATGCAGCCATACGATTGCGCTGACACAATTGACCTCCTTTTGGCAATTGCCACCATTTTTCTGGCAAATAACGAAGGAATCAAGCGCGATTTTCTATCTTCTGGAATCCGATATTCGGAGACGTTAGAAGTCCCGCTTAGAACTGGCGCGGGTTAGCGAGGAGGTAGTTTTTTCGTGTAATCACACGACGACACAAAGATGGGTCGTGCGTGAATTTAAATTATTTTTCTTTTGTTGCGAAGCTGCCACGGCACAACGACAACTCTAGCGCTCCAGGGAGTGAATCACCCTGAGCGTAGTAAACGCTTTCCTAAAATCCAGGGAAGTAGTCGCGCAATATTAAGGGCATCATCAAGCGCGCGATGATGATCGCCCTCTAAGGTAAGCCCGGCAAGTTCGCATGCTTTAGCCATACCAACCTCTTTGCCAATACGCTGAGCTTTCGCAAATAGTCGCTTCGCATTCTGGTGAGGAATAGTAATGGGTTCAGGTACTCCGTGCCGATAACTATCTCTTTCGAATTGCTTTCGGTCATAGTTTCCCCAGCTTGCCCAGCCAGAATCAGACTCAGCATGTGCATGCACAAATTCTGTCAGTAAGCTGGCTGCTTCGCGGTAGCTAGGAGCGGTGGTCAGATAGCTTTGCTGAATTCCCGTTAAACCGATGCAAAAATCCGTTAGCACGGGATTCAAAACTGGCCGTACAAAAGACTGAAATGTATCAATCACCCGTCCACTTTCCAGATGGACCCAGCATGCACCAATCTCGATTGCTTCCATATCTTCGCTCGGAATTCTTCCATCATCCGAGCAAGTAGCTTCCAGATCGACAATTAAGATTTTAGCCATAGTTGAGACATCCAGATCCAGAGAGAAGTGTCCGACGACAGATAGTAATACTCATCATAGTGTGCATACCAGAGCGATATAACGTGGTTACACCGCTCCCTGCGTGGTATTCGACTATATTGTCTTCAGTCTCACTTTTCGTGACGAAAATCTCATCTTCAGTGGCAGAAATCTCAACTTCTCTGTCACTTTACGGACGACCTGAGCGCCGTTGTGCTGTGGATCTCGCTATCAGGCGAAGCGGCTGAAGTCCGGCTTGCGCTTCTCGAAGAAGGCGGTGAAGGCTTCCTTGGCTTCCGGCTCGGTGAGCATGCGCGCGAAGTGTTCGATCTCGGTCACCATCTGCTGCTCGGTGGCGGTGACGCGGTTCTTCTTCATCAATTGCTTGGTCACGCGAATCGAGGCCGCTGGCAGGGCAGCCAGCTTGGCAGCCTGCTTTTGCGCATAGGGCAGCAATTCTTCCAGCGGCAGGACGCGATTGACGAAGCCCATCTGCGCGGCCTCGTCGGCACCGAAGGCTTCGCCCAGCAGGAGCTTCTCGGCAGCACGCTGATAGCCAGCGATATGCGGCAGCAACAGTGAAGAGGCGGCTTCCGGGCAGAGCCCCAGTTGGGTGAAGGGCATCGAGAATTTGGCATTGTCCGCCGCATAGACCAGGTCGCAATGCATGAGCAGGGTGGTGCCGATACCGACCGCCACCCCCGAGACCGCCGCCACGATGGGCTTGCTGGCATGGCTGATCTGCCAGAGGAACTGGAACACCGGCGCGTCCTGGGTCTTGGGCGGGTTCTTCAGGAAGTCTTCCAGATCATTGCCGGCCGAGAAGGCCTGTGGCTTGCCGGTGAAGAGGATGGCGCGCACGGCGCTGTCGGTCTCGGCTTCCTTCAGGGCATCGGCCAGTTGCTGGTACATGGCGGCGGTGATGGCGTTCTTCTTGTCTTCACGGTCGAAATGGATGCTCAGGATGCCATCGGCCTTGCTCAGTTGGATATCCATCTGCGCGGTCTCCTTGAATTTTATAAACGATTTAGCTTGTTTGAAGCTCAAGCAGGAAGCAATGAAAAAGCCGCACGGCGTGAGCGGTGCGGCTTTTCATCAGCGCTTGTGCATGCGGATCAGACGCGTTCGAAGATGCCCGCCGCGCCCATGCCGGTGCCCACGCACATGGTCACCATGCCGTACTTCAGGTTCTTGCGGCGCAGTGCATGGATTGTGGTGGCCGCACGGATGGCGCCGGTGGCGCCCAGCGGGTGGCCCAGGGCAATCGCACCGCCCATGGGGTTGACCTTGCTCGGGTCCAGGCCGAGGTCGCCGATGACGGCCAGCGCCTGGGCGGCGAAGGCTTCGTTCAGTTCGATCCAGTCGATCTGGTCCTGGGTCAGGCCGCCGGCCTTCAGCGCTGCCGGAATCGCTTCCTTGGGACCGATGCCCATGATCTCCGGCGGCACGCCACGCACGGCGAAGGAGACGAAGCGCGCCAGCGGGGTGAGGTTGAACTGCTTGAGGATCTTCTCGGAGACGATGATCAGTGCGCCGGCACCGTCGGAAGTCTGCGAGCTGTTGCCGGCGGTGACGCTGCCCTTGGCGGCGAAGACCGGCTTCAACTTGGCCAGCGCGGCCAGGTTGGAATCGGCACGCGGACCTTCGTCCAGGCTGACGGTGCGGGTCTTGATGTCGATCTCGCCGGTACCCAGGTTGGGGAAGCGCTCGACGATCTCGAACGCGGTCATCTCGTCATTGAATTCACCTGCCTGCTGGGCAGCGATGGCCTTCTGGTGCGAGGCCAGCGCGAATTCATCCTGCGCTTCGCGCGAGACCTTCCACTGCTGTGCCACCTTCTCGGCGGTCAGGCCCATGCCGTAGGCCATGCCGACGTTTTCATCCTTGAAGGCATTGATGTTGATGGAGGGGTGGAATCCCATCATCGGCACCATTGACATCGACTCGGCACCGGCGGCGATCATGACATCGGCTTCGCCGACGCGGATGCGGTCGGCGGCCATGGCAATGGCGGTGATACCGGAGGCGCAGTAACGGTTGATGGTGACGCCGCCGATGGTATTGGGCAGCCCGGCCAGCAATACGGCGTTACGCGCCATGTTCAGGCCTTGCGCACCTTCGGGGAAGGAGCAGCCGACGATGGCGTCCTCGATCAGCTTGGGGTCCAGGCCGGGCACCTGCGCCACGGCGGACTGGATGGCGCGCACCAGCAGGTCGTCCGGACGGGTGTTCTTGAACATGCCACGCGGCGCCTTGCCGATGGGGGTGCGGGTGGCGGCGACGATGTAGGCGTCTTGCAGTTGTTTGCTCATTCAAAATCTCCTTGGACTCTCCCTCCCCTTCAAGGGGAGGGCTGGGGTGGGGATGGGTTCAATGCATTCCAGATTGCGTGAACGACCACATCCGTCTCATTCAATACTTCGTTATTCCAAAAGCGTAGAACCGTGAAGCCTGCCTGATCCAATTTCGCAGTCCGGTTCTCGTCATCCTGATTGCCGACATGCTGCGCGCCATCTACTTCAATCACCAGGCGCCGTTCCAGACAGACAAAATCGAGTACGTAATTTTCAAAGGGGTGCTGACGGCGAAATTTCACATCCAGTTGCTGGCCGCGTAGACGATGCCAGAGCCTTTGCTCGGCTTCGGTCATGGTTTTGCGCAGCTGCTTGGCTGCAAGTTTCGTGAAGTCGTTGGTCTGGCCTTGCATTTCAACCCATCCCCACCCCAACCCTCCCCTTGAAGGGGAGGGAGCGTTCTTTAATTGCGTACGGGCTTGCCGGTTTGCATCATGCCCATGATGCGTTCCTGGGTCTTGGGGTGATTGAGCAACTCCATGAAGAACTTGCGCTCGATGTCGAGCAGCCATTGTTCATTGACGATGCTGCCCTCTTCCACTTCGCCACCGGCGACGGTCTCGGCGATCATCTTGCCCAGCTTGAAGTCGTGGGCCGAGATGAAGCCGCCGTCGCGCATGTTGACCAGCTGCGCCATGATGGTGGCCAGGCCGTTGCGGCCGATCACCGGCACCTGTGGCGACAGTGGCGGACGATAGCCGGCATCGAACAGCGCGCGCGCTTCCACCTTGGCCACGTGCAGCAATTCATACGGGTTGAAGACGATCACGTCGTCCTCGCGCAGGTAACCCAGCTTGCGGGCTTCCAGCGCCGACTTGGAGACGTTGGCAGTGGCCGCGGCCAGCATGTATTCCTTCAGGAACTGCAGGATGTCGTTGCCCTTGGCTTCCTTGGCGGCACGCACGGCCGCTTCCTTCAGGCCGCCACCGGCCGGGATCAGGCCCACGCCGACTTCCACCAGGCCGATGTAGGACTCGATGGAGACCACACGCTTGGCGGTATGCAGCAATAGTTCGCAACCACCGCCCAGGGCCAGGCCGGCGACAGCCGCGATCACCGGCACGCTGGCGTACTTCAGGCGCTGGTGCGCCTGCTGCAACTGGTGCACCACCGGTTCGATAGCCTTGACACCACCGGACATGAACAGCGGCAGCATCGACTGCAAATCGGCACCGGCCGAGAAGGCGCCGCCTTCGGCGGCGTCCGGATGCCAGATCACCAGGCCCTTGAAGTTCTGCTCGGCTTCGGTGACGGCCTTGTTCATGCCGTCGATGACACCCTGGCCGATCACGTGCATCTTGGTCTTGAAGGACAGGATCAGGACATCGTCGTTCTGATGCCAGATGCGGACCGACTCGTCTTCGAAGAAGGTGGTGCCGGCGCTCTTGCCGTCGGCGGCGCCTTCGCCCACCAGCGGGGCGCGGAAGGCCTGGCGCTGGTAGACCGGCAGTTCGGAACGGGCCACATCGGCCTTCTTCGAGGGCGACCAGGAACCCTTCTCCGAGTGCACGCCATCGCGGCCATCGAAGACCCAGTCCGGCAGCGGTGCATTGGACAGCGCGCGGCCGGCATCGATATCTTCCTTCACCCATTGCGCAATCTGCTTCCAGCCGGCAGCCTGCCAGGTCTCGAAGGGACCGACACTCCAGCCGAAGCCCCAGCGCATGGCGAAGTCCAGGTCGCGGGCGTTGTCGGCCACCGATTCCAGGTGCACGGCAATGTAATGGAAGGCGTCGCGGAAGATGGCCCACAGGAATTGGCCCTGAGGATTGGTCGAATCATGCAGCGCCTTCATGCGCTTGACCGGATCCTTTTCCTTGAGGATGCGGGCGATGATGTCATCGGCCTTGGCACCACCCGCCACGTAATCGCCCTTGGCCGGGTCGATGCGCAGGATGTCCTTGCCCACCTTCTTGTAGAAACCGGCACCGCTCTTCTGGCCCAGTGCACCCTGCTCGACCAGCTTGGCCAGCAGCGGCGGGGTGGCATAGGAAGAGAAGAAGGGATCATCCTTCAGGTTGTCCTGCATGGTACGGATGACGTGACCCATGGTATCCAGGCCCACCACATCGGCGGTGCGGAAGGTGCCGGACTTGGCGCGGCCCAGCTTGGCGCCGGTCAGGTCATCGACCACGTCCACCGAGAGACCGTATTTGTCGGCTTCGATGATGGTGGCGAGGATGCCGAATACGCCCACGCGGTTGGCCACGAAGTTGGGGGTATCGAAAGCGCGTACCACGCCCTTGCCCAGGGTGGTGGTGAGGAAGGCTTCCAGCTGGTCGAGAATGTGCGGTTCGGTGGACTGGGTCGGGATCAGCTCGACCAGGTGCATGTAGCGCGGCGGATTGAAGAAGTGCACACCGCAGAAGCGCGCCTTCAGGCCGGCGTCAAAACCTTCGGACAGGGCATTGATGGACAGGCCCGAGGTGTTGG
>PJUA01000741.1_pt1 | contig 12241 bp, 10 predicted proteins | sample 1512151 | NCBI WGS metagenome assembly PJUA01 (sample SAMN08177678, study PRJNA422409) | Soil metagenome, whole genome shotgun sequencing project. | isolation source: Soil enriched on filter paper: beechwood xylan treatment | place: USA: Madison | collected 2015-01-15
AATGATGTCCTTGATCTCGGCGCGGTCGAAGTAGCTCTGGCCGCCGGACATGACGTAGGGAATGCGTTCGCGCCGCAGCGATTTTTCCAGGATGCGGGCCTGGTGGTTGCCGCGGTACAGGATGGCGTAGTCGGCGAACTTGGCGCGCCGTTCGAAGCGATGTGCCGAGAGGGTGATGGCGATCTGGTCGGCCTCGGCTTCCTCGTCATCCATGGCCATCACGCTGATCGGATCACCCAGGCCGTGCTCCGACCACAGCGTCTTGTCGAACAGCTTGGGGTTGTTGGAAATGACCGCATTGGCCGCCTGCAGGATGCGCGTGCTGGAGCGGTAGTTCTGTTCCAGCTTGATCAGGTGCAGGTTGGGGAAGTCCACACCCAGCAGCTTGAGGTTTTCGATGGTGGCGCCGCGCCAGGCATAGATGGCCTGGTCGTCGTCGCCCACGGCGGTGAACATGGGCTTCTTGCCCACGCCGGTGACCAGCAGCTTGACCAGTTCGTACTGGCAGGTGTTGGTGTCCTGGTATTCATCGATGAGCAGGTAGCGCAGCTTGCGCTGCCAGCGGTCGCGCACTTCCTCGTTGCTGCGGAACAGTTCCACCGGCAGGCGGATCAGGTCGTCGAAGTCCACTGCCTGGTAGGCCTTGAGCGTGGCGACGTAGCTGCGATAGATGCGGGCCGCCTGGGCCTCGTCCTCGGTACGGGCGTTCTTCTCGGCCAGTGTCGGATCGACCAGGCCGTTCTTCCACAGCGAGATGGCATTCTGGATGCCGCGGATGATGGCCTTGTCGGTGGTCACCGCCAGTTCTTGCACCAGGGAAAAACAATCGTCGCTGTCCATGATTGAAAAGCGGTCCTTCAGCCCCAGATGCTTGGACTCCTGCCGCAGTATCTTCACCCCCAGCGAATGGAAGGTCGACACTGTGAGGTGCTTGGCCTGTTTCGGGTCCTTCAACAGCTTGGCGATACGCTCCTGCATTTCCAGCGCGGCCTTGTTGGTGAAGGTCAGTGCGGCGATGTTGCGCGATTCGTAACCGCAGTTCTCGATCAGGTGTGCGATCTTCTGCGTGATCACCCGGGTCTTGCCCGAGCCGGCCCCGGCCAGCACCAGGCAAGGTCCGGCCATGTAGTGGACGGCTTCGCTTTGTGGCTTGTTCAGGCCGAAAGAAGGGGCGGACATACGGAGGGTATCGGCGGCGGCAGGGGGTGGAAAAGAGGCGCCATTGTAGCAGTCCGCCTGCAGCCCGGCCGCTTCAGGTCGCTACCGGCGGGCCGGCCCTGTGGGACAATGCGCGCATGGGCTCACCCAGCGTGGCCAGACTAAACGAGTGCAAACATGAAATTCAATCACCTCATCCAGATCAACGATCCGCTCAACCCGCTGATCGACACCCTGAGCCGCGACGAGCTGTGGCATGGCCTGGTCCTGCGGGCGGAGTCGCCGCGCCTGTTCATGCCGCACCTGGACGAGTGCCGCCTGTCCGACAAGAGCCTGGAGGGCGTGCATCGCGAGTTGCGCTATGGCGAACTGGTGATCATCGACAAGGTGACCTACCTGCCGCAGATCCAGGTGCTCTACGAAGTGCCGGCGCAGGGTGACATCCCGGCCTCGCGCATGAGCATGACCATCGAGGAGCCGCAGGCCGAGGTGCTGTTCGTGCGCTTCGAGTACGACGACGGCAAGCCGGCCGATATCGATGGGTCCGAAGCCTTCTACGACAATTTCCGGCGCCAGGCCTATCAGGAGGCCGATATCGATACGATACGCATCATCCGTGAATTGTCCCAGCGCGGCGGCTTGCACTGAGTGACGCTCCTGTCTGGCAGTCATTTCCGCATGTGAAAAGCGCGGCTCCCCAGGGAGACCGCGCTTTTTTTTTTCAATCTCGTGCCAACACTCAGGCCAGCAAGCGTCCCAGTGCGCCGTTGACCAGTGCGCCGCCGATCACCAGCCAGGCGAACAGCACGGCACCCAGGATCATCGGCTTGATGCCGGCGCTGCGCAGGGCCGAGAGGTGGGTGGACAGACCCAGGGCGGCCATGGCCATGGCCAGCATCAGGGTATCGATCTGCAGCAGCACCTGGTTGACCTGGGCCGGCAGCGGGAAGAAGGAGTTGAAGATCACCACGCCGATGAAGGCAAAGGCAAACCAGGGAATGGACAGCTTGCGCTGCTGGTGCGGTTGGTGCGGCTGGTGTTGTTGACCCGAGCTGCGCGGAGCGACCCGCATCGACAGCATCAGCAGGAAGGGCGCCAGCATCATCACGCGGACCATCTTGGTGATCACCGCCACGTCGGCCGTATGCTGGTCGATGGAGCGCGCCGCAGCCAGAACTTGCGCCACTTCATGGACGGTGGAGCCGATGTAGACGCCGAAGTCCGGCAGGCGCAGGCCCCAGACCGGTTCGGCCTGCAAGGTGTAGAGCAGTGGATAGAGGAAGATGGCCAGGGAGCCGAAGATCACCACCGTCGATACCGCCACGGTGACCTCTTCGCTGCGTGCCCGCAGCACCGGTTCGGTCGCCATCACCGCGGCCGCGCCACAGATCGAGCTGCCGGCGCCGATCAGCAACGCGGCATCGCGATCCAGCTTCAGCACCCGGGTACCGACCAGCCAGGCCAGACCGAAGGTGGAAAGCAGCATGGCCGCATCGATCACCACGCCGGAGATGCCGACATGGGCGATGTCCTGAAAGGTCAGGCGAAAGCCGTACAGGATGATGCCGGCGCGCAGCAGCGTCTGCTTGGAAAAGCGCACCCCCTCGCCACAGTAGGCGCCCATGCGCGCATAGACGGTATTGCCCAGGATGATGCCCAGCACGATGGCCACCGTCAGTGCCGAAAAGCCGTGATTCTGCAGCCAGCCGATATCGCCCAGGCGCATGGCGACCCACGCCACCGCGCCCGAGAGGACGATGCCGGCCAGCGCGGGATGCAGGGGGGAAGTTTGGGTTGCGGTACGCATGATGCTCTCCACACAGGATGTGTTCGATAGATCAGTTCGATTGATGGAGTGCACTGTACGTGGGCTGGATGTAAAAGAAAAACGCGTTGTTTTGCTAATATCTACCTGTTAAATGGGTAGATTGATGGTGGCTCCCGGGCGCCGGGAATGCATCTGGGGGATATTGGGGAAAATATGCGGATCACACTCAGGCAATTGCAGATCTTCCTGGCCGTGGCCCAGTCGGGTTCGACCACGGCCGCAGCCGGGCTGGTCGCCTTGTCGCAATCGGCGGCCAGCGCTTCACTCAATGAGCTGGAGAGTCTGCTGGGCGTGCAGCTGTTCGACCGCGTCGGCAAGCGCCTGGTCTTGAACGACAGCGGACGGCAGTTGCTGCCGCAGGCACGCCACATGCTGGACGCCGCCCATACCATCGAGCGCCAGTTCAACGACCCGGCCTCCGGCAGCGAACTGCATCTGGGGGCCTCCACCACCATTGGCAGCTATCTGTTGCCGGCCATGATCGCGGCCTATCGCCGGGAGCACACCGGTGCACGGGTACGGGCGCTGGTGGCCAATACGGCCGACATCGTCGATGCGGTGGTCAATTTCGAGGTCGATGCCGGCCTGATCGAAGGCCCCTGCCACGCCGATGACGTGCGGGTCGAACCGTGGATGATGGACGAGCTGATCGTGGTGGCCGCGCCCGCGCATCCCATTGTCACGGGCGGGCGCAAGATCACGCTGAAGATGTTGCGCGAGGCCGACTGGCTCTTGCGCGAGGCCGGTTCAGGCACGCGCGAGGCGGTCGAGCATGCCCTGATTCCCTATCTGCACCACTTGCCGTCGTCGTTCGAATTCGGCAATTCTGAGGCGATCAAGCGCGCCACCGCCGAAGGCCTGGGTATCAGTTGCCTGTCGCGCTCGGTGGTGGAGGACCTGATCGAGTCCGGCAAGCTGGTCGAACTGGAGACCCCGTTGCCGACCTTGCGCCGCCATTTCTACATGGTCGTCAGCCGCCACCGGGCAGCTTCGCCCAGCCTGGCGGCGCTGTTGTCGTTCTGTCGGGAGTGGGCGCAGCAGCAACCCCGCTAGCGCAGGGCGGCCGGTGCCATTTCAGATCGGCTCGAAGACGCCGGCACTGCGGTTCTTGGCGACCTTGTTCCAGGCGAAGATGCGCCCGTTCATCGCCACATACACACCCGGCGGCAGCACTTGCGCCACGCCGCAGGCGAAGCCGAAATTGAACAGGGCATCGGAGTTGGCGATCTCGTAGGGGATCATGGCGCCGGTCAGCACCACGGTCTTGTCGGTCAGCGCCTGGCCCAGCACCTGGGCGGTCTGCTGCATGGTATCGGTGCCGTGCACGATGACAATGGCCTGTTGCTGCGAGGCCTGGCAGGCCGCCAGCACGCGCTGGCGATCGCCATCCTGCATCTCCAGCGAATCGAGCAGGCGCAGGATTTCGAGGGACACTTCGGTGGTGATGCGGGCACGGGCGATGACGTCCGGCAGGTGGCTCTCGCCGAAGCCAAGCTGGCCTGCGATTTCGTCATAGTGCTTGTCGAAGGTGCCGCCGGTGGCGATGATGCGCAGGCTCATGGTCTTCCTATCTTCCAACTGGTCAAAAAAAATCGAGAAAAGGGTGTTCCAAGGATCAAGCAAGGAACGCTCCAATGGCGCGGGGAACGGCAGTTCCGGCACGGGCCAGCCGCTATCTTACACGCAGCCGCGGCGGTTTCCCTGCCTGGTGCGACCGTGGCGGACGCGTTGCGGCCTGGTCGCCAATGCGATTCTGCAAGGACATCTATAATGGTCCGGATATGAAACCTTTGGCACCCGGCACCGTTATCTTCCACCGCCATCGCGGCTATGGCGTGATCGTGCTCGTCAACCTGTTGACGGGCTGGATTTCTGCGCGTTTCGGCAGTGAAGTGCGTACGCTGGATCTGAACCTGTCCTCCGACGAAGTGCAGCACGCCGATGGCACGCCCATCCTGTTCCGTCGCACCCCGCCGGACCGCATGCCGCATGCCCGGCTCATGGAGATGGTGCGCGAACTGCATCGCGCCGGTTATCAGCGGCTCTATCTCTACAGCTGGCCCAAGCCGTCCGGGCTGCACTGGCGCTGGCACCTCTTCAGCGGCCCGCGCAACTGGATCGAGCGGCCATGGCGGGAGGGCTGGTATGGTTCGGGCGCCGATTACAACTTCAATCCGGTGCTGGGCTGGGGCGATGGCCCCTCGGCCTCGCCGCAGGAACTGGCACGCCTGCTGGCGCAGTTCGATCCGCATGGGCTGGCGCAGGCGCTGGGCGAGGACCAGGAGCACGCCAACTGGTTCGAGCTGGTGTGCGCTACCTTGCTGCCGGATTATGCGTTCAGCCTGGGCTGGCACTACAACGGCAGCATGCCGGAGCATCTGCCGGTCATTCCGGTGCGGCGCAATGTCCCCGAGTATGTCGGGCCACCGCTGCCATGGCCACCGGGCTGGCGGCACCTGTGGAAGTCAGGCGGCCCGATGCCGCAGTCGGTGTATCAGCCGCCGGTACGCACCATCCATCGCATCACCCCAGAGCCTCAGGATTGAGCACGTTCGCGGGCGTGCCGGCGGCATAGTCCACGATGTTCCGGAAGGCGGCGCGGAAGTAGAGTTCGTAGCCGTCCTTTTCCACATACCCCAGGTGCGGGGTGGCCACCACGTTATCCATCTTCAGCAGGGGGGAGTCCACCGGCAAGGGTTCGCGCTCGAAGACATCGAGTCCGGCCAGGCCGGGGCGTCCTGCCACCAGTGCGGCTTCCAGCGCGTCCGGCTCGACCAGCTCGGCGCGGCTGGTGTTGACGAAGCAGGCCGTCGGCTTCATCAGCGCCAGGTCGGCCGCCTTGACGATGCCGCGGGTGGCGTCGTTCAGGCGCAGGTGCAGGCTCAGTACATCGGCCTGGGCGAAGAAGGCTTCCTTGCTGGCAGCAGCCTGGTAGCCATCCTTGACTGCCTGTTCGCGGCTGGCCTCGCGGCCCCACACCAGTACCTGCATGCCGAAGGCGCGACCATAGCCGGCAACCATGCGACCGATCTTGCCGTAGCCCCAGATGCCCAGCGTGCGGCCCTTGAGTGCCGTGCCCAGCAGGTTCAGGTGCGGGGTGGGCGAGACCTGCTGCCAGGCGCCGGCACGCAGCGCGCTGCAATACTGCGGCACCCGGCGCATGGCCGCCATGATCAGCGCCCAGGTCAGTTCGGCCGGCGCAGTCGGGTCGCCCACGCCTTCGACAATGGCGATGCCGCGCTCGGTGGCGGCCGCCACGTCGACATGGCCACTGACCTTGCCGGTCTGCGAGATCAACTTGAGCAGGGGCAGCTTTTCCAGGACGGGTCGGGTCAGAGCAGTGCGTTCGCGGATCAGCACCACGGCGTCGAAGGGTGACAGGCGCGCCACCAACTGGCCGGTGCCGCGGATGGTATTGGTGAATACCTTGACGTCGTGACCGTCGAGCAGGCTGAAGCAATCGAGGTGGCGTACTACATCCTGGTAGTCGTCGAGGATGGCGATCTTCATGGGGGTCTCCGTGGCAGTCTTGCGGGGCTGCGCCGGCCAGGTGGGTGGCCGGCGTGGGCGTCCATCATAAAGCGATTGCCAGGATTCGGCACGAGCTGACCCTAGCTGACCCTAGCGGGCGATATCGATGACCACCTTGCCCCGGGCCTGAGCTTCGCTGACCAGCGCGTGGGCCTGGTTGACCTGCTCCAGCGTAAAGTGATGCGTATCGGTGAGCACGCGCAGCTGTCCGGCATCGACCATGCGGGCGGCCTCGGCCATGATCCGGCCGTGACGCGCACGCTCCTGCCCGGTCAGCAGCGGCAGCAACGTGAAGACGCCCGAATAGCTGGCAGCCCGGAACGACAGCGGCGCCAGCTTGTGCACGCCCCAGCCCAGGCAACTGACGACATGACCGAGATAACGCCGGGCGGCCGCGAACGAGGCATCCAGGGTTGCGCCGCCGACGGTGTCGTAGATGACATCGAAGCCCTCGCCGCCGGTGTGCTGTTGTACGTACTGCTCTACCTCCTGGGCGCGGTAGTCGATGGCAGTGGCGCCCAGGCTCTCGATCACGGTCTTTTGGTCGGCACTGCCGGTGGCATAGACCTTGGCGCCCAGGGCGACCGCGATCTGCACGGCCATGTGGCCCACGCCACCGGCGCCGCCGTGGATCAATACCTTCTGCCCCGGCTGCACGTGGGCGCGGTCGACCAGGCCTTCCCAGGCGGTGATGAAGATCAGCGGCAGGGCGGCGGCTTCGCGCATGGATGCCGTGCGGGGCTTGTGGGCCAGCAGATCGGCATCGAAGGCGGCGAACTGCGCCAGCGAACCGGGAACGCCACCGATGCCGCCGCTCATGCCGAAGACTTCGTCGCCGGGCGAAAAGCGCGTTTCACCGGACGCCACCGCTTCGACCACGCCGGCCATGTCCATGCCGAGGATGGCCGGCAGGCGGGTCTGGGCGTGGGCGGCATTGCCGGCCTGGATCTTGGTATCGAGCGGGTTGACGCCGCTGGCAGCGATACGCACCAGCACCTGGCCGGGGCGCAGGCTGGGCGTTTCGATGTCGGTGATGTCGAGTGCTGCGCCGAAGCGGGTGAGGACGGCGGCTTGCATGGTGGCAGGGATGGCGTGGGTCATGATGGCTTCCTTGAGACTGGGTGGACGGGGGGATATCGCCATGCGCCAGGTGGCGGTGAGGTCGATGCACGCAGTCTAGGCAGCCCGGGCCAGCGGAAAAACCGGGCGCGACCGAAGTCAGAATTGCGGGTTTGCGGATAATCGCGGCGTCGCGAGGCCCTAGAATCTCGCCAACGGATGACGACAACCAAACCGGGGAGAAAAAGATGGACAGGCTGGACATGCTCAAGGTGTTCTGTACCGTGGTCGAGGCTGGCGCGTTCAGTCGGGCGGCCGAGAAACTGTCGATGTCGACCTCCTCGGTGACCACCCACGTCGCCGCCCTGGAGGCACATTTCAAGGTGCGGTTGCTCAATCGCACCACGCGCAGCATGTCGCTCACCGAAGAAGGTCGCCATTGCCACCAGCAGGCACTGCGACTGCTGGCGGACATGGGCGAGCTGGAGGCCGGCTTGCGTGCCTCCGATACCCGCCCGGCCGGTGTGCTGCGGGTCGACCTGCCCAGCGTCATCAGCCGCCGCTATGTGGCACCCGCGCTGCCACGTTTCTTGCGCCAGTATCCGGAGCTGGAGCTGCGCATCACCGTCAGCGACCGCATGGTCGACATGGTGGAAGAAGGTGTGGACGTACTGGTGCGCATCGGCGCGCTGGGCGACTCGGGGCTGGTAGCGCGCAAGCTGGCCGCGACCCGTTACCTGTGCTGCGCCGCGCCGGCCTTCCTGCAGCAATACGGCTGGCCGGAAACGCCCGACGCACTGGACCAGTTTGCCTGCCTGGGCTTTCTCAATCCGCGTACGCGCATGGTCCGGCCCTGGCGCTTCAGTCATGAGGGGAAGGAAAGCTCGCATATTCCCCGAGGCCTGGTGATGTTGGACCACGTGGAGTCGCTAGTGGCGGCCGCCCAGGCCGGTTGCGGCATCATCCAGCAGATGTCGGTGACCCTCGCTCCGGCCTTGCAGGAGGGCAGTCTGCTACCGGTGCTGTCCGAATGGCAGGCGGCTGGTCCCGATATCGTCGCGCTCTACCAGCCCACACGTCGGGAAACCGCCAAGGTGAAAGTTTTCGTCGAATTTCTGCGTGAGATATTCACAGCATGAATGATGAATCGCCCGCAATCCCTCGCAAATCCAGTCTTCATGCGGTTTTTAACGAAATCGATGTTATGCGCCACAGTAATGAAAAAACAGAATTTTTTTGATTTGTAATTACCTACTACATAAGTCGGGTATTTTCCGCTACAAATTTGCGTAAATTCTTTTTTATCGGGGTACAATCGCTGCCACTTTCTTGCATTCTCTGCTGTCGAAGAGTGAGCAAAACCCGCCGCCGTCCACGGTGACGGGCAAGGGGCCGGCCTCGGCGAGGCGGTCGCCATCGACAAGACCGCCGTCTCGCAGCCTGATGTGAACACCCCATCGCCTGGAAACGACGATCCTGCCGTGCCAACCGAATTCATCAACTTAGTGGCATTGGAGGTAGCATATGAACCAACCCCTCATGGCAGGCATTCCCGCAGTGAACGCCCCCGCCTACGTCAAACACCAGAAACTGATCAACTGGGTCGCCGAAATCGCCGCGCTGACCAAGCCGGCTCGCATTTACTGGTGCGATGGCTCCCAGGAAGAATATGACCGCCTGTGCGGCGAGATGGTCGCCGCCGGCACCATGAAGAAGCTGAACGCCGAAAAGCGTCCCAACAGCTACCTCGCCTGCTCCGATCCGTCGGACGTGGCGCGCGTGGAAGACCGCACCTTCATCTGCTCCAAGAACAAGGAAGACGCCGGCCCGACCAACAACTGGACCGATCCGGCCGAGATGCGTCAGACCCTGAACGGCCTGTTCGATGGTTGCATGGCTGGCCGTACCCTCTACGTCGTGCCGTTCTCGATGGGCCCGCTGGGTTCGCCCATCGCCCACATCGGCGTGGAACTGTCGGATTCGCCCTATGTGGCGGTGAACATGCGCATCATGACCCGTATGGGCAAGGCGGTGTACGACGTGCTGGGCAGCGATGGCGAGTTCGTGCCTTGCGTGCACACCGTGGGCGCACCGCTGGCCGCCGGGCAGAAGGACGTGCCCTGGCCGTGCAATGCCACCAAGTACATCGTGCACTACCCGGAAACCCGCGAAATCTGGTCCTTCGGCTCCGGCTACGGTGGCAACGCGCTGCTGGGCAAGAAGTGCTTCGCGCTGCGCATCGCTTCCACCATGGGCCGCGCCCAGGGCTGGCTGGCCGAGCACATGCTGATCCTGGGCGTGGAATCTCCAGAGGGCAAGAAGCATTACGTCGCAGCGGCCTTCCCCTCGGCCTGCGGCAAGACCAACTTCGCCATGCTGATCCCGCCCAAGGCCTTCGGCGGCTGGAAGGTCACCACCATCGGTGACGACATCGCCTGGATCAAGCCCGGTGCCGACTGCCGCCTGGATGCGATCAACCCGGAAGCCGGCTACTTCGGCGTGGCCCCGGGCACCAACGAGAAGAGCAACTACAACTGCATGGCTTCGGTCTCGGCCAATACCATCTTCACCAACGTGGCGCTGACCGATGACGGCGATGTCTGGTGGGAAGGCATGACCAAGGAAGCCCCGGCCCACCTGATCGACTGGCAGGGCAAGGACTGGACGCCGGAAATCGGCAAGGAAACCGGCCGCAAGGCGGCTCACCCGAACGCCCGCTTCACCGTCGCCGCCACCCAGAACCCGGTGATCGACCCGGCCTGGGATGATCCGGCCGGCGTGCCGATCTCGGCCTTCATCTTCGGTGGCCGCCGTTCCACCACCGTGCCGCTGGTGACCGAAGCCCGCAACTGGGTCGAGGGTGTCTACATGGCCGCCACCATGGGTTCGGAAACCACCGCTGCGGCTGTCGGCCAGCAGGGTGTGGTGCGTCGTGACCCGTTCGCCATGCTGCCCTTCGCCGGCTACAACATGAGCGAATACTTCCAGCACTGGCTGGACATCGGCAAGAAGATCGCCGCCTCCCCGGCCGAGCTGCCCAAGATCTACTGCGTCAACTGGTTCCGCACCGATGCCGACGGCAAGTTCGTCTGGCCGGGCTTTGGCGACAACATGCGCGTGCTGAAGTGGATGCTGGACCGCATCGAAGACCCGCAAGGCGTCAAGACCGGCGGTGTCGAGCACCTGTTCGGCGTCACCCCGCGCTTCGATGACCTGCAGTGGGAAGGCCTGGACTTCAGCGCCGAGCAGTTCTCCACCATCACCTCCATCGACAAGGCCGCCTGGCTGAAGGAACTGGAGCTGCATGCGGAACTGTTCGACAAGCTCAAGCACAAGCTGCCACCCGAACTGCAGGGCGTGAAGGACAAGCTGGAGAAGAAGCTGGCAGCCTAAGCTGACCGGCACGGAGAAGACGAGAAGCGCCTGCCGCAGCGATGCGGCAGGCGTTTTCTTTTGCGGATCAGCCTCGGATCAGCCGTGTATCAGCCGTGTATCAGCCCGGCCAGCGCCTGACGCAGCGTGGCCGGCAATTCCACCGGCCGCCGCGTAGCGCGATCCACATAGACATGCACGAAGTGGCCACGTGCCGCCGTCAGCTCTTCCCCGGCCTTGAAGATCCCCAGTTCATAGCGCACGCTGCTACGCCCCATGTGTGCCACCCGCACGCCGACCTCGATCGCATCCGGAAAGGCGACCGACGCAAAATAATTGCAATGGGTCTCGATCACCAGGCCGATGACTTCCCCGCGCTCGATATCCAGCACGCCCTGTTGCACCAGGTAGTGGTTCACGGCGGTATCGAACCAGCTGTAGTAGACGACGTTGTTGACGTGACCATAGACGTCGTTATCCATCCAGCGTGTCTGGATCGGGTGGAAATGCGGAAAATCGGCGCGTTGGCCGGCTTGCGGTCGGGAATCACTCATCTCGGGCAGGGCGTCAGGATTGGTCGGCTTGTGCGGCTGCACAAGATCGGCAGGCTTGCAGTAACATTGCTCCCACTTTCGCTGCCCCCGGTCAGACGTCGGCCGGAGCGTCGAAAGTGCTCCATCTTAAGCGATCGATATCGGATGTTGGCTCGCGTCGCGCTTGCATCTGCAGGCCGTGCCGCCATGTGATCCGTGTGGCCGGGCTGTTTGCCGGTCGCTGGCGAGTCCGATAGCCTCGCCTCCGAGGCTGATAGTTAAATCCAATCAAAAGTATTGATTAAATAAAATTGATCTATTTTGTTTGGCGTTCTACTATTCACCCCATCGCTTCACTCAACCCCCCTTAAAAGGAAATCGACATGTCCCTGATCAACACCACTATCAAACCGTTCAAGGCAACTGCTTACCACGATGGCAAGTTCGTCGACATCACCGAAGCCACCCTGAAGGGCAAGTGGTCCGTGTTCGTGTTCTACCCGGCGGACTTCACCTTCGTGTGCCCGACCGAGCTGGAAGATCTGGCCGACAACTACGCTGAATTCAAGAAGCTGGGCGTTGAAGTCTACGGTATCTCCACCGACACCCATTTCGCCCACAAGGCATGGCACGACACTTCGGACGCCATCAAGAAGGTGCAATACCCGCTGGTGGGTGACCCGACCGCTACCCTGGCACGCAACTTCGAAGTGCTGATCGAAGAAGAAGGCCTGGCACTGCGCGGCACCTTCGTGATCAA
>PJUA01000743.1_pt1 | contig 12225 bp, 10 predicted proteins | sample 1512151 | NCBI WGS metagenome assembly PJUA01 (sample SAMN08177678, study PRJNA422409) | Soil metagenome, whole genome shotgun sequencing project. | isolation source: Soil enriched on filter paper: beechwood xylan treatment | place: USA: Madison | collected 2015-01-15
CATCGCTGCTTCAGCCCAATGTCGACGATCTGAGGACCTTGTACCAGGAGACGACCACCGCCACCCACAGCCAACCGGGCTGGCTGGCGATGGGGCTGATCGACGCCGACACCGGGCGCTTCGTCTTCCACACCCATTACCCGCTGGGGGTCCAGCCGCTACCGCCGCCGCGGCTGGACGAGGTCACCCGACACGTCATCGAAAGCCGCCGCGCGGTGATCGGCGGCGTGCTGCCGCCGGGTGGGCCGCCGGGCCGTCCGTCGCTGATCCTGCGCGCGCCGATCATGCAGTTCGACCCCGTGCGCCAAACCGACCGGGTGCGGTATATCCTGTCGCTGGCCGTCGGGCTGGAGGGGCTGAGCGGCGCATTGCGAACCCGCGACACCCCGCCGGAATGGACGGTCACGGTCATCGACCCGACCATGCTGATCGCCGCCCACTCCCACAACGCCGCCGCCTATCTGGGCCAGAAGACCTATGCGGCGCTGGAGGCGCGAATCCGGACCGGCAGCAACCGCATGTTCCTCGGCAGGACCAAGGATGGGGTGGAGGTCCATGCCGTCATCCACCGCTCCCCGGAAACCGGCTGGTCGGTGGTGCTGGGCGTGCCCTCGGATATCGTGCAGCGGGAGCTGAACGCCACCCGGATGACGGTGGTCGGCGGCGGCGCCCTGGCCTGCGCGGCGACGCTGATGCTGGCCCTGCTGGTGACGCGCGCCTTTCGCCGCCGCCGCAGCGCCGAGGAGGAGGTGCGCCGCGCCCGCGAGGCGGTGCTGATCGAACAGCGCCGCCGGCTGGAATCGGAAAAGGAGCATGCCGAGGCGGCCAACCGGGCCAAGAGCGACTTCCTGGCCAACATGAGCCACGAGCTGAGAACGCCGCTGAACGCCATCATCGGCTTCGCCGAGGCGCTGATGTCCGGCATCTTCGGCGCCGCCCCGCCCAAACATGTCGAGTATCTGTCCGCGATCCACCAGTCCGGCCGCCACCTGCTGGACCTCGTCAACGAATTGCTGGACATGGCCAAGATCGAAGCCGGCCGGCTGGAGCTGTTCCCGGCCAACGTCGCGCTGGACGAGCTGCTGGACGACTGCCTGGGGCTGGTGGAGGCGCTGGCCCTGCGCAAGGGCGTGACCCTGACCGGCGGCGCCATCGCGAAGAACCTGCGGGTCACGGTGGATGGCGTGCGCATGCGTCAGGCGGTGCTGAACGTCCTGTCCAATGCCATCAAGTTCACCCCGCCGGGCGGCGCCGTGCGGGTGGAGGCGGCCCCCGGCTCCGACGGCACGGGCGCGGTCATCGTGATCGCCGACACCGGCGTCGGCATGACCGCGGACGAGCTGCTGATCGCGATGGAGCCGTTCCGTCAGGTCCACAATTACCTGACCAAGGCGGAGGCCGGAACCGGGCTGGGCCTGCCGCTGGCCCGCCGATTCATCGAGGCCCATGGCGGCAGCCTGACCCTGGACAGCAGCCCCGGCGTCGGCACCGCGGTGACGATCAGGCTGCCGTAGGGACAGGCTGCCGTTGAGGGAGTGCCTCAACCCCGGCGGGGCGGGCGTCCGGGAAGCATCGCGCGCTGCAGCTTGGCGCCGGCAAGGTCGGCGCCGTCCATGTCGGCGCTGTCGAGGTTCGCGTCGGACAGGTTGGCCTGCACCAGACAGGTGCCGACCATCAGGGCGCCGCGCAGGTCGGCCCCCATCAGGTTGGCGGCCCAGGAGCGGCCGGTGGGGCGGCCCGAGGGATCCTTGATCGCCGCCGGACCCAGCCGAACCCGCGTCAGGTCGGCGCCGGTCAGCACGGCATAGCTGAGGTTGGCGCCCGACAGGTCGGCGCCCATCAGGTTGGCGCCCTCCAGATTGGCGCCGGACAGGTCGGTCATCATCAGCCGGGCGCCGGTCAGCGCCGCCGCCGACAGGTTCGCCCCGCGCAGGCTTGCGGCGCTGAGATTGACGTTGCGCAGGTCGGCGCGGCTGAGGTCGGTGCCGTCGAGGTCGGCCCTCTGGCCGCGCTGGCCGAAGCTGTCGATCCAGCGTTCATGGTCGAAGATGGCGCGCTGGATCTCCGACCCCATGCTGTCGATGGGGCGGGTCATCTGCGCGGTGGCGATCCGGGTGGAGGACAGGTCGCAGTCGGCCATCCGCGTGCCGACCATGTCGGCCTTGTCGAAGCGGGTGCCGTCCAGCGCCGCGCCCGACAGGTTGGCGCCGTTCAGCCGCGCCCCCGTCAGGTCCGCCCCGTTCAGCACCGCCCCCGACAGGTCGGCGTTCTGCAGCACCGCGCCGCTGAGGTCGGCGTCCGCCAGATTGGCGCCGCGCAGCACCGCGCCGGTCAGGTCGGTGGGAATGCCGCCTTCCGCTGTCAGGCCGTTCTGCAGGCGGGCCAGGGCCGCCTTGTGGATCTGGCGGGCGCTTTCGGCGTCCTGCGCATCGGGGCCGGCGCCGCGCCGCGCGGTGCCGCCCGGTTCCAGCGTGCCGGCGCGCAGGTCGGCGCCCTTCAGGTTGGCATTGGAGAAGTCGGCCGCGCGCAGCCGCGCGCCGCGCAGATCGGTCTGCATCAGGTTGGCGCGGCTGATGTCCGCATCGCGCAGATCGACGCCGAACAGGTCTGCGCCGGCCAGATTGGTGCCGTTCAGCCGCCCGCGCGCCAACCGCGCACCGACCAGACGTGCGCCGCGCAGGTCACGCTGCGACAGGTCCGCACCCTCCAGGTCGGCCATGGCGAGGTTGGCACGGGCACCGCCCGGCTGGCCCTTGATCCAGCGGGCATGCCGATCCAGCACCTCGGCCAGTTGGTCGGGCCGGAAGAAGGACACGGTCGAGGCGGTCGGTGAGGTGGTTGGCACGGACAAGTTGTCGCCGTGAAAATGGTTACATCGCGACAATCATGCGATTCATTCCTTACCGAAGGCTGAATGAATCCCCCTTTTGCGCACTCCCTTTCGGGGGATGCGCTTCGGCCGCCCGCCGCTATGGCTCCTCGCCGATGCGGCGTCAGGGTCCGGCGGGACGGATATGGAAAACAGACGCTTGGCCTAGGCGCGGCAATAGGCCCCTCCCTGTTTCTGCCGGTGATGATACGGCATTGGTCCCGAGTCGCGCACGTTACGGTTCTGTAATCGAACCACCTGCGAACGAGTCGCGAACAGCTTCGACTCGGCTGCTGGGACGGCGGGCGGGCGAGTCGGCGGAAACCCTGGAGTCACCGAAAAACCGGCATCGGTTAAGCAATGGTTTCTTGACAGAAAAGGCCACGGGCATCCTAAAAGTGTCCCACCTTTCGGAATAACGCACCGCAGCGCGCCTTGACCTTAGCCAGGGTGTGACTTTGGCCGTAACCGGAACGATGGGCTCCAGAGGACGGATCCCGGGTGCCGGAGCGGAAAAACGGGATATGAAGGAAGAATGATGAAGGATGCGGACGCCCGGTCGATCATGACCGCACGCCCGAGCGCTGGCGAGAGCCACGCCACCGAACGCCATCATCCTGATCGCTGCCATCTCGATCGCCGCCATCTTCTGCGCGCCGGCCTGGGGCTGGCGGCGGCGGCATCAGCCGGGGGAACCCTGTTCAGCAGCGAAGAGGCGGAGGCCGCCGCCCTGCGCGCCCCGCCGCGGGTGCTGTCCCTGGTGAACCTGCACACCGGCGAGAAGCTCAACGCCGAATACTGGTCGAGGGGCCGCTACGTGCGCGACGCGATGCGCGCGGTCAACCATCTGCTGCGCGACCACCGCAACAACTCGGTGCACGCCATCGACCCGAAGCTGCTGGATCTGGTCCATGCGCTGAGCCGCAAGCTCGGCCGCCGCGGCCCAATCGAGATCGTCTCCGGCTACCGCTCGCCGGAGACCAACGCGATGCTGCGCGAGGCCGACCACAGCGGCGTCGCCCAGAACAGCTTCCACATGCGCGGCATGGCCATCGACCTGCGGGTGCCGAACATGGCCACCCGGCATCTGCAGCGGGCGGCGCTGAGCCTGCGCGGCGGCGGTGTCGGCTATTACCCCGACAGCAACTTCGTCCATGTCGACGTCGGCCCGCTGCGCCACTGGTGAGCGCTATCCGACACGGAGATCCACGTCGAAGGCCCCGGACGCCCATCCGGGGCCTTCGACGTTTCGGGGGCGACGTTTCAGGCTCCCCGTCCTGGATCAGGCGACGCGGAATCCGATCGGCGTGTGGTCGATGACGTCCCAGTCCGCCCAGTCATGGGTCGCCGATGCCGCGCGGGCATAGCCGTCGATGCCGGCGAGCCAGGCATAATCGATCACACGCCCCAGCCGATGGGTTTTCGACAGCGCCTGCGCCGCGTTCGAGGCCTTGCAGGGCACGCGGAGGGTCCAGCCTTTGGTGTAGGCCGAATCGAACACACTCCACTTGTCGACGGCATAGTTCATGTCGCCCAGCAGGATCGCGCCCCTGCGCTTGTGGGTGGACGCGGTGCCGCCGAGATGGGCCAGCATGTCCAGGATCTCCTCCTTGGACGGCTCTCCCTGCGTGGCGATGGTGTGGCAGGCGCCGACCAGGATGTCGCCGGTATCGATGAAGATCAGCGGGCGCTTGCCGTCGCCGACCGCCATGGCCTCCACCTTCACGCCCTTGGACAGGACCATGAAGGAACAGGGGCTGACGCCTCCCTTCTTGTTGGCCACCGGCACGAACTGGCACCACATGTTGGTCGATTTCATCTCCTTCACCAGCGCCGGACCGTTCTGCGTCACCTCCGCCAGAACGATGAGGTCGAAGCGCTTCGCCATCTCGTCGACCCAGGCGGCCATCAGGCCATAGCGGGCGGCGGCGTCCGACGTACCCCAGGACGAGGCGCGCTGAATGTTCCAGAACGCGATATCCATGAAGCCCCTCTGTCTTCCCTGTTCCCGGCTCCGTTCGCCGTCGGCCGGCCGCTTGCGGGTCCGGCGCGGACGATCGAGCCATGCACGGGTTGGAGGGTATCGGCACAATCAGAGCAACGCAAACGCGACAAGCCTCACCAGACCTCACGCATTGCGGAAATCCGTTCGCCGTCGGTCGGACATGAAAAAGGCGCCGTCCCGGGAGACGGCGCCTTGCAGGCATCCCTATGCCGGCCCTATGCCGGACCGCCCTACCCCACCTTCAGCTTGCGGCGCAGCAGAGACAGCGGCGCGGTGTCGTCCAGGCTTGGCTGGAAGGCGACGGTGACCTCGGTCAGGGCGTTGGCCCAGCTGTCCGGGTTGGTGCCTTCCGGCGCCTCGACCGAGGTGAAGCCGGTGCGGACCAGATAGAGATACTGGTCGGGGATGACATGGCCGACCGCGCGGATCTCACCGGTGTAGCCGTAGCGCTCCCGCAGCTCGCGCGCGGTCGAGAAGCCGCGGCCGTCGCGGAACTTGGGGAACTCCACCGCCACCAGGGAGAAGCGGTCGAGGTCGGCGGCAATGGCGCCCGCCAGCGTGCCGCTCTTCAGACGCACGCCCAGCCGGGCGTTGCGGCCCTCGAAGCTGTCACGCTCCGCCTGCCAGCGCTCGAAGCTGATTATCACCGGGCGTTCGTTCGTCACCGGCTCCCCGTCGGGCATGAAGCTCCAGGCATCCTCGCCGATGCGCCCATTCTCAATCAGCGGCATAGATTCTCTCCTTGAACGGGGCATGGCCGACGCGCTTGAGCGTGTCGATGAAGCGCTCGCTCTCGTCCGACCGGTTGGCGAGATAGACGTCGACGATCGCCTCGATGGCGTCCACCGCTTCGGTCTCCGTCACCGCCGGGCCGAGGATGTCGCCGATGGCCGTGGTCAGCGTCGGGTCGCCGCCGACGGTGATCTGGTAATACTCGGTGCCCTTCTTGTCGACGCCGAGGATGCCGATGGCGCCGACATGGTGATGGCCGCAGGCGTTGATGCAGCCGCTGATCTTGATGCCGAGTTCACCGATGGTGCGCTGGCGTACCGGATCGGCGAAGCGGGCCGAGATCGCCTGCGCCAGCGGGATCGAGCGAGCATTGGCCAGCGCGCAGTAATCCAGCCCCGGGCAGGCGATGATGTCGCCGATTAGCCCGGCATTGGCGCTGCCAAGACCGGCGGCGTCCAGCTGCTTCCACAGATCGTACAGCTCGTCCTTCTTCATATGCGCCAGGACGAGGTTCTGGACATGGGTGACGCGCAGCTCGCCGAAGCTGTGACGCTCGGCCAGATCGGCGACGAGGTCCATCTGGTCGCAGGTGGCGTCGCCGGGGATGCCACCGGCCGGCTTCAGCGAGATGGTGGCGATGGCATAGCCGGGCGCCTTGTGCTCCGCGACATTGACCGCCAGCCAGTTGGCGAAGGCCGGGTCGGCCGCACGGGCGCGCTCCAGCGCTTCGGAGTGGTCGGGCAGTTCCTCGAACGGCGGCGGGGCGAAATGCTTGCGGATCGACTCGACGATCTCCGGGTCCAGGCGGTATTTGGGGCCGCGCAGACGGGCGAACTCCTCCTCCACCTCCTGGGTGAACTTCTCCAGCCCCAGCTCGTGGACAAGGATCTTGATACGGGCCTTATAGATGTTGTCGCGGCGGCCATACTGGTTGTAGACGCGCAGGATCGCTTCCAGGTAGGCGACGAAATCCTCCTGGGCCACCCACTCGCGCACCAGCTTGCCAACGAAGGGCGAGCGGCCGAGACCGCCGCCGACATAGAAGGAGAAGCCGGCCTCCCCCTTGTCGTTGCGGCGCGCCACCAGACCGACGTCGTGGATGCGCACCGCCGCGCGGTCGCTCTCGGCGCCGGAGATGGCGATCTTGAACTTGCGCGGCAGATAGGTGAACTCCGGGTGCATCGTCGTCCACTGCCGCAGGATCTCGGCATAGACGCGGCCGTCCACCACCTCGTCGCGCGCAGCGCCGACGAAGGGGTCGGTGGTGACGTTGCGCACGCAGTTGCCGCTGGTCTGCAGCGCGTGCATGTCCACGTCGGCCAGTTCGTTCAGGATCGCCGGGGTGTCCTCCAGCCTGATCCAGTTGTATTGCAGGTTCTGGCGGGTGGTGAAATGGCCGTAGCCGCGGTCGTACTTGCGCCCGATGGCCGACAGCTTGCGCAGCTGGGTGGCCGACATCACGCCATAGGGCACGGCGATGCGCAGCATGTAGGCGTGAAGCTGGAGATAGAGGCCGTTCATCAGCCGGATCGGCTTGAACTCCTCTTCCGACAGCTCGCCCGACAAGCGGCGGTCGACCTGTTTGCGGAACTGCTCGACGCGCTCGGCGACGAACTGCCGGTCGATTTCGTCGTAATGATAGATGCCGGCACGGGCGCCGGGCGCGATGTGGTTCATGTCGATAAGCCCTCAGGGCCGCCGGAACGGCCAGCGTTTATTAAATCTGGCGTTAACTCAGGCGGCCTGCTTGCCGAGAGATTGCTTGCCGAGATCCAGGCGGACGGTCGGGCCGGCGATGCGGATGCGCTCGCGCATCGTCGCCGGGACCGGAACGCCGTCCTGCTGCTCCACCTCGAAGGTGTAGATGTCGACGGCGAACTGCTCGCGCTCCGCCTTCTCCTTGGCGGGGGCCAGCACGGCGTCGGCCTCGGCGCGCGGGAACAGCGCGGCCTCGGCGAAGGATTCGACCCACCGGCCGCCCTCGCCCAGGAACACGACTTCCCCGTCGCGCAGGCGGTTGGCGGTGATGGCTTTCATCGACCCTTCCTTCGATCGATCCTTGGCCGACATCTGGCTCTCCTGGCTGGTCGTTCTCTAAAGCGGTGGTGTCTTACCCGAACCGACGATGGTCCGGCAGTGAATTCGGCGGGGCGGCCGGCGTACCGGTCATGGCAGCCAACCCTCCCGGTCGATCAGCGCGCGAGTCTCGCGGGCGACCTCGGGCATCGACGCCCCCTCCGCCCGGCGGCGGTTGCGGAAATCGGCGATGATACGCAGACGCTCCGCCCACTCCTCCGGGAACAGCGCCTCCAGCCGCTGGCGCAGCAGGCTGGCGAGAGTCGGGCTGCGGCCGCCGGTGGAGATGGTCATCACCAGATCGCCACGCCGCACCACGGAGGGCGAGTGGAAATCACACAAGGGGATGACGTCCTCGACATTCACCAGCACCCGGCGCTGTCGCGCCAGTTCCGCCAGCGCCGTCTCGGTCTCCGTCCCCAGTCCCATGACATACAGCACGCCGACCTTGTCCAAATCGGCGGCAACGGGCAGAGCCCGCACCAGACGGTCGCCCGCCAGTGCGGCAAATTCCCCATCCGGTTCCGGTGAAAAGACCTGCGGGTCCGCCCCGCCCTCGCGCAGCTGGGTCAGACGACGCACCGCGAGCGGGCCGTTTCCGGCCAGCGCGATCACCACCCGCGCCGGGTCGAGCGCCAGCGGAATCATCGCAGCCCCGCCGGATTCGACGGAACGGAGCAGCGGATCGCGACGCCTATAAGGGTGATGCTGTGCATGGCGGTATTTAGCCCAGCCGCCGCACGACAATCAACATATTTCACACAAGCACCTGCAGCGCAGCACAAGCCTATTAAACAAGTAGAGAATGTATTTACGTTGCACGGGTTTTCCGCCGGTGATAATGTGCAAACGCAAACTGATTATCTACTCATGAAGTAGATTTTATGGGCCACCGCGAAAGGCAGCCGATGATGGACGCGGAAACACGGGTGAAGCATCTGACCGACAGCTACGGCACGCTGGAAGGCGCGCCCCTGCTGGCCACCATGCACGAGGTGTTCGGCGGGCGGATCGCGCTGCTGTCGTCCTTCGGCGCCGAATCCGCGGTGCTGCTGGCGCTCGCCGCCGAGGCGACGCCGGATTTCCCGGTTCTGTTTGTGAATACCGGCAAGCTGTTCGGCGAGACGCTGCGCTACCGCGACCAGCTGGTGAAGCGGCTGGGCCTGACGGATGTGCGCGAGATCGGGCCGACCGCCGACGATCTCGCCGCCGGCGACAAGGACGGCCTGCTGTTCAACCGCGATTACGACGCCTGCTGCCACCTGCGCAAGACGGTGCCGCTGGACCGCGCTCTCGCCACGGCCGGGCTGGAGGCCTGGGTGACGGGGCGCAAGCGGTTCCAGTCGGCGACCCGCGCCGCCCTGCCCCTGTTCGAGGCGGAGAATGGCCGCGTCAAGGTCAACCCGCTGGCCAACTGGGACAAGGACCGGCTGGAGGAAGAGTTCACCCGGCGCGACCTGCCGCGCCACCCGCTGGAGGCCGACGGGTTCCTGTCGATCGGCTGTTACACCTGCACCGAGCGAGTGGCGCCCGGTGCCGACCCGCGCTCCGGCCGTTGGGCCGGCAGCGCCAAGACCGAATGCGGCATACACACCACCATGATTGGAATCGCCCGATGAGCGCCGATCTCGACCAGCTCGAAAACCAGAGCATCTATATTCTGCGCGAGGCCTACAACCGCATCGACAAGCTGGCGATGCTCTGGTCGATCGGCAAGGACAGCAACGCGCTGCTCTGGCTCTGCCGCAAGGCGTTCTTCGGCCGCATCCCCTTCCCCGTCGTGCAGCTCGACACCGCCATGGAGTTGCCGGAGGTCTACGAGTTCCGCGACCGCATCACCAAGGAATGGGACCTCGACCTGAAGGTGGAGCAATGCCCGCCCGAGGAGGAGATGGACCAGACCCTGCCGCCGCTGACCCGCGCCGCCGCGCGCAAGACGGAAGGTCTGAAGAACCTGCTGCGCGACCATGCGTACCAGGGCGTCATGGTCGGCATCCGCCGCGACGAGCAGGCGACCCGCGCCAAGGAGCGCGTGTTCTCGCCGCGCTCGCTGGAAGGCGATTGGGACGTGAAGGACCAGCCGGCGGAATTCTGGGACCATTACAAGACCCGCTTTCCCGAAGGCGTCCATGTCCGCATCCACCCGCTGCTGGCCTGGACCGAGCTGGACATCTGGCGCTATTCGCAGCGCGAGGGGATTCCCATCGTCCCGCTGTATTTCGCCAAGGACGGCAAGCGCTATCGCTCGCTGGGCGAGAAGAACATCACCTTCCCGGTCGACAGCAACGCCTCGACCATCGACGAGATCATCGCCGAGCTTCAGGTGACCCGCGTGCCGGAACGCGCCGGCCGCGCGATGGACAACGAATCCGAAGACAGCTTCGAGCGCCTGCGCAGCGTGGGGTACATGTAAGATGCCGCATTCTCAACTTCGCATCGTCATCGTCGGTCATGTCGACCATGGCAAGTCCACGCTGATCGGCCGCCTGCTGAACGACACCGGCAGCCTGCCCGACGGCAAGGTGGATCAGGTCCGCGAGATGAGCCGCAAGCGCGGCATGCCGTTCGAGTGGGCCTTCGTCATGGACGCCCTCCAGGCCGAGCGTGACCAGGGCATCACCATCGACACCACCCAGATCCACTTCAAGACGAAGCAGCGCCCCTACGTCATCATCGACGCGCCGGGCCACACCGAGTTCCTGAAGAACATGGTGACGGGCGCGTCCCAGGCCGACGCCGCGCTGCTGGTGATCGACGCCGACGAGGGCGCGCTGGAGCAGTCGCGCCGCCATGCCTTCCTGCTGCACCTGCTGGGCGTGCGTCAGGTGGCGGTGGTCGTCAACAAGATGGACAAGGTCGAGTTCTCCAGCCGCCGCTATGAGGTGGTGGCACAGGAGATCAAGGACTATCTGGCCGAGCTGGGCCTGCAGCCCAAGGCGGTGATCCCGGTCTCCGCCCGGAACGGCGACAACATCGTCAGCCGCAGCGAGCAGTCGGACTGGTATCTGGGGCCGACGGTGATCGAGCAGTTGGACGCCTTCCGTCCGCAGCAGACCTCGCCCGACCAGCCGCTGCGGTTCCCGTTGCAGGATGTCTACAAGCCGGACGACCGCCGCATCCTGGCCGGCCGCATCGAAAGCGGGCGGCTGCGCGTCGGCGACACCCTGCACTTCTCGCCGACCGGTGCCAGCGCCAAGGTCGTCAGCATCGAGGCGTGGAACCATCCGGAGACGGTGCTGTCGGCCCAGGCCGGGCAGAGCATCGGCATCACGCTGGACAAGCGCATCTTCGCCGAGCGCGGCCACATCGCCCACCATCAGGCCGACGCCCCGACTCTGGCGCACCGGCTGAGCGTTCGGCTGTTCTGGCTGGTGTCGGACCCGCTGGTGGTCGGCAAGACCTACACGCTGAAGATCGCCACCGGCGAGCACCGGGTGACGGTGGAGCAGGTGACGGCAGTCATCGACGTGGAGGATCTGTCCAGCACCCCCGGCAAGGCGGTCCGCCGCAACGAGGTGGCCGAGGTGGTGCTGCGTTCCCGCTCGCCCATCGCGCTCGATCTGGCGTCGGACCTGCCGCGCACCGGCCGCGGCGCGCTGATCGACGGCAACGACGTGGTCGGCGGCTGCCTGGTGGTGGAGATCGAGGACGCCGCGGCGGCCAACATCACCGAGGTGTCGCACACCGTCTCGCTGGAGGAGCGGTCCCAGGCCAACGGCCACCAAGGCGGCATCGTCTGGCTGACCGGCCTGTCGGGCGCCGGCAAGTCGACGCTGGCGATGGCGCTGGAACGCGCGCTGTTCGACCGCGGCTGGCAGACCTTCGTGCTGGACGGCGATAATGTCCGCAACGGGCTGAACGCCGGGCTGGGCTTCTCCGCCGACGACCGGGCGGAGAACATCCGTCGGGTGGCCGAGACGGCGAAGCTGTTCGCCGATGCCGGTATGGTGGTGATCGCCTCGCTGATCTCGCCGCTGAAGTCCGATCGGGCGCGGGCGCGGGTGATCGGCGGCGAACGCTTCCACGAGGTGTATGTGGCGGCCGACCTCGCCACCTGCGAGGAGCGTGACCCCAAGGGCCTCTACAAGAAGGCGCGCGCCGGCGAGATCGCCGAGTTCACCGGCATCTCGGCTCCCTACGAGGCGCCGGACCAGCCCGAACTGGTGATCGACACCGACACGCTGAGCCGCAGCGAGGCGTTGGCCCAGCTGCTGGACTATGTGGATGAGACCTTGGGCAAGAACAGCCTGAAGTCGGAGAAAGAGCTGACCTATGTGATCTGAGGGTCGGCCATCATAGGGTGAGGGTTCGGGCGCGGGGGAAAGACCGCGCCCGAAGCCGTTTTCAGGCCGTCTTCCGCTCCTGACGATACATCGCCGTGACGATCAGTGCCGCGGTCGCCAGCGCCAGCGGCACGAAGGAGATGCGCAGGACGGTGTCCCAGCCGTAACTCGTCAGCAGGCTGCCCGAGGCGAAGGAGCCGAAGGCCATCGTGCCGAAGACGAGGGAATCGTTCACCGACTGGACCCGGGTCTTCTCCTCC
>PJUA01000744.1_pt1 | contig 12208 bp, 7 predicted proteins | sample 1512151 | NCBI WGS metagenome assembly PJUA01 (sample SAMN08177678, study PRJNA422409) | Soil metagenome, whole genome shotgun sequencing project. | isolation source: Soil enriched on filter paper: beechwood xylan treatment | place: USA: Madison | collected 2015-01-15
ATTGGCTAGCAATCCAGCCAGTAATTCTTCTGGTACGTCGTGTTTCTTTTTACTCATTGTGGCTCCGGACAAGGCGACAGTTTCCTGCCAATAGTCCGTTTACACAAAATTATGTACAGGCCCTCAGGCGCCCACAAATTCAAGGGCACTTTTGAACAGATCGCTCCTCAAGCTTTTCTTGATGAGTTTAAAAAGCGACTTAAGGCGGCTACTCAACTAGATGTAATTGGCTACGGATTCGGAGACAGCCACATAAATGACATATTGAAGGAATGGATGAGTACCTCATCTAATTCATTACACATCTATGATCCTTACAGAAAATCTCCTCCGATAGAATTCGAAAAATATACCGCCAATATAACAATTTCAAATGTGGGGCTCACTCAATATTTTTTCCAATACGAAAAGCGTCCTCAAACAATACTTGAACATATCCGCCAAAGCCTTCTTGATGCCGGTCGAGAAAAACTAAAAGAAAAACGCATTAGGGCGTGGAGTCCGGATAAGAGCGGATAAATTTATCTAGATATGCACCTCAACCCGAGACATCGCTCGCGGGCTCTTCATGCCTTTTCACGTATTCAGATTGTTCGCTACTATCGGCGAGTTCTTTGAACTCTTGAAACCATTCTTAGCATGCCCAGACTTTACACCGGACCGTTCGTGAGTTTTGGCGACTGGCTCGGATCTTTCTGTTGGAACAAGCATGTCTTTTCTCTCGGCATCCCTTTTTTTGTGAAACAAATACAAATTTGCAAACACATTATTATCTAGAACAACAATCACCGTTGCTGATGACTGAGCAAACTACGAGTTAGATTTTCCGCGAGCCTTAAATTGCTTGGAGTAAGTCGCTTGAGCATATCCAAAATCACCAGCTCGTGAATAGCACATTGACGCACCTGTCGGCGCTGTAAAAAATTCTCTAAGAGAATAATTTCGTGACGGATATTTAGCCTTTACGTTGTCCGTAGAGATGGAAGCATCTTGAATTGTGTCTGACCCTTTAAGTTCATGGTTTGGTTCATTGATTGCGTGTGAGGGAACACAAGGCAAAAAATAACACCGATACTCGCGGTGCTTATTCTCAAGTTGGCGCGTCGCTTTGGGCTGACTACTTCGAGCCCCCATTCACAAACCTCACCTCCACCCGCCGATTCCGCTCATCACTGGCAGCCAGCCCCGGTAACGGCTGCGAATCCCCATACCCCGCCACGATCACCCTGCGTGCGGCTTCCGGCGCGCTGCGCCCGATCAGCAGCAGTCGCGCTTCGCGCGCACGGGCGGCGGAGAGGGTGATGTTGTCGTCATAGACGGTGCAGTAGGCGCGGACATCCGTCACCGGCGCCTTGACCGGCTTGTCGTCGGTGTGGCCTTCCACATAGATGCGGCCGGCCGGGTTCTGCTTCAGGTAATCGGCGATGCGTTGCTCCACCTGCGCAAAGGCGGCCCGGGCTTCCGGTTCCACGCAGGCGCTGCCGCGGCGGAAGGCGCCTTCCTTCAGGGTGATCGTGCCCGCCTCGGTATCGATGGCAACCAATCGGGAAGCGCCCTGCTGCGCAAATACGTTCTGCACCTGTCGCAATACGCCGGTCACGCCTTGCTCCCGCTGATCCTGTTCCCGCTGTTCCTGCGTCGCCGTGGGCGTGTCGGCTCGCGACGCAGCCGGCGTCGTTGTCGGTTGCGCCGACGCTGGTGCCGTCGAGGGTGCGGGCTGGGGTGGGGTCGGTGCTGGCGGTGATGCCGGCGTCGGCAATGGTGCCGCAGGCGGCACGCTCTGCGCTGTACGTTGCTGCGCAAGGGCGGCTTGCGCGGCCTCGGTCCCGCCTGCGCGATGCACGGCCAGCAGCACCACCAGCACCGCCGCCAGGGCGGCCATCAGGCCGGTGGCGACCACCCATTCGTTGTCTGCCTGTTTCATCGCTGCCTCAGGTCAGGAAGAGCGGGCAGTCTGCCGCTGCAGGGCGTCCATCAACTCGGCATGGCGCAGGTGGGCACGTTGCGCTTCGGCCTGTTGTGCCGCCAGCAGCGCGTTGCCGCTGTGGGTGATGGCGTCGATCAGGCGCTGCCGGTCTTGCGCCTCCAGTTGCGCGCGGGCGTGTGTCTGTTCGGTATCGAGCCGCCTGAGGGTGTTTACGCTCCAGGCCAGGCGCGCCTGTTCGCGCGCGCTGAGGGTGATGCAGATCTTCAGGATCAGGTAGGCCAGGATGCCCCAGGTGGCCATCCTGAACTTGGCGCCCAGCGCATCGATGACCGCTGCCAGCGCACCGGGCGCCTGTTGCGGCCCGAGTACCGCAGCCGTATCGCCCAGGGCCAGGCCCAGGCCGATGAAGCTGCCGAGCAGGCCCAGCATCAACACCATGCCAGGCGCGACCTGCGCCCAGCGTTCCGGCGCGGTCGCGACGGCCTGGCTCAATTGTTCCGGGGTGGTGGGTGCAGGCAGGGTGTGGCGCCCGCCGGTGAGTGCGCCCAGGCGGGCCTCCCATTGCGCCGGGCGGGCGCTGCGCGCCAGCAGCAGCGGCAGCCCGATCACCAGCGCCAGCAATAGCAGGGCCACCACGAGCTGCAGGCCACCATCGACCGCGCCATTCCATTGCGGCATCAAAAAGTCCAGCACGGATTTATTCATCGGCGGCCCCCGTCTGCATCGTCCATCCCCTCATCCCTTCCCCCTTGTCGCTTGGTCGCTTTTGTCTCATTACCAGCTGTAAAGATTGAAGATTAGCAGAAAGACCACACTCGGTGACCAAATGCCGCCTTCAGCAGACTGCTGTAATGAACCGGTCACAAGTCGTCAGCAGAATTTCAGTTCTTTACAATCTGCTATCAACTCTTTGCACATGGCGCGCTCCTCCTTCCCTCTTCGTCTGCTTCCATTGGTGCTTGCCCTGCAAGCGATCTACGCTCCCGCCCACGCGGCCAACTACACGGTCGGCAACGGCACCACCGACACGACGGCCAAGACGCTGACCAAGAACGGCAGCGACACCATCACCGTCGACGCCGGTGGCACGCTGGCCTCGGGCAGCGCGGCCAGCATCAAGACCTCGCAGGACAACGACAACCTCTCCACCGTCACCATCAACAACGCCGGTACGATCAGCCAGACCAGCGGTCTGTCGGCCATCAGCATCAACAACAAGAAGGTCAACCTGATCCTCAACAATGCGCTGGGCGGGGTGATCACGAGTTCGTCGAGCGCGTCCAAGACGCCGACCATCCTGATCGGCAAGGGCAGCGATAGCTTCTCCATCGTCAACCTCGGCACCATCTCGCAGACCGGGCCGACACCGACCAATGCGGACAACGGCAAGAACTACGCGATCAATGCCAACGGTGACTACTCCACGACCGGCAACACCATCGTCAACGGCTCGGTCACCAACAGCAGTGCCACCATCAGTTCGTCGAGCTCGACCGCGATCAAGATGGGCTCCAACATCCTGCTGACCAACTATGGGCGCATCTTCACCACCAGCCCGGTCAATACGTCCTGCCCGGATTACCTCAGCGCCTGCGCCAGCGGTTCGCCGCCGAAGGCGGCCGATGGCATCTCCATCGATGACGGCATCAAGAATGCCGTCGTGGTCAACTACGGCAGCATCACCGGCGCACGGCACGGTATCGATGGTGGTGACCCGGTCGCCGCCACGCCGGACAACAACCTGGCCAATGCCATCCAGCTTACCCCGCACCTGACCACCACCGGCATCAGCTTCGATGCCACCTATGCCGACGGGAGCACGCGCAGCAATGTCACCATCAGCAACAACGTGGTGATCAACCAGGCCGGCGGCGTCATCACCGGCAATAACGGCTCGGGCGTCGGTTTCGACAGTCACGGCGTGGTCTTCAACTACGGCACCATCGTCGGCAACTATGCCGGCAGCGGGCGCGTGTATGACGTGCTGGGCAACGGTGCTACCACCAGCAATGGCGACGGTGACGGCGTGGACATCGACGGTACCGCCTATATCGAGAACTGGGGCAGCATTCGCGGCACCGGCGCCGGTGGTCTGGATTCCACCGGCCAGCCCAATGGCGCCGATGGCGTGGCCGCTGGCGGCGGCACGGTGATCAACCATGCGGGCGCGGTGATCTATGGCGATGCGCACGGCATCCTGATCGACGACGGCAATGACTGGTCCAAGGACGCCAGCAATCCACTCATCACCTACAACAACGGCAACACCACCGGGCGCGGCACCAGCAGCGTCAATGGCAGCAAGGCCTACATCGTCAACGACGGCAGCATCATCGGCAACAAGGGTGTGGCCGTCGGCCTGGTGGGCAACTACGACGACACCCTGATCAACAATGCCAGCGGCGTCATCACCGGTGGCGCCCAGGCCACGCTGACCGGCCAGGGTGGTAGCACCACACCGGGGGCGGCGGTGCAGATGGGCGGCGGTAACGACACGCTGATCAACTACGGCCGCATCGAAGGCAAGAACGGCATGGCCATCGACATGGGCGACGGCGACGACTCGCTGCAATTGCTGGGTGGCACCGTGATCGGCACCATCAACGGCGGCGCCGGTACCGACACGCTCACCACCGGCGGCACCCAGACCTTCGCGGCGGGTGTGTTGTCGGGCTTCGAGAACTTCGTCGTGCGCGATGGTGTCACGCGTTTCAACTATGACCTGGGCACGGTCAGCAACATGACCGTCAACCAGGGCGCCGTGCTGCAGGTCAATGGCGCCTTCGGCACCAGTGGCAACCTGGCCGTCAATGGCGTGTTCCAGGTGGCCGATGGGACGGCGGTGCGCAGCATCAATGTCGGCGGCAATTTCTCGCTGGGCAGCGGCGCCACCCTGCAGGTCGGCGTGGCCGGTCCGCAGGCCGACCAGATCGTCACCGCCGGCCGCGCCACGCTGGCCAATGGCGCCACCGTGCAGCCGGTGGTCAAGACCTACGTCCCCAACAGCGCCCGCTGGACCATCCTGTCGGCGGCCGGCGGCGTCTCGGCCGATGTGTCGCAACTCCAGGTGGCCAACACGGCCACGCTGAACTACAGCCTGCAGCTCAGCGGCAATGACCTGATCCTCAGCGCGCAGCGCACCAGCAGCGTCAGCGATGTCACCGGCAGTCCGCTGGGCCTTGCCCTGGATGCACTGGGCAACAACAGCAACAACGCGCAGGTGCAATCGCTGCTGGCCTCGCTGGATGCGCTGCCCACTGCAAGCGCCTATCGCAGCGCGGTGCGACAACTGCAGCCCGAGACCAATCGTGCCAGCCAGCAGGCGGCACAGGTGGCCATGGGCAGCGTGTTCTCGGCGGTGTCCGGGCGCATCGATAGCGCCCGCAATGACAGCCAGGTTGCCAGCACCTCCGGCATGGATGGCAAGCGCGGCAGCGGCATCTCCACCGGTGAAGCGGCTGCCCGCAGCCGTGTCTGGCTGCAAGGCTTGGGTGCCTGGGGCAGGCGGGATGCGCGTGCCGGCGCCGATGGCTACAACATCAATGCCTACGGCATGGCGGCTGGCCTGGAAACCGACCTCACCGCACGCGAAGTGGCCGGCCTCACGCTGGGTTACACCCGCGCCGGTACCCGTGGCAACGACAATGCCAGCGGCAATGATGTCGATGTCGATGCGGTGAACCTGGGCGGCTACCTCGGCCTGGACATGGGCGGCTGGACGCTGGACGGCTCGCTGATGGTGGGTGGCAATCACTACAGCAGCAAGCGCGCCATCAACTTCCTCGGCCAGAACGTGAACGGCAGCTACAACGGCTGGCAGCTCGGCGCACGGGTCGAAGCCGGCCTGCCCTTTGCCATCAGCCAGACCTGGTCAGGCCGTTGGCTGGCGGGCCTGCGCCTGTCGCACCTGGCCAACCAGGGCTATACCGAGAGCGGCAACGCAGCGCTGGCGCAGAACGTCGGCGCGACCAATGCCAATTCCGTACAGCCGACGCTGGGCGTGGAACTGAACCGCGTCAGCGACAACGGCGACCGCCTGCAACTGCGCGCACGCTACCTGCGTGAGCTGGCCGGCAATCCGGACGTCACCGCCAGCTTCGTGGCCGGCGGCCCCAGCTTTACCACCGCCAGCGCGGCGCCCAATCGCGATGCCGTGCAACTGGGCGCGAGCTATCGCTTCAACGCCGCCCACGGCAGCTACGGCACGCTGGGCTACGATGCCGAAATCCGCGATCGTGCACTGGTGCATCAATTGACGGCACGGGTGGGCTGGCTGTTCTGATCCGGCGTCATTCCACCAACGGCCCGCGGCGTCAGCTTGCGGGCCGTTTTTACTCGGGTGACAATGCGCGCCATGCGCTTACCCTTCCTACCTCAACTGCCCTATCGGAATTTCCTCGCCGGCCTGGCCATCCTGCTGGCCGGCTGTGCCGGCGATCCCCTGCAACATGCCGATGGACTGGCCTCCGGCGCGGCCTTCCAGCGCGAAGAGATCGACACCGGCCGCTTCGTGCTGACCACCTACGTGAAGGCGCGGCCCGCGCCGGCCGTGCTGCGCGTCTATATCGAGGGGGATGGCCGTGCCTGGCTCAGCCGCACCCAGGTCTCGCCCGATCCGACCCCGCATGAGGCCATGGGCCTGCAGCTGGCATTGAGCGATGCCCGCGCCAATACCGCCACCGATACGGCCACAGATGCGGCGAACGGTACCGCCCTGCTCTATCTGGCGCGCCCCTGCCAGTTCACGCCGATGGCGCGCAACCCTGCCTGTGGCCCGGCCTACTGGACCGGTCTGCGCTATGCCCCGGAGGTGGTCGAAGCCATGAACCAGGCCCTGAGCCAGTACGTGGCACGCTTCAAGCCGGCACGCCTGGAACTGGTCGGGTATTCCGGAGGTGGCGCGATCGCGGTGCTGCTGGCAGCGCGGCGCCAGGATGTCAGTGCCATCCGCACCATCGCCGGCAACCTGGACCACGTGGCCGTGAACCGCTGGCATCAGGTCTCGCAGATGCCGGGCTCGCTCAATCCCATCGATGTGGCGCAGCGGGTGAGGTCTATCCCGCAACGTCACTTCAGCGGCGCCGATGATCGCGTCGTTCCCACCGTCATTACCCGCGACTTCGTGGCACAGACCGGGGCCTGCGCAGCCCTGCAGGTGGTGCCGGACATGGCCCATGAGAGTGACTGGCCGGCCATCTGGCCGCGCCTGCTGCGCCAGCCCTTGCCCTGCACTTCGCACACTGCTGCTGCCGCCGGCAAGACACAATAAAAAAAGGGTAGCCACGGCTACCCTGGCTACCCTCTTTCGATTTCCTGGTGCGGGGATCAGGCCGCCGCATTACGGCTTGCCGATTCCGTCACACCGGGGCTGGCACCTTACAGCGCCATGTCGGCTGCGGCATTGGCCTTGGGCTTTTCCATGCTGCCCTTGGCGCTGTCCTTGCCACCGGCCTTGGGGGCGATCACCGGTGGCGGTGCCAGTTGCAGCACGTCGCTGGTATAGGCACATTCCTTGGCAACCTGGTCGGGATGGTCATTGAGCCTGGTGCCGTAGCTGGGGACGATCTGGCGCACCTTCTGCTGCCATTCGGGCGTGGCCAGCTTGTCCTTGAAGACCTTCTCCAGCACGGTCAGCATGATCGGCGCCGCGGTGGAGGCACCGGGCGATGCACCCAGCAGGCCGGCCATGCTGCCGTCGGCCGAGGCCACGATCTCGGTACCCAGCTTCAGTACGCCACCCTTGCTGTCGTCGCGCTTGATGATCTGCACGCGCTGGCCGGCTTGCCACAGGCGCCAGTCTTCCTTCTTTGCGTTGGGGAAGTATTCCTTCAGGGCCGCGAAACGCTGGTCATCGGACTGCATCAACTGGCCGGCCAGGTATTCCACCAGCGGATACTCGTCGATACCGACGCGGGCCATCGGCCAGACGTTGTGGGTGGTGGCGGTGGAGAACAGGTCCCACAGCGAACCTTGCTTCAGGAACTTGGTCGAGAAGGTCGCAAAGGGTCCGAACAGGATCACCCGCTTGCCATCCAGCACGCGGGTATCCAGGTGCGGCACCGACATCGGCGGCGCGCCCACCGAAGCCTTGCCATAGGCCTTGGCCAGGTGGCGCTCGGCGATGGCAGGGTTGTCGGTGATCAGGAACGAACCACCGACCGGGAAGCCTGCGTAGTCACGCGCTTCCGGGATGCCGGATTTCTGCAGCAGCTTCAGCGCGCCGCCACCGGCGCCGATGAAGACGAACTTGGCATCGGTCTCGGTGGTGCTGCCATCCTTGAGGTTCTTGTAGCCGATGCGCCAGGTCCCGTCGGCGTTGCGGGTGATGTCGCGCACTTCGCTGGAGAGCTTCAGGGCGAAATTGGGGTGGCTCTGCAGATAGCCGGCGAACTGGCGGGTGATCTCGCCGAAGTTCACATCGGTACCCAGCGGCGTCCAGGTGGCGGCCATCTTCTGCGCCGGATCGCGACCTTCCATCATCAGCGGTACCCACTTGGCGATCTGCGCGTGGTCTTCCGAATATTGCATGCCGGCAAACAGCGGGCTGGCCTGCAGCGCCTCATAGCGCTTCTTGAGATAGGCCACGTTCTCGTCGCCCCAGATGAAACTCATGTGCGGGGTCGAATTGATGAAGGAGCGCGGGTTCTTCAGCACGCCGTTCTTGACCTGCCAGGACCAGAACTGGCGCGAGATCTGGAAGGCTTCGTTGATCTCGATGGCCTTGGCGATCTGGATCTTGCCGTTCTTGTCTTCGGGCGTGTAGTTCAGTTCGGCCAGGGCCGAGTGGCCGGTGCCGGCATTGTTCCAGCCGTTGGAGCTTTCCTCGGCCACGCCATCCAGGCGCTCGACCATTTCCATGGACCAACCCGGTTCCAGCTCATTGAGCCAGACCGCCAGGGTGGTGCTCATGATGCCGCCGCCGATCAGCAGCACATCGACCTTCTTGACGTCGGCCGCCTGCGAGGCTGGTACGGTGACCAGCGCAACTACGAATCCCAGCAAGGCCAGGAAAGATTTTTTCAACATTGTCTAAACCGTTTGTGATGGAGAGAGGGCTGCCTCCCTGCGCCAGGCGCGGGAGTCGGACAACCGGTGCGGGACGCTTCCTGCACGCCTGCCGTGGAGGGCAGGCGCGACATGAGGCGCCACGTGCAATACGCGCCACTGCCTGGCGGCGTATCGGCGACCGGGCGTGGCCGCGCGGGGCCACGGCGCACGTCGCGGGTCGCGGGTCGGGGTTCGCTGCCCGCGGCGTGCCTGCCGGATTCAACTGCCTGTCCGATGCCTGTCTCCGGCATTTGGGGAATGCCTGTACAAATCGTCTCCGTCAGAGCGGACCGGGATCGGGTCATGTCGAGGGAGCGCAGGGTAGCACGGTGCCGATACCGGCGGCGATTGCGGATATCCCTCATTACCACGCCCCCACAAGCCTGTTCTCGCTCAGGAAATCCCCGATACCGGCCGCGCGACGCAGGGCCGACAATGGGGACAGCAAAAACAGTCACCATCCCTCACAGGGATCACCAGAACAGCCAGGGGCCCGTATGCAGACCGTCATCAACAAGCCGGAGAATTTCGCTTCCTACGTCTATCACGACCGGGCCTTCGACTGCGAAACCGCCAAGATCCTGCCGGGCGAGTACTACTACACCGGCGCTGACATGATGATCGTCACCGTACTGGGTTCCTGCGTATCAGCCTGCCTGCGCGATCGCGTCAGCGGCGTGGGCGGGATGAATCACTTCATGCTGCCCGACGGCGGTGGCGAGGCCGATAGCCCCGTCTCGGCCTCGATGCGCTACGGCACCTATGCCATGGAAGTGTTGATCAACGACGTCCTCAAGGCCGGCGCCCGCCGCGAAAACCTGGAATGCAAGGTATTTGGTGGCGGTGCGGTACTGCGCGGGATGAACGCGATGAATGTCGGCGAACGCAATGCCGCCTTCGTCAGGAGCTTCCTCTCGGCTGAAAAGATCCGCGTGGTGGCCGAAGACCTCAACGACATCTGGCCGCGCAAGGTCCACTTCTTCCCCCGCAGCGGCAAGGTGCTGGTCAAGAAGATCAAGGACGCCGGCGCCGACCTGGCCAGCCGCGAACGCGAATATGCCTCCAAGCTGCAGGCCAAGCCGGTGGGCGGGGAAATCGATCTGTTCTAAGCGCTGGTGCTGAATCTGCCTTCATGGCTAGTTTCGAATATCAGTCTCAGGCCGATCCGGAGCGTGGTCACCGTATGCCCCACTTCGCTCTCACCTGAATCTGCGCCCTCAACAAAAAATGCCGCCCGGCACAACACCGGGCGGCATTCTGTTGCGTCGACGCCCAACTTGCGGGCGCCTGGACGCTTACTTCTTCAGCGTCGTCAGTCCCTGTTCGGCCAGGGCCTTCAGCCAGCCCAGGCCGGCCGAGGTAGCGCCGGCCGGGTTGTATTCGCAACCGATCCAGCCCTGGTAACCCAGCGAATCGATCAGCTTGAGCAGGTAGGGATAGTTCAGCTCGCCCACGTCCGGCTCGTGACGTTCCGGCACACCGGCGATCTGGATGTGGCCGATGCCGGGCATGTCGCGCTTGAGCTTCACGGCGACGTCGCCCTCGACGATCTGGCAGTGGTAGCAGTCGAACTGCACCTTCAGATTGGGTGCGCCCACTTCGGCGCAGATGGCCTGCGCATCATCCTGGCGGTTCAGGAAGAAGCCGGGAATGTTGCGGGTGTTGATCGGCTCGATGACCACGGTCAGGCCGGCGGACTCGGCCTGGTGCGCGGCGTAGGACAAGTTGTCCAGGTACACGGCGCGATGCTGTGCGCGATCCTGATCAGGCTTGATCAGGCCGGCCATCACGTGCAGGGTCTGGTTGCCGATCACGGCGGCGTATTCCAGCGCGGTGTCGATGCTGCGCTTGAATTCATCCTGGCGGCCCGGCAGCGAGGCAATACCACGCTCGCCGGCAGCCCAGTCACCGGGAGGCGCATTGAACAGCGCCTGGGTCAGGCCGTTGGCCTCCAGGCGCGACTTGATCTCTTGCGGCTGATAGTCGTACGGGAACAGGAACTCGACGCCGGAGAAGCCATCCTTGGCGGCGGCGGCGAAGCGGTCCAGGAAATCGTGTTCCACGTACATCATGCTCAGGTTGGCGGCAAAACGCAGCATCGGGTTCTCCTTGATAACGAAGGGGGCCAGTGTAGCGCGAACGCGGATCGCCGCGCAGACACCGACGGTGCAGAAAACGTCAAAGCCCGCAGGCACAGGCATGCGGGCTTCGAACGGGACATCACATTACTTGTTGACCACGCTGGGCTTGGTCATCAGGGTGGCGACCGAACCTACCACCAGCATGATGGCCAGCATGTACATGCCGGTCGCATTGCTCTGGGTCAGGTCCTTGAAGTAACCAATCAGGTAGGGGCTGACGAAACCGGCCAGGTTGCCCACCGAGTTGATGGCGGCGATACCGACGGCAGCAGCAGCACCCGACAGGAAGGAGGTCGGCAGCGACCAGAACAACGGTGCGCAGGTCAGCACGCCAGCGGCTGCCAGCGACAGTGCGGCGATCGACACGGCGGTGTTGTCGGCGAACAGGGCCGCGCCCACGAAGCCCACACCACCCATCAGGGCCGGGATCACCAGGTGCCAGCGACGCTCGCGCATGCGGTCGGCGCTACGGCCGATCAGGTTCATGGCGATGATGGCGCAGCCGAAGGGAATGGCCGACAGCAGGCCGATTTCCAGGTTGCCCTTCACGCCGGTGGCCTTGACCAGGGTCGGCATCCACAGCGTCAGGCCGTACTGGCCCATCACGAAGGAGAAGTAGATCAGGCACATCAGCCAGACACGCGCATCCTTGACGATGGCGCCGAAGCCGTGCTTGCTCTCCTTGCCCTTGGCGTCGCCGTCAATGTCAGCCTGCAAGGACTTCTTTTCGTCGTCACTGAGCCACTTGGCGCTCTTGACGTCGTTGTCCAGGTACAGGACCGTGGCCACGCCGATCAGCACGGCGGGAATGGCTTCGATCAGGAACATCCACTGCCAGCCTTCCAGGCCGCCGTTGTTGTGGAAGGCATCCATGATCCAGCCCGACAGCGGGTTGCCCAGGATACCGGCCACGGGGATGCCCGACATGAACACCGCGATCACCTTGGCACGACGGTGTGAAGGGAACCAGTAGGTCAGGTACAGGATGATGCCGGGATAGAAACCGGCCTCGGCCAGACCCAGCAGGAAGCGCAGGATGTAGAACTGGGTGGCGTTCTGCACGAACATGAAGGCCGCCGAGAGGATGCCCCAG
>PJUA01000745.1_pt1 | contig 12202 bp, 23 predicted proteins | sample 1512151 | NCBI WGS metagenome assembly PJUA01 (sample SAMN08177678, study PRJNA422409) | Soil metagenome, whole genome shotgun sequencing project. | isolation source: Soil enriched on filter paper: beechwood xylan treatment | place: USA: Madison | collected 2015-01-15
ATAGCCAAATCTAGCATCATTGAAAAAAAAGACATTAAAATTTTAATAGGAAAGGCAGGTGAAGCGTTGGGGCCATTCCGAGAACCAATTAAAGAAAAGAAACAGAAATACATTCGTCAACAACATAAACTTGCCCAAAGGCATTATAGGAGGAAATAAAAATGAAAGATTATTATTATGTATCTGAAAGTATTGTTAAACAATTTCCAGATCTTGAAAAATCAAAACCTTTTAATAGTTTTGGGGGTAAAGCGCGCTACGTAGTAGCGATTGATCACATTGATGATTTCGCAGAAATTAAAGGATTTATTGAACGAAATGAACATATCGGATACTCTTTTGCATGGGGAATTATAGACTCTCATGTCGATTTAACCTATGATAGTGTAGACTACGATGAAAACGATAATGAAATTCAAACTATTAGCACTTTAAATATTGAAGTCTGCAGAGAGTGGGGTTTGCTTCAAGCAATCGAACAAGAGTTAGGACTTACTAAAGAAAGGAACATCGCATACGTAATCTATAAATTGGCTGAACAGAATAATGTTACACCTATTGAATTTGTTAATCTAATTCAAAAATAACATACTCGTCAACTTTGAAAACCAAAAAGATCAAAATACCTATCTACCACGGAACAATGATCCTAATCCAAACGGATAATTGGGAGAAGCTCGGCCGCCGATTGAACCTGAATCTTTCCAACGACACGGACGCTTTCGTTTATAAAGATCCAAAAGATAGGTATGTTGCTTGTTTCCGTAGCAAACCATCGCCTAGTATCATTGCTCACGAAGCTGTGCATGTTGTCAATCATGTTTACAATGACAGCAGAATGATGTTAGATCCGTTAAACGATGAACCGCAGGCGTATTTGACTGGATGGGTTGTCGGGGAGATGCATAAGTTTTTAAAATAGGAAATCGACTCAATGAAAATAGAAGATACAGCACGTTTCCAAGCAAAGAAGCTACACGTAGCGTTTTATCGTATTGTGGATGGATTAGGTTTCAGAAAGCATAGATATGCTGGAGGTATTTTAGTTCGATTGGTATTTGCTATTTGGATGGCGTACTTGATTAAGATTTGTTTAATTATATTTGAATCATGGATCAGCAAGATTATTTAAAGGATATAATTCGTTTTGGATTGGAAAACAATCAAGACAAGCTTATTTCCACTTTATACCAATATATAGAACACAATAAAAATTCACGAAAGGTAAATTTTGCACTTCAATTGCAAGCGATATTAAAAGAAAGTCAGCGCAGTGGGACTAATTTAAGAATAACCAATCGTAATATTAAGACAGATGATGATTTTGTGTTAGAAAGGCTTAATTCTGACTATCGCTTATCAAATATTATTCTTGATGATCATGCATTAGATAAATTAAAATTCCTTATAGATGAACATAAGAAACTCGATTTGCTTTCAAAGTTTAATCTTCCAGTTTCGAATAAGGTGTTGTTGTATGGTCCTTCTGGTTGTGGTAAAACGTTAGCCTCTTACGTTATATCAGGAGAGCTAAATAAGCCGATGATTGTTGTTAACCTTGGATCTATTGTTTCTTCAAAACTAGGAGAGACAAGCAAGAATATTTCAAGTATATTCTCTAAAGCTGCCCAGGAAGATTGTATAATTTTCATTGACGAATTCGATTCTGTCGGCAAACTACGAGATTATGATCAAGATCACGGTGAAATGAAACGTGTGGTAAATTCCATAATACAGTTGTTTGACTATCTCCCGCAAAGTAGTATGGTTATTTGTGCTACCAATCAGAAAGAGATGTTAGATGGAGCATTGGTCAGACGGTTTGATTATGTTATACCTTTTGAATTGCCTAACGAATCTCGAATAAAACATTTAATTGAACTGGTATTGAAAGGTGATCAATTTGTTTTCGACGATGTAGTCGATTTAGAAACGCTTATAAAAGAAGCCGAAGGATTGCCTTATTCTAACATTCAGAAAACTTTGATAACGACATTAAAACAAAGTATACTTGAGTCTCCTCCAAAAGATGGGCACAAGGCATTTATTAATTCTGATAGATGGAAGGTCTTATTAAGGCTTGAAAAATATAATTTAGGAATTGGTGACATACCGATTTTTGGGTAAATAAAAAATCCCCTCGGTAACGAGGGGATTAAGCTGATTCTTTAATTTCTTCTGTAGGTATAAACAACAAATTATTTGTCTTCGGACATTTGTCTACTACGAATAAATCATCTTCTTCAATGCATTGAAGTACTGTTTTATATACTTCTGCTTTATATCCTTCATCAATATTTTCAGACCCAAATTTCCCTGTTTTAGGATGTACAAACATTAAATAAACGTTTGAGTCTTTTATTATCAATAGGTAGTAGAATCTATATCCACCAGATCCCTTAATTCTCTTTTTTATATATGGCTCTTCCTTGCAATGGTTTAATCTTGTACCACTACATAATTCAGAAAATTCCTTTTCAAAAAAATTATCTATGATTTGTTGTTTTAGATCTCTATATGAATTATTCTTAATAAGTTTTTCATATTCATCTTTGAAATCTTTAATACAGAACAATCCCATTATTAACAAATTAAGATGCTTTATCAATAATTCTCAATTCAACAATAGGATTGAAAAAGATATTTTCTAAATCTTCAACAACCTCAATAAAATCACAAGCGGAACATCCATATTCTTCGATTTCTTCTGATGCAAATCTGTCAGCGCGTTTATCTAGCAAATTTTCATATTCAGACTTCCACTTTCCACCAAGATCCTTAGCTATGCTAATTAAAGCATTTATATTCTTTAATTCTTCTTTAGAAATTCCATCAGAATATTGCCAAGTTAATCCCTCTAAACCAGATATAGTATTTTCAATAATGACGATTTTTTCAGATAATAGTTTTTTGAAATCTAAAATATTATCAAGAAGCAAATCAATTAAAGTTGACTCATTCATTCTCTCTGAGTATGATTGAGTTTTTGCATTTTCAATAACGACTGATAAGTTTTGAATTACAACTGTCATATCTCAATTGGGTTAATTACTCTTGTTTATATTTAAACTACTGTTTCCCGTAAAAGTTTAAAAATATTTTAAAATAATAAGGAGGAACTAGAGAAGACTGTGATCATCCAATTGCTCTAATTCATGCTCATTAAACAAGTTTAATGGATAATCTTCAAATAAACAAGCTTCATGAAGTTGCGCTTGATAAAGTTGGTGGTAAAGAACATGCTGTTCATGTATGTGCACTTAAAGTTGTTCATTCAGGAGCAAATGGTGCTATTAGAGCGACTTTCTAACTCTATGACATGAAATGGTTCATTCATTCATAAATTTTGATCTAAACCAAAATTTTAATCATAATAACCAAAGAATATTTTTTAAAAATTTTTAAAAAATATTTAAAAATGTTACAATGTGTAACGCTAAAAAGCAACAAAAACAGTAATAAAAACTTCTATTGAGTACTTTTTACTCACAAAATAACACTTCTTTTCAACAAATAAATAAATGAAGTTGCTAATTCAATTTTTATTCATTAAATGATTTATCTCAATTGTGTATATTGCAGTAAACAATTAATCATTTTATGAAATTAATTCCAATAACGTTTAAAGCAACGGCGGCTAACTGTCCGCTTTGTGATGCATATGCAAGCTTTAATTGGGGCAACCTATTGTTTAATGATTACAATAGATCCAAAGAAACCGAGTATTTTTCTGGACTCTGTAGCCATTGTAAAGATCACACTTTATGGCAAAGAAGGTGGGATAATAATATAGACGATTATAATTACAAGATGGTGTACCCTATATCGGGTCATGTTCCATTACCAAATGATGATCTCCCAGAAGATATCAAAAATGATTATTTGGAAGCAAGTACAATCGTAGATTTATCACCCCGAGGAGCTGTAGCGTTACTAAGATTGGGAGTTCAAAAACTATGCAAACATTTAGGCGAGAAAGGGGAAAATATTAACGGTGATATAAAGTCTCTGGTCACAAAAGGTCTGACCCCGATGATTAAGAAAGCTCTTGATGTCGTAAGAGTTACGGGAAACAATGCAGTACACCCAGGGACTATTGATCTTCGTGATGATAAAGAGACCGCACTTAAAATGTTCTCGGTCATAAATCTTATAACAGATGCTATGATCACGCAACCTAAAATGATAGATCTGATTTATGATGAAAAATTAACAGAAGGTGATAAAGCCGCAATTGAAAGACGTGATAATAAAATGTAAAAGCTCTCTAAAAGGGCTTTTTTCTTTCTCCAATCTTTTACTTAAGTTTGTTTTTAAACAAATATTTTATGAAGAGATTAATTTACGTATTTTTTGCCTTGGGTCTTGCAGCGAGTGTTGATGCACAAGAGGTGAAAATAACCCCAAAGAATTTTGTAGACAAGAATGATGAGACTAAAAATTATGTTATAATTGACGTTCCAGGAAAGTCACAGAAAGAAATTTACAACAATGTTTTGACATTCGCTCGTAAATATTATAACAACCCAAAATTTGTAACCACGACAACTGAGAATGAACAAATTGTGGTTGATGCATTAGCAAATGAGGCAGTAAGAACGACTATTACGTTGTCAGGAAGTAATTTATGGGATTTAGAATACAAGGTAATAATGTCTTTCAAAGATGGTCGTATAAAACTTGAACCAATTTATAAGTTTCTAAATAATGGAGAGGGAAACAATATATCGTTAATTGGGAAAAAGATATTGGGCTCCGCGTTCGGTTTATTTAATGACAAAGGAAAACCACTGAAGGATAAACCGCTTGTTATCATTGATGAGTTTATGAACTCTTATATACAAAAGGTTAAAGAAGCTGCTAATGCGGATAGCGATAATTGGTAAATAATGGCCTGATAGGGCCATTATTCTATTAATTTTATCAAGAGATGCAAAGCCTCATAGTTCTTGATCTGAGCAGGAACTACTGTCAGAACTTTCCACCCGAGTGATTGAGCGAGATTAGATTTCTCATAATCTCGCATTATCCCTTTTCCTGAACTGTGTCCGCTATTTCCTTTCGCCCAAACACCTCCATTAATCTCAATTCCAATCTTAAGCTCTGGAATAGCATAATCAAATCGATATAGACGATCAACTGAGAAAAAGAATTCCGTCCAAAGGTCAATGGATAATTCTGTTTTGACCAAATTGATAAACGGATCATTATATTTTTCCTTGTTCCTGATATTCCGAGTATCATCGATCCAACCGGTGCGGACAATTTTTGATCTCGATTTCGTTTTTGGAAATGATGACAAAGCCTCTTTTGAACCTGGAGGAAAGTAAACATCTCCTACCCTGACAAAACCACGATCGGAAATATTCTTTACTATAGATTTTCCCTGTCCGGATCTCCCCCACTTTCCCATATTAAACTCCTAATCCTTGATCTAACCTTTTACCAATCTCCCAAAGAGATACGGATTCATTAGTACCCATTGTCGGATTATTCGATCCAACAGACGAGCCTGATTTGTCAACCTCGGGGCCTATAGAATTATACATAAGAAGATTTCTCCAAGTAACACCCCATTTAATATCATGCTCGGTACCACCATAATACTTCCAGGTATTGGAAATTAAGTCGTAGGCTGTTCCTCTCCCAGGATAGTTTGTTCCAGATCCTTCAGATCGATTAGGGATCCCGATATAGCGAAAAAAGTTTGTACGTCTAACCTCCGGTAGACTTCGTTTACTGCTGCATGTAATTCGGATGCGGTGAAATGGTAATTTAGCGCCTCTATAAGCCATTTAGGAGGCTCTGTTGATTTATTATTCAATCCTACAGCTAAGAACTCAATGAACAATGGGATATTGTTCTCAATCATCCTATAGATTTCTACATCTGATATCACCTTTGCGCCTTGAAGCCGCGCAATAATACCTAATATCCGGACAACAGTCCCTGGATAAAGCTCAGAAACATAAATCTTCTTTGAATAGAAACGAGGAATGATAAAAAGAAAAGAAAGCAATTTGGTGTGCCAACATTTGTATTGCTTTTTTAGACGTACTTTTTTGATAAGCACCTTTTGGTCCGAAAGGGATTGAACCATATCTTGTTTTACTGAATTATTCATTTTGGGTTAGGATTAATAAGCCCTACTAACCGCCTAACCTCCGGCTTTCAGGCTTATATTTTAAATTACCCTTCTGGAAGGGCTGGTGTAGCATCAACGAATTTGTATCCCCATGGAGAAACAGCATTTCCTGTTGCATCCACTGGAGTAGTTACATCCGCATTATAGCTCAATGCCAAGAAACCGTTTTTAGTGATTGCATTTACAAAGCCTGCTGATCCTGCTAAAGCTGGAGCTGACCAAACCATCTTTTTACCTTCGAAAGGCTTAGATGTTAAACGAACTGCTAAATAATAGATTTGCTCACTATCCGCAGGCGCGTTGAATTCTGTTGCGTCAGTTGTTACCTCCCCTTTGAATAAAAGGTTTGCTGCATCAATCTTTAATTCTAATGAATTGAAAGCGATTGTTGCAGGATCTGTTTCTCCAGGAATAACCCAACGCACGCCTGCCTTGTCTTCAACACGAACACGGGTTTTATTCAATGGTGGAATGGTAAGGTTCACACTTCCCATTTCTATATCGCGAACGCTTACCCAACCAGTCGTTGGCATTGCGCCATTCGCTGCCATAACTGCCAGTTCAAGACTTTCGACACCTGTTACTGCTGCCATATTATTTTGATTTGTGGCCCAAGGCCGTTAATTATTCAATTATTTTTTGTCTCTACGTAAATAGAAATATCTGATCACGATATTGTAGAACCAGTTTTTACCATCAGGGATCACCTCTCCTGTTGTTTCAACCTCCAAGAAAAAATCCTTTCCCCGGAAACCATCGATAACCTCAATAAGGAACTTCCCTATTTCTTCCATCCTAGCGATATCTGGTTGCCCATTATCAACAGTATTTGGAATACCTGCAGGAATAGCCGGTAAATTTGGAATATGGAGGTTGACATTGATTATGTTTTCAGTTATCTGGTTGGCTGTAGGAACAATACAATTTATTACGATATCTTCCTTCTTTGAATTCAGAATACGTAAGATTAATCGAATATCTCCTGTCAGTCCAGTATTGCCAATAACATCAGCAAGTTCTAGGACTTCCTTAACATCTTCCATTGAACCAATAGCCGTTTTTATCGCCTTATCCATTACTCAATAGTTCCAATTTCCTCAAAAGCTTCTTTCAATATTGAATCAAGATTTGTCGAAGCGCTCAGCAACACATCATATCCTCTCCCCTGTACCCAACTCGCATATTCCATACCCGACATAAGCACCACTCCCCATCCTGTTGATTCCCTTAACTCAGCCAGAGCAAGGGAAAGCCCTTCTTTTAATCCAGTAGCTTTGTCTGTACCTTTTGCACTTTCCCTAAAATCACGATGTACAACTTGGCCGTTATGGTAAATGATGAATCCGGTAGAGCTGTTAAGATTACCAGTATGATCTTCGTAGGGTTTTGTCTCCATTTTCCTACGCACTTTTTCAACGCCCACACTTAGGACCTTGATAAGATGTTTCAAAGTCTCAGCATCGATCTCCTTCTGCAGCTCTCTCGCTAAAACATTCATGTCGGTTACTATCTCCAATCCTATTTTCATCTCATAACCTCCCGAAGCAATGTAACTGACCAATATGAAACTCCATTAATTCCTGTTGACTTATAAACTGGTAACCAGATCTATCAAACGCATCAATCAATGTTGCGGTTGGTATAGGCTTAGTCCCTTCAGGAAAAGCTATATCATACTGAAACAAGATCTTGTTACCATCCTGACCGATAAAATAACGGCCGCCATAGCTTGGCTTAAAACGACAATTAACCTCAACAGAATTTCCATTAAGATCAATGTACTTCAAAGTATCAGGATATTGCTCAAAATCTACCATAAGTCAGAAACGCTTTCAATAACAGGGCCTTCATCATCTAATTCATCTGGAACGCCCCATCTTTTAAGAAGAATAGAGCGCAACTTTAACCAATCATCGACATTGTTTTGAGTCACTTGAAAATCAAGTTCCTTGATCGACTTGCGGTTCGTACAAATCCAAAAAAGAAGCCCTGCAAGAGCTAGATCCATCATCTTGCTATTTTCCCCGGTAGTAGGATCAAAATCGTTTTCAGGATTCAATCCTGCTTTTATCAGTTGAGTTGACAATACTCCGTCCGGGACCTTTTGACCGAACTCAAATTGCAGGGCTTCTTTATTATTCATGATCAGATAATATCTATGATTTCTTTACTAAACCGCGATCGATTAGATTTGCCAAACGGTCCTCATCAAAGTGGGAAACATCGGCACCACGATCATATACTTCACCATCATCCTTCTTAGTGTTTCCACGGAAAGGATCAACAACTACGAATTTTGGCTCAGATTTCTCTGCTTTCCCTTTTCCCTTCTTGCCAAGATCTTCTTTTAGCTTCTTGATTTCAGCATCTAAAGCGGTGATCTTTTCATCTTTCTTAGCAGATTCAGCTTTTAATTCACCATTCTCCTTTTGAAGACCTTCGATCAGTTTTGCATTTTGGTTTTCAGACGGTTGCTCTCCGCCTTGAGTTCCTCCTACTTTAGGAGAAGCAGCTGGAGCATTTGCCCCAGCACCCTCAACTTTAGTTCCTTCAGCCGACATATTATCCACCTGGTAAAATAGTTTTTAGAATGAAAATGGATTTTGCATTGTTCAATACAGGCGTACAGTAAGCTGTTCCTTTTGTCACCACGGTGATAGGATCTTCAATACCCCAAGTTTTGATTAATACAATACCCGATTTCGTTTTGGTCGCAACACCTGCTTCAACATACTCGTCTGCAGATGTAGTGTGCTGTGTATTTCCGAGCTGTTCAGTAACCGAGAAAGTTACGTTTCCTGGCTCCCAGCCTGTGACAACGGTTTGTGTACCATTTTTAGACTCTTGAACCATCTCTGATTTCCAGATTTTAAAGATTGGCAAACCTTTAGAACGCAATGCTCTATTGATTTCCTCTAATCCTGGTTCTTGCTGTAGTCCTAATGCGTTAGCAACGTAAGTGGCTGTGAACTTTTGGATACCTGCATTCTGAGCAACCAAATCAATCGTTGATTCCTCACACCATGCGAACTGTGGTACAGGCAAGTTGGCCAACTTAGCCATCGCCTTAACCTTACGGAGGTCCCCAACAATATCTGCTGTAGGATCAGTCCAATTCTTCGTCGCATTTACGAAATTGGTTGAAGGGATACCGAAATCAACATCGGTAGTTGTTTGGACACCTTGCTCGTTATTAACCTGCGTAAGCTTGTATTTACCTGTAGATGCAATACATTTCGCTAACCACTCATTCCGTGCTTCCACAAGATTCACGGCAAAAACCTGATCTTCATAGTGCCAGTCTAGGACACGCTTTGCAGCTTCTCGTCGCGTTGGTCCTGCCGGCAAGCGACGAACGGCATCTTCAAGTTCACGCAACGTATTAAAGTCTGTTTCAACTTTTTCTCTACCACCTTCTATCTTTGGCATATCTCCGCTAATAGTTGTCGGTAAATTACGACCAAAACGAGGCGATGCACTGTTGAAGTCAACAACGGCGCCCATTACTTTAGCGCCAAACTGAGCCTCAACACCCGACCACTTTAAAGTAGGCTGATATTGCAGAGGAAATGCCGCCTGATATTGAAGCGTGTCAAAAGGATACGTTGAAATGTATGCTTGTGCATCCGCTTTTCTAAACTCAGGCACTAATTCTTGTACATTTATCATTTGATAGATTATACTTTAATTAAACAAAAGTGATTCTTGGAAGAGCTTCAGCCAGATCAGCTGCAATTGCTTGCAATTCTGCTGATAATGCTTTAATCCTAACCGTACCACTGATAACTACTCCATTTGCAAGGGTATTCCCATCAGATACTTCTGATGCCCTGTGCGTAAAACCCAACGGTTTGATTGATCCACCTACAGCATTCAATACTTCTCCGATTCCAGTAGATGCATCTCGACCCACCAAAGATCCCTCTGGAACATATCCATCAGGGTAATCTGCTTTAGCTACGTTGAGTGTCATACCACCAGGAAGAGTATCAATTACGTTTTCGAAAACGACCTTATTGAAACCTTGGGTACCTGATCTTTTTACTCCTTGTAATCCCATTTAAAAGGTTATTGTGCGCCAGCTTTTGCCTTAGCATCCGCTTCGCGCTGTTTAACAATTTCTTGCATTGCAGGAGACACCTCGTCATCCTTCAATTTAACACCTCTGCCACCTTTAGAAGGAGTATCATTACCTAGACCAGCATCCGAAGCCGCCTGAATTTCATCAGCAACATCTTGTTCGATATTCGCTAAGTAGTTGTTGAAGTCATCGTCGCTTTCTAATTTCAAAATATCGAAATCGCGAAGCGTACGGGTTTTAAAACGTTCAGGGGCTTTGTCTAATTTGGCTTCAAGTTGTTGGCGTCTAGTTTGGGCAACTGATCCTTTTTGGATTGTTGTAATGGTACTCGTGAGAGTCTCAATAACCTTATTTTGATTCTCAACGTGAGCTTTAAACCATGCGGGCATATCATCTCCACTTTTACCAGCAGCTTTAGCAGCTTCTTCCGCTGCAGCTTTCTCATCTGCTTCCTTCTTCGCTTGAGCTGCTTTTGCGGCATCCTCTTCCTCTCCTGCTTTGCTCTCCGCATTGCGTTTAGCATCATCCAGCGAAGCCATTTCCTTGAAACTAAAAATTTGGTCTAGTTTGTCTATCTCACCGTCGATATCGTCTTCGTTAGTTACGATTGCATCTAACTTGTCCGCTAGTCCGTTGATTCTGACATTTGAAAGGTTAGCGGCACCCACAGCGGTTGCCTTAGCTTTCAATTTTGCGATAATCTTTGATTTAAGTGACATAATTTTGTGATTGTGAGTCAAGTCCGAGTAGCTATTTCGTGCCTGCCTCGTTTAAAACTTATAATCACAAAATTATATTAAGTTATCCGATTGGATAATACCACTATTATGCAAAAGGTTTATTTGCATCAGAAAAGGTAATTAAGTAAATTAGTGGGTATTTATTTATGAACCTTAAAATTTAAAACTATGGAAGAAATTAAAATTGGAGATGTGGTTCAATTAAAAAGTGGTGGAACTTCAATGACTGTTGAAGATATATCAAAAGATAGTGATGGAAAAGATGTAGCGAGTTGCTGTTGGTTTTATAATGGAGAATATAAGAACGAGAAGATATATGCAGTTGCTTTGAAAATATTTGCTCAGAAAGCTTCGCCTAGATTTGTAAAATAGTATATATCATATCCACACCTGCAACATAGAACTTACCTTCATACCATACCACTTCAAAAAATAGCTTCTATTCATTTTAGACACTTCATTTGTGTCAGTGATATGGAAGCTATTTCCATGAATATCATAAACCATCCCCTGGTGATATAGGAACAAATGCCAGACTCCCTTTTTATGGTTAACACACCGCATGATGCACGGATAGGAAGTCTCTGGATCAAACTTTATGAAACGTGGGTTAGTATTAAATCCTAATTTTCTAAATACCTGAACATAAGTTTGCCCGGACCAATGCAACCTCTTTACTTCCTTCACTGCCTTATTCGACTCCTCGAAATCCAGTCCAGTCAAAGAAGAAATGACGGATTGATTATACAACCCGTCACCAAAAGAAACTACTTCTATTTCGTATTTCATTTTATCACCTTTAATTTGGCCGCTCGCTTAGGAAATGAAACTTTAGATATGCTGACTGTTATTGATTCATCTTCGTATGTATCTGTATCAAATGGTGCCAAAGTAAAAACTTCATTATCAAAATGAGCAGCCAATAACATCATCTCAACATCCTTGTCACGATCATGAAATATTAAAATCATATATGGTCTAAACGACCTTTTTACCATTTCCTCTCTAGTCATAACTATTCGACTTTAACTTCTGCGGCGCTAGCAGCCTTTTCTTCCTCTTCGATCTGTTTAAGCTCTTCATCTGCATTCTTGGTATATGGAGAATAACCGACAGCAGACTTTTGAGAAAGAACCTTGGCACCACCTGCTGCCTTTTGAAGTAACCCAATAGTTTCAGCGTCGTCATTGATGCGGTAGATTGGAATATCATACGTAATCGACAATGATTGCTCAG
>PJUA01000746.1_pt1 | contig 12192 bp, 11 predicted proteins | sample 1512151 | NCBI WGS metagenome assembly PJUA01 (sample SAMN08177678, study PRJNA422409) | Soil metagenome, whole genome shotgun sequencing project. | isolation source: Soil enriched on filter paper: beechwood xylan treatment | place: USA: Madison | collected 2015-01-15
GACCGCAGCAGTCCCGAAAGCCGCATCGCCAGCGTTTCGGCCTCCGCCTCCACCCAGCGGGCGTAGTGGCGGCGGCGTTGATCGCGATTCCAGTACCAGCGCGGAAGCTGGGCGTTGGCACGCTCGAACTCGCCTTCCCAGGCGCTCATGCGGAACAGTCCGCTGGGCGACCGGTCGCCGGTGCTGTGAGTCGCCCTAGGAGTCGACCTTGTCATGGCGTTCCGTCAGGCGGCTTCCCGCCCGTCCTCTTCCTCGCGCTTCAGAATCTCGGCCTTCTTCTGGGCGAACAGGCCGGTGATGCGGTGCTGGGCGGCGCGGTCGATGGCACCGATCTCGCGCAGGCGGGTGCCGACGCCGGACCGCCAGACCTCCTCCAGGTCGTCCAGATCCAGGCAGGCCCCCAGCCGGCGCTTCACCTCCGCCTCGAAAGACTCGACGGCGGCGGGCTGCAGGTCCGGGTTGGCCTTGGCGGCATAGAAGGCCTCCGACTCCTCCCGGTACTTGCTGTCGTCGAACTGGCCCATATAGACGTCGGCGGCCAGCCCGAGCTGCAGCAGGCATTTGCCGACCGCATCGGTCATCGACATCTTGAAGCACTCGTCGTCCGGCATCTCCATGCCGTTGCGACGGCGGACCATCTCGGTCCCGCCCCACTGCGGGCCGGTGAAGCACTTCTCCTTCGTCTCCGGATCGATGTACCAGACACGGGCGCAGATGAAGATCATCCGTTCCGCGATGGTCCAGTCCACCTGCTCATAGCCCCAGCCCTTGCCGATCGGGCCGAACACCTCCGTCATCATCTGGAAGCGCCAGGTCGGGTCGATCTGCGTGCCGCGGAAGCCGCCGGAGCGGGTGAAGGGCTTGGTCGCCTTCGGGTCGGTGCGCTTCAGCCGGTTCCACAGGAACATGGTGTCGATTCGCTGCGGCTCCTCAGCCCGGCTGCCGCCGGCGGCCCCCTTGGACCCGTGGGAGCCGCGGCTGCCGCCGGTCTTCGGCTCGGCCTGGGTGGTCTCCGTCACGTTGGACTCGGTTACGCTCGATTCGGGGGTTTCGGTATCGGCAACGACGTGGTCGGTCTTGCTCATGCGTCCCATGATTTGGGTCCTTCTTGTCCAAACGTTTCGGCTCTCCCCTCACCCCAGCCGGCGGTCAGCACTGTTTCCAGGCTGAACTCCACCGCGTTCGGGTCAGCGGAGGGTCCCCAGGATTGCGCCTCTGCCAAGGAACGGCGCGGCGGTGCGCCATAGCGCAGGCTGAGCCGGCCCTCGCGGTCGCGCGCGAGATAGAGGCCACCTGACCGGCCGTCAGCCTGATCGATGGCAACAAAAGCGATGCGGGCATCGTCCGGCATCAGCGCCTTCAGAGCGGCCTCGTCCTCCTTCACCGCCAGCGCAGCCGCCCGGTTGGCGACCAGACGGTCGGCGAGCGCGCGGAAGCGGTTGTGCCGCCCCATGTCGAAGACGCGGCCGTTCTCATAGGACGGCGCGTCCATCGGCAGCGGATCCGACGGCTCGACGTCGTTGACGACGTGCCACCAGAAGGCCTCCAGCGTCTCCACCAGCCGCTCGACATCGTCCGGGCGCCGATCCACCGTCATCAGGCTGTGGCCGGTCGGGCGCAGGATCGACAGCAAAGCGCGGTCCAGCCCGACCACAGCCAACTGATGCTGGACCTGCCAGTGGTAGCGGCGGGCAAGGTCGGCATCGGTCTGGAAGCCGCTGTTGAACTTCGCCTCCACGATGGTGTCGAGCGCCCCATCGGCCACGCTGCTGGTCAGGAAGTCGGGGTGGGCGACCATCCAGTCATGCTCGGCATGGCGATAGGTGTCGGGAGCCTCCACGCAAGCGCGGCCGGTGGCATGGGCGACGAAGCGCGGGTGCAGATGCTCGGTCGCGATGCCGATCTGCACCGCGGCGACGAGATCCAGAGTCTCGGGTTCGACCCGGCCGGTCTTCTCGCGCCACAGCGACAGCCAGTCGCCGGCCATCACGCGCGTTGCGTCCGAAGACCCGATCCGCCCCGCCCGCAAGTCCCGCTGTGCCTGAGTGATCGCCATGCTTTTCCCGACTTTCCGAACCCCGAAGCGTGACCGTCGCTGCGACTTCGCAGCATGTTTTTCTGACGGCCTCACCGGACCCTGAATATGGGATGCGAACACGCAGCTTTCAAGAACAAAACGTGAACCTATGGCTTGGCCGTAGACCAGCTCAAAGTCCTGAAAACACGCTATATTTGGTGTCTTCTGACGAGAGTCATCACAAGACAAAACGGACGGAGTAGAGACGTCCGTTTTTGCGAGTCGCGGGGGATTGGAACGCGCGCCGCGACTCGTGCCGCAGCAGCCTTTTACATGCGAAGCGCTCGCACCACGTGGACGGCGACTCCGGCCACATGGGCGCGGTCGAAGGCAGTGGGGCGGCAGTCGGGATCGGTCGAAACCGGCATCAGGTGGGGCGGGAAGAAGCGGTAGCCGCAGATCGTGCCCTCGCCCACCGTCACCACCACGTCCCCGGTCTGCGGGGTCAGCACGTCCAGCGGTTCCAGCACCACGCAGTCGCGCGGCAGCACCCCGGCGGCGTCCAGGCTCTTGGACAGGATGCGCAGCGCGAAGGCCCGGCGGGAGGTGCGGCCGTCCATGGCGACGGAGGCGGCGCCGTCCTTCAGCGCCCCGGCCAGGAACGCCTCCCCTGCCCGGCGGCCGAGGTCGAGGAAGATGTGCGCCTGCTCCAGCGTCAGCACCGGCACGCGGGAAACCGGCGCATAGGCGTGGTCGTCAAGGAAACGCGGCTCCGACCCGGCGACGCGGGCCAGCCGGGCCAGCGTGTCGGCGCTGGGCACGCTGCCCATCACCGGATCGCGCAGGAAACGGGTCAGGTTGGTCGCGGTAACGTCGGCCAGGCGCGCCCAGCCGCCGGCGCTCCAGCCCTTCGCCTCCATGACGCCGGTCATCCAGCGCAGGATGGCTCGCCGCGTGTCGTCCATCGCTTTCCCCCTCGCCGTCCCCCACCCCTGTCCTACACGGTCCGGACGGGGTGGGGGAAGGCGCGAAGGACTAAAGGCCGCCGCGATTTCGCAGTGCCGCCTTGGACTCGGCAATGCAGGCCCCATCTGTGCGGCAGCGAAATCACCTGGGAGAAGCCTCCATGATCGTCACCAGCACCGATTCCGTCGAGGGCCGCCAGATCACCCAGTATCTCGGCATCGTCGCCGGCGAGGCGATCATGGGCGTCAACGTGTTCCGCGACCTGTTCTCCTCCGTGCGCGACATCGTCGGCGGCCGGGCCGGCGGCTATCAGGCGGCGTTGCGCGATGCCCGCGAGGCGGCCTTCGCCGACCTGGAGGAGTCGGCCCGCGCGCTGGGCGCCGACGCCGTGGTCGGCATCGACGTCGATTACGAGGTGCTGGGCAAAGAGAACGGCATGCTGATGGTGTCGGTGAACGGCACCGCCGTCCGGCTGCGCTGACGCCCCGCCCCTCCCACCCGCCTGCCCGGGTTGCCTGACCGTAAGCGTCACCGATGGCGGCTGGACAGCCGCAACCTTATGGGTAGACTGCGCCACCGGAATAGAGTGTCAGGCGAACAATTCTGGAGGGGGATGCTTATGCGTGGGGTTGTCCGCGGTTCCATCTGGTCCGGCTGCCTCGGCGGCCTCGCCATGGCGGCCTGTCTGTTCGGCACCCTGCCGGCGCTGGCGTTGGACGGCATCGTCGAGAAGAAGGTCTTCGAGATGCCGTCCTACACCACCACCGGCGGCGGGACGATCAAGAACGTCCGCATCGGCTGGGAAAGCTACGGCAAGCTGAACGACGCCAAGGACAACGTCATCCTCGTCACCCACTTCTTCAGCGGCAGCAGCCACGCCGCGGGTAAATACAAGGCCGACGACGCCGCGCCCGGCTATTGGGACAGCATCATCGGCCCCGGCAAGCCGCTGGACACCGACAAATACTTCATCATCAGCTCCGACACGCTGGTGAACCTGTCGCCGAAGGACCCCAACGTCGTCACCACCGGCCCGGCCAGCATCAATCCGGACACCGGCAAGCCCTATGGCATGAGCTTCCCCGTCGTCACCATCCAGGATTTCGTCAATGTCCAGAAGGCGCTGATCGACAGCCTGGGGATCAAGACTCTGCAGGCGGTGATGGGCGGCTCGATGGGCTCGCTCCAGGCTTTCGAATGGGGGGCCGACCACCCGGAGATGGTCAAGCGCGTCATCGCCGCCATCGGCGGGCCGGAAACCGATCCGTTCCTGATCGGCTGGCTCAACCTGTGGGCTGCGCCGATCAAGCTCGATCCCAACTGGAACAACGGCGATTATTACGGCAAGGCGGAGCCGAAGGCCGGCCTGACCGAGGCGCTGAAGCTGGTCACCCTGCAGGCGCGGCACTGGAAATGGGCCGACGCCGCCTTCGGCCGCAAATGGGCGGAGGATGGCAAGGATCCGAAGGCGGCGATGGGCAACCAGTACGCCATCGAAGCTTGGCTGGACAAGGCCGCCGCCGGCCGCGCCGCGGTCAGTGACGCCAACCATTTCCTCTATCTGGTGAAGGCCAACCAGACCTTCGTCACCGGCAACGGCGCCTCGCTGGAGGATGGGCTGGCGAAGATCAAGGCGCCGGTGCTGCTGATCCCGTCGGCCGACGACCTCGTCTTCCCGCCCGACCGCAACATGCGCCCGCTGAAGGACCGGCTGGAAAAGCAGGGCAACACGGTGGAGTACACCGAGTCGATCACCTCGACCCTCGGCCATCTCGACGGGGTGGTGAACATCGGCAAGGCGGGCGACACGATCGCGCAGTTCCTGGCGAAGTGAGTGGTGTGGGGGCGTCTTTGCGGATGCCCCCTATTCCCCGCCCCCCTACTCTCCGATCGGCGCCCCGCGGAAGTTCAGCAGGCTCGGCGCCTTGTCAATGATCTCTTCCAGGATCAGTGAGGCGGTCTCCAGATCGCGGTCCAGGTCCGGCCCGAGCTTGCCGGCATAGTTGGGCCGCTTCAGCTTTTCCGCCGCGTCGTGCAGGCTTCGCAGCTCGGCCACGAAGATCTCGCGGGCGCCCATCGGCAGAATCGGATTCGCCGACAGCACGAAGAAGAAGCGCATGCTCGCCCGCACCAGAAGCGCCAGCATCACCATGTCCAGCTTCTCGAACTGGTCGCGCAGGTCGTCCGAACGGGCGTCGACCAGATTGCGCATGCGCTGCTCGATCAGGATGACCAGCGCCTGGAACTCGCCGACCTTGTCGCGGAAGTCGCGATAGGCGCCGAAGCTGTGCTTGCTCGCCTCATGCTCGGCCAGTTGGGCCAGCTTCGACGCTTCACGGCACTGGCGCTCCAGCGCGCCCAGCAGTTCCTTGACCTCGGCTCGGGTATATTGGCGCTTGCTCATGGGGCTCGACTGGGGGGCTCGGCAGGATTCGGACGTGCGTTCGGACGATCGGTCAAGCTATAGCACAACCCCAGGGCAGCAACCTATCACGCTTAGTGATCCGCCTTCACCGGCGCTCCCGGCCGGCGCACCAGCGGCATGAACAGCAGCGCACCGAAGAACACCGCCGACATCAGCAGCATGGCGTCGTTGAAGGTCAGGATCAGCGCCTCGCGCTGGACCAGCCCGACCAGCCGGGCCATCGCCGCGGCGGTGGGATCGGCCACCAGCCCGTCGAAGCGCTGGCTGAGGTTGTCGACCATCTGCTGCACCTCCGGCCGGGCGAGGTTGACGTTGTCGCCGAGTCGGTTCAGGTGCAGCGCGTTGCGGTCGGTCAGCACCGTGTTGATTGCGGCAAGGCCGATGGCGCCGCCCAGGTTGCGCATCAGGTTATACAGGCCCGACGCGTTCTTCAGCTTGTCCGGCGGCAGAGTGCCAAGCGCCACGCTGTTGATCGGGATGAAGCACAGCATCAGCGACATGCCGCGCACCGCCTGCGGCAGGAACAGCTCCCAGAAGCCGGTCTCGGCGGTGAAGTGGCTGTTCAGCCAGACGCCGGTGCCGAACAGGATCAGTCCAAGCGCCAGCATGGCGCGCAAATCCATCCGCTTCGACAGGGCGCCGGCAATGGGGGCCGACATGAACTGGAAGGCGCCGGTCACGAACATGATCTCGCCGATCTGCAGGCTGTTGAAGCCGCGCACGCGGGCCAGGAACAGCGGCTGCAGATAGACCGAGCCGTAGAGGCCGATGCCCAGGATGAAGCTGTAGAGCGACCCGATGGCGAAGTTGCGGTCGGCGAAGGCGCGCAGTTCCACGATGGGGTTGCGGTAGGACAGCACCCGCCAGAAGAATCCGACGGCGGAGACGGCCGCCACCACCGCCAGCCCGAAGATCACCTCGTCGTCGAACCAGTCGTTCCGCGGCCCCTCCTCCACCACATATTCCAGGCTGCCCAGGAAGGCGGCCATCAGCGCCAGCCCGACGAAATCGAAGCCTTTGCGCAGTTCCGGGTTCGGCCGGTCGACATCGACCAGGAACCAGACCAGCGAGGTCACCAGGATGCCGGGAATGACGTTGGCCAGGAACAGCCAGTGCCAGGACATGTGCTGGGTCAGATAGCCGCCCAGCGTCGGGCCGATGGTCGGCGCCATCGTGGCGACCAGCCCCATCATCACCGAAACGCCCGCCCGCTTCTCCGGCGGGAAGATCATGAAGCTGGTGGCGAACACCGTCGGGATCATGGCGCCGCCGATGAAGCCCTGCAGCGCGCGCCAGACGATCATCGATTCGATGCCGCCGGCAAAGGCGCAGGCGACGCTGGTCAGGGTGAAGCCGGCGGCGGCCACGGTGAACAGCACGCGGGTCGACAGGATGCGCGACAGGATGCCCGACAGCGGGATCATCACGACCTCCGCGATCAGGTAGGAGGTCTGCACCCAGGAAATCTCGTCGGCGCTGGCCGCCAGCCCCGCCTGGATTTCCGACAGCGAGCTGGAGACGATCTGGATGTCGAGGATCGCCATGAACATGCCGACGACCATCGCGAAGAAGCCGGCGATGTCGCGGGATGTGAGCGGGCGCATGCCCTGGGCCGGTGTCGCCATGGAACCGCTGCCTTCCGTCGCGGCCGAACGACTGCCGCCCCCAAAGGAGGGGGCGCGGCTCCGGCCTGAATGTCTCTCTGATTGATGGCGGGAACGCCGCCCCCGAAGGGGGAGAAGGGGCGGCGCCCCCGCCGGAGCGTGACCGCCGCTTACCTGGCGGCCACCGCCTGCTTGTCGGACAGCGCGCCGAACACGCCGCCGCTCGCCACATGCGGCTGGGCATCGGCGCCGCGGGTGTCGACCTCCGCCACCACCGACAGGCCGGGACGCAGCAGGCCGGCCAGCGCGTTGTCGCGCGGCAGGGCGATCCGCACCGGCACCCGCTGCACGATCTTGGTGAAGTTGCCGGTCGCGTTCTCCGGCGGCAGCAGCGAGAATTTGGACCCAGACGCCGGGGCGAAGCTTTCCACCGTACCGATCAGATGGCGGTCGGGGAAGGCATCGACGGAAATGCTGACCTGCTGGCCGGGGCGCATGTGCGCCAGCTGGGTCTCCTTGAAGTTGGCGACCACATAGACGTCGGGCAGCGGCACCAGCGACAGCAGCTGCACGCCCGGCCGGGCATATTGGCCGACCTGGACGCCGCGGTTGCCGATCACGCCGTCGACCGGCGCGCGGATCACGGTGTTGTCCAGATCGTTGCGCGCGGTCTGCAGCGTCGCCTGGGCCTGGGCCAGATGGGCCTCCGTCTCGGTCCGGGTGGCGTGCAGGACGTTGACCTGCTCGTTTTCCGACGCCAGCGCCGCCCGCGCCTTCGCCACCTGGGCCACCGCCTTGCGCAGGTCGGCGTCGGCGGTCTCCAGCTTCTGCCGGCTGGTCCAGCTGTCGCTGGCCAGCGACCGGCTGCGCTCGAACTCCTGCTGGGCACGGCGCTGTTCGGCCTCGGCGCTCGCCAGCGTGGCGGCAGCCTGATCGATCACCGTGCGCTGTAGCTCCAGCTTGCTGTCCAGCGTGCCGAGCGCCGCCTTCTGCGCGGTGACGGCGGCCTCGGCCTCCGCCACCTTGGCACGGAAATCCTGGTCGTCCAGCACCGCCAGAACGTCGCCCGTCCGCACCAGCTGGTTTTCCGCGACCTTCACGTCACGGACATAGGCGGAAATCTTCGGGCTGACGACGGTGATGTCGCTCTGCACATAGGCATTGTCGGTCGACTCCAGGAACCGGCCCGTGGTCCACCAATGTTCGCCGGCGACGGCGCCACCTGCCAGCACAGCCAGCGCAACGCCCGACAGCACGATCTTCCGTACGCCATTCGCCATTGTCTCTATCCCCAATCCACTGCGGTCCGATCCGCATTTCCGCCGATGCGCTCTTTCCGGCGCCGTAACGGAAAAGAAACTGAACCGTTCAGTTTAGTCTTGTCGGAAGATGGCGGACGACCTATCTGTTGTCAAGACCGAACTGAACGGTTTAGTTTTTGGCAATTGGTGTCAGGAGGCTTGTCGGGCGATGCAGAACGCGGTAGGGGCCAGGAACATGGACCGAGGCAGCATGGACTCCGGCGAGACGCGCATGACCACATTGGTTGCCCCCACTCCCGAAGCAGGATCGAAGCAGGCCCAGATCATGGAGGCCGCAGGCACCCTGTTCCTGGAACATGGTTACAGCGCCGTCAGCATGGATGCCGTCGCCAAGAAGGCGAACGTGTCCAAGGCGACCCTGTACGCGCATTTCGGCAGCAAGGAGGAGCTGTTCCGGGCGATGGTCGCCTGCGAATGCGCGAACTCCGTAATGAGCAGCGTCTGGAGCGAGGCGATGGACCTGCCGGCGGCGGACGGCCTGCGCCTGATCGGCCGCACCTTCGTCCGCTTCATCGCTTCGCCGAAGGCGCTGGGCGTCTATCGGATGGTGCTGGGCGAGGTGCTGCGCCAGCCCCAGCTCGCCCAGGCCTTCTATGAAAGCGGCCCGGCCGAGACCTTCCAGCGCGCCCGCCAGTTCATGACCCATATGGCGGACAAGGGCGAACTGGCGATCACCGACTGCGATCTCGCCACCCACCAGTTCTTCGGGCTGCTGAAGGCGAACATGCACATGAAGCTGCTGCTGTGCCTGAGCGAGCGGCCGAGCGACGACGAGTTGGAGCGCTACGTCGACGCCGCCGTCGACCTGTTCGCCAAGGGCTATGCCCCGAACAAGGGCTGACCCAAGCGTTCACAACCCAAAATTGGCGCCAGAAGCAATCTTGCTGCAATAATCAGGAAACCCGGCGCAGAGTTGACCCCCGCGGCTTGTCACCGGCAAAGGCTTCGTATAGCGTGCCCAGACATACCGGCGTAACGGTGCGTAACGGGCTTGCCGATGGATTTCGAGACCACCTTCATCGCGCAGGTCATCACTGTCATAGGCTTTGCGATCGGGCTGTCCATCGTTGTGGCCTCCGGCCGCTACCCCCGTCACATCCGCGGATCCCTGCGGGCCTATTCTTACGGAAAATTCCTGCTGGGCTCCGCCTTCCTCATCGCCGGGTTTCGCGGGGGCCAGGCACCGGAAATTCTGATTCCGCTCGCCAACGGAATTGGACTCGCCGGATTGTCGATGAACTACACCAGCGTACGCCATCTTCAGAACCGACCGGTCTGGCCCTTCGTGCCGGCGGCGGTGGGGGCGGCAGTGGGCCTGTCCTGCCTCCTGTTGCTGTTCGCCGGCGGCGGCATCGCCTGGGTGCGCGCCCTGGTCAGCTTCGCGACGTCGGCAGTGCTGCTGGTGATCGCCTTCGAGGTGCTGGTCCGTTACCAGGGGCGCGGCATACCCCACTATGTCACCGGACTGCTGTGCGCCTCCCTCGCCGTCGTCTATCTTGTCCGCATGTCCGCCGGTATGGCGCAGGAAGACGCCCCGACCACCTATATGCTGGATGACCGCGTCGAACGGGCGACCTTCCTGCTGTCGCTGCTGGGGACCGTCATCGGGGCGATCAATTACGTCCTGATGGCCAGCGACGAGTTCAACCGCGAGCTGGCCAAGCTCGCCCACACCGACGGGCTGACCGGCGCCCTGAACCGCCGCCGCCTGTTCGAAATGGGCGAGGTCGAATTCCGTCGGGCCCGCCGATATGGGCGCGAGCTGACCGTGCTGGTGCTCGACATCGACCGTTTCAAATCGATCAACGACCACGCCGGCCATCCCTTCGGCGACCGGGTGATCCGGGCGGTGGCCGACTGCTGCACCGGGCAGATCCGGCACGAGGATGCCCTGGGCAGGATCGGCGGGGAGGAATTCGCCATCCTGCTGCCCGAAACCGGGGCGGAGGCCGGCCGGATGCTGGCCGAACGGCTGCGCGGCGCCATCGAACGGCAGCTGGCCCAGCTCGGCGCGGAAGCCGGGGTGACGGTGACCTGCAGCATCGGCGGCGTCAGCCTGACCAGGGAGCACAGCGAGTTTTCCGATCTGATGGCCCAATCGGACACCGCCCTCTACGACGCCAAGCACGCCGGGCGCAATCAGGTCCGCTTCTTCCCCGAAGCGGCCCATCCGGTGCCCCTGCCCGCCTGATATCCGCCTGCGATCCGGCAAGCGGAGCCGGTTAGAAAAAGCGGCCGGCGCACGGCCGCCTTTACCCGCGGGACCGCTTGCCGCATTATCCGCGCCGGTCCCCCTCCGGACGGTTTGCCCCGTCCGATCTTTCGGGGTCCGAGCCGCCGGGCCCGATCCGGCTCCGTCCCTTCCGGCAACATCGGCGTAAGGTCGTGGTTCTTTCCAATCTCGGCTCCGGCGGCCTGGAGCCGCAGCGGTCGCAGCTGACGCTCGGCACGAAATTCAGGCTCATCAACTGGGGACTGGTCCTGCTGGTCTGCACGATCACCGGGGTCGGCGTCGGGCTGCTCTATTCCGCCGCCGGCGGCCATTGGAAGCCCTGGGCCCAGCCGCAGTTGGTCCGCGCCATTCCCGGCCTGGTCCTGATGCTGGGCATCGCGCTGATCGACATCCGCCACCTGATGAAATCGGCCTACGTCATCTTCTTCGTCGTGCTCTGCCTGCTGATCGCGGTGGAGTTGATGGGCCGCATCGGCATGGGCGCCCAGCGCTGGATCGACCTCGGCTTCTTCCAGCTGCAGCCGTCGGAGCTGATGAAGCCGGCGCTGACGCTGGCGCTCGCCCGCTATTTCCATGGGGTGACGCTGGATCAGATCGGCCGGCCGCTTCTGCTGATCCCGCCCCTGCTGCTCGTCTTCACGCCGGTTGCCTTCGTGCTGATGCAGCCGAACCTCGGCACCTCGCTTCTGCTGATCATGGGCAGCGGCGCCATCTTCTTCGCCGCCGGTGTCCGGGTGTGGAAGTTCCTGCTGGTGATCGGCGGCGGCCTCAGCGCCATCCCAATCGCCTGGGAGTTCCTGCACGATTACCAGAAGCAGCGCGTCTACACCTTCCTCGATCCGGAGACCGATCCGCTCGGCGCCGGTTACAACATCCTGCAGTCGAAGATCGCGCTGGGATCCGGCGGGCTGTTCGGCAAGGGCTTCATGTCCGGCTCGCAAAGCCAGCTGATGTTCCTGCCGGAAAAGCACACCGACTTCATCTTCGTCGTCCTGGCGGAGGAGTTCGGCATGGTCGGGGCCGCCACGCTGCTGGCGCTCTACGTCCTGCTGTTCATCTATGGCTGGGTCATCGCGCTGAACAGCCGCAGCCAGTTCGGCCGGCTGGTCGCGGTCGGCATGACCGCGCAGTTCTTCCTCTACGTCTTCGTCAACGTGGCGATGGTGATGGGGCTGATTCCGGTCGTCGGCATCCCGCTGCCGCTGGTGTCCTACGGCGGCTCGGCGATGATGACGCTGATGATCGGCGTCGGCCTGCTGCTGAGCATGTCGGTCCACCGCGACGTGCGCATCCCCAAAAGCGGCGTCACCGACGTCTGACGGTCCGATGCTCATCCCCTGAGGTACGCCAGCTGGCGGGAGGGCGCACCCCGCCCGCGCGGTTGCCGCCCTGCCCTGCACCTGCGATATCGGGGTGCAGGCCGACCGAAATTTCGGGTTGGCCCGGCAGCAGCGGGAGGAACGGCCATGCGGAGAATCGCCACGGCACACGGCGGGCGGAGGAGTGGGCGGGTGACGGCCCTGATCGGCGCCGGCTTCACGGCCTTGCTGGCCAGCTCTCTTTTCGCCGGCGGTGGGCCGGCGCTGGCGGACTCGCTGTTCAGCCACATCGGCGGCAGTTTCAGC
>PJUA01000747.1_pt1 | contig 12170 bp, 7 predicted proteins | sample 1512151 | NCBI WGS metagenome assembly PJUA01 (sample SAMN08177678, study PRJNA422409) | Soil metagenome, whole genome shotgun sequencing project. | isolation source: Soil enriched on filter paper: beechwood xylan treatment | place: USA: Madison | collected 2015-01-15
AGGCCGGCCACCACATGCCGCGCGATTTCGACGGTCCGGCTCCGGCGATGGGCCCCGACTTCCGCTTCATCCTGCGGGTGCTGGCGGCCCACAAGACGCTGATCGCCGCCATCGTGCTGGCGCTGACCGCGCTGTCGGCCTTCGGCGTCTCGCTGATGAAGGACAAATACACTTCCGAAGCGCTTCTGCTGGTCGACAACCGGCAGGTCCGCGTCGTCCGTGCGGAAGATCAGGCGCTGAACGCGATCACGCCGGAAGACAGCGCGATCCTCAGCGAGATCGAAATCCTGAAGTCGACGGCGGTGCTGACCCAGTCGATCGCCGATCTGGGGCTGGCCACCAACCCCGAATTCAACCCGCCGGTCCAGTCCGACGACAGCAAGCCCTTCGTCGAGCGCGCCACCGCCTGGACGCGCGAACAGGCCCATGCCGTCTTCGGTCCCGAGCTGCCGGGCTTCGTCGATGCTGTCCTGGCCCATGGCGACGACATGACCAAGGACACCCACCTGCGCGAGACCCGCGCCGCCGACAGCATCGACGGCGTTCTGGACCGCGTCCGCCGCAACCTGGAGGTCGGCATCGTCGGCCGGTCGCGCGTGATCCAGGTCCGCTACACCTCGCGCGATCCGGAAATCGCCCAGAAGGTGGTCGACACCGTCGTCCATCGCTACATGGAAACCCGCCAGCAGATGGACCGCGACCTGTCCACCAGCGCCATCGCCTGGCTGGAAGACCGCATCGGCACCCTGCGCAAGGAAGTGGCCGAGGCCGACACCAAGGTCGACGCCGTCCGCTTCAAGGCCGGCCTCGTCAAGAACGGCACCAACGGCCTGATGGCCACGACCGAGCTTGAGCAGGCCCGCCTGCGTCTGGCCGAAGCCGCGGCCAACCGCGCCCGCGCCGTCGCCCAGGCCCAGACGCTGGAGCGCAGCTCCGGCAATGGCGGCAGCCTAGCCTCGCCGGTCGTCGCCCAGCTGCGCGCCACGGTCGCCTCGATCTCCACCGAACTGGCCCAGCTGTCGCGCCAGTATGGTCCGAAGCACCCGCGCATCCAGGAACTGCAGGCCCGCCTGAACGAAGCGAACTCCTCGCTGCAGCAGGAGGTCCGGCACGAGATCGCCGGCGTCCGCGAGGCGGCCAACGTCGCCGTCGAGCAGGAAAACGCCCTGAAGTCGATGATCGCCAAGCTGGAATCCGGCTATCAGACCATGGCCGAGGAAGCGGTGCCGCTGCGTACGCTGGAGGCCGAGGCCCAGGCCAAGCGCCAGTTGCTGGACAGCCTGCTCGGCCGTCTGGAAGAGGTGCAGGCCCAGCAGGACAACCGCGCCTTCCCGACCGCCGTCAAGCTGGTCTCGGCGCCGCAGGTCCCGCATGAGCCGTCGGGTCCCTTCCGCGTCCTGCTCCTGCTGGCCGGCTTCTTCGCCTCGCTCGCCGTCGCCGTCTTCATCGTCTTCGGCATCGAGCTGTTCCAGCGCCGCATCCGCACCCCGGACGCCGTCCGCCGCATCCTGGGCGTGGGCACGGTCCACATCGTCCCGCACCACTCCACCCGCGGCACCCGCGGCCGCCTGGACCAGATCTTCCAGAACCATCCCTTCTCGCTGTTCGCGGAATCGATGCGCGCCCTGTTCCGCAACCATCTGGCGGATATGGGTCCGGTCGGCTCCATCGCCGTCACCTCGGCCCGCCCGCAGGACGGCAAGACCTCGATGAGCCTCGCCGTCGCCCAGGTCGCGGCGCAGGCCGGCCGCCGCGTGGTGGTGGTCGACACCGACTTCCGCCGCTCGCGCATCGACGGCCTGTTCAACCTGTCGGCCAAGAAGGGCCTGTCGGACTGGATTTCCGGCACCGCCACCCTGGACGAGATCGTGCACAACAGCGAAGACGCGCCCTATGCGATGATCCCGGCCGGCCGCCTGATGTCGGAGACGCTGGACCGCTTCAACGTCGACGGCCTGATCCACCTGATGGCCGGCCTGTCGCCGCACTTCGATCTGGTGGTGTTCGACACCGCCCCGGCGCTGGCCGTGTCGGATGCCCGCATCGTCTGCGGCGCCGCGTCGAAGGTGATGTTCGTCAGCCGCTGGGGCCACACCACGGCCAGCGACCTGCAGGCGGTCGCCGACCTGGGTCCGATCGACCACTCCAAGTTCGTCGCGGTCATGACCGACGTGAACCTGAAGAAGGCGGCCTCGCGCGGTTACCAGGGTCCCTACAACAGCTATGTGGCGACCCGGAAATACTATGGCGACACCACCCTGCGGACCGCTCCGTAAAGCAGGCAGGGCAACCTGAAGCTCCTTCGACCAGAGGCCCTTTCCTCACCGACGCTGCGGCGTCCGGGAGGGAGGGGTCTCTCCATGCCCGGAACCCGCGACCGGCCCCACCATCCGGAAGAGAGAGCCCCTCCGCATGACAGAGAGTCCGAAGCCCGGTTTTCCCAAATCGCGCACCCAGTGGCGCCCTGAATGGCGTCCAAGCCGGCGCGATCTGATGTGGACCGCCGCTGCCGGCGCGGTGCTGGCGAGCTGCCGGGGCGCCAGCGGCCCGGCCCCGGCGGAGGCCGCCGCAAGCCACGCGGAGGCGGCGGAGCCGGCGGTGACTCTGCGCGAGGCCTGCAGGGCGCTGGGCATCCGCCACGGTGCCGCCCGCGATCATTTCGTCGATCCGGAAGATCCCATGCTCGATCGGCTGATGGCGCGCGAATGCGATGTCGTCACCCCGGAGAACGGCGGAAAATGGGGAGTCTTCCAGCATACGGACGGGAATTTCGACTGGCGCCGCTTCGACGCGGCGGTTGAGCTGGCACGCAGCATCGGCGCGACGCCGAACTGGCACACCATCATCTGGCAGCATATGGGCATGCCGCCCTACATGAAGCTGCCGGCGGGCCGGCAGGCGGAACTGGGCATCTCGGAAGGCGCTTATTTCTCGCCCGAGGGCACGCTGAGCGAGGAGAATGTCTGGCCGCGCTTCACCGGCGTGGTCGAGGCGGTGCGGCAGCGCTACGGCGACATCTTTTACCGCATCGACGTCGCCAACGAGGTCTTCTTCTGGGAAACGGCGGAAAGCCACCCGCGCCAGCAGGACCGCTACGGCTTCCGCCGCGGCATGTGGTGGGTGGCGGCCGGCGGGGCGGAGAAGGGGCCGGAATGGCTCGACCCCTTCTTCCACCACGTGCACAAGGCTTTCCCCAAGGCGAAGCTGGTGCTGAACGAGTTCGGCATCGAGATCGACGAGGGCTGGCAGCAGCGCAAGCGCGCCTATCTGCTCGACTGGCTGTCCGGGGCGGTGAAGCGCGGCGTGCCGATCCACGGCATCGGGCTGCAGAGCCACCTGATCGGCGGCAAGCCCTATGACAGCGCCGGCATGCGCAAGTTCCTGCGCGCGGTCGACAAGTTGGGCCTCGCCGTCCATCTGACGGAAATGGATGTCGACGAGACGCGCCTTCCCCGCTCCTGGTCGCGGGCGGAGAAGGACCGGGCGATGGCCCAGCTGGCCCGCCAGTATCTGGCCGACATGCTGGACAATGCGCGGGTGGAGGAGCTGTGCTGGTGGCACCTGCGCTCCGACCTGAATTTCATCGCGCGGGAGCATCCCGACCTGCACCCCCACCCCTCCCCCTATGACGAGAACTCCCGGCCGCTGCCGCTCTACACCGCGGTGGTGGACACGCTGCGGGAGAAGGCGCGCACCGGCAGGGTGCGGTCGGGCTGAGGGGCCAACGGAAGCGCGATGCGCAGGCGGGGTAAGCCTGTGTCGATCATCTTCCCCTCCGACAGGTTCGCACCTTTTCTCCTTCGCGTGCGGGCGTCCGTCCCCATGCCCGATTAGAGTCCCACATTGCGTCCGGCACCCCCTGATGGAGAGGTCGATCGTGCAGAATACAGCCGACACGTTGCCGATGGATCGCCTGCCCGCCGACCGGAGGACCGACGACGCCCTCGTCGAGCGCTACCGGCGGAAGTTCCACCTCTCGCCGTCCTGTCCGCTGACCATCGAGATGGTGCAGCGCCACTGGACCCTGGAACGGCGGCTTGCCCGCGAGCTGATCGAGACCAAACCGGAAGAGCGCTGGGATGCCTTCGAGAAGGCCTATACCACGCTCTACACCAGCTGCCCCTGGCTGAACGAGGCGGAGGACGATGCCCACACCCGCAACGACGACCTGGACTTCCGCCATTTCCTGACCCTGCTGGGCGGGCCGCAGGACGTCTACGAGGTCGGATCGGGCAAGGCGCGGCTGCTGCGCTATCTCGCCCGCCACGGCTACCGCTGCGTCGCCACCGAGGTGACGCGCGAGCGCGGCGCCAGTTGGATCGAACAGGACTCCAACGTCACCTGGAAGAACAGCGACGGTGTGCATCTGGCCCAGTTCGAGCCGGCCGGCCGCTATGACAGCGTGGTCTCCACCCATGTGGTGGAGCACATGCACCCTGACGACGTCGTCACCCACATGACGAACGTCCACACCATCCTGAAGCCGGGCGGCAAATATGTCCTGAGCATGCCGCACAAGTTCGCCGGTCCCGCCGACCTGTCGGAGGTGTTCGGGCTGCACGAGCCGGTCTGCATGCATCTGCGCGAATATGGCTGGGGCGAGACCGCGGCGATGCTGCGGGAGGCCGGCTTCGCCCGCGTGGAGGCTGTCTATGTCGTGCCGATGGCGGTGCGTCGCCACCTGAACCTGCATTTCGCCAGCCGTGCCTATTTCGGTTACATGCGAGCGGTTGAGGCATTTTTGGGACTGCTGCCATTAACCCTAAATCGCAAGCTCGGAAGGATAGGTCAGCTCTATATGTTCCGTCCCGAGGTGTTCCTGGTCGCGCACAAACCGCGCTGACGCCGCAAGCGGCCACGGAATTTCGTTTCCGTTCAATATGTTGCCTCCACACATCACCCCTTTGTTGCTGCGATGCATCGACAAAGGGGTTTTTCGTGTCTCATTCTTTTCACAAGTGATAGTGGCATTAGAGCCGCATTTCGCTAAAATTTGAAATAGCTCGTTAACCTTTTCCGGCCAGTCTGGGCTCCAGCGAAAACACGGAAAAGAGGATGCTTCCAATGGCAACGAGCCCCGTCGATACGACCTTCGTAGTCAATGCCTCGGGTGTGGCTGCCGGAGGAGTCTGGCCGCACTTCAAGTTCCTCGTCGATGGCGTGGCCGTCGGCCAGGCGACGGTCAATTCCACCAGCGCCGGGCGGTACAGCTTCACCACGAAGGTGGCCCCCGACGCCGCGCACAAGGTCCAGGTCGTGTACGACAACGACTGGATGTCCACCGACAAGTCCGGCATGTACCGCGACCTGATCGTCAAGTCGATCGAAGTCAACGGCAAGACCATCGCTTCCAACAGCTCGACGGTCTCCTACGCCGCTGACGGCCAGGGCACCCTGTCCGGCCGCGAAATGCTGTCCTGGAGCGGCTCGCTCGATTTCAACATGTCCAAGGACATGTTCGCCAGCGCCGCCGGGACCCCGACCACGCCGACCACCCCCACGACGCCGACCACCCCGACCACCGGCGGCACGCCGATCGTCGTGAATGCGTATGGCGCGGCGGCCGGCGGCGTGAACGCCCACTTCAAGGTCCTGGTCGACGGCAAGCAGATCGGTGAAGGCACGGCCGGCACCGCCGCCAAGGACTTCACCTTCAACGCGAACGTCGCCGCCGACGTCGCCCACAAGGTCCAGATCCAGTACGACAACGACGGCGTGGTCGGCGGCGTCGACCGCAACCTGTACGTCAACAAGATCACCATCGGCGGCCATGCCGTGAGCCCGACCGACAGCATCGTGTCGATTGACAAGGGCGCGCTGGACGGCAAGGACCTCGTCGCCGGCCAGAAGGCGATGTGGTGGAACGGCACCATGGAGGTGAAGGCCGACAAGTCCTGGTTCGGCGGCAGCACCTCCACCCCGACCACGCCCACCAACCCGTCGCAGCCGAGCCTGTCGGTCAGCGACGCGACGGTGACGGAGCCGACCGGCAGCCAGTCGTCCAGCGGCATCCAGGGCTTCCTGCACACACAGGGCAACCAGATCGTCGACGAGGCCGGCAACACCGTCCGCCTGACCGGCGTGAACTGGTTCGGCGGCGAGGGCTACAACTACGTGCCCGCCGGCCTGTGGGTGGACAGCTATCAGCACCACCTGGAAAACATGAAGTCGGTCGGCTTCAACACCATCCGCCTGACCATGTCGGACGCCATGTTCGACAGCAGCGCGGTGACCAACGGCATCGACTATTCCAAGAACCCGGATCTGGTCGGGCTGACCCGCCTGCAGGTCTATGACAAGGTCATCGACTATGCCGGCAAGCTCGGCATGAAGGTGATCCTCGACCACCACCGCAACGACGGCGGCGCCGGCACCAACGAACATGGGCTGTGGTACACCAGCGCCCACCCGGAATCGACGGTGATCGCCAACTGGAAGATGCTGGCCAAGCATTATGCCGGCAACGAGACCGTCATCGGCGCCGATCTGCACAACGAGCCGAGCGTCAGCGCCACTTGGGGCGGCAACGCCTCGACCGACTGGGCCTCGGCCGCCGAGCGCATCGGCAACTCGATCCAGAGCGTGAACAAGGACTGGCTGCTGTTCGTCGAAGGCACGGAGTGGAGCAGCACGCTCGCCGGTGCGCAGTCCCGCCCGATCCACTTCGACACGCCGAACAAGCTCGTCTACTCGCCGCATGCCTACGGCCAGAGCGTCGGGCAGTTCAGCTGGCTGAACGATCCGAACTACCCGAACAATCTGCCGGCCCAGTACGACAAGATGTGGGGCTATCTGTACAAGAACGACACCGCGCCGATCCTGCTGGGCGAATGGGGCGGCCAGTTCAGCAGCACGGCCGAGCAGACCTGGGCCAAGACCATGGCCAAGTACCTGAACGGCGACTGGAACCTGGACGGCAAGAGCGACATCGCGGCCGGCGACAAGGGCATGAGCTGGACCTTCTGGGCCTGGACCCCGGAATCCGGTGACGTCGGCGGCATCCTGATGGACGACTACAAGACCATCAACCAGAGCAAGATCAACATCATCAAGACCGCCATGGAAGGCGCCGTCTTCGATACCCCGACGACCACCGCCAACACCGCCAACGCCACCTTCACGGTCAAGCTGTCGGCCGCCTCCAGCAGCCCGGTCACTGTGGACTACTCCACGGTGGACGGCACGGCCAAGGCCGGCTCCGACTACACCGCCACCAGCGGCAAGCTGACCTTCGCCGCCGGCGAAACCGCCAAGACCGTGACGGTCAAGGTGCTGAGCGACAGCGTGACGGAAGGCAACGAGACCTTCAGCCTGAAGATCTCCAACCCGAGCGCCGCGACGCTGGCCGACGCCACCGGCACCGGCACCATCGTCGACGCCGCCGCCAAGGCCGCCGCCGCTTCGCTCAGCTCGGCCGACCTGCTGGCCCACACCGTGACGGCCGCGAACGACACGACCGCCGGCGACCTGCCGACGGCCACCGTCGCCAGCATCGACAGCTCGGTCACCGACCTGTCGCACACCGCCATCGACACCGCCTATCACGGGATGGAGTGGCACGACCCGATGGCCCACGCGGCCTGAGGATCGGCTTCACCGCAACCGGTGTAACGACGACGGAAGGGGCCGGCAGATGCTGCCGGCCCCTTTCTGTTTTGTGTCCGGCGATCAGCCCGGAACGGGCGAGGCCTGTGCGGCGGTCGTATGGGTGGAGAGTGTGCCGACCGGGGCCGGATGCGGGATGTCGGGAATGCTGACCTCCGCCACCGCCTTTCCCGGATTGCCGGCGACGACGGTGCGCCGGGGCATCGGCTTGGTGACGACGGAGGACGCGGCGACGATGCACTCGTCGCCGACGCTGACGCCGATGATCACCGCATGCGGCCCGACCCAGACGCCATCGCCCAGCTCCGGGTAATGGGTCACCCGGCCGCTGGGGAGCAGATCGTCCTTCTGGCCCAGGGTGACGCCGTGGAACAGGGTGACGTTGGCGCCGATGCGGGCGTTGGCGTTCACCACCAGTCCCCAGCCGTGCAGGATGCGCAGGCCGGGTCCGACCTGGGTCTCCCACGGCAGGTCCATGGCGGCCGAATGCTGGGTCCAGCGGTGCAGCAGCCGGCAGGCGGCCAGCAGCGGCTTGCGCAGCGGCCCTCCCATCCGGTCGGCCGCCTGGCAGCTGCGCAGGGTGAAGGTCACCCGGAACATGCGGTTGCCCGCCAGCAGCTTCAGCACCGCCCCGAGGCCGGAACCGCCGCCGTAGCGGATGGCGTCCGCCGCGACCGTCTGCCGATATGTGTAGCGCGGAACATCCTGCATCGCGGTGGGATCCTCCCGGTTCAATCGTTGTCAGGCCGACCGTTCGGCTGATTGTTAGGCCGCTTGGGGCCGGCGAAAAAATCGGCCGAGCATGCGGAACAGCATGGCGCGGTCGGTCTTGCCGAAGCTCGGCCCGAAGAGGGTGACGACGGCGAACAGCATGGTCAGCCCGACCTTGGCCGCGGCGAAGGTGGGGTTCACCTCGAACCCGAACAGAGCGAGGCCGGCCAGATAGGCGATGGCGGCCGGTGCCAGGATGCCCGTCACCCGCAGGATGCTGAGCGCCGGCTCCTTCGGGCTGAGGCGGCGGCACAGCGTCTCGGTGGCGCAGAGCATCACCAGCTCGCGCCCCAGCACGCCGACGGCACCGCCCATCAGGCCGAGCGGCCCCAGCGTCACACCCATGATCGCCGTGCCCACCGCGAGCCCGCCCAGCGAGATCGCCGGCAGGACGCCGACCTTCTTGGTCTTCACCAGCCCGACCTCGGCATGCATGCGCACGCCGTGCAGCACATAGGCCAGCACTAGCAGCGGCATGCAGGGCAGCACGGTGTCGTACTCGCTGGACGCGATCAGCCACAGCACCTCCGGCGAGGTCAGGGCCATGCCCAGCGCCGCCGCCGACAGCAGGACGACGAACAGATAGAAGACGAATTCCGACTGCTCGCGTCCGGCGGTGTTGTCGCCGACGTCGTGCTGGGCCTCGATCCGGCTGACCGACCAGATCTGCAGGAAGGAGGCGGTCAGGAACATGTAGAGCATGGTGGCGAGCCGCAGCCCGAAGGACAGCACGCCCACCGCCGCCACGCCCATCAGCAGGTTGACCAGATAGCGCATGGCGAACTGGTTGCCCATGTCCAGCATGGTCTGCGGCATGAAGGGCAGGCCCAGCACCGTCACTCGCTTCAGGATCCCGAAGGAGAAGCCGACGCCGTTCGCGCCCAGGATCGCCACCGTCAGCGCGATGCCCAGACCGACGAAGGTGATGGCGTTGGCCAGGAAGATGCCGGTCACGCCCAGGTCCATCACCAGCAGGAAGGTGAGGTTGAGGCCGATCAGCCCCACCGCCTTGCCGACGGAAATCAGCAGGCAGGTGCCCGACCGCTTGTGGACCCGGTAATAGGCGAGCGCCAGTTCGAAGACGGCGCTGAACGCGATGCCGGCGAAGGCGAAGGCGATGATCGGCGCCTGATCGCTGCCGCCGAACAGCAGGTGGCTGGCGCCCCATCCCGCCGGCAGCGCCACCGCCAGCAGGAGTAGCGAGGCCGCCCAAAGCCCGATCATGGTGGTGCTGACCACCCGGCTTCGGCCGCGGTTGTCCGCATGTTCGAAATAGACGACGGTGAAGGCGTTGATCATCCCGATCATCAGCATGACCGCGACGATGTCGCCCACGACGCTGATCAGGGCATAGACGCCGAACTCCGCCGGCGACAGGACCTTCGTATAGAGCGGCAGCAGAAGCAGTCCCGCGGCGCGGTTGACCACGTTCGCCACCATGAACATCCAGCCATGTTTGATGATCGTACCAGCTTCGAGAGCCATCCGGTTTCCTTCGCCCCCTATAGTCCGCTTCTTTTCCCGGTCCCGCCTGAGAGGGGAGCGCTGCGTCCGCCAAGTCGCATGGGGTGGGTTGCACGGGCGCAGATAAGGAAAAAGAACGCGCCAAATCTTGGCGGCGGCTGGGAAAGCGTCAATTCGGCCTTGAAGCGACCGCAGCACTCTTCGGTGCTAGTCACCACGGCTTCGGCCAGAGAACCAGGACGTTCCGATTAGGCTTTCCGGCGAGCCCGCACGCTGCCTCCTACGCCCCGCAACAGGCAAGGGTGCGTTCGCGCCACGCCCCCGCTCGGAATTGCCCGGCGGTTCCCTTCGGTAAATCCGGGTGGCGGACCCACTCCGCAAGTTCGGCGATCATCCCCCTTCGCGCCCCACCGTTCCGGCCGGTCGGGGAAGAGGTTACCGGCCTCTACCCAAAAATTGCGGGGATCGAACGTGCCGCCCGGGGTGCGACACCACCTTGCCGCTAACCCGAAACGCTATCCCCGCTGGGGACGGCATCCGAAAGTATCCCCTTAAATATTCGGGCACCCGCACCCTTTGAAACCCGGGTGGTATCGCGGACGCGAAATCAACGCCCGTATGCACTGTTGCTGGCCAAGCCTCCTCATCCTAATTCGTCCTCAACGAACCGCGGATCGGCCGATCGAAATCATGAAAGAGCGATCTTTACATAAATGCGCAGCTGAGATTGAGGCGGCGCAGCAAAGTAAAGACCGGCCGAATCCGAAGAGACGCTGATGACGAGCGACCATCCGCACGAATGGCCGTGCGGTGGCTGGCATTCCCTTCAACCACGGGACCTGCGATGAGCAAACTGGACCCAGATGTGGTCATCGATCTGACCTCGGCGAAAAAGGCGACGATCCCGACGATCGCCCCCGGGCTGCTGCTTGCACTGTCCGACGGGCTGGTCCTCGCCCTGGTGGGGTGGACGCTCAACCATTTCCTCGGCGCCGACGCGCTGACGGAGCCGCTGGAGGCCGCGGCGTGGCAGCGGTCGCTGGTGACCGGCCTGATGCTGGTGCCCTTGGTCAAGTCGGTGTTCGGCATCTACACGCTGGGCCGCTTCGACTACATGGAACGGACGCGGCGGACGTTTCAGGCGGCCTTTCTGTGCTGCGCCGTGCTGGCCGTTCCCTTCATCGTGATGGAGGGCTTCCGCTCCTTCTTCGTGGAGGCGCTGTCGATCGCGCTGCTCGGCTTCGCGGTCACCTATGTCGCCGACCTGCTGCTGATCCAGGGGCTGCTGTCCAGCGCACTGGACTGGCGCACGCCGGTGGTGATCGTCGGCGCCGGCCCGCAGGGCGCCGCCATCGCCGAGAAGCTGCAGCGCCTGCCCTGGCTCGGCATGCGTCCGGTCGGCTTCGTCGACGACGACGACAGCCTGTGGCAGACCCGCGTCGCCGGCCTGCCGGTGATGGGTCCGGTGGAGCTGCTGGCCAAATCGCCCGCGGTCGCCGGCCAGGCCAGCGCCGCCATCGTCGCCGACATGGGCCGCCACGGCAGCGACCTGACCGGGCTCGTGCGCACCCTGCCCTTCCGCCAGGTCTATTGCGTGCTGGGCGAGGGCAACGTCAGCGCGGTCGACGCGACCTATCACAACCTGCACGGCTCGCTGGCCCTGCGCGTCAGCGTCCGTCCGCCGACCGGCTACCTGCGCATCCGCCGCGCCATGGACATCGTGCTGTCGTCCATCCTGCTGGTGCTGGTGGCACCGCTGATGCTGGGTCTCGCCGTCGCCATCAAGCTGGACAGCCCCGGCCCGGTGATGTTCCGCCAGAAGCGCTGGGCCGGCGGCAAGCAGACCTTCGACCTGCTGAAGTTCCGCTCCATGCATGTCGATGCGGAGGAGCAGCTGCAGCAGCTGCTGGAGAACGACCCGGTCGCCCGCGAAGAGTACATGACCTACCACAAGCTGACGGTCGACCCGCGCATCACCCCGCTCGGCCGTTTCCTGCGCAAGACCTCGCTCGACGAACTGCCGCAGCTGTGGAACATCCTGATGGGCGACATGAGCCTGATCGGCCCGCGCGCCTACATGCCGAAGGAACTGCCGGAGGTGGGTGACTCCGCCGCGGTGATCGGCACCGTCCGTCCGGGCCTGACCGGCTATTGGCAGGTGTCGGGACGCCACCGCACCACCTTCCAGGAACGCGTGGCGATGGACGTCTTCTATGTCCGCAACTGCGGCCTGCTGTTCGACTTCTTCATCCTGTGCAAGACCGCGGTGATGGTCCTGAAGGGCGACGGGTCGTAACCCGGCCCTCCCCCGAATTGAATGCCAGCCGGAC